>Ga0070735_10001091_pt1 | contig 26906 bp, 24 predicted proteins | sample Coa_R1_FD_66443 | JGI IMG/M metagenome (GOLD analysis project Ga0070735, IMG submission 66443) | Surface soil microbial communities from Centralia Pennsylvania, which are recovering from an underground coalmine fire - Coalmine... | ecosystem: Environmental > Terrestrial > Soil > Unclassified ...
GCGCTGATGCGCGAAGACCAGCGCGGCAAGTACTACGGCGTCGGCATGACGGTTGGCCCGCGCAACAACAAAGTCATTGTGATTTATCCGTTCACCGGAACGCCCGCGTACAAGGCCGGCATTCATCCCGGCGACGTGATCATCGCCGTCGATGGCAAGTCGACTGAAAACATGAGCACGACCGATGTAGCCGACCTGCTGAAAGGTCCCAAAGGAACGACGGTTCACATCACCATTTCGCGTGAAGGCGTTGAGAAGCCGATGGACTTCACGCTGATTCGCGACGAGATTCCGCGCTACAGCGTTGACGTACATTTCCTGATCAAGCCGGGCATTGGTTACATGCACATCAACGGCTTCAACGAGACCACCGAGCATGAAGTCTCGGAAGCGCTCGATTCCTTCGGCGATCTCAAGGGCCTGATCCTTGATCTGCGCGGCAATCCCGGCGGCCTGTTGAGCGAAGGCGTCGGTGTCGCCGACAAGTTCCTCAAGAAGGGACAGCTGATCGTCTCGCATCACGGTCGCGCTTCCGCTGAGAAGCGCTACGTGGCGCAACACGGCAATGGCGGCAAGGATTATCCGATCGTTGTGCTGGTGAACCGGCTTACGGCCTCAGCCGCCGAGATCGTGTCGGGCGCGATTCAGGATCATGATCGCGGCCTGATTGCTGGCGAAGTCACGTTCGGCAAGGGCCTGGTTCAGACCGTGTATCCGCTGTCAGAAAACACCGGCTTGGCGCTGACCACCGCGCACTATTACACACCCAGCGGACGGCTGATCCAGCGCGATTACAGCAATATCTCGCTGTACGACTACTACTACAGTCGCGATAACGACACCTCAAACGCGAACAAGGAAGTGAAACTCACCGATAGCGGACGCACCGTTTATGGCGGCGGAGGCATCACGCCCGACGTTACAATTCCGCCGGTCAAGACGAATCATTTCCAGGACACGCTGCTGCAGCACTACGCATTCTTCAACTTTGCCAAGCTCTACGTCGTGAACCATCATCCGACCAAGAGCTTCGAAGTCGATGATGCGATCATGCAGGACTTCCGCAAGTCGCTCGACGAAGCCAATATTCCCTACACGCAGGCCGACCTGATGGACAACGCCGACTGGATCAAGTCGAACATCAAGTCGGAAATCTTCGTCGACGCCTTCGGTCAGGATGAAGGCATGAAGGTGCGCGCCGAGTCCGATCCGGAAGTGGTCAAGGCGCTCGAACTTCTGCCGCAGGCGAAGGCGCTGGCCGATAACGCCCGCAAGATCGTAGCCGAGCATAACGCGGCTCCGGCGTTCAATCGACAGTAAGGTTGATTCAACGACAACAGGCCCGAACTCGTTTCGGGCCTCTTGTTTTGTGCGAGCAATGAGCAATGAGTGGTGAGCGATGAGCAAACCGGGTCTGATGTACCTCATTGCTCACCGCTCACTGCTCATTGCTCACCGTCACTGCTCGTCCGGAACGTTGACTTGAGTTCCAGCGTATGTGAGAATCCGCGCAAGAGGCCGCGGATGCGGGGGGCAGCCTCGCCGGCCTTGACGACCAACCGTCCCGTTAGAGGACGCATTCTTCTCAACACAACATGGTTCTTTTTCAATATCATGGCAAATGCGGCTCGCCCCGGCGACGGCGATTGAGGCTGGGTTGAAGCCCGTAATTTTAGCGGGAGCAGTGCTGCTGGCCGCGGTTGCCGGATGGACCGATTTGCGCAGCCGCCGAATCCCGAACTGGCTGACGGTTCCGGGCTTCGTCGCCGGCGTGACGGTAAACACGATCTTGCGGGGGAAAGACGGATTCGAGTCTTCCCTGCTCGGCGCACTGGTCGGGCTCGGACTGCTGCTGCCGTTTGTTTTGCTGCGCAGTCTCGGCGCCGGCGACTGGAAGTTGGCAGGAGCCTTGGGAGCCTTTGCCGGACGCGAGTTGTTGATCGACTTGCTGATCGGCTCTGTTTTCGTCGCGGGATTGATGGCTGTGGCGCTGGTTATCTATAAACGGCGCGTGCGTCAGACGATGCGGAATATCGGGCACATCCTCGTGTCGCTGGTGACATTTCAATTGCCGGGCCATCGGGTCTCGCTCGACAATCCCGATGCGCTGAAAATCCCGTACGGCGTGGCCCTGGCGCTGACGGTGCTGCTCTACGGCGCGGCGCATGTTTGGGGAGTGGCGTAGATCATGAACTTTGCGCGCAAATTAATCCGCACTCTCGCATCGGAAACACGCGGCGCGGAGATCGCCGAGGCTGCCGCCGTTCTGCCGCTAATGTTCATGATCCTGCTGGGCATTTTCTGGTTCGGACAGGCCTTCAGCATCTACGGGGCGATCACGCGCGCAGCGCAGGATGGCGCGCGTGCAGGATCCCTTCCCTATTGCGTGACCTGCACCGGTTCGAACTCTCCACAAACGAACGCCGTGAATGCGGTTCAGGCCAGCATGCTCGCATCGAACCTGGACCCGACGCTGGCGAGACAGCCGTCTCCTGAACCTTCACTGTATTCCTGTAGCGATTCGACATCCTCAGTGGACTGCGGCTCCGGCAACAGCAATTTCTGCGTGCAGACGCCGGTACTGATTACGAGTTCACTCGGCGCAACCGGACTTTGCGGGATCTCGGTTTCGTTCCAATATCCCTACAAGTTCTGGCTGCCTTTCACCTCCCTCAACAAGCAGATCATCTGGATCAGCGCCTCATCGCGCGTGCGCATGGAGAACCGGTGACTCGCGTGAGAGAAATCGTATGCAGCATTGGGAGAATGATTCCGATGCTCCGCGATGACTCGGCCTCGCAACTGGTGGAATTCGCGGTGTCGCTTCCCCTGCTGGTCGTTTTTGTTGTGGGAATCTTCGACTTCAGCAATGCATTCACGATGAAGCAGAAGCTGACGAATATCGCCCGCGATGCGGCACGTGCCGCCGCGGTCGATCCGACCAACGATTTGGCTACTAGCACTCCCGTCTCCGTGACCGATGCATTCCACATGGTGGATGACTTTTTGATTGCCCAGAATATCAACGACTGCGGCCTCACGTGGAACAGCGCGCCCGCCGGTTTGACGTGGACATTCACGGGTACGGGCAACGGTTGCGCGACAGGAGGAATCACGGTCATTGTGAACCGGGGCTACTACTATCCTTCGTCGGGCGCGACACTTCCGAACCTAACGTGTACTTCGCAGAGCGTCGGCTCCAGCCAGATGGCGGTGATCAGCACCTGCGTCAGCGTTCAATACGCTTACCCGTGGCGCTTTGGGAAGGTGGCAAGTCTATTGGGAAGCAATACGACGCTGCCAAGCATGATTTCCGGAGTCGCCGTTGCGATGAACGAGAACTGATTGCGCCATGAAGAAACCTCTATTCTGTCGATCGCGCACGCTGGCGCTCAATAACGAGCGCGGAGTCACCATGATCCTGGTGGCGCTCGCCATGATTGCGATCATTGCGATGGCTGCGCTCTCCATCGACGTCATTACCCTTTATTTGGCGCGTGAGGAAGCGCAGCGATCCGCGGATAGCGCCGCTTTGGCGGCCGCCAAAATCATCGCCTTGTCTGGGCTCACGGGAGATCCCAGCAATTTGAGCCTGCAATGGGGCGCCGTTTGCGGTCCGGATGATGGAACCAATGGCCTCGCTACGCGGGTCGCCAAGACGGTTGCCGGGCAAAATACGGTCGGCAGCATCGCGGCTGATGCCGTGACCGTAAACTACTTTGCTGGGACCGGGGACAGCATGGGGTCGGGAACCTCCGACTGCACATCGCTGGCCTCGACGGCTTTCGGAGTGAATCCCATTGTCAACGTGCAGGTTCGCCGCACAAGCATGCCGACATTTTTCTCGCGGATATGGGGTAACACCAGCAACAGCGTCAGCGCGACGGCAACGGCCGAGGCTTTCAATTCTTCAAACTCAGGAAACGTCGGGAATGAGACCACGGGATCGATTACTCCGGTTCAGCCTCGCTGTGTGAAACCGTGGGTGGTACCGAATCAGGATCCCCTCAGCTCTGCAGGATGTACCAATGGCTCCTGCATCCCGTTTGTGGACACAGGGACCGGGGCGATCAATCGCAAAGGAATTTCTTTGGGCGGCGCCGGCTCTCCCGGAGTAATCGGTGAAACCTTCTGGCTTGAGCCGGACTGTCAGAGCGCAGGATCGAATTGCGCCCTGCTGAATCCCGGGAGCATTCAGCCAACCACCAACACCGCCTTGGGTACGTACGGAAATCCCAACCTGCTTTATGTTCCGAATCAGGTCGGCACTCCGGTGATCGCGGTACCATCCTGCAAAGTAGGAGATGCATCCACCGCGTTCGAACAAGCGATTGCCGGATGCGATCAGCCGACCAATTATTCCTGCGGAGTAACAAACGCCAATGTTGTCGACATGTCCACGAATCCCAGGTCCCAGACTGCGGATGCGGTTCAGTGCCTTATTCAGCAGGGCGATACCGGAGACATAACGGCGTCGAGCGGGCAAGATTATTTCAACCCGTTCGGAGCGCCTGCTTCTTATCCCTATCCGATTCTTGCAGGAAGCAGCAATCCCACTGGCTTGAGCGGAACCCAGATCAGCATCAGTGCGTCGATTGTTTCGTTACCCATTTACGACAATAGCAAGACCATTAACGGCACAGGTGAGACGAATGTGACGTTTGTCGGTTTTCTGCAGGTCTTCATCAACGCCGTCGATGCGAACGGCAATCTGAACGTGACCGTTCTCAACGTGTCAGGCTGCAGTAACGGCTCCGGTTCAGTCGGCACGCCCGTGATCGGGAATTCCCCGGTTCCAGTTCGCCTGATCACGCCCCCATAGGCATGACTCTGCCGCACATCTGCGGCGGGCGGTCTCTTCCGAATCTTAGGAATTCCTATTGGTCGGGCGTGTTTGGATTGGGCTGCCCGTTATTCGGAGGCTCGTGCATCGGGCCGTTGGGCGGCTGCTGTTGCTGCTCATTGTTGCGGACGATGGCGGGCTCGTCGTTGTCGCTCCCGTCGTCGTTTGCGTCATTGCTCGCCATTGGCTGCAGAGGCGCGACGAAGTTTCCTTCGCTCCGCGTGCTCAGAATGACGCGGTCGAGTTTATTGGGATCATCCGGAGCACTCAGGATCAGGAAGTTGAATTTCGATCCGTTCAGCAGGTGCGCCAGTACTTCGGGAGCGGGCGCGGGCGGGATTTCGGCGACGACTTTTTCCTGCTCGGCTCCGGCCGGAATCGCGATGTCGGCGCCGGTGCGCTTCTGTATCTCAAACAGCACTTCCGACAGCGTCGCCTTATCCGAGTGAATGCTGAGCATCCCATGCAGGTAGGAAATCTGCAGCGGAGGCTGCGGAACACTTGCGGGCGGCTGAGGCGCAGGATTCGGGGTGTAATTCGCCGATACTAATCCCGGAACAGCCGCCGGACTCGCAGTCGATGGCGCGCTGGCCACGGCGTTCGAACCTGTCACCTTAATCATCACCGTCCGGCCATAAGGAAATACCTGAAACGACTGCGCGGTCTTCAGATCGAGCACCACGCGGGTAATGGGAGGCTTCGACTGGAACAGTCCTACGCGAACATCCTTCACTTCCCCGCGATCGACCGATTGGCTCTGCACTTCGCTGCCGGGACGCGTGTTCGGAAAGTCGATGACAAGGCGGTCGGGGCCGGTCAGGACGCGGGTTTGCGGAACAATGCGGTCACTGGCTTCGACCTCAATCTCGACCACTTCTTTCGAACCCAGGACCTTAACCGATCGAACGGAAGAAACCTGCGCGATGGACGGGAGGGCCGCCAAGCCAGCACACACACCAGCCAAAAAGAGCTGGGTCGCGGAAATTCGCGAAAATCTGTGCATGGGGGAGCCTGAAATGTTATTGGAACTAGTGAGATTGTAGCAGCGTTTGGTACGACTGAGACTTACTTAGGTACTACAACCGCCTCAGGAATTTAGCTCGTCATTGCCTTTCTGATAGGGGCTTCAGGATATCGCCCAAAAGGTCAGGCTGGCCCGCTTCCCGCTCCAGATGCGGATTCTTCTCTCCATCGTGATACGAGATGGAATAGGTCTTATAGAATTCCGCGTTTTCAACCAGCAGATCGATGGACTTATCGGTTCCCTTCGCATCCCTGACGGCATCGTGAAGCAGTTCCGGCGACCATTTCCGGCCATCTATGGCCAGCAGCTTCATGTTCGGCCCGAGCCCGGCTTTGTAGGCAGGCGATCCGAGGATGACGTCATGGATCTTGCCATCCTGCCCGACCGTGAATCCCAGCGAATACGAGAAATCGCTGAACTTGGCCAGTTTTTCGAGTTCCCTGGCAAAGGCGTTGGGCTGGTCGTTGTAAACCAGCTTCCAGCCGCCGCGCTCAATACCTCCCAGCGGCGCGTGGGTGCTGGTGTCGTTGACGCGCTCGCTCAGCAGAGTCTTCCAGTCATACGGAGCGACTTCATTGAGGGCGTGCACAACATCGCCAAACGTGTACGGAACGACCTGAGGCGGACCGCTTTCGCCTCCCTCGAACGCACGGCAGAAATCGTTCAGCGAGCGTTGCCCGTGTGTCTGCTGCCGGATGATCGTATCGACTTCGAGCCAAATCAGATCTCCCTCGGGATAGTAGTCGAGGCTGCGCCGCCAGTTAACCCAGGCCTGCGAATTGAGCATGCGCAGAAGTTGCACCGACCGGGCCGTGTCTTCGAGCGGACGCCATTCCCTGCCCGTGCGGTGATCGAGCATTGCCGCCGTGTCGGCCAACGCTTCGCGATATTGATCGTCGCTCCACAACCCGCTGCGCGCGGCCAGAACGTTGCCGAGATAGTCCGTCAGGCCCTCGTACACCCATAGCAGATCGCCGACCATCGGCTCCTGATAGTTGGGAGTGGCGAGTCCCGCCGGACGCCGGTATTTGCCGTTCCATGAATGCGCGAATTCGTGCGGCACGAGATCAGCGAACAGGATGCGCAGGCTGGGATCGGTCAAGGCCCGCTCGTCGGTCGCGCTGTCATTCGACTCGTGATGCTCGAGTCCGTGCCCGCCCACCTGATTGCTGAGCGTGAGCAGGAAATCATAGTGGCGATAATGCCGCGCGCTGAAAAGCGCTCCCGTTTCCGCCACCAGCTTCTTGAAGGCGGCAATGTCCTGCGGGCTCATGTCGAGATCGTCTTCGGCATCGGCCACCAGATCCATCTGGTGAACCGGAGTCTCGCCCGGCTTGGTGAGTTCGATTCGTCGGAAATGGATTCCGGCGATTACGGGAGAATCGATCAGCGTAGTCAGAGAGGTTGGAGCAAATTCGACATCATCGCCGCTGACGTGAGCTACAGGCAATGCAGTGCCGAACTTCCATCCGGGGGGCAGCGTGATGGACGACGCAAAGGTGACGTCATCGGAGCGCGCGCCCTTCGGATAAAGCAGAATCGCATTCCAGTTCAAATCGAGAATATTCGACGAGGCGGCTGGGCCTCCGCCGCCAGCGCTGTCCTGCATCGTGATCGCATCCATCGAGACATCGAGCGTGTCCACACCGGGAGGAATCGTGACGTGGAACTGGTACATGTCAACGTCGTCGCGCTGCCATGTGAGCGGCTTTCCCGCGGCTTCCATGCGGATCCCGGCCAGCGCGGCAATCGGGCCGCTCGGACGATGATTCCCAGGAATCCATTCCGGAAATACCAGCGAGAAATCACCCGCGTGCGCCGGAATCTGCTCCTTGGCGTGATACAGATTTCGCGGGGCGTCAGTGAGATCGACATGCAGACGAATGGTTTGAGCGGCAGCGCAACATGCCAAAGATAGAAACCAGGGCAGCAGAAAACGGGGAATGCGCAAGAATCCTCCAGAGCGAACAGAGCGAAAAGGCTATCGGAATCGCCGAGAAGAAAGCAAGACAAAGCCGGCAGAGGCGTAGCTTGCTAGACCTTTGCCGGCAGCAATTGAATGTCCCTCACGACATGGCGTAATCGACTCTAATTCCCCGCTTTTCGATTTCCTGCAGAAACAGATCGGCCGACACATCCAACTCCTGCAGAACTCCGCCCCGCTTGCTGATCGCCCCGGATGCCAGCATCTGCACGATGATTGACGCCGGAAGCGCAGTCGTGCGCATCATCGCGCTCATGTCGGTCTTCGGATCGTAATGATCGACCATGGTGAACGACGCGACGCGCCCTTTAAGCCGTCCGCCAAGCAGCCCACGCACGCCCGCGCCATTGACCGACTCGTGCGCCTCCAGTCGCATGATGCAGACGTCCGGTCCCTTCGACGCGAACTTGCCCTCAAAAATCTTCGACATCATGGCGCGTGGAGAAACCTCGGCCTTGCCAAACTTCATCTTCTCGCTCGAGAAAAGGCCGAGTTCTTTCAGTTCACAAAGCAGATCGTAATGCCCCGGATACCGCAGCGTCTTTTCGAAGCACTCGCCGACCTGGCCTTCGAAGGTCTCCGGCAGGGTCGAAGTTCCGCCCGAGGTGTGAAAGGCAACCAGAGGAGCGAATCCGTCGATGTGAAAATCTTCGGGCTCGGTCAGCGGATCGATGGTCATCAACTTCCCTTTCCGCAGGATGCGTGCGGGTTCGACGTATTCGTTGATCAGGCCTTCGACCGAGAAAACGAGTTGATAGTGAAACGGCGGAGTGGGCCGGGCCGGCAATCCACCAACGTACAGCCGGAGGGCATCGGCGCGGCCGCCGAGTCCCGTACCAACTCTCCGCCAAGGATTGAAGCCATTCCCGGAGACAGGCCACAGTCCGGAGCAATCGCAACTCCCAGTTTCTCTGCTTTCTTCGATAGCGCCAATTCCTCGCGGACCACCGTGTTGTTGCCCCCAAGGTCGGCGAAGTGGCAGCGTGCTTCGACCGCAGCACGCGCAAGTCCCAGATTCAAGAAATACGGGACCGCCGAAAGCGCGGCGTCGTGCCCGCGCATAATCCTGGCAGCGGCTTTCTCATCGCTGGCGTCGAGCGGCACAGCGCGAACTTTCTTCGCTCCGGTCATACGATTGACGCGCGCTGCTACCTCGCGCGCCCGCATCGTGTCGCTATCCGCCAGGGTTACCGCATTGACCTCACTCGTGCGGGCCATATCAAAGGCGGCCGCGGAGCCCATCATTCCCGAACCAATCACCAGTATTTTCATAGAAGTGGCCTTTCTGATTTTGAATGCTTGTATTTGCAGACTCCGCCACGCGAGAAAGCGCACGGCGTCCTCATGCGGGGGATTTATCAGGAAAAGATATGGATTGCGCCGGGATCGCCGGAATTAGAGCCCGGAAGGAGAGAGCCGCTCACAGATGTAGCGGCGGCGATCACGCTTAATCAGATTCACAGAGAATCATATCACTCCCGTTTGTCAATCGGTGATTTCCTGGGTCCTTGAAGGAATCATTGAGGTAATCCTCGAAGAATTTCGAAAACGCTTCTATTAGCACGCTCATCCTAGTTTAACGGCGAGCGCATGGCCCCGGAGTGAACACATCTCGATGACAATTGGAAATGGCTGTACCACTTTTTCTCTGGGCATCTTATGCGCTATCAGCCTGGCATGCGGAGGCACCGGATCCTCGACGAAGCCCACAACGCCAGCTGCCGGCCAGTCCACTTTCAGCCACGTTCTATTGCTGGTGGAGGAGAACCATAGCTACTCCGACGTAGTCGGCAATTCCCAGATGCCGTACTTCAACAGCCTGGCGTCGCAATACGCGCTCGCCGGCGAGTACTTCGCGAACGCGCATCCGTCGATTCCAAACTATCTCATGCTCACCACCGGGCAGATCGAAACCTACGACGACAGCTTCTCCGGAATCATTAGCGACGACAACGTCGTCCGCGAATTAGTGAAGGCGGGTAAGAGTTGGAAGTCTTACGCCGAGTCGGTTCCTTCCGCCGGGTATCTCGGCGGAGACTCTGGCGCCTACCTCCGCCATCACAATCCCTTTACGTACTTTTCCGATGTGCAAAATGGCAGTTCACAGGCAGCCAACATAGTTCCCTTCACCGAATTCGCGACCGATCTGGCAAACAATGCTCTGCCGCAATATTCCTTCATTGCGCCGAACGTGAATGATGATGCGCATAACGGGAGCCTGGCGCAGGCCGATTCATGGCTGCAGTCAAACATTGCCCCCTTGATCGCGAATTCCTCGTTTCAAAGCAGCGGCCTGCTGATCATCACCTTCGACGAAGGAGATCCATCCGACGTCGCGAACGGCGGCGGACAAGTCGCCATGTTGATCGTAAGTTCGCAGGCAAAGAAGGGATACGTCTCAAAGACGATGTATCAACACCAGAGCACGCTCCGGCTGACGCTCGCGGCTTCCGGAGTGGACACGTTCCCCGGCATGGCCGCGGGCGCCCCCGATATGACGGAATTCTTCGTGGGCCACTGAACGGTTCCGAGGCTCTAAGCGGTCTTGTCTCCGAGCACATCTTTCCTGACACTCTCGACCGCAGCTTCGGCCGCTTGCCGTCCGACGCGGCTTCCTAGATCTCCTGCCTTCTCTTCGATGTTCTCGGCCGCCTGTCGCAGTTTCTCTTCTGGCAAGTGAGCCAGATCGGTGATCGTTTCTCGCAGCTTGCGGCGGGTCTCCGCGCCCGACGCTGGCGCCAAAACCATCCCAATTCCAATTCCAATTCCGAAACCGAGCAAAAATCTCATTCCACGCTCCCCTGACGCTTCAATGTAACGCTCCGAACTCCGGCGCGGTCAGCGCTGAGATGGCTGCTCCGCTACGCATGGTTGTCCCTAGTACAATCGGGGGAACTCGAAGCCGAAGCCGCAACTCGCTCAAAGCCGCGAGCAGCAATGGTTTTCGGCTGGCAAATTGCGTTGCACTAGCAACGACGCCGCATTCCCGCCCGCGCGACAGACCTTTGCCATGGCATGGCATCTGAAAGATATCTGCACAATAGGGAGGTAAAAAATGGCAGATCTTGCTTACAGAACTGAGTCTGCAACGTATCCGTTCAGGACGCATTGGGGAGCAATTTGGGGAGGAGTCTTCTCGTTTTTCGCGATCTGGTCGGTATTTGGGATGTTGGGTGAGGCGATTTTTGCCTCCGCAGCAAGCCCGAACGCCGCTCATCCGGTCACTGGCATGTCGGTCGGAGAAGGCATCTGGATCGTCGTCCTGACTATCATCGCGTTCTACGTGGCCGGGAGAGTTACGTCGCATCTGGCGAATCTGGTCGATCGCACCGGAAGAATTATTCATGGTATTACCATGTTCGGATTGGCGACCGTAGGCTTCGCTTTACTAATCATCCTGGGTGGAATGGCCGTGAGCGGAGGCACCGGGGTCACAACCGGAGCTCACAATCCATACACTCTGAACATCTTTGCGGATCTCGGGTGGATGGGGTTTGTCGCCCTATTCCTGGGATGGCTCGCGGCGATCTGGGGTGCGGCCCATGGACCAACTCAGATCACTAGCGGCTCTGGCAGAGGCACGACAACAGAGAACGTGCGAGATATGCGCGACGTGCGACCCGCTGCATAGCTGACGAATACAAGATATTTCGCGCGTGAGAGGCGAAGCATGCGCAATTGACGGGACGCGCTGTTTAAACAGAAGGACGCTAAGTCCAAAACGCAGTCTGCGAGGCGAGGTGAAATGCAAGAGCACCTTGTCCTCGCAGCATTTACGTTGAAGCCTTGCAGTAGCAACCGGGCACATCTGGACTGCCTTGGCGCAGCACAGCAACCACAACTCCCCGCCGGTCATCCGACACACGTTCTAAATACACAGCAGAAATATCTTTTTTCTCAAACCGTCCACCGATCGTCATGCACGCAAGTTCAGTTCTGCAGGCCCATTCCAGACTTGATCAGCCGATTGTTCACCTCACAATCGTCGTCACCGCCATCATGTTTGCGATTCTCGTGTTGGTGTTCTTTCTTGTCGTTTACGCTTCGCTCCGGTATCGCCGCCGCCCCGGAATGGCCGAGCCGTACCAGAACTTCGGCAACAAGAAGTTGGAAATCACCTGGACCGTCCTTCCCTTCCTTCTGCTGGTCAGCATCTTCGTTCTGACCGTCATCACGATGGGCGACTCCGATCCGCCCCCGACGACCGCCAACGGCGCTGATCCCTCCCCGGATCTCGTCATCATCGGCCATCAGTTCTGGTGGGAAGTTCGTTACCCGAAAGCCGGGTTCACCACGGCCAACGAAATTCATCTTCCTGCGGGACAAAGACTGCTCACTCGTCTCGAGGCCGCCGACGTGATCCACGACTTCTGGGTGCCGGAACTTGGCCGGAAGATGGATATGATTCCAGGCACTCCAAACGAACTCTGGCTGCTCGCCGATCATCCCGGAACTTTTCTCGGAACGTGCGCGGAATTTTGCGGCAATGAGCATGCCTGGATGCGCATTCGCGTCATCTCGCAAACCCCGCAGGATTTCGCGGACTGGGAACAGCAGCAGGCACAATCACCATCCCTTCCAAACAATCCAGCCGCGGAACGGGGCGAGCAACTCTTCCGTAGCATGTCTTGCGCGAATTGCCACACCATCCGCGGAGTGTCATCTGCCGATGTTGGTCCAGACCTGACTCACCTCGCCTCGCGGGAAACGCTCGCTGCCGGACGACTCGAGAACAATCCCGTAAACCTTGAAGCATGGCTGCACGATCCGAATAACTTCAAACCGCAAAGCTACATGCCGAACGCCAATCTCAAGCCCGACGACCTGAGCGCGATGGTCGCCTATCTCGAGACCCTGCGATGAGTGAAGTTCCCGTTGCCCTCCCCGTTCTGCGGAAATTGGAGCGCTTTGAGAAAGAAGCGGGCATGCTTAGCTGGCTCGCCTCGGTCGATCATAAGCAGATAGGGATTCTCTACCTCATCACCGCTCTCATCTTTTTCATCGCCGGTGGAGTGGAAGCTCTTCTGATGCGCACCCAGCTGATGTTCCCCGAGAACCGCTTTTTGCTGCCTGATGCGTACAACCAAATTTTCACCATGCACGGCACGACGATGATTTTCCTGGTCGTCGTTCCCGGATTGCTAGGGCTGATGGTCTACCTCGTGCCACTCATGATCGGCGCCCGTGATATGGCGTTTCCCCGCCTCAATGCTCTCGCGTATTGGCTCTACGTGATCGGCGGCTGCCTTCTCTATTTCAGCTTCTTCGCGCACGACGCTCCGGCGGCAGGTTGGTTCGCCTACACGCCTCTCAGCGAGAAGCCATATTCCAACTTGCAAGGAATGGACTACTGGGCCCTATCTCTGCTCGTGATTGGCGTCGGCACGGTCGCCACCGGACTCAACGTCATCGCGACCGTCGCCACTATGCGCGTGAAAGGCATGAGCCTGCGGCACCTGCCGCTCTTCACGTGGATGTCTCTGATCAACTCATTTCTGATCGTCGCAGCCATGCCCGCGCTCAACGCCGCGCTGGTCATGCTGCTCATCGATCGCCAGCTTCACGGCAATTTCTTCAAGCCCGCCGCGGGAGGCACTCCGATCTATTGGCAGCACGTCTTCTGGAACTTCGGACATCCCGAGGTCTACATCATGGTGCTGCCTGCCTTCGGCATCATCTCGGAAGTGATCCCGGTGTTCTCGCGAAAGGTGATCTACGGCTACGCGGTTGTCGCTGGATCGACCGTCGCGATCGCGCTGCTGAGCTTCGGCGTGTGGGCGCACCACATGTTCGCGGTCGGGATGGGCCATTTCCTCGACATGATCTTCGCCGCGAGCAGCATGCTGATCGCCGTCCCCACCGGAATAAAGATCTTCAACTGGATTGCCACCATGTGGGGCGGCGCCATCCGCTTCACTACTTCGATGTGGTTCGCGGTTGCCTTCCTCATCATGTTTACCATCGGTGGGCTCAGTGGCGTGATGTTCGCGGTTGTTCCCATCGACTGGCAACTGACCGACACATATTTCGTCGTGGCCCACATGCACTATGTCCTATTCGGTGGCACGGCGTTCGCGGTGTTTGCCGGAATCTACTACTGGTTTCCGAAATTCACCGGCCGCATGCTTTCCGAGACTCTGGGTAAGTGGCATTTCTGGTTGACCTTCATCGGACTCAATCTAACGTTTATGGTGCAACACAATCTCGGGATCCTCGGGATGCCGCGGCGCGTATTCACCTATCCCAACATCCATTCATGGAACGTCTTGAATTTCATTTCCACCATGGGCGCTTATGTGCTGGGCATTTCGGTGATTGTTTTTTTGTGGAACGTGATTCGCAGCCGCCGTCACGGAGCGCTTGCCGGGCCCGATCCGTGGGACGCGTGGACGCTGGAGTGGGCGACGAGTTCTCCTCCTCCGGTGCACAACTTTAATTATGTTCCACCAGTCCGAAGCGCGCGTCCGCTATGGGATTTGAAGCATCCGGAAAACCCCGACTGGCAGCGAGGCAGGAGGACGCCGCACCATGCCCGCTGAATTCATCCACCACAAGAACCGCGTGCTGATCCTCGCCTTCATCTTCAGCGAAAGCATCTTCTTCGCGTTTTTGATTACCGCGTTCGTTCTTTATCACGGACGTTCGCCAAACGGCCCGAACGCACACAACACGCTCGATCCGCTGAAAACCGGCATGTACAGCATCATTCTCTGGGCGAGCAGCCTGACCATGTGGCTGTCGGAAAAATCGATGATGAATTTCCGCATGGACCGATGCAAGCGCTGGCTTGAGGCCACGATGATTCTCGGTGGGATTTTTCTGATCGGACAAGGCTTCGAATATCACGGGATGTTCGCCAAGGGGATCAGCATCGGAACCGATTTATTCGCCACAACATTTTTCTCGACCACCGGCTTCCACGGCCTGCATGTTTTCATCGGGCTCATCGTTCTGCTGATCATGCGCGGACTGACCAGCGCCGGTTTTGGGCAGGAGGAGTATCAGCGCGAGGGCTTCATCGCCGCTTCGTACTACTGGCACTTCGTTGATGCCATCTGGGTCGCCGTGTTTTTCATTCTTTACGTGTGGGGCACGCGATGACGACGCGCGATCTGCTGCTCACCGCCTGGGATTGGGAACCGTCGATCGTGATCGGCTGCGCGGCGCTGCTGGCGCTCTATTTCTACTTCGTGCGCCCGCGCAGCCTTTGGAGAATTCTCTGCTACTGCACCGGAGTCGTCGTCTTATTGCTCGCCCTCGTGTCTCCGATCGATGCCCTGAGCGACCACTATCTTTTCAGCGTCCACATGATTCAGCATCTGCTGCTGATTCTCGTGGTCAGCCCATTGCTGATCCTCGGCGTCCCTGCCGATTTTGCGGTGAGATTCCTAGGCAGGCCCCGAATCGCAAGCGCCGAGCGAGTGCTCTCGAATCCCTTCGTCTCCTGGACCGCCGCAGCGCTGGCCTTAGGCCTCTGGCATGTGCCGCTGTTTTACAATTTCGCGCTCGCGCACGAAGGCGTACACGTGCTCGAGCACCTGATTTTTCTCGTCACAGCCACGATGTTCTGGTGGCCCGTGCTGACTTCCGTGCCGGAGTTACGGCTTGGCGCGGGCGCAACCGTTCTCTACCTGTTTCTGGCGAGCCTGTTCAACAGCATTCTCGGAATCATCATCACCTTCGCTCCGCTCGGATTGTATCCCGCATACGTGCATCCGCATGATGTGCTCGGCATCCTCCTGCTTATTCGCAATCAGTGGGGCATTTCCGCCGTTGCGGACCAACAACTCGGAGGCCTGTTGATGTGGGTGCCCGCCGGACTGATCTACTTCTCCATCATCGTTGGGACCGTGATCCGCTGGCAGTCCGGTTCAGAGATTGATTTGACTGAAACGCAAGATTCTTACATCGCGCGAGGCGAACATGCCGCCTGATCGCACGAACCACAAATCGCCGCTCCGTGAGTTTGCCAAAGCCGCGCTGGCGGTTCTGGGCGCTTCGATCGGAGCGTTGTGGGGCGGCATCGTCGGCGCGCGCGAATCGATGGAAATCGTCTCGCCCCCACTGGAAGAGCATCATGTGGAACAGTCTCAGCCCGGAATACCTGACGAGTTGCAGGTTCGTCCATTCCGCCCCGAGATGCACATACCACCGCGGCCCGCCCCCGACTGGGAAGATGCTCTCCCAGGGCAATTGCCGAAGCCAACGTACGCTCCCGCAACATTGGCCTTCGGAGTAACTCTGGCCGCCGCTGGAGTCGTCACATCGTTCTGGGTCTCGCTAGCCGGGCTCATTCTGTTCATCCTCGGCCTATCCCATTGGATCGGAGCTTTGCTGCATGAGCACAAATGAGATCCAATCGAATACGGATCCGGCCTCGCAACTCCGGCGTGACCTGCTCTCGGTCCTGAGCATACTGCTCGGACTTGGGGTGTCAGCACTGGTCGCGGCTCCAGTAGTCGGATTTCTTTTCGCTCCCTTCGTCCGGCCGAAGCCCCGTCTGTGGCGAGCAGTCGGTCCGCTCGATCAGTTCAAGATCGGCGAAACCGTCGAAGTGAAATTCGATATTTCAAATCCCCTGCCCTGGGACGGCTTCCTCGCCGAAACGTCCGCGTGGCTGCGCCGCGAAAGCGAAGGATACCTGGTGGCATTTTCTGTCAATTGCACACACCTCGGATGCCCTGTGCGCTGGGAAAAGAACGCCGAACTTTTCCTCTGCCCATGCCACGGCGGAGTCTACGACACCAGCGGCAACGTCGTCGCCGGACCGCCTCCTCGTGCCCTGGTGCGCTATCCCGTTCGCGTCGCCAACGGAAACGTAGAGATTCAAACGACTCCCGTGCCCCTGGTTTGACATGATGCACTTCCTCAAACGCGCGTGGCTCGCCATCGATGACCGTCTCGGGATCTCGAAGAATCTCTTCCCGGTGATGCAGCATCCCGTGCCTCCGCGCACCGGATGGTGGTACGTCTTCGGCAGCGCCACGCTGGCCACGTTCGTCCTGCAGGTTGTCACCGGGACCGTGCTCGCGACCATCTACGTTCCGTCCACCGCGCACGCCTACGACAGCATGCAGTTCATCACGCACAATGCACTGCTGGGGAACCTGGTTCGCGGGCTCCATTTCTGGGGCGCTTCAGCGATGATCCTGTTCATCGGCATTCATTCCGTCCGTGCCTATCTCATGGCCGCTTACAAATATCCGCGCGAGGCGAATTGGCTGACCGGCAGTCTGTTGATGGTGCTCACTCTCGGCATGGGATTCAGCGGACAACTCTTGCCATGGGACCAGAATGCCGTCTGGTCGGTGATCGTCGGCGCCGAGCAGGCCGCTAAAGTGCCGCTCGTCGGTACCGCGCTCGCGCGATGGATCCTCGCTGGACAAACTCTCGGCGGCCTGACTCTTTCTCGCTTCTACGCGGCCCATGTTTTCTTTTTCCCCGGTCTGATTTTCCTCATTCTCGGGATCCATCTCTATCTTGTGATCCACAACGGCATCTCCGAACCGCCCCGCGCCGGACATCCGGTTGATCCCAAGCACTATCGCGCCTGGTACGAGCACATGATCAAGACCGAAGGCGTTCCCTTCTGGCCCGATGCCGCCTGGCGTGATGTCGTCTTCAGTACGCTCGTCATCATTACGATTTTTCTTCTGGCATGGTTTGTCGGGCCGCCCGCATTGCAGAAGGTGCCCGATCCCACAATCATCCAGGCCTCGCCGCAACCATACTGGTATTTCCTCTGGTTCTTTTCTCTGCTGGCGCTCTCGCCTCACGCCGGCGAAACATTTTTGATCATCGCCACTCCATCGGTTTTTTTCATTGTGATGTTTCTCCTGCCCTTCATGGCGCACAAGGGCGAACGCAGCCCGAAGCGCCGTCCGTGGGCGATCGCACTCGTGATCATGTCGGTAATTATCATCGGCGTCTTCTGGCGCGAGGCCGAGCTGCATCCATGGGTACCCGATTTTACCGCCCAGGTTCTTCCCGCATCGGTCGTGAACAGCTCAGATCCGGCCGTCGTTCGCGGAGCTGTGCTCTTCCACGACCGCGGATGCGAATTCTGCCACTACGTTTCCGGCTACGGCGGCCACCGCGGACCCGACCTGACCGACATCGGCAAACGCCTCTCGTCGCGCCAAATGATGACCTTCATCATGAATGGCGGCTACAACATGCCTCCATTTGCAGGTGTGCTGAAATCCGACGAGGCCAACGATCTGATTGCGTTTCTGCAATCGCGAACCGTGAGCGGCAATGGTGCTGCCCTGACCCGGGTGAAGCAATGACAACGAGAACAATAACAACGCGGCGCTCGACTCTCACTACGCCGTCGTCGATTGCGGTCCTTTGCATATTGCTATTCTTTTCAACCTCTGTTCGAAGCCAAAAAGGCATAACCGGAGCTACCCAGCACAACATGCAGCTCCTGTTGTCAGGAAAAGGCGCGGAGTTGATTCAGAAGCCGATCTCGCTGCCCGGAGTCACAGTGCAAGGCATGCCGTCCGGAAAAAATACGAGCCCGAAGAACCAGGGACCGCCCTACTTGCCGGCATTCTGGGTCGGCCCGGACTCGAATCAACGCGTTCTGGTCGTCATCCCCGACGGCCTTGTGCCAGTCAACCTGGGCAACACTACGGCCCATGTCAAACCAGGGAACTTGGTCAATATCACGGGCACGGTCACGAAGGCGCCAGATCCGACACAACTGGAAGCCGTCTATCACCTGAATCAGCCAGAAATCGATCTGGTCCAACGCGAAGGTGTCATTGTGAAGGCCTCCGCGATCGTGGTTCGTGGGACTCCCGGGCACTGAGCCTTCCGGGCCAGTCAACCCGGAGCCGACTTTTGCAATCGAAGTGAATATCGGCTCTGCTGATTGGCCGACCGTCGCGTCGGGAGAACCTATTGCTGAAAGCGATTCAAAGTACGTGCGCTCTCGCCCTCTTCCTGGGATTGCTGTTCACGCTTTGCCCGGCACAAACCATCACCCTTCCAAAAGACTCCGACGCAAATGTCGTGCGCGCCACTCTCTCCAACGGCATGCGCGTCGTGATCATTCCCAATAATCTGGCGCCGGTAGTCACCGTGCAGGACAACTATCTCGTTGGCGGCGACGAAACACCTGCGGGATTTCCTGGTATGGCCCACGCGCAGGAGCACATGGCATTCCGCGGATGCTATGAACTTTCCGCCGACCAGATCGCCGCCATCTTTGCCCAGCTCGGCGGCGACAACAACGCCGACACGCAGCAGAACATCACGCAGTATTTCGAAACCGTTCCGGCGCAGGATCTCGACATCGCCCTCCACACCGACGCCAACTGCATGCGCCACATCGACGACGCGCAAGGCCAATGGGCGCTCGAACGCGGTGCCATCGAGCAGGAAGTTTCGCGCGACCTCTCCAGCCCGATCTACAAATTTCTGGTCCAGATGAACCATGACATGTTCGCCGGCACTCCGTACGAGCATGATCCGCTTGGCACTCGGCCCTCCTTCAACGCGACCACCGGAGCCATGCTGAAGAGCTTCGAAGAAAAATGGTATGCGCCGAACAATTCGATCCTCGTCATCACGGGCCAGGTCGATCCGCAAAAAGCGCTGGCCAGCATCAAGAAGCTCTACGGTGACATTCCGCGCAAGCAGATTCCTGCCCATCCTGAAGTTCATCTCCAGTCCGTGAAAACAGAATCAATCACGCTGCCGAGCGACTATCCCTACACGATCAGCCTGAGCGCCTTCCGCATGCCCGGCACCGACAGCCCCGATTATGCCGCGAGCGTTGTGCTGGCGGATGTACTGGCGAGCCAGCGCGGCGACATCTACGGCTTAGTGCCTGCCGGAAAGGCTCTCGATGCCGGTTTCCAGGCAGCCGATAAATACCCCAAGGCCAGCGTCGCCTTCGCTTACGCGGTGATTCCGACCACTGGCAATCCTTCTGAAATTCAGAAATCACTCGAGTCCGTCATCGCGAACTATGTCAAGAACGGTCTTCCTCCCGATCTCGTCGACGCCGCCAAGCGCAGCGAAGTCGCCTCCTACGAGTTCGAACGCAACTCGATTCCCGGGCTCGCTTCTCTCTGGTCTGACGCTCTTGCGGCCGAAGGTCGACAGTCTCCCGAAGAAGATGTCGAAGCCATCGAGCGCGTCACGGTGCAGGACGTCAACCGTCTCGCACAGCAATTCCTTGTCAGTCAGAACGAAGTCATGGGGACGCTCGTACCGAAGTCTTCAGGCCAGGCTGTCTCGAGCAAAGGATTCGGAGGCGCCGAAAAAGCCACTCCCACCGCAACCAAAGCCGTTCCGCTGCCCGCGTGGGCCCAGTCGTTAACGCAGGCCATGGAGATTCCCAACTGGGACCTGCATCCCGTCGAGACCACGCTGCCCAATGGCATCCAGCTGATCGTCGAAACCGAGCACCTCACTCCGACCATTACCGTCGCTGGCGAGATTCGCCACGACGCCGACCTGGAAACTCCTCCCGGCCAGGATGGCGTCTCCTCCGTTCTCGGCGGCCTGCTCTCTTACGGAACGAAATCGCTCGACCGCCTCGCCTTTCAAAAAGCGCTCGACGACATCGCCGCCAACGAAAGTCCGGGAGAAAGTTTCTCCTTGCAGGTGTTGAAGCAGTACTTCGACCGCGGCATGCAGCTTCTCGCCGAAAACGAACTGCAGCCCGCGCTTCCTCCCGCGGCCTTCAAAGTCGTGCAACAGCAGACGTCGGAATCGGTCGCAGGACTCTTGCAGAGTCCGGATTATCGCGCTGACCGCGCGCTGCTCGTCGGACTGCTTCCGCCCAAAGATCCGCAATTGCGCGAGCCTTCGCCTAAGAAAGTCGACACTCTCACGCTCGCCGACGTGCAGAATTATCACGCCAAAATTTTCCGGCCTGATCTCACCCGCATCGTCATCATCGGCGACATCTCGCCCGAGGACGCGCAGAAAGAAGTAGAGCACTGGTTCGGATCTTGGCACGCCGACGGATCCAAGCCTGACGTCGACCTGCCGCCCGTGCCGCCCAATCACTCCGCCGCCAGCGATGTTGCCGATCCGACACGAGTACAAGACGCGGTCACGCTCTCCGAAGAATTGCCGATGAACCGTTTCAATCCCGATTATTACCCGCTGCAACTCGGCAATCACATTCTCGGCGGCGGATTCTATGCCACGCGTCTCTACCGCGATCTGCGCGAGAAGACCGGCTATGTCTACAACGTCTCTGAAACGCTGAACGCCGGCCGCTCCCGCACCCGCCTGACAATTTCCTACGGAGCCGACGCCATCAACGTCCCGAAAGCCCACGCGCTCATCGTGCAAGATCTGAACGCGATGCGGACCACGCCTCCGACGCAGGGCGAAATGCAACAGGCCGTCGCCATGCTTCTCCGTGAGATCCCGCTGGAACAATCGAGCGAATCCGGCATTGCCGATGGGCTGCTGGCCCGCGCCGTCATCGGCCTGCCTCTCGACGAACCGGTCCGCGCCGCCGCACGCTACAAAGCCCTTTCAGCGGAGCAAGTCCGCGATGCTTTCAACAAGTGGGTTCGTCCGTCAGATTTCGTTCAGGTAGTGGAAGGCCCAGCGTCCGCAAAATAGGCTCGAAAATAGAAAAGGACTTCTTGCGAATGGGTTCGTGGAAAGGCACGGCTTTTCAGCCGTGGCGTCAGGGCCAACAATGAATCCGGGCTTCATCCCCCTGCCGTCCCTTGGTAGCACGTGGCGCTTCTGGAAGTCTGGGCGCAATCTTGACACGTCTCAGCCAGAAGCCAGCGCAGCGCAATTCGCGCCGCGCCAAACTTCTTGCTCGCAGCCAGTCGGTTCTTAAAGCCCAGCGTAGGAGTCGACTCCTGCGTGTCGCTCGGTCAGCACCGGGTCCGGATAGTACTCGTCCTCGGAGAGCGTCAGCACGCGGACGCGCTGGCCTTCGGTTAAGCGTTGCATCAGCAGTTCCAACCCATTCTTGAAGCGAAGCGCATCGCGGAATCCAATGGTCGCCAACTGCGTGAACACAACTTCTTGAACCGGGCCCGCGACGCTCATCTCCTTCTGAAGTTGTTCAGGAATGTCGCGCACCAACAGCCGCGCTCCCGGAGGAACGCAAACTGCCGGACACTGCTGTGGAACCGGGGGAAACAACACGTTCTTCAGCCGCGCAAAGAATCCGGTGACCGGAACTTCCGGCATGCTCTGAATCTGGGAAATGTCCGAGACCGATGCCAGCCCCATCGACCCAAGCTCAAACTTGTGAACCACCAACTCTTCGCCGCAAACTGCCAACCGATTTGGAAGTGACATGAGGGAATAGTCGCACATTGATTTTCTGCTCCTTCCAACGGCTCATCCGGTGCGGTGCAAACGTATCCGGGAAGCCGCCAATCATTCGTACATGTGCAGTTAAGATGAACTCCCTCCTTAGCCCGATGTAGGCTTTTGGCCAGAGTTCAGTTGCCAATACAAGCCGGAGAACTTGGTGCCTGACCAGTCGATACGCGGAAACGTTTCAAACTTCCGAAACTATTGCGGAGTTCTCCAGATCAAACAGAAAGATGGAGTTTGTGATTCAGCTTTTGTCGAGGGATTTGACGAGGGATTCAAGACGCTTTACACACGCCCGGTTCTCCAACTTCAAGCGGCGGTCCTCAAGGTACGCTGGCAGTTCTGAGCAACAACTCCCGCTCAAATGCAATTAAGTCCAACCTGCATTCGTGGGAGCGAAGTGAATAGTCACTATAAGTCGCGCGCTTCTCCACAATGCTGCTCACCTATTGGTTGACATTCTCATCCCGCATAATCGTTTCATCCTCTCGACTGGAGAGAAAGAGTCCGCCTTATAAGGGATTGGCACTGCCTGCCTGCTTGAGTCTGAGTTTCAGCAAATAGCAATCATCATGAATGGCTTTCCCATATTCATCCGTTATTGCTGTCTCCAGTTGGACCGGCTTACCACAGATTGGGCAGCGCGACTTATAGGCGAGTGCCTCTGTTTCTTTTAGCGCCTTATTGCGAAAATTGGCACCTGATGTGACTTGCGCATGAGATTTGCGGTTCAACCGCATATGAAGCACCTTCTCCTGCTCGACCTTGGCTGAAAGGAAATGGGCGACTCTGTCTGTCACCGACAAAGCTAACATTCAGAACCAGTGCAGATTGTGATAACAGTAACAATTAAGGAAAAAACCGCTATGTTACAGCTATTAGCTGCACAACTCCGGGCCGCGCGCGTGTTGGCTCTCGGCGTGGGGAGATCGCATCACACATACGAAAGGCCTTGTTATCCTGCGGGAAAGTTCAGCAAGGATCAACGCCACGGTGAACGAGCCACTTCTCAGAAATCGCATTCTGGCCGCTCTCAGCACTGGTGCGCAATCGCGCATTGCGCATCACCTGAAGCACGTTTCTCTCAGCACCGGCACAGCGCTTTATGAGCCTGACGCAACCATCCGCATGTGTTATTTCATGACGGATGGCCTGATATCTCTTCTTACAACCTCAGGTTCCGGAGAATCAGTCCAAACCACTATCATCGGGCGCGAGGGCTTCCTCGGCGTTCCCGTTGTTCTAGATTGCAACAGCGATCCCTCCAGGGCCATTGTAGAAGTCGGCGGCACGGCGCTGGGGATCGGGGCTCGCGAACTCCATGAGCTCTTGAAAAGCTGTGACGGCTTGCGCAGGCTACTCAACCGCTATGCCATGTCACGCCTCACCCGAGTACGGCAACGGATACTCTGCTCTCGTCTGCACTCGACCGAAAAGCGATTAGCCACTACTTTGCTGATGGTGAGCAGCCGTGTAGGGACCGAATTCCGACTGACCCATGAAACTATGGCGCAGATGATCGGAAGCAGGCGCCTGAGCGTCACGCGAATCGCCCGTAAATGGCAACTCGCTGGCGTCATTCAATACAAGTATGGCCGTGTCACCATCTCAAGCCGAACCCGACTGGCCCGGCAAGCTTGTGAATGTTACGAAATTCAGCGACGTGAATATGGATTCTTCCCGGAGGACGGGCGCTAATCTGCCACCCAAGACGTCCCAGACCACTGACCGGGGAGAGAACCAACACTGCAATTCATTGTAGATTTGGTGGAGCTAGTCGGGCTCGGTCTATTTCGTGGTATTGAAATCTCACAACTTATTGATTCGTATAGAGCCCAAAAGGTCAAGAAAGGCACCATTACCGAGTCTTGGGTACGATTTGGGTACAGTGATTTTTCTCTTTACAGGCGAACAAATCGCGAAGTTTGAGGATGGCCCTTCCTTACGATTGCAGCCTCCGCGCTCCGGCTCAACGAAAGGCTTTCGCTGCAAACTTGACCTAACCTCGCCAGACCGCCGCACTCGGAGCCGAAAGTCTTGAAGGACATATGTCGCGCCTCCCGCAGGGATCTCGTCCGCCAAAAGACATTGCCGACCGCGCCGGCACCTTCCGCACACCACTCGCACCCCACCCGCAAGTACCGGTCGCTCTGTCGAGCGGCAGCGAAGTCCGACAGTGTGCGATCATTTGGCGTCGAGTGGGCAGCGCACACCTAAGGTGATTGGCTTGAAAGCATTTGACCGTGAATTCTCGAATCTTGAGGCACCGGTCGCGGAGGTGAACCGCCTGCGGGAGGAAAACGCTCGACTGCGCAGTCTTTTGGTTGAGCACGGCATACAGGCACCATCAATTCAACACGCAGGCGGGGCTGCGGAGACATTCCCAACCACAAACACATCGCCCGAGGTTCGTAGGCCAACAGTGGCCACGGCGGAACAGCGGATCGAGCTGTTTCGCAGTTTGTTCCGTGGCCGCGAGGATGTTTACGCCATCCGCTGGGAGAGTGCTGACGGTCGATCTGGGTACATGCCGAAGGCAGATCGTGATTGGAAATCATATCTGCGCGCTAAAGAGAAAGACCGCAAGAAGGTTGATCGCCAGACGAGGAAGTTCTTGCCCCTAACGGAAGACGTTGTGCGTGGCCATCTTCTTGGAAATCATACAGTCGGAATCTATCCGCTCTTGCGAGACGAAACCTGCTGGTTTCTCGCCGTCGATTTCGATAAGAAGACCTGGCAGAAGGACGCCGCCGCGTTCCTCGCGGCCTGTCGCGAGATGAATGTGCCAGCGGTTTTGGAACGTTCTCGCTCAGGGAACGGCGGCCATGTTTGGATATTCTTCAATCGAGCGATTCCCGCGACCATTGCGCGAAAACTAGGATGCGCAATTCTCACTCGAACCATGGAGTTCCGGCACCAACTGGGTCTGGAGTCCTACGACCGATTCTTTCCTAATCAGGACACGATGCCTAAGGGAGGTCTTGGCAACCTAATCGCTCTACCTCTGCAAAAGATTCCGCGCGCGGAAGGAAACAGTGTCTTTGTTGATTCAGAATTCCATCCGTACCCAGACCAGTGGGCATTTCTGGGGAGCGTGGAAAGAATGTCGGCGGACGCTGTCGAGGCAGTCGTGCGGGAGGCTCAAAAACGAGGAGATCTCATCGGTGTCAGGATCAGCATTATGGACGACGCCGAGCAAGATCCCTGGGCGCTGCCGCCGTCACAAACGAGAATAGATCGCCCAATACCAGGACCGTTTCCACTCGCGGTTCAAATCGTTCGCGCAAACCTTCTGTATATCGAGAAGAATGGGCTGTCTTCGGCGATGCTGAACCGTCTGCTTCGTTTGGCCGCATTTCAGAATCCTGAATTTTACAAGGCCCAAGCAATGCGGCTTCCCACATTCAACAAGCCGCGAGTAATTGCGTGCGGCGAGGACCTCGCCAACCACATTGCTTTGCCGCGTGGGTGTCTGGCCGAGGTAATGGAACTGTTTGAAGCACATCACATCAAACCGGACATCCGTGACGAGCGGTGCGCGGGACATGCAATTGACGTGGAGTTCTGCGGCCAATTACGCCCGTCGCAGCATGACGCTGTTTCCATGATTGCTGAACACGACGAGGGGATACTCTGCGCTCCTACTGCTTTTGGCAAGACTGCAGTGGCCGCATGGCTGATCGCGGCGCGAAGGGTGAATACCCTCGTACTGGTTCACCGCCAACAATTGTTAGATCAGTGGCACGCGAGATTGGCGATGTTCCTCAATCTTACGGACAAATCAATCGGCCAGATTGGAGGCGGGAAAAGCGAACGCAGTGGCACCCTGGATATCGCCATCATCCAAAGCACCCACGGCAGAGAGGGAGTCAAAGACTTCGTCGCCGAGTACGGGCAAGTCATTGTCGATGAGTGCCACCATCTGTCGGCATTCACTTTTGAGCACGTGATGAAGCAAGTAAAGGCGAGGTACGTCCTCGGTCTGACGGCAACGCCTGAGCGCAAAGATGGACACCATCCGATCATCTACATGCAGTGTGGTCCGATACGACATAAGCTCAGCGCACGTTCGATGACCGCGGTCACTCCGTTCGAACATGAAGTGGTTCCTCGGTTGACTGAGTTTTGCATGCCGCCCGAGCGGATCGATACAACGATTCAGGAGGTGTATGCTGCAGTTGCAGACGACCGTGCTCGCAATGAAATGATCCTGGCCGATCTGCTGAGCGCAGTCGGAGACCGGCGCTCACCGCTGCTTCTCACCGGCAGGACCAATCACTTGAACTACTTTGAGACGGCGCTCTCTGGCAAAGTGAGTAACGTGTTTGTGCTAAAAGGCGGCATGGGCAAGAAACAGCGCCGGACGATTGCGGAGGCGATTGCGGCTGTTCCGGAGACCGAGTCAAGAGTCATCCTGGCAACTGGTAGTTACATTGGCGAGGGCTTTGATGATGCTCGTCTGGACACCTTGTTCTTGGCGATGCCGATTTCCTGGAAGGGAACGTTGCAACAGTATGTTGGGCATCTCCATCGGCTTCACGATGCTAAGCAGGTCGTTCGCGTCTACGACTATGTCGATTCTCAGGTGCTGATGCTGGCGCGAATGTACGCTCGGCGACTAAAAGGCTACGGTGCCATCGGCTATAAAATTGGCGCTGCGGCCGCTGATGGCCGTCGTCCCGCGATTGAACGTTCCTGATGTGAATGGATGGATATGGCGCCACAAAACAACAAGC
>Ga0070735_10001092_pt1 | contig 26902 bp, 26 predicted proteins | sample Coa_R1_FD_66443 | JGI IMG/M metagenome (GOLD analysis project Ga0070735, IMG submission 66443) | Surface soil microbial communities from Centralia Pennsylvania, which are recovering from an underground coalmine fire - Coalmine... | ecosystem: Environmental > Terrestrial > Soil > Unclassified ...
CCCGACTCAGCCGAAGGTGGCATCATGCGCTTGGGGTAGGTCAAAGCGGGGATTCGCGATGACCCACAAAAGTGCTGCCTTCAAATTCGTCATTTGGACGATGGTTGCCGTTGCGCTGGCCATAATGACCTGGTCCAGCACCGGCAAGCATGCTGCTTCGCTCGACCAAGTGAGAGCAAAGCAGGCTGTTGCCACCAGTCCGGACATTGCTGAGTTACCGACCCGCCAGCTTTCGCGCGTTCGCCTGTTGGTTTCAAATCTGAACTGAGCCCGGAGCTTGGCCAATATCCAGAGGCTGCGGGGCCGCTGCGGCAACATAGCGGCGCGATCCGCTGGTTACCGCAGAACGGCAATTTCAAAGCTAAAAGCAACCGGTCTGCAAAAGATTTTGTCTATCGCTCAGGTGTTGTTCTCCCCCTAACTCTGATTTAGCGTCCGGGGCGAAGTCATTTCGAGACGAACGAGTCAGTCAAATCCTTGGCGGCTTCCCTTTCCGCCGATGGGCCCGCCTCGTTGTTCCGTTTCGCAGATGTCATCGGCGTTGGGGCTTGATACGTTCATTTAGATCGTCCCTACCTTCAGTCGAAGCGAAACATGACGCTTCCAATTTCGAATGACGCTACGAGCGCGTGGACCGTGCAGTACTCGAGTTTATTGCGGTTACCTTCCGGCTTCAACGAGGTCCACCTGTGGATTGAAGATCACGTTGTCGGCAAAATAAAACCTGCGCTCATCTCCATCGATGGTGCGGGGATGCCTGATCGAACCCGCCATATCTTCCACCGCACCAAGGTCTTCTCACATGATTTCGCAACCTACACAGCAGATACCCGGCGTCTATCATCGCAGGATCGGAGATATCATCGTTACGGCCATCAGCGACGGGTATCTGGACGGCGGCCTCGATGTGATGCGAAATGTCGATCTCGAAAGGGCACATCAGGCCCTTCGGGAGGCGTTCAGGCCGGTACGGCGAACCAGCGTTAACGCTTTCCTGATCCATTCGAAGGGCCGCCTGGCGATCGTCGACACCGGATCGGGCAATTATCTCCTGCCTACCGCCGGCTTTGTTCAACACAATCTTGCGGCGGCCGGTGTCGATCCGAAATCGATCGATACGGTGTTGCCGACCCACATGCACCCGGATCACTCCGCTGGGCTGACCGACATGTCGAATGGCCAACGTTTGTTTCCCAATGCGGAACTGGTCATGCACGAAAACGAACCGGCGCATTGGTTCGACGACAGCGCGCTGACGAAGGCCGACGAGCGATCAAGGAAGCTCTATTTTCTCGCTGGCCGGGAGCAGGTCATGCCCTACAAGAATCGCACGCGATTGTTCAGGCAGGGCGAGGTTTTTCCCGGCGTGACCGCGGTGCCGAGCCTCGGGCACACGCCGGGCCACACTGCGTATCTCGTTGCATCGGGCAACGATCAGCTGATGATCTGGGGCGACACGGTGCACGTGCCGGAAGTGCAGACCAAGTTTCCCGAAGCAGGCATGGCCTTCGATACCGATCTTGCCGCAGCCGCAGCTTCGCGCAAACAATTGTTCGATCGCGTCAGCGCCGATGGTATCCTTGTCGCCGGGATGCACTTGCATTTCCCCGCCTTCTCGCGGCTCGCGCGGCGAGGTGACGCCTACGCGCTTTATTCCGAGGCCTGGGTGCACGACCTGTGATGCAATCCAGCGCCAGAAGGAGCCGCACCTTGCAACGGATCGCCCTCACGCGACGCTCGTAAGCCATATGGCGCTTTGTGCCAATCGGAACCGTCTCGGCCTACCGAGCTAATTTTCGCCGGCATCATCGTTGATGAGATCGGGATTGGTACGCATCAACTCGATCGTCGTCTCGACCACAATTGATAGGTGCGCGCGCATGATTTTCTCGGCCGTGGCGGCGTTTCGCGCGATGACGGCTTTGAGGATGGCGCGATGCTGGCGGATCAGCAGATCGACGGGCGTTACGTTGGGCAGACTCAGAAAACGAATGCGATCGAACTGCGCTTTCTGGCTTTCGACGATCGCCCAGATATCGCCATAGCCAATCGCATTGGCAAAAGCGCGGTGGAACTTGTCATCCGCATCCGTAAAATGGTTCGGATCGTTTCCGGCCTGGCGTTGTTCGGCGATTGCATGTTCGGCTTCCCGGAGCGCCGTCTCCGGCAATCCCTGCTCCGCTGCCTCGCGGATGATGCCAACCTCCAGCGCGTTCCTCACAAAGCGGGCGCGCTTGATGGCCTTTAGCGATACACGGCTGACGAAGGTTCCGCGCTGCGGCCAAACCTCGATCAATCCATCATCGACCAACCGGACAATCGCTTCGCGAACCGGCGTGCGGCTGGTGCGAAAACGCAGACCGAGTTCGTTTTCCGAGAGCCTTGCACCGGGGCGCAATCTCATGCGGACAATATCAGCCCGGATCGTTTCGTAGATCGTCGCCGCGCTAACGGGTGTCTCGCCCCGCCGAGGTAGAGCCCGCTTCTCCTGCACCATGTCTCTCCTCGCATGACCCGCCGGTTAAGCCTTGACACCAACTTGTATACAAGTATACCTGTTACTTGTCCATGCTCCGATCGTCGTCGGCCAATCGTCCGAACTTTCAAAAGAAAGCTGTCGCAACAAATCAAGCGGGAGGACTACCTGATGCAGTTATTGGAACGCAGCGTGTTTGCGTTGAGCCTTTTCGCCTGCATCGCCATTTTGGCTTCTCCGGTCAAAGCCGGCGAAGCCGTCCCCACCAACAGTCCGCGCGTCCAGGCGATTCAGAAGGCGGGCATTTTTCGCGTCGGTGTGCTCGCCAACCCGCCATGGCTCGTCGAAAACACGAGCGGCGGCGGTGATCAATGGTCCGGCCCCGGCTGGACGCTCGCGAAGGAATATGCCCGCCTGCTCGGCGTGAAACTCCAGCCGATCGCGGTCTCGCACGAGACGAAGGTGCCGGTGCTGGCTTCCAATCAAGTCGATATGACCATTTCACCGCTTTCGGTCACACCGGAGCGCCTTAAGGTGATCGACTTCATTACCTACTCCGCGACCAGCCTTTGCGTGTTCGGCCGCGCGGACAACCCAAAGGTTGCCAACGCCAAGACCATCGACGACTTCAACAAGGAAGGCGTGATCGTCGCCTATTACACCGGCGGCGGCGAAGAACATTGGGTCAAGAACCGTTTCCCGAATGCGACGCTGCGCGGCGTTTCGACCGCTGGCACGGCGGCGCCCGTCGAGGAGATCATCGGCAGGCGTGCCGACGTCACGCCCATCAACCGGATTCCCTGGGTGGCGCTCAACAAGAAGGTCAAGGGTCTCAAAGCCCTGCCGGAGGGGAACAATTGCCAGGACAGCAAAGAAATGGGCACTGACGTAGGTTCGGCCATCGACAAGAACCAGCCTGAGTTCCTCGCCTGGCTGAAAGCCGTCGCAGCGCGCATGCAGCCTGAGCTTGCGGCCGAGGAATCCCGGATGATTGAAAAGATGTAGAACCGGCTGCGGTGCAGCCCGCCGGCATGCCCTGCCCCTGATCGATCACTGGCCGCATCATGGATCTCGACGTTTCACCCCTGATCGACAGCTGGCGCTTCCTTGCCTCCGGCCTTGGCCTGACGATCCTGCTTTCGGTCGCTGCGGTCGTTTGCAGCTTCGTGCTGGGTCTCGCTGTCAGTCTCGGCAGAATGTACGGCCCACCCTGGCTGCGCGTTCTGCTCGCCTTCTATATCGATTCCATGCGCGCGATTCCCGTTTTTGTCGTGCTCGTCTGGATCTATTTCGCGGTGCCGATCATTTCCGGCTACAGCTTCGATCCTTTCTGGGCTGCGCTGACCGGCATCACCATTCACGTCGCTGCCTATGTTGCCGAGGTGATCCGTGCCGGAATCACATCCATTCGCAAAGGGCAGACCCAGGCAGGCCTCGCCATAGGCATGTCCGGCGCGCAGGTCGTCCGAAAAATTCTGTTGCCGCAGGCGACGGTACGGATGCTGCCGGCCTTCGGCTCGATCGTGTCGGTTACAATCAAGGATACGGCCATCGCTGCCGTCATCGCCGTACCAGAACTGATGCGTCAGGCCGAGACGGTAGCCGGCCAGAGTTACAGGCCTATCGAGGTATTCACCACTGTGATGGTGATCTATTTCCTGGTGATCTTTCCTGTCACGCGTTTGATCGACCGGTACTATATCCGTGTCGCGCATCTGGGCCGGTCATGAACCTTGATTGGTCAATCGTCTGGCAGAGCCGCGGGCCGCTCTTTCAAGGCGCGCTCGTCACCATCCTGCTCACCGCACTGACCATGCTCATCGCCGTGCCCGGCGGCATCGTGCTGGCGCTGATGCGCGGCACGCGCTTCAAACCCGTCGCATTGTTTGCGACAGGCTTCGTCGAACTCTTTCGAAATCTGCCGCTGCTGCTGCTGGTCTACTGGGCTTTTTATGTCATGCCGGTACTGACTGGTCTTGGGCTTCCGCCCTTCGCCACGGGCCTGGCTGCGCTCTGCTTGAATGTCTCAGCCTACAATTCCGAGACATTTCGCTCGGGCATCAATTCCATCCGCAAGGGCCAGTCGGAAGCCGGACTGGCGCTTGGCATGAGCCGATCGGAAGTCTTGCGCCAAATCGTGCTGCCTCAGGCCTGGCGGCGTGTGCTGCCGATCCTCGCCAGCACCTGGGTCTCGCTGTTCAAGGACACCTCGCTCGTCTCGGTGATCGCCGTGGGTGAGCTCGCGCACACCGCCATGCAGATCCGCTCACAGAGCTTCCGGGTGCTGGAGATGCTGACCGCGATGGCATTGATCTACTGGCTGATGGGTTACCCGCAGGCCAAGATCGTGGACTGGATCCATTGGAAATATGGAGTGCAGGAATGACCGCTTTCGCGCGCAAGAACGCCGATAGGCCGCCGATGCTGGTCTACGAGAACGTCCAGAAACGTTACGGTACCTTCATGGCCGTCGACGGCGTCTCCCTGCATGTCAATGCCGGCGAGGTTGTCTGCCTGATCGGCCCCTCCGGCTCCGGCAAATCGACGCTGCTCCGATGCACGAACGCGCTCGAAACGATCGACGGCGGCGAAATCCGCTTCGAAGGCAGGCCGTTGCCGAAAAAGGAATCTAACATCCGGCAGATTCGCCAGCGGATGGGAATGGTGTTTCAGAGTTTTGAGCTATTCCCGCACAAGACCGCGCTCGAGAACGTCACCATGGGATTGACGACCGTCAAGAAGATGGCGGTAGAAGAGGCAAAGACGCGCGCAATTGCTTTGCTAACCAAGGTGGGGCTGGCCGACAAGACCGCGAACTATCCCGCGAACCTCTCTGGCGGTCAGCAGCAGCGCGTAGCGATTGCACGCGCTCTCGCCATGGAACCGCATGTCATGCTGTTCGACGAGCCGACCTCGGCACTCGATCCCGAAACAGTCGGCGAGGTACTCAACGTGATGCGCAACCTTGCGCAGGAGGGCATGACAATGATCGTCGTCACGCACGAGATGAATTTTGCCAGACGCGTTGCCAATTGGGTCGTAGTGTTCGAACGTGGACAATTGCTCGAACAGGGTCCCCCACAGCAGATATTCGAAGCCCCGACCGTCGAGCGGACCCGAGATTTTCTGAGCCATCTCGGCTGGAATGGTTGAGAACGAAACAGCACTCTCAAACAACGGACGAATAACGTGGAACAGACCTGGCGTTGGTGGGGCCCGAACGACATCATCACCCTGTCGCATATCTGCCAGGTAGGCGCGAGCGGCATCGTTACGGCTTTGCACGATATTCCGAGCGGAGAACTCTGGTCATCCGATGCCGTCGCCGAACGCAAGCGTGCGATCGAGGCGGACAGTCGCCTTGGCCTGCGTTGGAGCGTGGTGGAAAGCCTGCCGATCCACGAGCGGATTAAGCTCGGCGAGGGTGACCTGAAAGACCTGCTCGATACCTATCGCCAATCGATGCGCAACCTCGCGAAGCACGGCGTGACGACCATCTGCTATAATTTCATGCCTGTACTCGATTGGGCGCGGACGCAGCTGCGTGCTCCCCTGCCCGGCGGCGGCAACGCACTCCGTTTCAATGCGCATGAGTTCGCGGCTTTCGATTGTCAAATGCTGCAACGCGCTGGCGCGCACTCCGATTATAGCGCCGATGTCCTCGACCGCGCAAAATCCTGGTTTGCCAAGGCGACCGAAGACGACAAGCGCCAGCTTCTTGCCACCATCATGGCCGGATTGCCGGGTGCCTTCGATCGCTACGACATCGAGGGATTGAGGACAATGCTGGAGCATTATCGCGGCATCGACCGCCTCTGTCTGCGCGAGAACCTTGCCCATTTCCTGCGCGAGATTATTCCGACGGCAGAGGAAGTCGGCATCCGGATGGCGATCCACCCCGATGACCCGCCAAGGCCGCTGCTTGGCTTGCCGCGCATTTGTAGCACCGCTGAGGATATCGCTTTCATTCTGGATGCGGTCCCCTCGCCGTCGAATGGCCTGACCTTCTGCACCGGGTCGCTCGGCGCGAGCTACGCCAACGATCTAGCAACAATGGCGCGCAGATTTGCGCCGCGGATCTATTTTGCTCACCTGCGCAACGTTACCAAGGAGAAGGACGGCTCCTTCATGGAGGCCGATCACCTCGGCGGTGACAACGACATGGTCGGCGTCGTCAAAGTGCTGCTGAGTGAGCAAAAACGTCGGCGCGAAGCGGGCGAAGCAAACTGGCGTATTCCGTTCCGGCCCGATCACGGTCACGAATTGCTGGATGACGTCGGCAAGGCGACACATCCCGGCTACCCCGCCATTGGCCGCATGCGGGGCCTGGCGGAAATCCGAGGTGTCATGACGGCGCTCGCGGCCGAACACGATTTTCCGGTCTAGGAATAGCCAGTTGTCCCTCCACCAGCTCATTTCGGCCGGCAACCTCTCCGCACTGCCCGCAAACGTGGCAAGGCCGACTTACGATCGCTCGACCCTAGGTACCGGCATCGTGCATCTTGGCGTCGGATCTTTTCATCGAGCGCACCAGGCGGTCTACACTGACGACGTGCTGGCCGGCGGCGACCGGCGCTGGGGCATCATCGGCGCGAGCCTGCTCAGTCCCGACACGCGCAATGCCTTGAAGGCGCAGGACTACCTCTACACGCTCAACCTGCGGGCTGAGATAGAGACGCTGCGTGTGATCGGCAGCTTGCAGGACATTTTCGTCGCGCCGGAGAACCCCGCTTCTCTCATCGAAACGCTTTGCCGGCCATCGGTCGCCATCATCAGCCTGACGGTGACGGAAAAAGGCTATCACTACGATCCCGCCACCGGCGCGCTCAACGAAGACGATCCCGATATCCGGCACGACCTCGCTCATCCCGACGCGCCGCGCACAGCTCTTGGGTTCCTGGCTGCTGCCATTGCGCGGCGCCGCGAACTTGGCGTGAGCCCCTTCACGGTCCTGTCCTGCGACAACCTTGCCGCAAATGGTCGCACGCTGCATGGATTACTGTCCCACTACGCTCAACTCTTTTCGCCTGACCTCGGCAGCTTCGTCCGCAACGAAATTCTCTGTCCCGATACGATGGTCGACCGCATCGTGCCGGCAACGACCGATGACGACCGGCAACGGCTAAGCAATTCCCTCGGCCTAGACGATCTTTGGCCCGTTGTCGCCGAGCCCTTCACCCAATGGGTGATTGAGGATCGCTTTTCCGGCGGCCGCCCGGCTTGGGATGAAGCGGGCGCGACGTTCGTCAGGGATGTGTCCCCGTTTGAATCCATGAAGCTGCGTATTCTCAACGGCAGCCATTCGGCGCTTGCCTATCTCGGCTATCTCGCAGGCTACGAGACCGTCGCCGACGCGATGGGCGACGCCGCGCTGGCAGGCTTCGCCGACGGTCTGATGACGGATGCAATGCCGACGCTCGAGCTGCCATCTAGCATCGACGTCAACGCCTACAAGACTTCACTGCTGACGCGGTTCCGCAACAAGGCGCTGCGCCACCGCACCTGGCAAATCGCGATGGACGGGTCACAGAAGCTGCCGCAGCGTATCCTTGGGCCGATCCGCGATCGTCTCGCAAAGGGGCTGCCGATTGAACGTCACGCTCTCGTGGTTGCCGCCTGGATGCGCTACGTCACCGGCATTGACGAGCGTGGCCAGCCGATCGATGTCCGCGATCCGCTCCTGAAATCCCTCCGCGATGTCCTTCAGAGCGCTGGTCGCGATGTTCCGCGCATAGTTGAAGCTTTGCTACGTCTCAAGACGATCTTCGGCGACGATCTATCAGCCGATCAGCGTTTCCGGCAGGCGGTCAGTGACGCCTTGACGAGTATTTATTCGGTGGGTAGTCGACAAACGATCGAACTTCTTGCCAGATCTTAAATACGCATTGGTCGAGCAACCGATTTGCAATCCAGTCAATCTAGGCCCTTCAGCCGCAGCGCAGCGGCGGAGCCGGCTCGTGCCTCGATGATGGACCGGGCCCGCGCGAATGTCCGCACCATGAGGTTGCCGCATCGCGCAGTTGTTTTTGTCGGTGACGGCCTCGACTATCGGTATAGTCAATTTCGGAAGTCGGGGAGCGCCCCGGGTCATATCCGTTCATGCCTCAGTAGCGGACATGCACCGACCGCACCGGCTTCGGTTTCGTGTCAACAGCAAAAGAGTCGCTGTAGAACGGATTGGGCAAGAGCAAAGTCGACCGAAAAGCCCCCTCAATTTCTTCATTTACACAATAACCCGGCGCGCATCGCACCCGGCCCGGTCGCAGAGCTTTGCGCAGTTTTCGTGGGTAATCCAGATTGACACAGGATTAGTTACAGCAGCATTCTATATTCTACGCCTCGTCTCTTCTGGACTAGGAGCGACGCATGCCTGAATACTCGGCAGGGAAAGTGACTGAATACGCTGATGGCGACCGCAAGGTTGTCGAGTGCGGAGAGTTGGAGGTCGGCATCTTCAAGATCGATGGCGAATTCTACGCCTGGCATAATCGCTGTGCCCACCGCGCTGGACCGGTTTGTCAAGGACGCATTATGAAGCGCGTGATCGAGCCTGTCGCCGAAGATAGAACAACCCGATCCCAGGCATACGATCAGTCCGAAACCAACATCGTGTGCCCCTGGCATGGATATGAATACAGTATCAAAACCGGATTCCACCAGGGCAATAGCCACTTTCGATTGCGTAAAGCGGAGATGACGATCAGGGAAGGTGAGATCTATGTCCGAGTCTGACAAGGACCGGAGAAACGATCCCTACGGCTGGATTGACACGATTGCACCGGAATTGCTCCGCGCATCGCGGGAATTAGTCGAGAAGAATGAAGCCTATCGCGTTTCCGACGAAGCCGTCGCGCAAATACTGACGGCCGCTATTCGACTCTACGTAGCAAAATCCGACGGAGAAGAAAGAACGTTTCCGCCGATTGCCGGTGAACGGGACAGCGAGATGACGCCCACCGAGCTTCTATCGGCGGTTTCTGAAATGCTGCGCGCGCTGCATCTCGGTCCGATGGAGCTTGCCCTTTGGTATCGGCGCCGTCCGGACGAGGATACATATTCTCCAGGAGACCAATCATGAATATTCAAGGCAAGATTGGGCCACAATATTCGGCCGTACAGCAAATTGATGTTCATACGGATACGCGGGACGTATTGGCGCACGCTCGGCGCAACGCAACTAAAAGAGGTCTGCAGGATTGGTTCATTTGCGACATTGATGCTCACCACGTTGAGACGGTGTCCTGGAAGGAGGTCGTCACCTACATCGAAGATCCCGTTGTTCGAGATAACGCGATGCGATACCAGGCAGAGCGGGTTGGCGCGCCCCCATACGGACTGAACGGAGACCTTGGTCTTCGCTACCAGTCAGTGGGTGGACGCATCCCCCATCAGGACGACAGGAAGGAAATTGTTGAAGAAGCCGACGTCCATCGTGACGTCATTCTGACGCGCCGGGCGATGGACTCACTGGGCATCGACAACATGGTGGTATTCCCGACGCCGATGTTGTTTCTGGGCATGCACCCTCAGCCGGAGATGGAGGTCTGGCTCGGCGGCGCCTACAACCGCTGGATCATCGATAGAATTCTGTCCGGCGATGACAGGATAAAATCCCTGATCTATCTGCCGTTCAACACCCCCGAAGAGGCTGAGCGAACCGTCGAGGAATTGGGCGACAGGAAGGGTGTCATCGGCTTCTGCGTGACGAGCACCCGAAACAAACCGGTTCATCACAACGACTATATGCGCCTGTATTCCATGATCGAGGAACGCGGCAAACCCCTGGCGTTCCACGCGGGCTATCACTGGCAGGATGCCTCTCTGGCGACGATTAATCGATTTCTCGGGATGCACGCGCTGGGCTTTGTCTGGTGTAACATGGTGCATATGACGAATTGGATCCTGAACGGGATTCCCGAGCGATTCCCCAAACTCAAGTCGGTATGGGTTGAAAGCGGTCTGGCTTGGTTGCCTTTCCTGATGCAGCGGCTCGATGATCAATATCTGATGCGCCCCTCTGAGGCTCCGCAGCTGAGGCGAATGCCTAGTGAGTATATGAATCAGAACTGTTTTTACACGACCCAACCGATGGAAACGACACATCCAAAGGCACTGGAAAATACCCTTGAAATGATCAAGGCCGAAACGCAGCTGTTGTTCTCTTCCGATTGGCCGCATTTTGACTTCGATCTGCCTCAAGTCATTTTTGATCTACCGTCATTGAGCGAGCAAGCGAAGCGCAATATTTTGGGCTTGAACGCCGCGAGGATATTCAATCTCGACCCGATACCCGTAAAGAAACTAGCTACCTCCTGACTGGCCGCGTACCGTACTGGGGCCACCATGGCACTTGCACGTCGCAGATTCTTGCATCTGGCCGCGGGGGCCGCCATGGTTCCGGCGTTGCCGCGGATGACCAGAGCGCTTAACTATCCGACGCGACCGGTTCGTATCATCGTCGGCTATCCAGCAGGAGGACCTACCGACATCGTAGCGCGGGTGATCGGAGAAGCTCTGTCGGAGCGGCTGAACCAATCCTTTATCATCGAAAACCGACCAGGTGCCGGCGGCAACGTCGGCACCGAGGCGGCCGTGAGGGCAGCCCCGGACGGCTATACGCTTCTCCTCGTCGGATCGCCTCACGCGATCAATGCAACCGCATACCACAACCTAAATTTCAATTTCATTCGGGATATTGCGCCGGTCGCGAGCATCATTCGCGTGCCACTGGTAATGGAGGTCAACTTAGGTGTTCCGACCAAGACGGTTCCCGAATTCATAACCTATGCCAAGGACAATCCGGGGAAGCTCAATATGGCATCGCCCGGATTTGGGACTCCGCAACATGTCTCCGGCGAGCTGTTCAAAATGATGGCCAGCGTCAATCTGATCCATGTACCCTACCGCGGATCGGCACCTGCGCTGACGGATCTGCTCGGCGGGCAGGTGCAGGTCATGTTTGATACTACGCCAGCATCGATTGGGTATATCCGGGCCGGCCAAATCCGCCCGCTGGCAGTGACGACTGCGTTGCGATCGGATGCGTTGCCTGATATCCCATCGGTAAGTGATTTCGTCCCAGGTTACGAAGCAAGTTCGTGGTACGGCATCGGTGTTCCGAAGAACACACCAGCCGAGATCGTCGAGATACTGAACATGGAAACCAATGCCGCACTTGCCGATTCCAAAATGCAGGCGCGCCTTTTCGACCTCGGCGGAACGGTGATTCAGGGGTCTCCCACCGACTTCGCCATCCTCATTCTCGATGAAACCGAGAAATGGGCCAAGGTGGTGAAAATCTCTGGTGCGAGAGCCGACTGATCATAGCTCCTCGCGAGGCCACTCGTCGGACTTGGCACAAAGCAGACTCACACAAGGCGAGTAGATCAGGATGCCCCACATCCTTGAAAAGCTTAGGATGGAACCGTTTTGGTGTTTGCCAGCCTAACGATGCCCGATTCTTTCTGCGGCTGCGGTCTAGTGAATCTTGTTCGAGGCGCCAGAGTGCGCTGTGTTATTGTACCGGCGGTGTCTTTTAATTGTTGCGATTACCGCGAAGTGGGTCCAAGCATTTGTCGCGGTATTTGTCCCCTCGGTCTTTTGTGAAACAGGATTATCAAGCGAGGTCAAAATGTCTTACGGCTATAAGCTAAACGATGACGTTTACCATCGAAGTCAGGGTCCGCAAGGCCGCGTGACTGCCGAAAAGCGGACAATTTATACGGTCATCAAGCTTATGCCCATCGAGACCGACGGACGAGTCAGATATCGTATCAAGAGCGAGTCCGAAAATATTGAGCGCGTGGTTACGGAGGATCAGCTTTCGTATTGCCAGTGAGTAAAGATCCTGCCTTCGGTCACAATGTCGAGCGGAATATCAAAGGAATGACCGGCGAAAGCGGGGTATCGACTCCAATCTGGAAGATAACCGGTTAGCCCATCGCGGTGGCCTCGTCGCACCGCGCCTGCAAAAGGTCTGTGAAAGCCTTAACAATAGACGATGTCGCGTGACTTCCAAATGCGGCGCGGCAACGTGCGACGTCTGCTTTTGATCAACGCGTCAGTCTGAGCATGTATCGCTCGCCGCCGTGTGACTCCCGCCAACGGATATAGGCCGACCGGCCAGCAGGTCTCAAACGTGCCCAATAGGTGACATCGGCAGCAAAAGCGGCCAACGGCGGCGGCCTTCTCACTTGGATCGCTTCTTTGCTGTCGGGCCATTTCCGAGTGCGATTTTCTGCCGGATTCACTGCTGGACAATGTCTCGACATTTTCTCGTTAGCCGATCCCCGCTACTCGATCAAGCGCGAGGCGCTTTTTGGGGCCGCAGCACCCGCGCCTTGTGCACGCGCCGGCAGCGGATCGCGACATCGAGGTCGAGATCATCGGCGAGAGCGAAATCGTGGCAGTAGTTCCTCTAGGCCACGCTTTTGCGAAATATGATTTTCTAACGCCTCGAGACCTCAATCAGCAGCCACTGATCGGGCTCGACTTAGGTTCTCCTGCAGGTCAAACTGCTTCGCGAACGCTTCGAGGCCGAGGGTGTCGCGATGCACATTGTCATTGAGGCGAATAGTTCAAGCGTTGCCTTTGCTGCAGCATGCTCCGGGCGATCCATAGCCCTCATCGATCCCTGGCCTAGTTCGGTCGCGCGAAATAACCAACTGCACTCTTGTTCGGTTTAAGCCCACGGCACCTCAGCGTATAGCGCTGCTACGATCAACATTCCGCCCTCCTTCTCGCGTTGCCGAATTGTTGCGGAAGAACTGAGGCTAGCGATCGTAATAAATGCGGCGACTACGCCCTTCGTTAGAGGACTGACCACGAGCACCTAAAAGGTGTCATTGCCCAGCGATGCAGCACAAGCACAAACCGCCTTTGCAAAACACGTGTTACAGAATAACGGGCCGATGGCCTACCGGGCGACACGAAGATGCGGCAACCTGGCCAGTTGTCTCCTCGAATCCACGCACCCGGTATCACCACGTCCGACCTGCTATCGATCAGCCCTGTTAGGTTCATAACTGTTTCGGTTTCCATCGAGCTGGACTAGTTTGATAGCGATCAGAAACGAAAAGGCTTAGGAACGTAAGATGGCTGAGCATGGCTATGAGACTGGGCGGCTAAATCTGCCCTTCGTGGGACACTGCACGTTCGGCAAACAAGCGCCATGTCTGGATTGGAATGCTATCAAAGCCGACGTCGCCGTACTTGGAATCCCGTACGATATGGGTACGCAATACCGCGCGGGCGCTCGCTTCGGTCCTCGCGCAATCCGTGAGGCGTCAACGCTTTTTTCGTTCGGTCACAATGGCGCTTATGACCACGAGGACGACGTCACGTACTTGCAGAGCGACAAGGTGCGCATCGTTGATGTTGGCGACGCAGATATCATCCATACCGACGCAACGACAAGCCTGCGAAATGCGGAAACTGCCGTTCGTGCAATCCTGAAATCCGGCGCCCTGCCCGTTGCCCTTGGCGGGGATCACTCCGTGCACGCCGCTTGTATCAAGGCGTTTGACACAGAACTACCGGTTCATATCGTGCATTTTGATGCGCATCTGGATTTCGTCGATCAACGTCATGGTGTGCGTTATGGGCACGGCAGTCCGCTGCGGCGCGCATCAGAAATGAAACATGTGTCCGGAATAACGCATCTTGGAATTCGCGGCATATCTTCGTCAAACAAAGGTGACTACGAAGCCGCGCGGGCGTTCGGTTCCAAGATCCTTTCCGTGAGACAGATCCGACAGCTGGGGCCAGAAGCGACGCTCGAGGAAATTCCGGTCTGTTCAAGGTATTATGTGACTATCGATATCGATGGATTTGACCCGTCGATTGCTCCTGGTACGGGAACCCCAAGTCATGGCGGCTTCACGTATTATGAGGTGGTCGATCTTCTAAAGGGTCTTACAAAGCGAGGCGACGTTGTTGGTATTGATCTGGTCGAAGTGGCGCCCGACTACGACCACACGGGCACAACTGCATTTCTTGCCGCGCGCGTGCTGCTCGATTTCCTTGGGTTCATTTTTCACGAGCGAGCGAAAAGGCATGCCGCGCAATAGGGGCCTCAAGCGCGGCACCCTATAAAAAGCTCAGGTCTTGATGATGCTCCATCTGTCGTACAAAACTCTTGATTAGCCGGACCGCTGCGACGGCATCAGTAAGATCAATCATTTCGTGGGGTGAATAGGAGTATCGCCTCGGAACTCCGACGCTTATCGTAGGAATGCCTCCGCGGCTCACATGAATCAAGCCTGCCTCGGTGCTTCCGCGATTGACGGTCGCCGCCAGTTGTATCGGAATCTTCTCGTCATCGGCCGCGGCTATCAGAAAACGCTTCATGGCCGGGTGGGCAATGCTCCCGCGAATATTCTGAGAGCCCGTGGAATTGGCAAGCAACACAGCCGCTCCCTGCCCCATCTTGACCGAGACGTCCGTCGCGGAAAGATCCGGCGTATCGCTGGACGGGAGACCATCAATGGCAACGGCGTAATCTGGCTGGTTACGATACGTAACCATCGCCGCCCCTCGATGGCCCACTTGCTCCAGGACCGTTGCAACAGCCTGAAGACATCCAAACGGTGTCTCATCCTTGAGTTCAACAAGCGACTGGATCAGGATCGCAAGCCCGGCCCGATCATCCATTCCCTTGCCGCACACCTTATTCCCGCCCGGAAACTCCTCGAGTTCGCCCACAAAACTTATGGGATCGCCGATCCGGATACCCAGGCTGGCGACTTCGGCCGCGCTCGAGGCGCCGACGTCAATGTAGAGCTCGGAAATCGGCGTGACCCGCGCAAGCATCTCGGGCGAACCAAGATGGCCGGATATTGACCCAATGAGACCGAAACGACCGTTCACCATAACCTTGCGGCAGCCGAGCAGACCATCGCCAGCACCGCCAATCCGGTCAAAGCGAAGAAAGCCCGTCGGCTCAATACCCTTCACAATGAATCCGATTTCGTCCATGTGTGCACTGACCATGAGAACGGGATTTTTCTGACGCCCCCGCTTGCTGCCCGTAATATTTCCGTAGCGGTCAATCTCGATTTCGTCGACCAAGGGGGTGATACGATCGCGCGTGTAGCGGACGACCGCCTGCTCGAAGCCAGAAACACCGTGTAAAGCCGAAAGATCACGAAGCGTGGTCTTCAGCTCTGCTTTCGTTCGATCGTCCTCGTCCATTTCTGACATCTCCATCTTCATCTTTCAGCGAATGCGATTTTATCCGCAACCCTTCGTCGCACACAACGTAACAGCCTCGTAGAGGACTTTGTCAAACAATACTGAGCCACCGTGCGTCGCAGCGAGTGGAGATTTTTGGTAACTGTTTCTGTGAACGATCGGGTCACAACCAGGACGAGTTGAAGGTCCGTCCAACTTGGTGAGTTTCGGGTTCGTCAGGTGTCGCTATGCCGAACCCCAGGTTTCTGTTAGAGAAGCCAAAGGCGCCGCAGCAGTGCTGCTAAGCTGACGCTGCCACGGAGACTAGCGATGAGCGACAAAGAAGCACTGCTGGCTGCCATCGAGCAGGACCGCGACCTGATCATTGACTTTTACCGCGGATTTATTCGCGTCAAGAGTCCCAATCCCCCCGGGGATACGCGCGAAGCGGCTGGCTACATCGGTAAATTCCTGACCGAGCAAGCGCTGCCCTTCCGAACAATTTCTCCGAAGCAGGAATTTCCGAATTTAGTGGCAACGTTCGACGGAAGTCAGCCCGGGCGGCATCTGGTTCTCAACGGGCATATCGACGTGTTTCCGGTTAATGATACTGGCTGGACGCAAGATCCCTGGGGCGGCGCGCTCGTCGATGGAGCGATTTTTGGGCGCGGAGCGTGCGACATGAAGGCGGGAACGACCGCGTCGATTTTCACCTACCGTTATCTCCACCGTATCCGAGAAAAGTTGAAGGGTAAGCTTACCCTTACTTGCGTCTCAGACGAAGAAACGTTTGGGCCTTGGGGAGCGCGTTATCTCATCGAGCATTTTCCGGAAGTCCGCGGCGATTGCCTGCTCAATGGTGAACCGAGCGGCACCAATGTGATCCGCTTTGGCGAAAAGGGACCGTTGTGGATCGCTTTTACTATCCGCACGTCCGGTGCGCACGGCGCTTATACGCACATCAGTGCAAGCTCAACTAAGATCGCTGGCCAGTTGATTGCCGATCTGGAGCAACTGACGAAAATCCCGTCGAACGTACCGCACAATATTGCGAAGGCACTCGAACAGGCGAGTTCGGAAATAGACAAGGCGATGGGCGTTGGCGCGGCCGAGATCTTACCGAAGGTTACCCTTAATATTGGGATGATGACGGGTGGCTTGAAAGTCAACATGATCCCAGGCGAATGCCGAATTGAGGCAGATATCCGTCTGCCGCTCGGCGTCGACAAGGCAACAATCATGAAGGAAGTCGATACCATCGCGTCTCGCTATCCGGACGTCGCCATAGAGGAGATAGGCTTCAATCCGCCTTCATATTGCGATCCCTACGGGGAAATGGTGGAAATTCTTCGGAAGAATGTACGGGACCTCAGGGGAATCGAAGCGGTACCGATCGTCAGCCTCGGCGCAACCGACGCACGCCTTTGGCGCTACCGCAATATTCCGGCTTACGTATATGGCCCCCCGCCGACAGGCATGGGTTCATCCGACGAGCGCGTGACTGTCTCGGATTTTATTCACGTCGTGCGCACACACGTGCTCTCTGCCTACGACTACCTGACGAGATAGCAGCGAATAGATTGGGCATTCAATTCAGATTTCGGAGATTCCTCAATGAAACGTCGTCTTTTTCTGAAGCTCGCCGCCGCCTCAACAGCAACCTTGGCTGCACCAACCGTCATTCGCGCCCAGTCCAAGCGATTTGAAGGCGTCACGCTCAATATCAATGGTTACGGCGGTGACTACGACCGGCTGACTAAGGAGTATATAGTCAAGCCGCTCGAGGAGCGAACCGGCCTCAAGGTCAATATCCAGGCGAGTGAAAGCACCTCCGCGCTCGCGCAGGCGTTAGCATCTAGAAACAACCCCCCGTTCGACATCCTGTTGACTGACAGCCCAATCATGCCGCAACTGATAAAGACAGATATTATTGAACCCATTTCGGCGAAAGATTCGCCAAGCCTCGCTAAGCTTCTGCCTGGCGTGCGGGAATTCGGCGACTTCGGAATTCCATTCCTGACCAACGCCATCATTCTCACGTACAATTCGAAGCTGGTGAAGGAGCCTGTGACATCCTACGCGGATTTAAAACGCGCCGACCTCAAGGGACATGTCGGCATGCTTAGCCCGGCGAATTCCGGCGGCGTACTGGCGCTCATTGCCCTGGCAGAATCGAACGGCGGGAGCGTCGACAACGTTGAACCCGGTCTAAAGGCGCTGACGTCCATGCGGGACAGTTTCGCGACGATTTCGCCAGCAACCGTGACGATCCAGCAATTGCTTGAACAGGAGGAAATCTGGGCGGCGCCATTTTTTGACGGCCGAATATACGCGTCACGCAATCGCGGCAAACCTTTGGTTTCTGTCGTGCCAAAGGAAGGCATCTACTCGGTCAACAATTACTGGAATCCGATCAAGGGTACCAAAAAGCGCGAAGCAGTTTTTGCCTATATCGAACAAGCCGTTTCTGACGAAGCCATTGGGCCTATGGTGAAATTTTTCCGCTACGCTCCCTGCACGGACATCAAGGTCTCTGCGGACGTCGCAAAGGACGTTGTCGTGTATGGAGACAATCGCAAATACATGAAACCGGTTGATTGGGCCAAAGTCGCTCAGTTCAGAGGCGACTGGATCGAGAGATTCGACAAGGCTATGCGCTAGCCAGATCACGACTGCATCCACGAGGAATTCTTTGTATGCAGCAGCCTAAAGTTCCGTCGGTTCGAGACAGAATGGTCAAGCGCCGGCTGTTACTGGGACTGCTTGTTGCTCCCGCGATAATATTCCTGTTCGTTTTCCTCGTTGTGCCGATGGCCGGGCTTCTCCGATTGAGCTTCTTTGACGGCGATCAGCCGCTGGGCGGCGCTGGCTTTACCCTTCGGCACTACGGAAAATTTCTACTCGACGGGTATTATCTGAGCGTTCTCGCCGAAACCATCGGATTTGGCCTTGCGTCTGCTTTCGTGAGTCTTCTGATTGGATTCCCCGTCGGCTATTCCCTGGCGCGTCTGCCACCAGGAAGGCGGAGATGGCGTCTGATTGCCGTTGTTCTTCCTCTAACTCTCAGTCTGGTCGTCGTGGTATTCGGCTGGCTCGTTATTCTCGGAAGAAATGGCTTGCTCAACTCGTTAATGATCGGTTTCGGCCTCATTGATCGACCAAATCAATTGCTGTTCAACAGAACAGCTGTGCTCGTCGTTCTTGTACAGCAATTTCTTCCCTTCATGATTCTTTCTGTGATGAGCGTAGTTGTTCAGATAAACCCTGTTCTTGAACAAGCGGCTGCAAATCTGCGAGCCAATCGCTTCGTTACGTTCCGTCGTGTCGTGCTGCCACTCGCAATTCCAGGCATTCTCTCCGGGCTGACCCTTGTCTTTATTCTCACGGCATCGGCGTTCATTACCCCACGGCTGATTGGAGGCCCGCGGATCCAGATGGTCGGCAGTCTGATCTTTCAGCAGGTCCTGACCATACTGAATTGGCCGTTTGCGGCAGCAATGGCGTTCGTGTTGCTCGTCATCACACTTGCCGTCACTTGGATAGCTAACGTCGTGCTTGCGGTGCGCCTCGATTCCGGGAAGGCCGGCCATGCGAACTGACGCGATCGATATGGGCATGAAACTGGCTGGGGCCATCATCAGGCCCCTGGTCTACGTAACGCTGTGCCTTCCAGCAGCAATTGTGATTGTAACCTCCTTTACTGCGGGAGAAAGCCTCCGCTTTCCACCCGAGGGGTTCTCGATACGATGGTATCAGGCGGCAATCGCAAGTGAGCCGTTTATGAACGCGCTCTGGTCCAGCACCAGACTCGCACTCATCGCAACTGCCCTGTCACTCGCAATTGGACTTGCGTCGTCATTCGCAATCGACAGATTCCGTTTCCGGGGACGCGAAGCGTTTCGAACACTGACGCTGTCGCCACTCGTCGTGCCGATGGTAGTACTGGGACTTGGGCTGCTACAATTCCTGTCATGGATGCAGCTCAATCAGACTTTTACAGGACTGCTGATTGGACATGTCTTGATCACTTTGCCTTACGTGGTGCGCACTCTCACTGCGAGCTTTGTGCTTTTCGATCGCACTCTCGAGCAAGCAGCCATGAATTTGAGAGCACCGCCATGGCGAGTATTGTGGCGAGTAACGCTTCCGCTGATCGGACCAGCTTTGGTATCGGCAAGCGTTTTTTCGTTTGTGACGTCGTTCGGGAATATTACGCTGTCGGTCTTTCTTGGATTTGCCGGAGAGACCACGCTCCCGGTTCAAATCTTCACCTACGTTGAACACAGTTACGATCCGATTCTCGCCGCGGTGTCGACGATCGTCGTTCTCGTGACGCTGGCTGTCATCGCTATTGTCGAGAAGCTGGTGGGAATGGAGACCATTGCGTGAGGGACGGCAAATTGAAGTCTGGACGGGTCGATCGCAGCGATAAGGCCGCGGCATCGGGTTGTTTGGACGCAGTTGCGCCAGTAGTTTCGCTTCGTGGGATCAGCAAAACATATGGAGATTTCACTGCAGTAGAGAATCTATCACTTGATGTGGAACGGGGCGAATTACTCTGTCTGCTAGGTCCCTCAGGCTGTGGGAAGACCACGACGTTGCGGATGGTAGCTGGCTTTATCGAGCCGACTGCGGGCTCGGTCTTTATCTCGGGGAAAAATGTGACGGCTTTGCCGCCGTACCGCCGAGATACCGGGATGGTGTTCCAAAGCTATGCTTTGTTTCCGCACATGACAGTAGGCGCCAACATTTCATTTGGGCTGGAAAACATCGGCGTTCCAAAGGCCGAACGTGCTCGGCGCGTCGAAGAGATGCTCACGCTGGTCGAATTGACGGAGCTGACCCACCGGTATCCGCGCGAATTGTCTGGCGGCCAACAGCAACGCGTCGCGTTGGGTCGTGCCCTCGCCTTGCGCCCGGCCGTGCTCTTGCTCGATGAGCCGTTTTCGAACCTGGACGCACAGCTGCGTGTACGTCTAAGAGACGAGCTTCGGCTTCTGATCAATCGGGTCGAAATTACGACCTTGTTCGTGACCCACGATCAGGAGGAGGCTTTGATGCTTTCAGACCGAGTAGTGGTGATCAACCGCGGCAGAATTGAGCAGATCGGAACGCCGGAAGAAATTTACGAGCGACCGGCCAGCCGCTTCGTTGCTGAATTTGTTGGGTTGTGTTCGATCCTTGAGGGCAGCATAAGCGATGGCATTTTTATGTCGCGGGGAGGCCTAACGTTGCCGGTCAATGCCGCCACGGGCCAAACAACTATTGTCGTGCGTCCCGAATTTATCAAGCCTGGATCGTCTTCCTCGGGCCCGAACAAACTGATTGGTCGCGTCACAAGCTCCAACTACTATGGGGCGGTCTCGCGCCTGAACGTCGTCGTAGGGCGTGAGACGCTTTTGATGGAGCACCATTTCCCTCATGGCACGCGGCCCGCCGTAGGCGACGAGCTTGAGATCGAGATCGATCCAGCCGGCATTCGCGCTGTTGCAGTTTCCGAATGAGATTTTCGCCTGCTTAAATGGCTTAGCCGCGCCGGACATACGGCGCGCCGGATACGCGCAGGAACCGCAAATTAGTACGCGCTGGTTCCATTTGGTGCCAATGGCGGAAGTCGCCAGCACGCACTCTATTTCGGCGCCTTGTTTTTCTTGAACGCGTCAGCCCGGCTTGTAATAATTCTTAAAACTGGTCCCGGGCCTGCCAATTTCCGCGACTCATCATGCCGAGCCAGACTTTCCTTGAAATCGACGTCTTTACTCACTGGGTCTGCGGAGGCGGCGGAGACCAGGAGGCGAACGCATTCGTGATCTGGGTGGCTGTCCGGAAGTCAGGGCGTAGGCCTGGCCTTTTCTTCGATGAGCAGAAGGGCCTCGTAGGTCATATAGGCCGCCAGGTGCGCAGCCATGCCGTTGACGTCGTGCGGCGGGCTCACCGTGTTGACGTCGACTGCGACGATATCAAGTCCCGATAAACCGCGCAGCAGTTGCAGGCCCTCGCGAGCCGTGAAGCCGCCCCATGTCGGCGTGCAAACACCCGGTGCAACCGACGGATCGAAAGAATCCATGTCCCACGAGAGATAGACGGGGCGTCCCTTCATTGCGGTATGCAGTTCTGCGAGCACATCCGCCTCGCCGCGGCGCATATAGTCGCGCATGGTGATCACATTGTAGCCGAGGCTTTTTGTGTGAGCTGCCACGCCCGAACGATAGGTCGGGCCGCGGATTCCGACGTGGTAGGAAGCGCCCGCCGATACCCGTTGCTCCAGCGCCACGTGGCTGAACTGACTGGCCGCGTCGTAAGGATGGTCGGGATTGACGGGATGACAATCGGTATGGCTGTCAATGTGAAGCACACAGAGGTTCGGCCATTTGCGCGAGGCGGCGCGCACCAGCGGCACTGAAATCGAGCCGTCACCGCCAAATCCGATAACGGTCGCTCCATCAGTGGCGATGCGCCAGGCAGCTTCCTCTATGCGTTCGAACGCCACTTCAATGCGACCAGGGGTGACTTCCACATCGCCACAATCCACGAGCTTCAACGCCGCGCGAATGTCAAAGTCGGCACGTTCGGATTCAAAGGCCCTCACCAGCCGCGACTGTTCACGGATAGAACGAGGGCCCTGACGCGAGCCGATACGAAACGCATGCGTACCGCAATCAAACGGTACTCCGAGAATGGCGGCGTTTGCCCCTTTTGCCGAAGATGCCCATGGGACACCCATAAAGCCAACGCCGGTACGAAACAGATCTGCCGTTGAGAGTTCTGGAGCTTTCATTGTTCGTCTTCCCAGTTAGCCTTCACTCAGAAAATCGAAGGCAGCGAGAGTGTGGACTTTCGCCACAGTCACCAGCTCCTCGACGAGAATGTATTCGTCCGGCGCGCCCATATTGAACGGCGTGCAGCCGAATATCACGCTCGGCACGCCGAACATGCGGTAGAGCCTCGCGTCGGACGCGCCCACGCGCATATTGGCGACCGGCGCCCTGCCTAGCACCTTTGTCGCCGCCGCAACCGTGACGCTTACTATCTCGTCGTTCGGGGGCGTGAAGCTTGGCGGATAGGCGCGCAGGATGCGCCAGGTCACACCCTCGCAAGGATCAAGCTCGCGGTGCAGGGCTGCCTCGACGGCTTCCAAGCTGACACCCACCGGAAGTCGAATATCGGCAGCTGCGCGCGCCCGGGCCGGCACGAGATTCGGCGAGATCCCACCTTCGATCGTGCCGATATTCACCGTCACCCGCTGGAGGGTTTCCGCCTCTCCCTGACCCGACAATTCCTCCGAGATCGGCCTGGCAGCCAGGATCGCCGAAGTGAGGGCCGCGGGGGCAACCACGGGAAGGTCCTCTAACCGCTTCAACCCGTCCAGCGCCTTCCGAAGTCGGTCGATGGCATTGGCCCCTTTGTGAACATGAGCGCCGTGGGCCGGACGGCCTTCTGCTTCGACCTCCACCCAGCAAAGCCCCTTCTCGCCGAAGCGTACGACCATCGGCGAGCCGACATCACCGCACAACATTGCGTCGCCCTTTGCTTCCGGCACATGCGCCAGTAGCCAGCCCGAGCCGAGCGAACCCATGTTCTCTTCGTCACCGGCGAGCGTCATCACCAATTCGCCGCGCCAGCATTCGCGCAAGCCAGCAAGGGTACGAAGGGCGGTAAGCGCGGCCGCAATACCACCTTTCATATCGGAAACGCCGCGGCCGTATATCCGACCGTCCTTCAACGCACCGCTCAATGGTGGGACCGTCCATTGGCCCTCCCCGATTGGAAACGTATCGAGATGTCCGTTGAAGATGAGTCTGCGCCCCGGCGCTGCTCCCGCAACCGTCGCCACCAGATTTACAATACCCGGTGCGGTTTCGTAACGTGCGATCCGAACCCCGTCGATCGCCTTTAGAAGGCCCTCAGCGACTTTAGCAGCTTCCGTCACATCACCGGGCGGATTGGGCGACGCCACTGCAACGAGCTTTCGCGTGGTCTCAATCAGGAAGGCGCGCTGAGCCTCGACCTCAGCCTCGAGACGCGCACTAAGGGATGAAGCGTGATCAGCGACGGGCAAGACGGCTTTCCCAGATACGGATCGCCATCGCGAGCGGCCAGCAGATAAAGAAGTAGACAACCGCGATGAAGGTGAAGATTTCCAGCGGCCTGAAGGTGGAGGAGGATAGTTCCATGCCTCGCCGCGTGATCTCGCTCACCGAGATCACGGCTCCAAGCGAGGAGAACTTAATGAGCTGAACGAAATTTGATGCCAGCGGCGGTAACGTCATTCGGATCGCTTGTGGCAGCACGATCCGAACAAAACTCTGCGCCGGCGTGAGACCAAGCACCTGTGCGGCCTCGCGATGGCCCTTAGGGACGGCTTGAATGCCTGCTCGGTACACCTCCGAGATGAAGGCAGCCATATAGAGCGACAAGCCGATCACGATGCCGGCCAGCGCTGAGACCCGGATGTTAAAGACGATGGGCAGTACGTAATACACCCAAAGAAGCTGGACCAGGATCGGCGTGTTACGGATGATTTCGCCGAGCGCCAGGCTGAAGCCACGCAGCAAAGCGAATCTCGAGAGGTCGAATAAGGCTAGGATCAGGCCGCCGATGAGCGCAAACACCAGCGAAGTCGCCGAGATAAACAACGTCATCTGAAGCCCAGACATTAGGAAATCGAGGTTGCTCCAGATAACATCCCATCGGAACTGATAGGTGACCACGACGGCGTCCTTCCCTTTAGGGAGCAACAATCGGGCTGAGCTTATTCTTTTCGGCATATTTCTTCAGACGACCGTCGAGCTTGATGGTGTCGATAAACAGGTTGATGAAATTGAGCCAGACCTGATCGCCCTGCGGCACTGCATAAGCGTAGGGGGTTATAGCCAGTTTCTCCGGCGGCTCGATGCTCTTGGCCCAGTCGAATTCGTCGGTGACCTTCACTGCAGTCGGGAAGTCCGTCATGATGACGTCTACGCGCCCGGCCACTAGTTCGCCTTCGCGCGTATTTGGCGGCGCGACCGAAATCAGCTCGGCTTTTTTCAAATAGCCTTTCATGAAGGGCTCGATGTAACTGCCGAGCGACACGGCGGCTTTGATGCCGGGCTTGTCGACGTCATCCCAACTCTTGATCGGTCCGTCCTTGCGGGTCACCGCATAGACGTTGGTGATCAGGTAGGGTTTGGAGAACTCCACCGCTTGCGCACGCTGCAGCGATGCACCGAGCGCAAACATGCCGATGTCGCACTTATTGGCCTGAAGATCGGCGATGAAGGTACCGAAACTACTTTCCACGATCTCGAGCTGAGCACCCAATTCCTTGGCGAGTTCCTTGGCGAGATCCGCGTCGATACCTTCGATCACCCCCGTCTTCGGGTTACGGAAGGAGATCGAGTAGTACAGCGGAAACTGGCACACGCGCAGCTTCTTGGATTTTGTGATTTCATTCAGCCGGGAAACCACCTCGGCATCGGCAGGCATGGGTGCAAAGAGCGCGGCGGCGATGGTGAAAATGCCCAAATGAAGCAAGTATGGGCGCAGATTGAATTTCATCCGGTTTGTCCTCTCGCTGGCTTTTGATCCTGATCCTTCGACTAGTTCTGGAGCTGGGAGATAAAGCGTTTCGCACGTTCACTCGACGGCGCTGTGAAAAACGTCTCGGGTGGAGCTTCCTCAACGATCTCTCCACCATCCATGAAAACGACGCGGGTACCAACCTGGCGGGCAAAACCCATTTCGTGGGTCACAACAAGCATCGTCATGCCCTCGCCCGCGAGTTGCCGCATCACCATCAAGACCTCCTGACGCAACTCGGGATCAAGCGCGGAGGTAGGTTCGTCGAACAGCAGAACCTTGGGCGACATCGCCAGCGCCCGGGCAATCGCAACCCGCTGTTGCTGCCCGCCGGAGAGCCGGTTCGGGTAAACATCCCGTTTTTCGGAGAGACCGACCTTGGCGAGAAGCGCCTCGGCCATTGCGATGGTCTCCGAACGCGGCATGCGTTTCACCCGCAGCGGGGCCTCGATCAGATTGCCAAGCACCGTCATATGTGGCCACAGATTGAAGTGCTGAAACACCATGCCGACCACCGGTCGCACGCCCCGCGCCGCACGGCGCTCTTCCGAAGTGCCGCGCACAGAGGCGATCGTGACGCCGTTCATTGACACCGTTCCAGCGGTCGGTTGCTCGAGCAGTGCGAGGCAGCGCAGCAATGTGGTCTTACCCGAACCGGACGGTCCGATCACACAAACCACGTCTTTTGGAGCAACCGCGAGGCTGACGTGCCGCAACACTTCGGTCCTGCCGAAACTTTTGGATACCCTTTCCGCAGCGATCAACGGTACAGCCAAATCCAGGCCCCCTTACAGGACTAGCACAGAAAATGCTAAATGCTGCTTTTTGCTAAATCTAGCGTCTTTGCTTAGGCTAGAGCATTGACGCCCATATGCGCAACTTTCTCGCAGCTGGCAACGGAGACTAGCCAATGCGTCTGCCGCCGGATGTATTTGCCCGGATTGCCGCCGACGGCACCATGACCGAGGAGTTTGCCACACTCTGCAATTTTGGCGGCCGTCTCGCCGGCACGAAGAGCGAGTATGCGGCGATGAAATATGTGACAGAGCGCGGCACCCTTGCGAGCAAGGTTCCCTGTACCGCCCTTCCCGTTGCCTACGGCGGCTGGCGTGCCGTAAAAGCTGAATTGCGTCTCTCCAACGGAATGCTTGCGGACTGCCACCCGCTCATTCGCTCGACCGCGACCGGGGCGGGCGGGCTCGCTGCTGAGGTGATCGACCTCGGTCGCGGCACACCGGAAGAGTTTGAAGCCCACCGAAAGCAAATCGCCGGCCGGATCGTTCTAGTGCGACATGAACTGATGTTTGCAGCCGGCACGATTCACCGCCGCCGCAAATACAACATGGCGCTTGGAGCAGGCGCGGTTGGTTTTCTCATCGCTGGTCCCACAGCCGGCGCGCTGGTGGCGGGTTCTTCCGGCAGAAACGAGGGCGATGCAGGAATCCCGGCCATGAGCATCGCACCAGAAACGGCTGCGCGCCTGGCGCGTACTGCGGCGGGATGGGCGCGAGCCACCATGGTGATCGAAACCCAAGAATACCAAGCACAAACCTCGACCTTGCTCTTCGATATATCTGGCGAAACCGCCGAGGTGATCGTTCTCAGCGCGCACGTGGATGGTCATGACATCAGTGAGAGCGCTATGGACAACGCCTCAGGCGTTGCGGTCGCGCTGACAGTGATCCGTGCCCTCGC
>Ga0070735_10001095_pt1 | contig 26825 bp, 30 predicted proteins | sample Coa_R1_FD_66443 | JGI IMG/M metagenome (GOLD analysis project Ga0070735, IMG submission 66443) | Surface soil microbial communities from Centralia Pennsylvania, which are recovering from an underground coalmine fire - Coalmine... | ecosystem: Environmental > Terrestrial > Soil > Unclassified ...
CCTCTTCTATCCGACTGCCATCGGATGGCATCCGGCGGAGAAGGCAGAGTTCGGAGTCGCGCAGCACGACGCCTGGCGCACAATTCAACGCGCTCATGCAATCGCCAACGGAGTTTATGTGGCCGTCGTGAACCGGGTTGGCTTCGAAACCGGCAACATCCGGGGAAAATCCGCTCCTGGCGCAGGCCTTGAATTCTGGGGCGGATCGTTCTTCTGCGATCCCTTCGGCCGCGTGCTGGCCGAAGCATCGCATGACCGTGAGGAAATCCTGATGGGCGATGTCGATCTGAAAGCGATGGAGGACATCCGCCGCAACTGGCCGTTCCTGCGCGACCGCCGCATCGACAGCTACGCACCGATCACGAGCCGCCTGCTGGATTGAAGAACCGTGCCCCGACACCAGGCTTCAGCCTCAAGCACCGATACTCCAGCCGCGCTCGGCTACCGCATGCCTGCCGAGTGGGAACCTCACGCCGCCACCTGGCTTGCATGGCCCCACTATCACGGAGACTGGCCCGGAAAGTTCGAACCGATCCCATGGGTCTACGCCGAAATCATTCGTCATCTCGCGAAGCACGAACTCGTCGAACTCATCGTTAACAACGCGGCAGTGGCTCGCAACGCCCGCCGCGTGCTGGAGCGGGCCGATGCCTTTTCCTCCAACATCCGATTTCATCGCTGGCCCACGAATCGGATATGGCTACGCGACTCGGGATGCATTTTTCTAAAGCACGGACATCTGAGTGCTGCCCACGGCCGTCACTCCTTAGATCACGGTCATCAACCGCATGCTCTGAAGTTCCGCTTCAACGCCTGGGCGAAATATTCCAACTGGCGTCACGACGAAAAGATCGGCATCCAGATGGCGAAAGTCGCAAAAGCCTCGGCGTTACGCGCAAAAGCTGCCGGAAAGCCCGTCGTCCTCGAAGGTGGATCGATCGACGTCAATGGCGCCGGAACGATTCTTACCACCGAGGAATGCCTTCTCAGCAAAGTGCAGGAACGAAATCCGCACATGGCCCGAGTCCATTACGAAAAGCTTTTCGCGGACTACCTCGGCGCTCCGCACACCATCTGGCTCGGCCGCGGCATCGTAGGAGACGACACGCACGGCCACGTCGATGACCTCTCACGCTTCGTCGCCAAAGGCACAGTCCTGACGATGGTCGAGCCCAACTCGAAAGACGAGAACCACGCGCCGCTGAGGGCCAATCTGCGGCGGTTGCAGGCCGCCCGCGATCAAGATGGCAGACAACTGACAGTTGTTGAGCTGCCTATGCCGCAACCCGTTGTCTTCGAAAAGCGCCGCCTTCCGGCCAGCTATGCGAATTTCTACATCGCCAATGGGGTCGTGCTCACGCCAGTGTTCAACCGGCCGAATGATCGGATCGCGCTTAGCACGCTGGCCGAGCTTTTCCCTGGCCGCGAGATCATCCCGATCTATTCCGGAGATTTCATCTGGGGACTGGGCGCGATGCACTGCATGACACAGCAGCAGCCCGCGTAGCGCATCGATTCAAGAGGAAGTTCGGATTGAAAACTATTTCCGATATTGTGTCGGCAACGGACCCTTTTCCAGTGTCGGGCGATCCCAAATCCACCCCTGCCGCGAATAGCTCGCCAGTTCGAAATCCTGCGTCAGTTCCAGCGCATCCGTTGGACACGCATCTTCGCACAGTCCGCAGAACATGCACCGGCTCAGGTCGTACGTAAAGTTGGTCAGCTCCTTGCGTCGAGTCTTTTCGTTGCGCTCGCTTGAAACAACGATCAGATGTTCGGGGCATGCTAATGCGCACAGGTCGCACGCAATACACATCGTCTCGTTTGTATCGGGATTCACGTTCAGCCGAGGCGCTCCTCGGTAGCGCTCCGCCACTTGCGGCCGTTCCAGCGGATATTGCTCGGTGTAGATCTCCTTGGGATCCTGATACCGGAACGTGACCCTCAGTCCCTGAAGGAGGTCGACTAGGAATACCTTGCGAAGCAGATTCGGCATGCCCATGATGCGGTTAGCATACCATTGAAAACCAAATCCGCTCAAAGGGCATCCATTGTACCGCTGTCGTTTGTAGGGCCGACAAGCTAAACCCCCTGCAAAATCGACCTGTTTGCGCGCCGATTCAATGATCAATGTTATTAATCACAGACGCTGGCATTGGCTTGTGGATCATCTGCTCTGGGACACCGCAGGCACTGCGAGTTGCGGATTCCTCGGATTCATCTGGGCGATCCGCAAGCCGATCATCGCCCTTGCTGTGACATTAATGCTGACTTGGCGGGAATGGGTGGCTTACCGTCCTCTCGAAATCCGCCTGATCGTGGTCGTTGCTGTCGTCAATTTTGTATTGGTGACCGCCGCCATAGCCCTCCTGGTCTTCACTCTTCAGAGGTTTAACAGAGCGATTAAGACCCGCTAAATTCGCGCTCTCTCCTGGGGAACTTTTTCGGCGCCCCAACCGTATCTGCCTTCATAGAGGATGCTATGAAGGCCTATTCCACCCACATGCCTACCAAGACCTGGCTCTTGCTGGCGATCCCCGTTGTTCTGGCGGCATATCCGATCGTGAAGATTGTTGTCCCGGAAGTCATCCGCGCAGTTGTGCCGGAAGTCGTCCGAACGGTGTTGAACGCGATCTAGCGCGGTCCGCGAATTGTATCGGGGCGTTCGCTTTCGTATGCCCGTAAACTGAATCCTTGCGCTCGAATCTGTAAAATACGACGCGGAAGGTTTCACGACGCAAGGAATGCCCCCGATTGCAAGATTCCCACACACAACCGACTACTGTGTCAGACGAATTGTGGATGGAAGAAGCGCTTCGCTGCGCCCAGCGCGCACTCGAGATCGGAGAAGTCCCCGTGGGCGCCGTCGTTGTTCTCAACGGCAAAATCATCGGGCGCGGATACAATCGAAACATCACCGAGTCCGATCCGACTGCGCACGCCGAAATTATCGCGCTCCGCGAAGCTGCCGCACTCCTTGGTAACCATCGCCTGGGAAGCTGCGGCCTGTTTGTTACAATTGAACCGTGTTCGATGTGCGCCGGAGCAATGGTGCACGCTCGCATCAAGCGGCTCGTCTATGGCTCGGACGATCCGAAAGCCGGCGCGGTTCAGTCGGTGTTGCGGGTTTTAAATCATCCGCAACTGAATCATCTGATCGAGGTTCGAAGCGGAGTTTTGGCAGGACGCAGTGCAGAATTGCTGCAAACGTTCTTTCGCAATCGTCGATAGCCGTCAGCCCTGACGGTCCTTTTTGGCGCGGAGAGGTGCGTGAGTGGTTGAAACGATCCGCCTCGAAAGCGGACATACCTTAACGGGTATCGGGGGTTCGAATCCCTCCCTCTCCGCCAGATTTCTTTATCTCTGAAGATCAAAAAAAGGTGTGAGCGCTCGGCTCACACCCTACGAATTGCCAGCCCACTGGATTGTTGTTCTTTGCAGCCGATTCGCGAAATCAGCTGGCTCGTTTCTGTCTCTCTTTCTCTCCAACCGCCACTGCCGCTGGTTGAAGATGCCCGCTCTGACCTTGTCCTGCCTGCTGAGCCAGCCAGTTCTCGAAACGAATTCCGCCAAGCCGCGCGTTATTTCCCGGCACCAGCGTTCTCTCGCTGAGTTTCGCGCCGGCGTAAGTTGCGTTTGGATCAGCGACCACTTGGCGAGGATCTTTGAGCGCAGCAAGGCGCCGCCGGACGAGGTCATCCACTTGAAACTGTTCTGGCCCTCCAATTTCGACAATCCCGTTTACGTGCTGGCCCACCGCAACCTTTGCTACGCCACTCGCGACATCTTCGGCCGCCATCGGCTGAAAAAGAACCGGAGGTAGATGCACTTTGTTGCCGACCATGGAGATATCGGCAAGGCCTTTGAGGAACTCGAAGAACTGGGTCGCATGCACGATCGTGTAGGGAGTCGAAGATTCTCGAATCAGTTTTTCTTGGGCGATTTTCGCGCGAAAGTAACCACTCTCCGCCAGTTTGTCCGTGCCCACTACCGACAGAGCGACGTGATGTTTCACACCGGCGTGCGCTTCGGCATCCAGGAGGTTGCGCGTGGAGGTTTCGAAGAACTTCAGCACCGCGGAATCTTCCCAGTCAGGAGAATTTGATACATCGACGACTACCGAGGCGCCTTTCATCGCTTCCGACAGCCCTTCTCCCGTGATGCTGTTGATGCCAGTGTTGGGTGCCCCTGCTATCGCTTCGTGTCCCTGTTCACGCAGCTTGTTGACAAGTTTTGACCCAATGAGTCCAGTGCCTCCGATGACTACGATTTTCATAATGCTCTCCTCTATGCTTAGGATTCTGACTGTTGAGTTACGCGTTCGATCGCGACGGTTTCCGGTCCAGTGAAACTGGATCCAGTAGATTTCTGCGGTTCAGATTGAGCGCGCAGCTCTTCTTGTTTTCAAGCGGCGCGATTAATGGGTTTCTGCGTAGAAAATGACTCTGCGGGCAACACTCGCACTTGACGACGTTTCGTGAGGAAAGACAGTCCCCACTGCAGTACTACGAACAGACGGTTGGCAAATCCAATAAGAAAATAAATGTGCACGATCGCCCAGAGAAACCAGGCTGGAAAGCCTGCAAACTTGGCGAACCGCAAGTCGGCTACGGCATACATTCGCCCCACAATTGCAAGTTCGCCCTTATCCCAGTACCAGAAAGGTTCCGGTTCCCCGTGCCCCCGACTCGGCTCCTTATGACCCTTCCGACGTACTTGCCTTCCTGGATAGCGGGCTGAGCTACTCCGGGCATGACCATCGAAGTCTTCGATTTAAACCCCAGCAAATTTCGAACTGGAGCGACGACGTGGGCCGTGTCGCCAATCGCGAAGACTTCCGAATGCCCGGGCACCAAGAAATCTGGGCCTACCTTGATCTTCCCGAACTTATCTGTTTCTGCTCCAAGCCAGCGGCCAGCGGGAGAGGCAACGACTCCGGCTCCCCACAGCACCGTGCCGGCCTGAATTTTTGCGCCGCCAACAACGATTCCCTCCGAATCCACATGCGTGACGCGAGCATTGGTGTGGACCTCGACGCCCAGACTCTCCAGATGCTGCAGCGCTTTGTTTGCAAGATTCTCGGGATACGTGGGCAGAATACGCGGGCCCGCTTCATACAGAACAATCCGAGCCAACCTCGGATCGATGTGTCGAAAGTCATGAGCCAAGGCCATGTGCGACATTTCCGCGAGTGTGCTGGCCATCTCAACGCCAACGGTTCCCGCGCCGACCAGCGCAAAAGTCAACTCGCGGCAGATTTCCTGTCCGGTGGCTTGTTCGATCGAGGCCATTTCTTCCGCCCGTTCGAAGGCGCGCAGTATTTTGTCGCGGACGTGGTCGGCGTCATCCAGCGATTCGAGTCCTGGCGCGAAGTGCCGCCATTCGTCATGACCAAAATAGTTGTACTGAATTCCTGTCGCGAGAATTAAGAAATCGTACTGCAAATCTCCTCGCGTCAAACGGACGGTCCGTTGCTCTGAGTTAATCCCGATGAGCTCGTCTAAGAGCACATCGAGGTTTTTTTGATGACTAAAGATGGAACGCAAGGGACCGGAAATTTCATCCGCAGAAAGCAGGCCCGTTGCGACCTGATAAAGCATCGGCCGGAACACATGATAGTTCCGCTTGTCGATCAAAGTGACGCGAACTGCCGCTTTACGCAGACCACGCGCTGCCGCGAGTCCTCCAAAACCACCCCCGACAATGACCACATGAGGCAACATCAACTCACACCAGGAGTCCGGATTGCGCGTCATAAGATGAGGTATGACGCCAGGCGAACCTCAAAAAATAAAGCTGATAAATCCCGGATACTCCAGCGTCCTTTTGCAGCGCAATACAGTTGATCCCGTAGGGGAGATGGAAAACCGCGAAACAGCAGGCATGTTCTTGACCCACCGGAACATCTTCAAAAATAAAAAAGTGTGAGCACGTGGCCCACACTTTTCTGAACAACAACTCAATTGGATTGTTTTACTGGTTCTGCAGCAGGATCGGTTCCACTCCGACTGTCACCGTTGCTCCTTTGGAGATGGTGTGCTTGTTGCCGCTCAGATCCAGGTAGTTGACATACTTGGTCGGAGCGCTGTAGCTCTTGTTGCCGCCCGCGTGCCACACTGCCTGAGCCGCGTATCCACCCGAACCAGTCAAACCGCACGTCCAGATCTTCGACGAACTGTCTTCCGAGCACAGCGTGCTCATCGTGCGCCCAGACATCCAGGCTTCAACCTCTTTATACGCAGTTCCGGCGGTGTTGGTTTTTCCGTTCGACTCGAGCGTGCCGGTCGTCTGATCGTTCCAGTCGTACCAGTAATGCCGCACCACGCCGTTTGACCAAAGCAATAGATACAACCGCGCCAGGAAGCCCGCCTGATCCGTAGATCCAGGGAGTTCGCTATCAGTGCCCCATGCCCCTTCCGTCGACCAGATTGGGAGAGAGCTGATGTTGTAGGTTGACATCGTACTTTGGTAGCACTGGATCACCGGCACGATATCTTCCACCGTGGTTGTGTAATAAGTGTGCAATCCAACGATGTCGATGTACTTCGATCCGCCCGCTGCCAGGAATGAGCCGAGCTTGTCGGCCATTGTGCAGTTTCCGTTGGGATAGTTGTAATTCAGCTGGCCGTTTGCGGGAGAGATGATCTTGGCTTTCGAGATGTACTTCTTAATGTAGGTGTTGGCGTCCTGCGTCATGCGCACAAGCTGCGCATAAGTGCCGGTCCACTGCTTGATGTCGTGCGGCGTGTTCCACATTTCCCAATAGGTGATGCTGGTTTCGCGCTTCGCTGCGGCGGTAATAAAGTCAATGAAATGCTGATCGCTGCCCGTGCCATCGGAATTGAGATCGCTGGGAGGATCACACGCTCCGTCGGCCATATCGCAACTCTTGTCGCCGGATTTCGAACTGGCCCATCCGGGAGTCCAACCCACGGTGTAAACCAATGTTTCGTTTTTTGAATTTGTGGTGCTGACCCAATTGTCTAGCGTCGACCAGTCATACACACCCTTTGCCGTATTGATCTGTCCCCAGGCAACATGGGAGTCCCAGAGCCGCATGCCGGTGATTGTCATTGTGGGCCAAGGGGTGCTGTGCAACACGCCATCATGCGCAGACATGCCGAACAACGTCGCTGGAATCACTGTTGAGGTAATCGAACTTGGATCGAAAGAAGCGGGAGCCGATACGTCGACTTGCTCGTTTTGCGCGACCGTGAACGTCGCGGCTGTGAGGACAAAAAACGCAACGATTAGGGGGAGGGGCGCGAAAATGTTCTTCGCTTGCATCGTAACTCCTTGAATTTATTAATTGACGGGGAAACCTAGGGCAAACCGGGACCGGAAAACCTGCTACTCTGCGAATACTACCTTTTACCTACCCGAAAGACCCCACACGGCGGTTCTAGAACTTCTTATTATTTACGCGGCGGGTTACGTCTCAAAAACTTGAATTTCTCAGGATTCTTCGTAATCAAGACGAAGTCGGCAAGGTCCGCACAGGCGCAGATACTGCGGTTTGTGGAGTGTTATTAAAGGATTGCTTTATTGGATGAGTTCATGGGTTTGACCCAATCTCAGTCGCTCCCCGTCCACATTCTCTGTGCGGGTTTGGGTACTTCCGATTGATTTTTGCCTTGGCCAATACTGTCGGCTTGCGGTTTCAGGCAACCAGCGGACGGAGGTCGCCCCAATCCTAGTACGAAAATCCGGCGCCAAACTCAGATCGAGACGATTGCGTTCTCTGTGATACAGCAATTCGCAATCATCGGTGCTGTGAATGCCTGATGTTCCATCGTGCCCCTACAACATAACCTTTTTATTGAATACCATTTTGGAGTCTCCCGTGATGCGAATCGCAAAAATCCTGTTGACCCTCCTCTTCAGTGCGGCATTCACAGTTTGTGCCGCGAACGCTCAAAAGAGCAATATGCAGAACAATACCGAATCCTCGAGCTCGGCCATGGCGAAAACGTCGGGTGCAACCACATCAGCCGATACAAAGTTCTTGCGGACCGTTGGCCAAGCCGATCTCGCCGAAATTGAACTGGGAACCTTGGCGGAGCAGAAAGCCACGAACCCCGAAGTGAAACAGTTCGCCCAGCGCATGGTTCAGGATCACACTAAGAACCGTGAAGAACTCCAACAAGTGGCCGCCGAACAGCACGTAACCGTGCCTGACATGGTCACCCCGAAAGATAAAGCGACGAAGGCTCAGTTGGAGAAGCTATCCGGCGCGCAGTTCGATAAGGCCTACATGAATGACATGCTGAAGGATCATCGAACTGATGTGGCCGAGGTCGCGCACGCCTGCAAAACAGCCGAGAATCCCGCAGTGAAAAGCTTCGCCCAGAAGACGTTGCCGGTTCTGGAGTCTCATCTGAAAGAAGCGGAGAAGGTCGCCCCGCAGGCAGGTGCCACGCAATCCGCTTCCCGTTAACCGTTTTGTCATTTTCGTGCTTGACTGCGGCCTGCCGCAGTCAAGCTCTTCTCATCCACGGGTCTTGGGACCATCATGCTGGGACGAAAAGTCCTTGTCAGTGCCGGATTCCTCACCGGTATCGCGGCGGGTGTGTTTTTAGGCGCTCGCCAGCGTGTGCAATTCCGCGATCAGGTCGCGTTCATTACGGGCGGGTCTCGTGGTCTTGGACTCGTGCTAGCCCGCGAATTTGCTCTGCGCGGAGCATGCGTCGCAATCTCTGCCCGCGATGCTGAAGAGTTGGCGCGAGCCGAAGCTCAATTACGCTCCAAGACCGACCGCGTCCTCGTCATCCCCGCCGACATGACAATGCGCGAAGAGGCAGAAGGCGCGATTCAAAACGCTATCGAGTACTTCGGCCGCGTGGACGTGCTGGTCAACAATGAAGGAACCATCAGTGTGGGGCTAGCCGAAACGATGACTACGGACGATTACCGCGAATCCATCAACACCCACTTTTGGGGGCCGCTGATTTCGATGAGCGCGAACCGGGCCGCACGGCAAATCATTGACGCTTGTGCGCGGGGCGACGCGGAAATTGTCCTCTCGATCCCTGCAAAATTAGCCGTGCTTGCACATGGCCTTTTCCCCGGTATGACGATCGATTCACTCGGCCTCATCAATCGCCTGTTGCCGCCGGCGGGCGGCATCGGCGAAGAAGCTCGCACCGGCAGAGAGAGCTGGTCGAAAAAGCTTCCCGCATGGATCGCTGGTCTGAATGAACGCGCAGCGCGCGAGAACAACGAGATTGCCTGATCAGCGCCGCAGTTTCGGCAGAACCTCTTTCCCGTAGAACTGAATCCCTCGCTCCTGATCGGGCTGCCCGCAGCGAACGTTCACAACGGTCACACCGCTATCGAACAGCTCGTGGATTTTTTTCAGGTGCACGTTAGGATCGGTCCTGATAGCCCATCCTTCGTAGACCTGCTCGAGCGGAATCTGCGCGTCGGCCTCTTTTTGAATCTCTCCCGGATCACGCACATTGTAGAGCGTCTTGAAGGCCTTCGGCCCGAAACGCCATAGTTCGGCCGCTGCCTCGGCATCTTTTTTGTCGCCGACCACGACGTATTGCTCGACCAAACACCGCTTGTGAAAAACGTCCGTGCACAACTTCCTCCCAACACGAAGCTGGAATTCGCTGGACCGCGCCCAGCAGCCCTTGGATGCCGAATGGCTCAGCCCCGTATGTCTGGAGCACAGTACCCCGGACCGAAAACGGCATTGCATAGTGCGACGGCATTCTGCGCCGCGAATCCAGCCTGATCGTTATCAAAGTAGAAAAATACTTCCTGCCCCTGCGCAGCCCAGTCTCGAATTTTCTCTGCCCACCATGCGAGCGCCTCGTCCGAATACTTCCCCTGGTAGGCCTTGCCGGGCCCATGCAGACGGATGTAAACAAAATCGGCCGTGACATCAACCGGGCACCGCGACCCCGCAATCTCAAAAACGCATACGGCCGCATTGAACTTTGCGAGAGTCTGTCGCACTTCTGCCGTATGCCAGCTGGGATGTCGGAATTCGAATGCATATTTCCGCTTCGGTGGCAGAGCCCTCAAGAATTCCCGAAGCCTCTCGTCGTTCATTCCCCATGTTGCAGGAAACTGAAATAAGATCGGCCCGAGCTTCTCACGGAACCCCTCCGTCACCGCCATAAACCGGGCAATCGAATCTTCCGGCTTGAGCAGTTTTCGAAGGTGAGTGATGTAACGGCTGGCCTTCAGGCTGAACAGAAAGTCCGGCGGGGTCTGCCGAACCCAAGTCTCGACGCCCTGCGCGGTCGGCAGTCGATAGAAGCTGTTGTTAATCTCGACGCTATTCAGTCGCGCCGCGTAGTAGGGCAGCATGGCGTCGCCACTGATCTTTTCGGGATAAAAATTCCCTTTCCAGTGCTTGTAATGCCAGCCGGATGTCCCGATCCAGACTCTCTTGGTCATTCCTGCGCTTGGATGTACTTTTCACGCGTAGTTCTGCGCACAAAAAAACAGAGTGTGGATGGCGATCCGATCTTCGCCATCCTGCGCCCTGCCTGGCGTGCATGGCAGAAACGCTGCTCAGTGAACGACGCTCTGTGGATCTCAATGCTGAACACACGCATGCAGGGCCACCAAAGCATGGAGGGCTTCGAATAAGGCGCGCTGTTCCATCCGCTCCGCATCTCCGGGGATCAACTCCCGTTGGCGGCTGCGAATCGCCATTTCGGCTTCGTAAATCCGCCCATCGATTCGCGCCCGGTCGTATTCAAACAAGGCTGCCATGTAGGCCGCATACCAGCGCTGCATACGGTAGGCATGCGCAGGCGCGTCAGGAATGGATCGGGCAACCTGGCGGCTCAATCCCATAACACATTCCCGCTATCGGACCCGATGTGTTGCAGCAGAATCCCGAGGTAAGTCTGTGCGTTCTGCAGGTCCTGCGGTTCGCGCTTAGTGCTGGGGACTGCGGCGCCTAGCTCGGCCAAACGCTGATCGATCGCCTTCTGTGCCCGGTCGATTTTTGCCCGCGCTCTCCGCCGGTCGCCTTCCAGCAATGCCGTGTAATAAATTCGATACCAACCCGGCTCATCGTGCCTTGCTGTCCTTGCCTGGCGCAGTTCTCTGAGTTGCATAACCGACCGCCCAAAAATAATCCCAAATGGGAGAAACGCCTGAACAGTAAAGCAAGGCATCGCCGGGCAATCAATACAGTGAAAAATGTAACTTGGGGATATAACGTGAGGATTACGCGATTCAATCAGCCAGACGCCGCGATTCAAACGCCAGGGTGATGGCCGCCACCAATCCGGGGACGGTGAACTCTTTCGCTTCGATATCAACCTTCATTCCGGATTCCTTCAGCGTGGCCGAGGTCACTGGACCAATCGACGAAGTGAGGATTCCATGGAGTCTTCCTTTGCTAACTCCACGCCCGTCCGGGCCGAGCAAAGAAACGAAGTTCTTGACCGTTGACGAACTCGTGAACGTCACCACATGCGGACGCCGTTTCGGATTCTTCATGACCACCCTCAGCCGCGCGCGTGAGGCGGCAGGCACAACCGTCTCATAGGCCTCCATGACATCCACTTGTGCTCCCGCTTTCCGCAGCTCCGTTGGTATTACATCGCGGGCAATCTTCGCCCGCACTAGCAGGACCTGCTTCCCTTTCACCTCTGTGCTCAGGCTGCTCACCACGGACTCCGCCACGTACTCCTTCGGCACGACGTCGACCTTCAGGCCCCGTTGTTCGATCGCCTTCTTGGTGGCCGGGCCAATTGCGGCTACCCGCAAGCCCTCTGAGCTGATATCGGAAAAGCTTTTCTCGCCCTTATGCAGCCGCTCCCACCGGCTGAACAGCGCCTCGACTCCATTTACGCTGGTCAAGATCAGCCAATCGTAATCCGAAATGTTTTTCAGAGCCGTATCGAGAGGCTTGTACGAACGAGGCGGCCGAATTTCGATAAACGGAATCTCGATCACCTCCGCCCCAAGCTTTCGCAATTCGGTCGAAAGCGCTCCCGCCTGGTGCCGCGCCCGTCCCACCAGCACACGCACTCCGCTCAGCGGACCGGGCGCCTTCATCTCTGCTTTTCCCTTGCTCATTTTTCTTTCTTGAATTCTGGGCAAACTCCCAGCCCCTGCTCGTACATCAGGCGCGCAGTTCCAGAGACGGTCATATCCGCGGCGGCGCTTAGACTCTCAATCACCTTCTGCTGCTCCTGTTTCGTACGGTTCTGGCTGAGTTTGAATTTCGCCTCGATCTTCGTGACTGCGATCTCGAATCCGACAATGTGGCCGAGCATCCGGCTGCGGTATGCTTCGCTCAAGCTCGCCCACTGCTCGGCATACGCTGCCTCGAACGTAGGAATCAAGTCGTGCAAAACATTCAGCAGTTCCTCCAGCTCGGAAAAAACTCGCGCCTCGCCGTACACATGAACAGCGCCGTAATTCCACGTAGGAACGTTCTCGCGCGCAGAATAGTTCGAGGTCGAAACATACGCGTGCGGGCCATGAAAGATCATCAGGCACTTCGCCCGCTCTTGCAGATATTGCCAGTGCGGATTCGCCTTTGCGACGTGCCCGCGAATCCTAATCTGGTCGCCCTCCTCGCGGATGACCACCGGAACGTGGGTCGCGAAAGGCTCCTCCGCATTGTCTGAAATCAAAATCGCAAACGGATTCGCCCGCATGAATCCGACTGCGGTCTCATGATCTCGAACTCGAAAATGCTCAGGGATGTACATGCCCGGCAATAACTTTCGTGAACTTTGGTGTCCTTTGTGGTTAATGTTTTGCCTGACCTTACGGCTGCGGCGGTACGGCCAATCCGCGCCCATAGACGGCCTCGAGAATCTCATCGCCTCCGCGGCTCAGCAGCGCGGCGCCGGCGTCGTTGCCCAGCTTTTCCGGATCATCCCCATCTCGCGAATCGCGCAGCACCCTTGACCCGTCCGGATCGGCCACGATCGACTCCAGATGCAGCCGGCCATCGTGCACTTCGGCAAATGCCCCGATCGGAACCTGGCATCCACCGCCAAGGCTGTTCAGCAACGCGCGCTCACAAGTGGTCGCAGCTCTCGCCCTAGGATCATTCAGAAAAGCGAGCAGCTCGCGAGTCTTTGCATCGCCTTCGCGAATCTCAATCCCCAGCGCTCCCTGCCCCGCCGCCGGACACATGATCTCCGCCGGAATAATCTGCTTGATCAGCTCCGTTTTCCCCAGCCGCTTTAGCCCCGCCGACGCCAGAATGATCGCGTTATATTCCCCCTGCTCCAACTTGCGCAGCCGCGTGTCCACGTTGCCGCGCAGCGGATGAATATCGAGATCCGGCCGGATCGCCTTCAACTGCGCCTGCCGCCGCAGGCTCGAAGTCCCGACGCGCGCCCCGTTCGGCAGATCTTCAATCTTCGAATAATGCCGCGAACAGAAGGCATCCCGCGGATCTTGCCTCTCAGTGATCGCGGCAATCTCGAATCCTGCCGGAAGTTCAGTCGGCAGATCCTTTAGAGAATGCACCGCCAGATCGACGCGCCCGGCCGCCAGCGCCTCTTCGATCTCCTTGGTGAACATTCCCTTGGTTCCGACCTTGGCGAGCGCGACGTCGGTGATCTTGTCGCCGGTCGTGTGGATGATCTCAATCTCGACTTCATGCCCGCGCGCCCGCAGCAGAGCGGAGATGTGATTCGCCTGCCACAGAGCAAGCTGCGAACCTCGAGAGCCGATGCGAAGTTTGGCGCTCACTGCGGCGTACCCACTTCATCTTTCCTGTCCACAGCCGCTTCCTTCGCTTTCACCTGCAGATTAAACAGCCGCCGCACCACATCGACCACGGTGGTCGCTTCCGATTCTCGCGCCGCCGTCTTGAGGGTTGTAATCGGCGTATGCATCACTTTATTAATGATCCCGCGTGTCAACGCCTCGACCGCGATCTCCTGCTCCGGACTCAACTGCCCGAGCCGTCCGCGGACGCGATCAATCTCCGCCTGCCGAATTGTCTCCAGATGATCCTGCAGCGACACGATCGTCGGCACTACGTCGAGCGTGTGCAGCCGCGCCTCGAACCTCTCCACTTCACCGGCGATAATCGCCTCGGCCCGCTCCGCTTCCTTCCTACGGTCGGCAACGTGACTCGTAACTGCCTGCTGCAGGTCATCGATATCGTAGGCGAAGATGCCGTCCATCTTTGCCATTTCCTGCGAAACATCCCGCGGCACCGCAATATCGATAAAGAACATCGGACGGTTCTTTCGCCGCGCCAGAAACTGCTCGCCATGCTCGCGCCGGAAAATTGCATGTGGCGCACCCGTCGACGTGATCACGATATCGGCGCGGTCGCACGTCGAGTAAAGATCCTCAAATTTGATCGCCTGCCCCTTGAATTTCTGCGCCAGCCCTATCGCCCGCTCGTACGTCCGGTTCGCTACAAAGATCGACGCGCAGCCGTGCGCCATCAGATGCCGAGCCGCCAACTCGCTCATTTTTCCCGCGCCGACGATGAAAACGTTCTTCCCTTGCAGCGTCCCGAAAATCTTCTTCGCCAGCTCCACCGCGACCGACGCGATCGACACCGACGAGGACCCAACCGCCGTCTCGCTTCGTACCCGCTTCGCCACCGCAAACGCCCGGCTGAAAAGCTGGTCGAGCTGCCCCCGAACCGCGCCCACCGCCCGAGCCGTCGCGTAGGCCTCTTTCACCTGCCCAAGAATCTGTGCCTCACCCACGACCATCGAATCCAGGCTCGCCGCCACGCGAAACAGGTGCCGCACCGCATCTTTCTCGCGGAACTCGTACAGGTGGGCGTCCAGCTCTTCCGGCTTCAGATGAAAGTGATCGTGCAAAAATCCGCGGAGATCCGCGTGCCCATTCGTCGTGTGCGTGACGATCTCCACCCGGTTGCAGGTCGAAATCACCATGGCCTCTTCGATTCCCGGGTAAGCCGTCAGCTCGCGGCAGGTATCCGGCAGGCGCGATTCCGGGATCGCCAGCCGCTCCCGCACTTCGAGCGGAGCGCTCTTATGATTCACGCCAATGAGCTGGAATCTCATGAGGCTCCGAACCTGTGAATCGCCGAGAAGTAATTGGCCGCCCACGCCGCCAGCGCCGCGACAAACGCGAACGTCGCCAGGAATGCCGCTCTCCGCCCGCGCCACCCGGAATTCCACCGGGTGAAAACCATCACCATGTACACAACCCACATCAGCAGCGAAAGCAAAATCTTCGGATCAAGAAAATCCACGTGCCCGTACGTCGTAACGGCCACCACCGACCCGGTCAGCAGTCCCAGCGTCATGAAGGGGAAGCCGAGCAGCAGAGACCGGTATCCGATCTGGTCGATGACTTCCAGCGCCGGCAGGAATGAGATCAAACTGGTCGGATTCTTCGACTTCAGCCTCCGCTCCTGCAGCAGATAAAGGAGGCTCGCCCCGAAGCTCAACACCAGCGCCGCGTATCCGGTAAAGATCAGGATGATGTGGGCGATCAGCCATCCTTTGTGCGACACAAACGAGGTTAGCAGCACTGGCTGTTCGTCGACTGCGGCCACAAATGTCAGAAAGAACACAACGGGAAAAACGACCACTCCGGGCGACGTGGTCTTATAAATCGCGTAGATGACCATAAAGAAGGTCATCGACAAAAATGCCAGCAGCGATTCGCCGTTGTGTACCGACACCCATGCGACCTGTCCCGACATGAAATTCTCGGTCAGGGATACGAAATGAAACACCATGCCCATGCTCGCCGCATGCAGCGCGATGCGGCTGAAAAGATCGCTGGTGCGGCTCAACGCCACAAAGGCGTAAACCAGCCCGATGAAGTAGCACCCCAGTGCAAAACGCAGCCAAAGCAGTGGCATAGGCCGTAAAAGGTCCGGAATCCCTAGAGTTTACCCCAATCCGAGGCCGGACGCTGATTCCTCAAGTCCAACGCCTCCATTGTCCACCGGAGGCAGGTTAACACCAGCAAAGAGGGTCACTTAAAGGTGTGATTAGAATCACAGACTCAGGAACACAGCCCGGGGCTGCTTGCCCGAGAAAGTGAATTTGGGGTGCCCCGCTTCTGGCGGCTTTTGCCAGAAGTGTGGACTTTTTCTGAGTCGAAGGGAGACTGGCGCTCTCGGTCGGTAGCGCCGGCTGTTGCACGGGCTCCCAGCCCGCCCTGCTGAAGACAGGAATAATCGTCGCACTACTTCGTCTTCCCACCCGCCCCATGCGGATTCTCCATCCCACTCTCATGCGGATTCGGCATCCCCGGCGCGATGCTTCCTCCGGCGTGGCTGCCGCTCATCGATCCCATATCTCCCGGAGCGAAGCAGGTGACGCGGCCGCTCGACGCCACCCGCAGTTGCGACGGACAGTCCCCGGCCGTCATATTCGCCGAATCGCCCGATCCCTGCGATTGCACGGTGAACAGCTTCCCGTCGGCATTCCCGGCCACCCCAACCGCCATTCCAGGCATGTCATACGCCACGTAGAACGGCTTCTTCGACTGGCTCGCCTGCATCGCGCAATCGCTGGCTGCCCTGGCTTGATCAGCTGGCGCCTGCACGTTCAGCCGCCCGCAATCGGTTGCTGCATTTCCGGCGTATGCTTGCAGTTTCCGCTGGACAGCATCTTGTGGTTTCGAAGAGGACGGCCCCGCATTCGAAGCTCCGCCGGAATTCGGAGCCTTGTTGCACGCCGGCAAAGCCGCAAGGGCGATAACCAAAACCAGGGTGTGTATTCTCATAACACGAAATTGTAAATCCAGAAGGGACTGCCGGCTGCCGTGTGCCCCATCCTAGCCGCCTTCTTCGCGACGAGGGTGGGAATTCTGCCGAAAAATTCATCTTTCTCACGCCTCCGCCCCCTCCAAACATCCCGGAAAAGTCACGGCAAGAATCCCAATTCCGTGATACCTTTTTGTGCTCGAAAGGGAGTTCCCTATGAAGTGCGCGCCCATCGGACTCATCCTCATCTCGCTCGTTCTCCCTGCCTTTTCCCAGCAGAAATCAGACCAGGGTCCCACCAATGAAAAGGCCCAGAAGACCTACCAGCAGGCTCTCAAGCATTTACAGGAGCACAGGGCCGCGGAGGCGTTTGATGCTTTCAAGAAAGCCGACAAGCAGGATGGCGGCCACTGTTGGGCGTGCCAGAAAAAAGTCGTCCAGTACAGCATCCAGTTCGGTGACTGGAAAGCCGGCGAGTCAGCCTCCAACGAACTGATTGCGGAAGCGAAGACACCCACAGATGTCGCGGTCGCGCACTATGAATTAGCCAACCTTCTCTTCAATGAAGGCCTGGATCGCCACAAAGATGAGTTCTTCAGCCGGTCGCACGACGAATTCGGCAAGGCCTTAGCTGCGGCTCCGAAGTTTCCCGCTGCCCTTCTCGAGGATGGCCGTGCGCTCGCCCATCTCAAGCAGGACGATGCCGCCAAAGCCCGCTTCCAGCAATTCGTCGACATCACGAAAGGAGATTCGCCAGAGCGCCAGCGCGCGCAGTTATTCATCGCCGAGCCCGAACTGGCTCGGGCACTGATGGCGCCTCCCTTCTCCATCACCACGCTCGACGGACAGCACGTCTCGCTCGACGATCTTCAAGGCAAGGTCGTCCTGATCGACTTCTGGGCTACCTGGTGTGGCCCCTGCCGCGAAGCCCTGCCTCACATGCGCGAGATCGCAAAGAAATTCGCCGGGCAGCCTCTTGTCGTGGTGAGCATCAGCCTCGACACCGACGAGGCGAAGTGGAAGGAATTTGTCGCTAAGAACGAAATGACGTGGCTGCAGTATTGCGATCACGGATTCACCGGATCGATCGCCCAATCCTTCGGCGTGAAAGCCATTCCGCACACCTTCACGATCGACGCCGACGGCGTACTGCAGGACGAACACATCGGCGACGCTTCTATCGAAGGCAAGCTGAAAAGGCTGATCAAGCGTGCCCAGGAAAAAGCTGCCCAGAAGGCGCCTGCGACGACAGGTGAGTAACGTTACGCGGCTGATCCAGAAATGTGGGTGCCCCATCCTAGCCGCGCCTCTTGCGGCTAGGGTGGGGAATACCCTACTTCTTTTCCGTCAGCTCCCGAATCAAATCCACTTCCGCCTGCCGATAAGGCCTGCCATCCGGATGCAGCACCTCATGAAACCACACTGGCGGTTGCATCAGAATGTATGGATGCTGCCACGACTCCCACGGATAATACGTCTGCGTCTTCCCCGCCACGAATCCCCAGTTGATCGCGCCCACGTGCTCCGCTTTCGCAATCGGCAGGATCGTGTCGAACGTGCTGCCCACCGAACGCGCCATGAATTCCGTACAGATCACGGGACGATGAAATCTCCGCAGCCACTCCACCTCGCCTTTGAATGATTCCGGCCAGCTGTAGTTGTGAAACGTAATCACATCCGACTCTCGCAGCTGAATTTTCTCGAGCTCATCCTGGGCATCTTCGTCCTTTGACGTATCGACCTCATACACTCCACTCGTCAGCGGTTGCGTCGGATGCACCTCGCGCGCCCACTCAAATGCCTGCGGCAGCAGCGCGGCTACAAGCGCAATCTTCTCGTCATTCTTCAGTTCGGTCCGCGGATAGTTCCCCGTCTGATCCGATCCCGGCTCGTTCCACACATCCCAGCCAAGAATGCGATCGTCCTTCGCAAACACGCCTACTACGCCCTGCACATAGGCCTTCAGACGCGGAACCTGCGCCGGATCTTCCAGCGCCTTCGCGCCGGGACTCTGCACCCACCCGGAGTTGTGCACGCCCGGAATCGGCGGATGCTGCGGTCCCAGCTTCGGCATCGGATCCCAGCACGAATCGAACAGCACAAACAGCGGCCGAATATGATGCCGCGCCGCAATCGTCAGAAATTGGTCGATACGCTTCTGGAATCCCCCCGGATCCTGCTGCCACAGAAGATCATGCAGGAATACGCGCATCGTGTTCATGCCCATCCCTTCGGCCCACCCTAGCTCTTTGTCGATTTCCGCCGGGTCAAACGTGGCCTCCTGCCACATCTCCAGCTCGTTGATCGCATCTTTGGGAATGTAGTTGCTGCCGACCAGCCAAGGCTGCTTCGCATACCAGTCGTTGGCCTGCTGCTCCGACCACCGGGGAATCTGGGCCGGCAGTTGTTGGGAACACAACGTAAGGACGAAAAGCGGAGTTACAAAGAGAAGAAGTCGAAGGATTTTCACGATGGGAGTTTCTCACAACCGGAGCGTGTCGCAATAGCCTTTCATCGCTCATGACTATCGTCAGGCTCTACACGTTCTGTGGATCGCAAGGGGTTCGGTCCGCGTGGAATTGGGGCGGTGACCGGCGCAGCATCAGGTCCCGGGTCCAGCGGCATGCAGCACTTCTTGTACTTCTTTCCACTACCGCATGGGCACGGCTGGTTGCGATTTTCAAACTCGCTCGCCGGTATCCGCATGAACCTCCTACTCCACTCCCAAACTTGCCAGCGCCTCTTCCAGCAGTCCGTCATCGATCCGCAACCGCCGCCCGCTAGCCTTCACGTCTTCCAATTCATCGAACGCCCGGAATAACCGCATCTTCACCGCGGCATATTGTTCCGCATCGTTCAGCGGACGCCCGTGCAGCTGACCCCAGGCGCGCACCGGACCCTCCGGCAAAAACACGCTGACTGCATACGTCACCTTGCGGTCAGAGGTAACGTCAAAAATAAACTCCGTCGCTGGCGCCTCCGGATCCTCGGCGAGCGCCGCCCGCTTCCCGACAAAGTAATACTGATACACATATCCCTGCGCCCCGGTATATGTCTTCACCCGCCTTACCGTCATCCCGATATTATGAAACGCGCACGACCCTCTTGTCCCGTCGAGAACAAGAGAAGCCCTGCGTCATCCTGAACAAAGCCGTTTTCAGGCGGAGCGGAGGATCTGGCGAGCGGTGCCGATCGGCGCCCCCCAAGACAAATTCTCTAAACAGGCATATCGTTTCATACGCCAGTCCACTTCCCTCGGGAGCGAAAACGTCCTCATGTTGAATCGCAGGAACTTCCTGAAAGTTGCAGGCACCGCCACCGCCGCCACCGCCCTGGGCTCCAAAATTTACGCCTTGTCGCCGCTCGAAGCCGCGCCCTTCACGCCGCTCGCCGCTAACGACCACATACAGATCGCCCTGATCGGCGCCGGCGGACAAGGCCAGTACGACACGCGAACCGCCGTGCAGGTCCCCGGCGTGAAGCTCGTCGCCGTCGCCGACTGCTACGACGGACGCCTCGCCCACAGCAAAGAAATCTGGGGCGACTACATCTTCACCACTCGCGACTACAAGGAAATTCTCTCGCGCCCCGATATCGATGCCGTCATCATCGGCACGCCCGACCATTGGCACAAGCAGGTTGCCGTCGATGCCATGAGAGCCGGCAAAGACGTCTACTGCGAGAAGCCGATGATCCATGTCTACTCCGACGGCCCCGAGATGATTGAGGCCGCGCGTTCCACCAACCGTATCCTTCAGATCGGCAGCCAGCGTGTCAGTTCAATGATCTACATCAAGGCGAAAGAACTGCTGGCCTCCGGCGCCATCGGCCAACTGAACATGGTCACCGCGCACTGGGACCGCAACTCCGCCATCGGCGCATGGGACTATACGATCCCGCTCGACGCATCGCCGGAAACCTGCGACTGGCCGCGCTTCCTCGGGACCGCTCCCAAGACTCCCTTCAACGCCGAGCACTTTTTTCAGTGGCGCAAATGGAAGGCATACGGCAGTGGAGTCGCCGGGGATCTCTTCGTCCACCTCTTCAGCGGAACGCACTTCATTACCGGCAGTCACGGCCCTACCCGCGCCATGGCCACCGGAGGCCTGCGCTTCTGGAAAGACGGCCGGGACGCCGACGACGTCCTGCTCGGCTTGTTCGATTACTCACAGGGATTCAATCTCAGCCTGCGAGTGAACTTCGTCGATGGCGGCGAAGAGAGCGAGGGCCTCATCTTCACCGGCTCCGAAGGCACAATGGAGATCTCCTACAACGCAGTCAGCGTCAGCCGTACGCCGCGCGAAAAGGAGCCGGGCTACACGATCGGAACTTTCACCGAAGCGATGCAGAAGGAAATCCTGAAGGACTACCACCAGAAATATCCACCGTCGCACCCGGCAGGGCCGCCGTCGGCGGGATATGACAAATACGTCGCGCCAGAGAGATACAGCGACAGCTACGATCACTTCCAGAATTTCTTCGCAGCCGTCCGTTCGCGCCAAACGGTCGTCGAAGACGCCGTCTTCGGCTACCGCGCCGCAGGCGCCGCCCTGCTCAGCAACCTGAGCATGGAACGAGGCTCGCTAGTGAAATGGGATCCCGAAGCGATGAAGTTCGGATGAAAGTGCAAACAGAAAAGCGGCAGCAGAAATTAAATTTGGTAATTGAGTAATTTTGTAATTTGGTAATTGAAAACCGTGACATCCAAGTTTTCAAATTACCAAATTACCCGATTACAAAATTGCCAAATCAAAATCCGCAGCCACTCTCCTCAAGCGTCCAAGCTTTTCAATTACTAAATTACCCAATTACTCAATCTCGTTACTGCAGCTTACACAGGCTGATCAGGTCATTCGCGATCTGCTGTGCTCCCGCGAGCGTATTTGCCAGTGAATGCTGACCTCCCGCCACACAGGCCTGCGCTTTGTTCGTCGTGATGTTATTGAACCAATCCTGGCCAATCGGAATCGCCGAGCTGTTGTCGGCGCCGCCAAATACCAGGTTCACGTAGGTTTTCGGGAAGTTGTAGTTCGCCCCCGGCGCTTCGACACTATCGCCCAAGAGGAAATTCAATCCTCCCGGAGGCAACGTTCCATTCACCGCGTTCGTGCACACCGGATTTGCGTTCGTCGGATCGTACGCCGGGTCCCACACCGGCGCATCGGCCTTGCCGAAACATGTTCCGAGCGATGTACTCGATCCACATTGCACCGAAAGTTTCCCCTCCAGGCATCCGCAGCCCCAGTCGAGGCGTCCGGTCGGCGGTCCGCTGGTGACTTCGGCCATCGACAGGACGTTGCTCGTCGGATACTGCGATAGCGCGTACGCCAGCGCTCCCGCGCCGCCGCTGTTCGCTGTCGCGCAATAGGGCAGGGCCGTGTTGTTTTGAATGTTGTTGTAGATCCACTGCGTCACCGTCGCGTACCGGCACGCCGACGCCATCACGCCACCCGGGCCCAGCGCCCATCCATCCGGCTGATTGCTGTTGAACGGAGTTCCCCACGAAATCTGCACGGTGGTGAAGCCTGCATTCAGCACGTTCTGCACGGCGGTGCTGCCATACGTGAAGATACTGTCGTACAGTCCGTTACCATCGGTTCCAGTGTTATAGGTCACCGTGCCGAGTGATGTTCCGCTTGGCGTATTCGTCTTCACATACGCCATCACATCCGGAACTCCCGGACACGAAACCGTCATCTGCTGGCACACACCATTCTTGATCGATCCGGAACACGAGATACTCGAGACGCCGCTGACCGTCCCCAGCGCCCGCGTCGCTCCCGTCGCGCACACCGGATTAATCGTGGTGTTCGAGGTGATCGTCCCGCTGAAGTACGTCGGAATGCAGGACTGCGACGTCGGCTGGCTCGTCACATAGACGATGTACGTCGCACCGCTCGTGTACGTCTTGGTGAACGTCTGCGTGCCGTTACTGTTGAACGTCAGCGTGTCGCCTTGATCATCCTGCATGGTGGCTGTGCCGGAAAGTCCGGTCACGTTCACACTCAGAGTGAGATTGTTTCCGGAATTCGCGCACGTCGCCGTCACCGTCACGTTCGAAGTAATCGTTCCGCTGGCGTTGCTGCTCAAAGTACAGGTCTGGCCTGTAGGCTGCGTCTGTACCGTCACCGAATAGGAAGAACCGCTCGCGTACGTGGTCGCAAATGTCTGCGTCTTGTTGGTGGTGAAAGAGAGCGTGTCATTGTCGTTGTCTTGCACAACAAGCGTTCCGGTCAGTCCCGTCACTGCGACGCTGATCGTGTAATTCGAAACGCAGGTCGCCGTCACCGTCACGTTCGAAGTGATGGTCCCGCTGGAATTGCTGCTGAGAGTGCAGGTCTGTCCCGTCGGCTGAGTCTGGATCGTCACCGAGTAGCTCGAGCCACTGGCATACTGAGACGCAAACGTCTGCGTGTTATTCGTAGTAAACGTCAGCCCGTCGCCCTTACTGTCCTGGACCGCCAGCGTCCCGCTGAGCCCTGTCACCGCCACGCTTATGTTGTAATTCTGTGTGTTCGTCGTACACGTTGCCGTAACTGTGGTGTTCGCTGTGATCGTTCCGCTGGAATTGCTGCTGAGCGTGCAGGTCTGTCCGGTTGGCTGTGTCTGGATCGTCACCGAATAGCTCGACCCGCTGGCGTACTGTGACGCGAATGTCTGGGTGCTATTGGTAGTGAATGTCAGCCCGTCGCCCTTACTATCCTGAACCACTAATGTCCCACTAAGTCCGGTGACCGCCACGCTCAGGTTGTAATTCACGGTGTTGCTGGTACAGGTTGCTGTCACGGTGATGTTCGAGGTGATCGTTCCCTTGTAGTTGCTGCTGAGCGTACAAGTCTGCCCCGACGGCTGCGTCTTCACGCGTGTCTGATAGCTCGACCCGCTGGTATAAGTTTTCGTGAATGTTTGCGTGCCGTTCGATGTGAAGTTCAGTGTGTCAAGCTTGCTGTCCTGCATGACCAGCGTTCCGCCGGTCAGTCCCGTCACCGCCACGCTGATCGTGTAATTCGAGGTCGAACTGCACGTCGCCGTGATGGTCGTGTTCGCAGTGATGGTCCCACTCGTGCTGCTCAGGGTGCAAGTCTGTCCCGTCGGCTGCGTATTGATCCGCGCCTGCCACTTCGCTCCGCTCCCATACGTATGGGTGAAGGTCTGCGTGGTGTTGGAGGTAAACGTCAGCGTGTCGAGCTTGCTGTCTTCCACCACCAGTGTTCCGCCCGAATTCATTCCTGTGACCGTGACGCTCAACGAGTAATTCGTGGTGGCAGAACCGCCGATCGCGTAACCTAGGAAACACAAAGCAGCCACTACCTTCACCATGACATTGCACGACTTCATAAGGAGCCCTCCCGCAGAACCCTTGGAATTCTCTTTTCGTTATCCCCGATAAAACCAGCGGAGTTTCAAACAGCGTTGCGTATAGGTAGGCACATAAAGGGAGGGAACGAGAGTGTAGTACAGCAAAAACCAGCGGTCAAGGAGTGGTTAGTTTTGACAAAAACTGCTTAGCACCTGTGCAAGAACTTGCAAACTATCTTCGGGTTCCCTGGCCAGACCACGCGGAACCCCTTAAGAAAAGCACCCAGCATCCAATGCCTACGGGCTGAATGCTGAGTGCTGATAGCCGCTTCTACCCCAACTTTTCGAAGAATCTGCAAATCGTCTCAATCCCGCGATAGAAATTCGGAATGTGGAATTTCTCGTTCGGAGCGTGCAGATTGTCGTCGGGCAGTCCGAATCCCATCATCACGCTTGGAATCTTCAGCACATCCTGAAAATCGGTGACAATTGGAATCGATCCGCCGCTGCGGATGAACACCGTGTCCTTCTTGAACGTGTCGTGCAGCGCTGCAGTCGCCGCCTCGATGTACTTGTTATCTGTGCTCACCACGCACGCCGGACCTTTGCTCCACACCTTCACCTTGGTCTCAATTCCCTTCGGCGTGACTTTCTTCACGAACGCCATATACTTCTTCAGGACATCGTCCGGATCCTGGTTCGGCACCAGCCGCATCGACACCTTAGCCTTCGCCTTCGCCGGAATCACCGTCTTCGCGCCGTCGGCCACGAAGCCTCCCGGCATTCCATGTACCTCCAGCGTCGGACGCGCCCATGTGCGATACAGCACCGAATATCCCGGTTCGCCCGTCAGCACCTTCGATCCGACCTCGGTCTTGCGGTAATGCTCTTCGTCAAAGGGTAGCCGCTTCCACGCCTTCAACTCCGCCGCCGTTGGAGCCTTCACTCCTTTATAGAATCCGGGGATCAGCACCTTTCCTTTCGCGTCCTTCATCTTGCTAATCATCTCGATCAGCGCGAAGAACGGATTCGGCGCCGCGCCTCCGTACATTCCGGAGTGCAGATCGGTCTTCGCTCCGTAGGCTTCGATCTCGGTATAAACCAGCCCGCGAAGACCGACGCACAACGTCGGAAGGTCCGGCGCAAACAGCTCTGTGTCGCAGACCAGCGCGAAATCGGACTTCAGCTTCGCCTTCTGCTTGCGGATGTATTCTGCGATCGACTCGCCTCCAACTTCTTCCTCGCCCTCGAACAGCACCTTCACATTGATCGGCAGCTCGCCGTCGTTTGCCTGCATCAGCGCCTCGAGCGCTTTCACTTCCATCCACAGCTGGCCTTTGTCATCGACCGCGCCACGGGCATAAATGTTGTTGTTTCGCTCGGTCGGATCAAATGGCGGAGTATGCCACTCATCCAGCGGCTCGGCCGGTTGCACGTCGTAATGCGCATACATCAGGACAGTCGGCTTGCCCGACGCATGCAGCCAGTCCGCATAAATCAGCGGATGCCCCTTGGTCGGAATCACCTCGACATTTTCCATTCCAATGCGCCGCAACTCGCTGGATACAAACTCGGCGGCTTTCTGAATGTCGGGCTTGTGTTCTTCAAGAGTGCTGACGCTGGGAATGCGGAGAAGATCTTTCAATTCATTTAAGAAACGCTGCTGATTACTGCGCGCAAAATCCACTGCGGGAGAGGCCATGATGAAATCCTTTCTTGAAGTCGACGATCTGAATCTCGGCGGACATCGCAGAATTGCGGTCCATATTTACGGGGAAACCAATCAGTATAGCTCTACCGCGCGATGTGTTGCTGAACTCGACTGCGGGAATCTCTGCCGGATTTCTCCCACGGAAGCACCGAGTCACGGAGATGACAAAACCTCAAAGATTCCTCTGCGCCTCGTTGGTGAAAAATGCGCCTAAGCCACAGCATCCGGCAGTGCGAACCTCTCCGGAGCAAAGGCGCGCAGATCGAGATCGAGCGTCCCACCCGAAATCACCGCGCCCATCACCTTCGCCGTAACCGGCGCCAGCAGGATGCCATCACGGAAGTGTCCGGTTGCCACGAAATATCCGGGATGCTCGGTCGGCCCCAGAATCGGCAGACCATCCGGAGTTCCCGGCCTCAGCCCGGCCCAGTCTTCCAGAATCTTGGCGGCATGCAGTTTGGGAACAAGTGCCAGCGCGGCGCGGTGCAACCCCTGAATCGTCCCCGGAACGGTCCGCTTGTCGAATCCCGCCTCTTCCACCGTCGCGCCAACCAGCAACCGCCCGTCGCTGCGAGGAATGAGATATGCCTTCGGCGATCGCACCACATGCGTCAACAACGTCCGCGATGGCATCGCCAGGCACAGCATCTGCCCCTTGACAGGCCGCGTGGGCAGCGCCCGTGACCCAATAGTTCCTGACCACGCTCCGGCGCAGTTCACAACCTTGCCGGCTGGAAACGAAGTCTTCGTCGTAATGACTCCCGCCGCGTGTCCATCCGCGAAACAAATCTCCGTCACCGGATCGCCCGAGGAAAAATCCACGCCCCGATGCTTCGCCGTCTTGATCGCCGCGACAATCAGCGCCCGCGGATCGACACTCCGCTCCTTCAGAAATACGGCTTCATCCTGAATGCCGCTCTCGGCCAGCGCTGGCTCCAACTCTTCCAGGTTCGCTCGCGGTAACTCGCTAGCAGCCGTGCGCTCTTCCTCGGGCATAAGCCATATTGTCCCCTGATCCCGCAAGTCGACCTTGATCCCCGACTCGACTTCGAGTTCGTAGGCAAACTCCGGATACATGCGCGCGCTGGCGCTCGCCAGCGTCTGCAACGGCGCCCGTGTTTCCCACGGACAGTCCACCAGCATCCCGCCCGCCGCTTGCGA
>Ga0070735_10001098_pt1 | contig 26739 bp, 21 predicted proteins | sample Coa_R1_FD_66443 | JGI IMG/M metagenome (GOLD analysis project Ga0070735, IMG submission 66443) | Surface soil microbial communities from Centralia Pennsylvania, which are recovering from an underground coalmine fire - Coalmine... | ecosystem: Environmental > Terrestrial > Soil > Unclassified ...
CTGCAAGGGGAAAGGCGGATCGATGCACATCGCCGATCCGGCCAGCGGGAATTTGGGCGCCAACGCCATCGTCGGCGGCAGCGCGGGCATCGCCACGGGAGCTGCGTTTTCCGCGAAGTATCGCGGCACCAAGCAAGTTACGGTCTGCTTTTTCGGAGAGGGTGCGCTCGGCCAGGGCCTCCTCTACGAAACGATGAATCTCGCGCGCCTCTGGAATCTGCCGGTGATCTACGTTTGTGAAAATAATATGTACAACGAGTACACGCATTATTCGGAAACCACCGCGGGAGAAATCCTGGCGCGGCCGGCAGCCTTCGGGATTCCCGCGGAGAGCGTGGACGGCCAGGACATCCAGTCAGTGCACGCGGTGGCCAGCCGCATGATCGCCGATGCGCGCGCCGGAAACGGACCCTCGTTCCTCTTGTGTAACACCTACCGCTATCACGGGCACCACGTCGGCGACGTCAGCCGCGACTATTACCGCGCCAAGCAAGAAGAAATGGAATGGCGCGCCGAACGCGATCCGATCAAGGTGCTGACCGACCGTTTGCTGCGTGACAAGCTCGCGACGCAGGCGCAGCTCGACGAAATCGAGGCGCAAGCGAAAACCGAAATCGACACCGCGGTGGCCTTCGCGCTGCAAGCCCCGTATCCGGCACCGGAGAAGGCGGGGGAGGACGTTTATGCCTGAAGTGGCCGTACGCGAATTGACCATGGCCGAAGCGGTGCGCGAAGCGCTCTCGGAAGAAATGCGCCGCGATCCCACCGTGTTCGTCATGGGGGAAGACGTCGCCGAAGCGGGAACTCCTTTCAAAGTGCTTTCCGGGATGGTTGAAGAATTCGGAAAGTCGCGCATCATCGACACGCCCATTTCCGAGCCGGGTTTTACGGGCGTCGGCGTGGGCGCTGCGATGACCGGGCTGCGTCCCGTCGTGGACATCATGTTCGGAGATTTCCTGACGCTGGTGATGGACCAGCTCGTCAACCAGGCCGCCAAGGTCCACTACATGTCCGGCGGCGCGTGGAAAGTTCCGATGGTGCTGCGAACCACGCTCGGAGCATCGCGCCGCTCGGCCGCGCAACATTCGCAGTCGCTACAAGCATGGCTCAGCCACGTGCCCGGCCTGAAAGTGGTGCTGCCATCGACGCCCCACGATGCCAAGGGTCTGATGAAGACCGCGATCCGCGACGACAATCCGGTAATTTTCATCGAAGACAAAATGATGTTTCGCCTCAAAGGCCCGGTGCCGGCCGAGGATTACACAATTCCCTTCGGCGTAGCGGACATCAAGCGGGAAGGCGAGGACATTACCATCGTGGCCACCAGCAGCATGGTGCAGGTGGCGCTCGGCGCGGCCATCCAGCTCCAGGAAATCGGCATCAGCGCGGAAGTGGTCGATCCACGCACGACTTGGCCGCTGGACGAAAAGACTCTGATCGAATCGGCGAAGAAAACTTCCCGCGCCATCGTCCTCGACGAAGGCTACGAGAAATACGGCGTGACCGCGGAGATCGCTTCGGTCATCGCCACCGGCGCGTTCTACGATCTGGACGCACCAGTAAAACGCATCGGCGCGATGCACGTGCCCGTTCCCTTTTCGCCGCCGCTCGAAGACGCCACTATTCCGTCGGAAAAGGCCGTTTTTGAAGCGGCGCGAGCGATGTGCAAGAGGACGTAACGCCCGGGGTTCTGAGATTTACGCAATTTAGCGAGTTTTGTAGGGCACGGCTTCAGCCGTGCCGAGTAGCGTCGAGCGAGAAGGGCTTTAGCCCCTGGCAGGCATGGCGCAGCTCGAGCGTCGCTAGACAAGAGAGTTGAAAATATCTGCGTACCGCGGCTAGGAGAGTCAACGTTAAGTCCCTGCCGACACAAAAGGTCAGGGGCTGAAAGCCCAGTCTTTCATCGGGACGTTGCGGCACGGCTGAAGCCGTGCCCTACAAAGATTTCGGACCAACACTGGCTGCGATTCTGTGCTGCAAATCTTGGGGGTGAACCATGGCATTGCCAACCTACGGAACGATGGCGGTGGATTGGGAACAGCGCGTTAATTTTGACCGCTTGCGCCGCCAGCGCCTGGAACGCGCCAAGAAACTTCTGGCGGAATCTTCCATGGGCGCGCTGCTCTGCTTTGACATGAACAATGTGCGCTATATCACCGCGACGCACATCGGCACGTGGGCTCAGGACAAGAACAGCCGCTTCACCCTGCTGCCGCAGAATGACGAGCCGCTGTTGTGGGATTTCGGCTCCGCCGCAAAACACCATCGCTTGCATTGCGACTGGCTGGGCGAACGCTCGCAGGCCGGGATTCCGCTCCTGCGCGGCGCGATGTCTCCGGAGATGGGACGCGCGGAGGATGTGGCCAAAAAAATTCGCGTCGAGCTCGAGAAGCGCGGCCTGCATAAGGAACCCCTCGGCGTGGACATCATCGAGCCGCCGATTCTTTTCGCCCTGCAGCGCGAAGGGATCACCGTCGTGGACGGCCAGCAAATCATGTCCGACGCGCGAGTGATCAAGACGCAGGACGAAATCACCCTGCTGAACATGTCCGCCATGATGGTGGATGCCGCGTACCACGATCTGTATTGCGCGATGAAGCCGGGCATGAGCGAAAATCAGGCGGTGGGCCTCGTCAGCAAGACTCTCTACGATCTGGGATCGGAATACGTGGAGGCGGTCAACGCCATTTCCGGCGAGCGCTGCAATCCCCACCCGCACGTATTTTCTGATCGCGTGCTGCGCCCTGGCGATCCGGTGTACTACGACGTGCTTCATTCCTATATGGGCTACCGCACCTGCTATTACCGCTGCTTCTCGATCGGCTACGCCTCGCGGGTGATGGTCGATGCCTACAAGCGCTGCCGCGATTATCTCGACGCCGCCATTTCGCTGATTCAGCCGGGACGGACGACGGCCGAAATCGCTTCAGTGTGGCCCAAAGCGCAGGAATTCGGATTCCCCGATGAGGAAGCGGCGTTCGCGCTGCAATTCGGGCACGGCATCGGCCTGGCGATTTGGGAAAAGCCGGTGATCAGCCGCCTGGTTTCCATCGAGCACTCGCATGAGATCAAGCCGGGAATGGTATTCGCGCTGGAAACTTTCTGGCCCGCGAAAGATGGCTGGAGCGCGGCGCGCATCGAGGAAGAAATTGTGGTCACCGAAACGGGCCACGAAGTGATCACGCGCTTCCCTGCCGAAAAGCTGCTGGTCGCCGGAGCATCTTACGTGACCGTGGACGGGCCGCTCGAAACTTTGCGCGAGCATGATGGTCCGCCCAGCCGGGACGTGGTGAAAATGGTGGAAGCCAGCGCCAAACACAACGGCCTGAAACAGAATGGCGCCAAGCAGCCAGTCGCGAAATCCGAAGCCAAGAAACCAGTAAAGGCGCAGCGGCGTTAGGGCCGCGAAGAAAGCAGCCCAGAGAATCCCATGGCCTACAGCATCGTGATGCCCGCGCTCGAGATGGCCCAGGAAACCGGCAAGCTATTATCCTGGCGGAAAAAAGAAGGCGAAGCCGTCGGTAAGGGCGAACCGCTCCTCGACGTCGAGACGGACAAGGCGGTCGTGGAGATTGAGTCTCCGGCCGAAGGATTTCTCGCGGGTGTAAAAGCGCAAGCGGGCGACGTGATTCCTGTGGGGCAGACGATTGCCTGGATTGTTCGCGAGGGTGAAAAAGCTCCCGCGGACGATGGCGCCGCAGCTTCCGGCCGGCGCATGGACACCAAGGCCACGCCCGCGGCGGCTGCTTCGGAAACTGCCGCTGCGCCGGCGAGTGCTGCTGGTGCTGGCGCCAGGCTTTCGCCCAAAGCTCGACGGTTGGCGAAGGAGCATGGGGTGGACCTTTCACTCGTGCGCGGGTCTGGCGGCGAGGGCGAAATTCTTGCCGAGGACATTCTTGCTTTTGTTGCTGCGGGCGCAGCAGCAGGAACGGCCGCAACAACCAAAACCCAAAATCCGCAGGCTGCCCTTCCTTCCTCAGGGCAAGAAGCCCGCGCCACTCAAACGCTTAGCCAGGTGGCTCGGCTGATGGCTGAGCGGACTGCGCAGAGCTGGACTTCCGCGCCGCATTTTTTTATTAGCCGGGAGATTGATGCCGGTGGTCTGCTCGTCGCACGCGAAAAATTCGGACCTGGCATCGAGAAAGAGCGCGGCGTCAAGCTTAGCCACACGGATCTGCTGGTCGCGGCTGTGGCGTACGCGCTGGCAAAGCATCCTCTCGTGAATGCCAGCTGGACTGGCGACGCCATTCGCATGAATCCGGAAATCAACGTGGGCGTGGCCATGGCCGTGGAAAGCGGCGTGGTCACCGCCGCAATCCCCGGCGCCAACACGAAAAAACTGGGCGAGATCGCCGTGCTGCGCCGCGACCTCACCGAGCGGGCGCGCGCCGGGAAACTGCGTCCAGCAGACATTACCGGCGCGACATTCACGATCAGCAATCTGGGCATGTACAACGTGGACGCATTCACCGCGATTATCGTCCCGCCGCAGGCCGCCATTCTGGCCGTCGGCCGAATTGCCGATCGCGTCGTGCCTGTTGACGGCAAGCCGGGCATTCGACCGATGATGACGCTCACGCTTTCCTGTGACCATCGCGTTTTTGATGGCGCGCGCGCGGCCCTTTTTCTGAATGACCTTGCCGCTGCCATTCTTGAACCGCAAACGCTTCTCAAGTGATAGACTCCCAGAACCCGGGCAGACCTAATAGCTGACGCAAACTGGTTCGAGGCGCTATTCGGCCTCCCAGTGAAGCTCGGCCCGAAGTGAAGCTCCGGGGAAACGCCAAGGAGAATTATCTATGAGCAACGGGACCGAGAATCAGCCGCGAGTCCACGCCGCCTCCAAGCGCAAGGCCAAGCAGCCCTTCTACAAGACGCTTTGGGGGCAGGTGTTGATCGGCGTGGCTTTGGCGATCATCTACGGCAAGTATTTCCCGGCCTCCGCGGTGAAAATGAAGCCGCTCGGCGACGGCTTCATCAAGCTGATTACCATGGTGATCACGGTCATCATTTTCTGCACCGTGGTGAGCGGCATCGCGGGCATGGAAAATTTGAAGAAGGTTGGGCGCATCGGCGGCAAGGCCCTGCTGTATTTCGAGGTGGTGTCCACGTTTGCGCTGTTCACCGGGATGTTTGTGGGCAACGTGACCCACCCCGGCTCCGGATTCAACGTAAACGTCGCGTCGCTCGACGCCAAATCGGTGGCTGCCTACGCTGGCGCCGCCAAGGAACAAAGCGTGCAGGATTTCCTGATGAACATCATCCCGACGACCATGGTGAACGCCTTCGCGCAGGGCAACATCCTCCAGGTGCTGCTGGTAGCCGTTTTGTTCGGCTTTGCGCTCTCGCTCATCGGCGAAAAGGGAAAACCTGTCGTGCAATTTTTCGACTCGCTGACGCAAGCGGTGTTCAGCATCGTCAACATGCTGATGTGGCTGGCCCCCATAGGCGCCTTCGGAGCGATGGCCTTTACGGTAGGGCGTTACGGGATCAGTTCGCTTGGCCCGTTGGGAAAATTGATCGGCATCTTCTATGTCACGTGCCTTGTTTTCGTGCTGGTGGTCATGGGCGTCATCGCCTGGATTTCCGGCTTCAACATCATTCAATTCTTGAGGTACATCAAAGAAGAAATCGTTATTGTGCTGGCCACCAGTTCCTCGGACCCGGCACTGCCCACGCTGATGGAAAAAATGGAGAAGCTGGGCTGCTCGAAGTCGCTGGTCGGCCTGGTGGTGCCAACGGGTTACACATTCAACACCGACGGCAGCAGCCTGTACATGACTATGGCGGCGCTCTTCGTGGCGCAGGCTACCAACATTCATCTATCTTTCGGCCAGCAGCTTACGATTTTCGGCGTGGCAGTGCTCACCTCGAAGGGGGCCAGCGGAGTCACCGGAGCGGCATTCATCGCCCTCGTCGCCACCCTGATGGTAATTCCCGATGTTCCGGTGGCCGGCATGGCGCTGCTCGTCGGGATTGACCGCTTCATGAGCATGGCCCGCGCCACGGTCAACATGATCGGCAATGGAGTGGCCTCGGTAGTGGTCGCGCGCTGGGAGAATGAACTCGACAAGGCCACCCTGCGGAAGAACCTAAGCCAAACCTACGCTCTTTCGCCGACGGCTCCGGAGTAGGCCGCGGTTCGGAATTTTGTCATTCTGAGCGCTCGCACCGAAGGCTCGCGCCGAGGCGAAGCGAAGAATCTCTCTTCGATTTCAGTGTCAGCAAGAAACCACGGAGGGATTCTTCGCTTCACTCAGAATGACAACTTTTAACTTTTTTCTACATCCAGTGAGTGTGCGCCGCCCGGGTTACTTCAGCTTTGCCAGCGCCGCGCGATAGTAGGAAAGGTCGTAATACTTCTCCGCCGCGGGCGCGCTGCCGTTTCCGCCAGCCTCAACTTCCGCGCGCAGCTGCAAAGTTTTCTTGAACCCCTGGACGCCAAACGCCGCGTCCTTCGCGTACCCTCCGCTTTGCACCATGGCGGCGTACCAATCGTTGGCTACGGACTCCGGTAACTTCGACTCCTTCATCACCAGTTCCACGACCTGCTGTTTATTTGCGGGGGCCATCAGGATGCGCTGCCCCTCTATGTAGGCGGCCAGGTAGCGCACCAGCAAGTCGGAATTGCCGCGGGCCCATGCCCGCATCGCGAACGTCCCGCGATCGAGGTCCGCGCCCAGCAACTTGCGCATCGAGCCGAGACTGACCATTCCGCCCTGCCTGGCAACGATCGAAAATGGCGGATTCATCACCGCCGCCGCGTAGTCATGATTCTCGCGCATGGCTTGCAGGCGGAATGGCGTCGAGCCCACAGGTTTCAGCTCGTAATCCTTTCCCAGCTGCATTCCGTTCAGCTGAAGAACCTTTTTCAGTTCCAGGGCGTAGGCTGTGTTGGTCGCGTCAACCAGTAGAGTGTGCCCTCGCAGATCGGCGATGGATTTGGTTCCCGGCTGGGCGATAATTTCGTTCTCGGAACTCTCGGCGCCCATGACGATCACGACGTCCACTTCGGCGGAGTCCACCATGGCCACCGCATTGTCCACCGCGAGGAAGGCCACATCGCCGTTTCCGGCGGCCAGGTCGCTGCGCAAGGATTCGGAAGATGGGCGAACCAGGAATTCCGCTTCGATTCCGTATTTGGCAAGGATGCCGCCCGACTCGGCGATCACCACGGGTAGTGGGCGAGCGAGGCAGAGAATGCGGATCTTCTGCGGAGAGGCTGGCTGCTGTGCACGGGTGGCGATGCACGGCAACAAGGCCAGGATCGATATGATGCAGAAGAGTTGAGCCCGTTTGCGCGATGCTTTCACCGCTGCCTCCGCGTGCTGAACCACACTTTTAACCGACCGACCTCCGGTGCGCTGTAAAGGCATACACAGCCAGAAAGCGCATCTGCGGCTTGCATTTTTCACCGGAGAAACGGGTGCTGTGGATAGTAAATCATCCGCAGAGAAGCGTGGGCAGTTTTATTTTGCGGCGGCTTGCGCCGTGGCGGGAACGGCGTGGATGGTGACGCTGTCGGGCTGCGTCCAAACGGGCGCGCCGTTCTGCAGTTCGACGCGATTCATGACGAAGTTCAGGCCGGTGGAGTCAACGGTTACGTCCAGAAAGTGGTAGTTGATGCGATGGTCGGGATACGGATCGCCCGGGGCGCGTTCAATCGGATAGGCGTGCGCCCCGCCTCCTCCGGTGACGAAATAGGTGATCCCGCCGTGCTCGTGGCGCTCGTAATTATGCACGTGGCTGCCGAGAACCACGAACCGGGCGCGCTCGTGCTGCTGCCTCTCCTCCAGCATCGCCGCCAGCGCCTGCTCCTCGGGGCGCGCGTCGTGGCCGCCGCCGAGCGGGCTGTCTTCATGCGAGCTGGTGATCGGAGGGTGATGCATCACGAACAGCACGAAATCCACGTCCGCGGGAATGTGGTCGAGCTGTCCGATGAGCCAATCGTGCTGCGGCCCGGAATTTTCGTCCACCGAACTGTCCAGAATCAGCAGAAGAATATTGGCCGTCCGGACGGAGTAGAAAAGGTTTCCGCTCAATTCCGGGAAGCGCTCAAAATAATTGGCGAGTGCGACGCTCTTCTCGCCATGCATTTCGTGATTGCCGATCGCCGGATAGACGCGGATTCCTTCCTTCCGCCAGATGGCCGTTTCCTTCTCCCACGTCAGCCAGTCGTTCACGTCGTTGCCGTTGAAGGTGATGTCCCCGCCGATGACGACGAAGGCGGGATGCGCATCAGCGATCCCCTGAACGATGGCCTGCCTTACCGGAGCGTTCGAGGCTTTCGTGTCATTGGGGTCCGTGAATCTTGTATCGCCATACGATACGAAGTGAAACGGGCCCTGAATTTCCTGCCGAAGTTCGACCGGCTGGGTTTGGGCCCAGCCGGCGGCAGCAAACATGCCCAGGAAAAGCGCGCTTACGATGCGGCGAACGGCCTTTGCTCTCACGCCCATTTCTTTCCCCGCCATCTACTTGTGGCCCGCGGAAGTCCACCGCAGCCCCACCGCATAGGTCGGCTTGTAAAATTCGCGCTGCACCACGTACTGTGGGCTGCCGTTGTAGAACCCGAAGACTTCGTTGCTGAGGTTCAATCCGTAGACAACGGCTGAGAAACCCTTAGCCATGCGGATGGTCGCCTGAGCATCGACCTGCAAGTGCGGGTAGAGGTAGTTGTCGCCGCTCGGACCCTTGATGCCCGTGGGATCGGCGTTGTCGGTCCACTGGTAAGCGAAAATATTCGCGCCATTGTACGAAAGACCAAGGCGCGCCGAGAGGCGTCCGAGATCGTAGGACGGGCTGATGTTCCAGGTATTGGGCGCCTGGCGCAACAGCGCGGGATGGTCGGAACGTCCCGGCAACCCGCTGGCCTGCGAGAAAGTGAAACTGTAGTTGGCCATGATCCCGAAGCCGCGCAACAGCCCGGGCAGGAATGTGAGCTGCTGCTGGTACGCAACTTCCACGCCGCCCACATAGGCGCTTCCGGCATTGCCCGGCTGAGTCACCAGGAAGCCGGCGAACTGTCCCGTGGTGGGCGTGGTCTGCGTGACCACGATGGGATCGCTGAGGTCCTTGTAAAAGAAGCCTGCGGAAAACATTCCCAGCGGCTTCAGATACTGCTCGTACAGGACGTCAAAGTCGTTGGCATGCTCCGCTTTCAGATCTGGATTGCCGATGCTGACCGTCGGCGGATTCTGCGTGAAGTCCGGCTGGCCGACGGCCTGGGCGATGTCCTGCGGATTGGGCCGCGAAAGTCCCCGGCCATACACGAAACGCACACCGGCATCTTTAGTGATCGCGATTCGCAGCGAAGCGCTGGGGAGAACGTCGAAGTAGGAACCGCCTCCCTTTGCCGTGAGAGTTGTCGGAGTTACAGTGGCACTCTCGTCAAAGCTGAGCGTGCTGACGTTCGTGGCCTCAAAACGCACGCCGGCGACCAGGTGGATTCGGCTGGTGAGGTCGATCGAATTCATCAGGTAGCCCGCAGTAACCCGCTCGTTGAGCGTGTAGTTGTTCTGATCCGAGCCGTGAGTGCTGGAGCACGGAATCGCCGTCGGGTAGTCATTGAAGAGGCAGGTGAACGCGGCAGGATTTTGAGCGACGAACGATTGCACCTTGGTGTAATCCACCGTGTTCCCAAACGGCTCGTGATTGCTGTAATACTTCGGGTCATTGAAACCGTCGGGGAATTGCGAGCCCGGGAAAGCCAAGAGGTCCGCCGGGGTGCCATCGCATCCGGGATTCGCGGAGCTGTCCGCCAGGTTGGTGCAGAAGATTTCATCGAACGTGTTGTCGTACTTGTGGGCGTTGCGAATCTTCGCGCCGAACTCGAACGTGCCGTAGTGCGATCCCGCGTGATAGTTGCGCGCGTAGGACGCCGAGGCCTGCAGGTTGAGTTGCGCCGAACGACCGAACGTTGGAGGAGACCAGTCGGTCAGCGCGTAATTGGCGCGATCCAAGGCGTTGGTCGAACCCGGAGTGAAGCAGGACGAACTGAACTGCGGATAATACTGGTTGGTAGTGGCCGCTGGATCGTCCGTGCAATTGATCGACCCGCCGTTCCACGCATAGTCCGCGCCGCCGCTCCCGGATAGAGTGCGCGATCGCGCCACCGAGAGATCCCACTGGAACCACGAAGCGCCGAACACATGGTGCCCGCCCAGCACGATGCTGCCGGTGGAATAATTCGGACGCCGCCAGTCCTGGCTCATTTGCGGGTCGCTGCCGTCGTTCAGCGTGTAGACCCACTTGTTGCCGTAATCCTGAAACGTCGAAAAGAAACCGCGCAGGTAGATGTCCGAGAGATCGCCCAGCTTGTAGTCGGTGCTGCCGGCAAAGCCCCAGCGCGTCCGGTAGTATTTGTAGTCGCGCAGATCGATGCTGTCGTAGTGCGGGGCGGCGCTGCCGGCGGTGGGCACCGGTTCGATATCGTTGATGCCGCGCCCGTTGTAATCGTAGGTGCCGCCGAGCAACACGCCAAAGCGTTTGCTGGAGCCAAAGCGCTGGCCAACCGTCGCGCCAAACTGGTCAACGCCGCGGCCGCCAATAATCGGCGTGTAGCCGCCAATGCCGAAGAGATCGATGCTCGGCGTGTCGCCTGCGGTTTTTGTTTTTAGATTCACCGAGCCGCCGATGCCGTCGCCATCCATGTTGGCTTGCAAAGTTTTGTTGATGGCCACTTCGGAAATCAGGTCGGAAGCCAGAACGTCCAGCTTGATCTGGCGCACGCCGCTTTCGGCCGACGGAACGTTCACGCCGTCAATCGTGACGTTGCTGAGGCGCGGCTCGGTCCCGCGGATCTGCACATATTTCCCTTCGCCTTCGTCACGTTCCAGCGTCACCGAAGGCAACCGTCCGATGGCATCGGCGACGTTGGCATTCGGAAGGCTGGTGATCACTTCCGCTGGCAGCACCTGAACGATGTTATCGGCGGCGCGCTCTTCATTGATGGACTCCGCCTCACCGTAGGCCCGCTCGGCGGTGACAATCACGCTGTCTGTCGCGGACGCAATGGTCAGTTCGGCATTCACCTGCGTGTTTTCGCCGGCAGTGACCGTGGCTTGCGTGGTGTACGGCGCCATGCCCACGAACGAAATGGTTATCGTGTACGCGCCCGGATCGAGATTCGAGATGGTGAACTGGCCCTGGCTGTCGGTGGTTACCGGCTGGCCTTTGGGCGCGAGTTCCACGCGCGCGCCGCGCAACACTCCGTGGGACACGTCGGTGACTTGTCCGGTGATGGTGCCCTTGCGGTCCTGGGCCATCGCGGGCGTCGAATAAAAGAAAGTGAACAGCAATGCAATCAGCGGGATCACACGAATCGGCTTGAGCATAATTCGCGGATCTTCGTTGCTAAACGTTACGTTCGCTTTGCATTACCGTTAACAGAATGTGAATAAATTTCCACCGTTAATCGGAGCCATGGATGGACAATGTGAATGCGCCGTCACATTCGATGCCGAAGACGCAGTTCCGACAGGAGAGCGTCATTTCGATCGATGAAGATGAAAAGGTGGTGCGGGCGGTGGGAGTTGAACCCACACGGGCCTTGCGACCCTGCGGATTTTCTTACCGGCTACGGCTTTCGCCGCCCTGACATACCAGGTTTGCGGTCTGGACTATCCCTTCACCTTACTCCTTAGTGCCGGAGGTTAGGCGCTGCCCGTCTAGTCTCTACACCTTCCTGAAACCGCACTTCCCGGTCTCAGGCTTGGCTCGGGATCGCCAGTGAAGGTTTCCCCGAATTTGAGCAGTTCTGCATCGCTGGTTTCCCGGCGAGCACTCAAGGTATTTTAAGTCCGCTGCGTATGCCATTCCGCCACGCCCGCGTGGCCGGTGATTTGCAGCTACAGATCATAGAGCACCCGGAGCGAATTTACATCTCAGATTGCATTTCGCGGATGAATTGCGGGCCGGTGCGCTCAACACGCTGCGGAGAAAGTCCAGTCTTGTCATTCTGAGCGAAGCGAAGAATCTCTCTTCGATCTAAGCACAAGCAAAGAACCACGGAGGGATTCTTCGCTTCGCTCAGAATGACAACTTTTTTATTTTTCCACAGGCTGTCAACCCAGCGCGCGGCGGGCAAACTTGGCGTCAGGCCTTCCGGCACCGTGAGCGATGCCCGCATACCGTTTTGAAACTCGTAATTTCGGCGCGTTCCCGGACTGGTCCAAATTAGGACGGCACCACGCGATCGAAACCTTCTACTTGTGGCATCTCCAGTCACTTACTCACTTTGGTCGATTGGCCACGCGTTTGCTCGATGCAAGTCGGGAAGTTCGTAGAACTGAGTGCCTGCCGAGACCCAGGGCACACACTCAGTTTGGTGTGGCACGAAGCATGACCCATCTACGGAACTCTCCTCGAAGTCAACCAAGCCTTCGCTCGCGCCGCGGTCGGTCGGCAGACCGAACCCCGCGCGACGGAAGGCCCCGGCCGGCGCTAGTTTGCTGGTAGGTTCGGACTTAGGTTCCATTTTAGATTCAGTTCAATGTTCGGTCGCGGGTTCCGCCACTGCGGAAACTCGCGGCATCCGTTTCCCGTCCAGGCGTTTCGCGCCGGAGCCGGGAATGGGACTGAGGGGGCGAAGCTGTGCCGGAACTGCAGAGTTATCTCCCATCCGGATTGACGATTCCCGAGGGCGGCCTCGCTCGCGAAGAGTCCCGCTGGTACGCGATTCACACCGTCGCGCGGCACGAAAAGCGCGTGGCTCAGCAGCTCGAGGAAAGCCGCGTCTGCACGTTTCTGCCGCTCATCGAGCAGCGGCGCGAGTGGAGCGACCGCTGGGCCCGCGTGGATGTGCCGCTGTTCACGTGTTACGCGTTCGTGCGCATCGTGCAGGCTTCCGCCGAACGGCTGAAGGTGCTGCGCGTTCCGGGCGTCCTCGGTTTCGTGGGCCAGGAGCGCTGCGGTTCGCCGATCCCGGACGAAGAGATTGAAAATCTGCAGGCCGCCATCCGCGGAAAACTTCCCCTGGCCGTGCATCCGTTCGTCTCGGCCGGAAAGCGCGTGCGCCTGCGCGGCGGTTCGCTCGACGGCGTGACCGGAATTCTCGTGGGCCCGGCGGGCCAGTCGAGCCTGATCGTTTCGGTGGAACTCCTGCAGCGCTCGGTGGCGCTGCGCGTCGAAGGCTACGCCGTGGAACTCGCGTGATGGCAAATCCGAATTTTCTGGAACTGCTGACTGACCGGCTCCTCTAACACTAGATCCCTCTGAAACTAGATTTTTTGCATATGAAAACTTCCAGCCCTGCAAAGCCATGCCGCGCCGCCTAGAACCTCCGGCTGTTCGCACGTGGGAAGACTACTGGTCCGTCGCCCTGCGGCGGCGCTGGTGGATTGCCCTGCCGGCGTTCCTGTGCTGGTCGGCGGTGTGGGCCGGAAGCTGGCTCGTGCCTTCGGTTTACGAATCCGACGCGCTGATTCTCGTCGAGCAGCAAAAAGTGCCTGACCAGTACGTGCTTTCGAATGTCACCACTGACCTGCAGGACCGTTTGCAGAGCATCACCCAGCAGATCCTCAGCCGCACGCGCCTCGAAGGGACTATCGGGCGCTTTCATCTGTATCCGCGCCCGCGCGGCCTTGCGAGACTCGCGGGGCGGCGCGATGCGGTGGACCAGATGCGCGACGATATTCGCGTCGAGCTGGTGCGCGCCCCCGGGCATCCCGGGGAATTCACGGCCTTCAAGATGCACTATTCCGCGGCCACGCCCGCGCTCGCGCAACGGGTGAACGAGGAACTCACTTCGCTCTTCGTTCAGGAAAACGCCGAGGCCCAGGCGCAAATTTCCGCCGAGACCACCGATTTTCTGGAGAGCCAGCTGGCCGCCGCGCGCGCCAGGATGGAAGAGCAGGAAGCCAAGGTGGCGGCGTTCAAGGAACAGCACCTCGGCGACCTGCCCGGGCAGATGGAAAGCAACGTTCAGATTCTGGCCGGGCTGCAGGGGCAGTTGCAGAGCACTGCGCAGGCCCTCGACGCCGCGCGGCAGCACAACCTTTACGTGCAGTCGCTCCTGCGCCAGGTGCAGACGGCGCAAGCCTCCAGCCTCGGCGACACCTTCGCCGGAGGGCCCGCCGCAGCCGTGGAAAAAACTCTTACCGAAGAGCGCCTGCGGCTCGAGGATCTGAAGTCGCGCTACACCGACAACTTCCCCGACATCATTGCGCTGAAGCAAAAAATTGCCGAGACCGAGCGCCTGGCGAAAGAGCTGGACGGAGAATCTCCGGCGGCAAACTCCACGGGGAAATCCGCACCCACCGGCACTGCGACGGGCGCGGCCCCACCGCCGCGAGGATCTTCGATCCTGGCCATGGAGCTGCTCAGCCAGTTGCAGGCCAATCAACTGGAAATTCAGAACTACGAGCAGCGCGAAAAAGAACTGGAATCGCAAATCTCCGCGTACCGCTCGCGCCTGAACCTGACGCCGGAAACCGAACAGCAACTCACCGCCGTTTCCCGCGGATACGAGGAATCCAAATCGAATTACAACTCCCTGCTGCAGAAGCAAATGCAATCGCAGCTGGCCTCCAGCCTCGAGCAGCGCCAGAAAGGGCAACAGTTCCGCATCGTCGATCCGCCGAGCCTTCCGCAAAAGCCTGCGGGACCGAATCGCCTGCGCTTCAGTCTCAGCGGCCTCGCGGCGGGGCTCGCCCTCGGAACTGGTCTCGCCGCGTTCCTCGAATTCTCCGACGTTCGCGTCCGCCACGAACAGGATCTCGAAGGAATCGTACCCGCCGCGGTCCTCGCGGGCATTCCGCACCTCAGCACGCCGGCGGAAATCCGGGAGCGCGCCGAAATCTGGCGAATGGAACTCGCGGCCGGGGCCGGCGCGGCGATTCTCGTGGCGCTCGGCAATCTGTACGTCTTCCTGAAAAGCTGAGCCCATCGCGTGCCCCACGTGAAAAATCCATGAGCCGTCTATTCGAAGCCCTCACCGCGCTGACAGTGGAGAGCCGCTTGGCGCGGGTGGCGGCACAAGCGATTCCTGCCGCAATTCCGGACGTAATCTCGGGAATGATCGGGGGCAAACTGAGAACTTCCCGGCCGCGCCGGGCGTTTCCGACCGCGGAAGCTCAGTTCGCCGCTGGCCGCCAGGCGCAGGCCAGCCGGGCGGAAACATCGCCGGAAGCCGCGGCAGAGCACACCGGAAATGTTGCCGTGCCGGGGCTGGGGATTTACGCGTCCCCTGAATCGCGCCTGGTAGCTTGGACTGAACCGAACAGCCTGGGCGCCGAAAAATTTCGGGCTCTGGCGGCACGCCTCGATCATCTGCGCGGGCAGCGGCCGCTGCGCTCCCTGCAGGTCACCAGCAGCACCATCCACGAAGGCAAGACGCTGATCTCCGGAAATCTGGCGATCACCCTGGCCCGCTATTCGAACGCCAGAACCCTGCTCGTCGAGGGTGACCTGCACCGCCCCGCGCTGTCGAGCGCGCTCGGCTTGCCTCGCCTGCGCGGGATCGCCGACTGGTGGACGAGTCCCGGCGCGGCGCTCGAGCCTTTCGTCCGCCGCTTGAACGCGATGCCGCTGTGGTTTCTTTCCGCCGGAACGCTCGGCGCGCAACCTGCGGACCTCCTGCGATCGGCGCGCTTTGAAGAGGCATTCGCGCAACTGGCCGGAGAGTTCGAATGGGTCATCGTGGACTCGACTCCCATGCTCCCCATCGTGGACGTCAACCTGTGGTCGCGCTTTGTGGACGGTGCGCTGCTGGTGGTTCGCGAAGGAGTCACCCGGGTGAAACTCTTGCAGGCCGGTCTGCGGTCGCTCGACAACCCTCAGTGGGTGGGCGTGGTGGTCAATGACGCCGATGAATTCGACCACGCGGATTACCAGGGCCGCTACTACGGCGGCGGGCTTGTCGAAAAACATTCCGCGAGGGAATCCTGAGCCGCCACGACTTCATGCCGCGAAGCGTCGCATTCCACAATCGTTCGGGAACCGCGCCGGCCAGCGCGCTTTCCGGCTGGTTCGCGTGCCTCGTCCGGCGTTCGGCGCCCGCGCCTCATGCCGGGCCGCTTGCGCCACGCGCGATCTCGTTTGCCGCGCTGTTCGTGCTGGCGGCGCTCACGCTCATTCTGTACGGGCGCGTGCTGCAATCCTTGGCCGGGCAGTGGTGGAGCGATCCGAACTACGGGCACGGATTCCTCGTCCCGTTTTTTGCAGCATATGTATTGTGGCGCGGGCGCAGCCGCACGCGCGCCGCGCCGCTTCGGCCGAGTCTCTGGGGATTGCCGTTGCTCGTCGCGGCGATTGCTCTCTTGATTCTCGGAACGCTGGGCGCGGAACATTTCACCGCGCGCGTTTCCCTGCTGCTCATGATCTCCGGCCTGGTGGTGTTCCTCGCGGGTTGGCCGGTGCTGCGCGCCGCGGCATTTCCACTCGGCTATCTGGCCTTCATGATTCCCTTGCCGGCGATTGTCTATTACCAGTTGACGTTCCCGCTGCAGCTGCTGGCCTCGCGGATGGGCGCCGCGGGCCTGGTGGCGCTCGGTGTGCCCACGGTGCGCGAGGGAAACCTGCTGGTGCTGCCCAACTGCACGCTGGAAGTGGTGGAAGCCTGCAGCGGCGTGCGCTCGCTGTTTTCTTTGCTGGCCGCGGTCGTGGGCTACGGTTATCTCGCCGAGCCCGCGATGTGGAAGCGCGCCGCATTGATTGCTGCCACCGTGCCCGTGGTGATCGCCGCCAACGGATTGCGCCTGGTTTCCGCGGGCCTGCTCAGTTTTTTCCTGGGCGCCGGCGCGGATTCGGCCGGGGTGCACCTGGCGCTGGGCCTGGCATTTTTCGCTCTGGCATTTGCTTCCATCCTCTTCGGGCATGGCCTCCTGAGGCAGTTCCAGGGCCGAACGCTTGCGCCGCGGCCAAGCGCATGCCGCCCGTAAGATTTTTTCTCGCCGTGGGATTTCTCGTGGTCGGACTTTTCGTGCTGCACGGCCTGCAACACCCGCAGGCGCCTACGGTGCACCGGCCGCTGGCGGAATTTCCCGGCGCCATCGGCGGGTGGCGCAGCCGGCACCTGCCGTTTGACGCCGAATTCGTGCGCCAAATCGGCGCGGATGACTACACCAACCGCGAATACTTCGGCGGCGCCCGGCCGGTCGAACTCTACATCGGCTACTACCAGGATCAGCGCGCGGGCGAAGCCATCCATTCCCCGCGAAATTGCCTGCCCGGAGAAGGCTGGGAGCCGGTGCGTTCCGCGCAACTCGCCATCGCTTCCGGCGCACAACCGGCGGTGGTGAACGAATACATCGTGGCGAAGGGCGCGCGCCGCGACATCGTGCTGTACTGGTACGAGACCCGCGGGCGCGTCATGGCCAGCGAGTACCGCGCCAAATTCTGGCTGGTAGCCGACGGCGTGAGAAACCGGCCCACCGACGGAGCCCTAATCCGCATCTGGACCACCGCAGCGGATGGAGAAGCAAGCGCCGAGAGGCGCGCCGCCGAATTTGCCCGGCTCATCTATCCGCAAGTCACCCAATATCTTCCGCACTGAGCGGGACGCAACGGAATCCAATCCACAACCAATGAACAGCCTACCTGCGACCAGTAAATGACCGGCGAATGACGTTTCGATGGCCAGTTAAAGAATGGAGAAAATCATGGTTCGAACATTTTGCTTGTTTCTAGCTTCGATGTTTGTGGCGCTGTTCGCCGGCGCAGGCCCGGCCGCGGCCGGAACGCGGCTCGGTCTCGCCGCGAGTCCTTTCGGCTCTTTCACTCCGCCCGCCACCCGCGCCGGGATTTGTCCAGCCGGCGAAATCGCCAGCGTCGCCCTCGCCGCAACGTTCCTCACCGGTCGCAGCGATCAGAACGACGATCGCGACGGCGGCAAAGGCTGGGATCAGGATGGCGGCCGGAGCAGTCGTGACACCTACCGTGACGGTGATCGTGGCGGTGATCGCGACGGTGATCGCGATCACGACCGGGACCGCGATCGTCACCGCCGTGGCAACGATCATGATCACGACGGCGACGATCACGCGCCCAAACCGATCCCCGAACCCTCGACGCTCCTGTCTTTCGCCGTCGCGGTGCTGGTTGGCGGCGGCGTGCTGGTTTCCCGGCGCCTGCTGGGCAGCCGCAAATAATCTCGTCAACGGTACGGATTCCAACCACCATGCCACCACGACCGACAGGACCTGCACGATCAACCAGATCAACACCATCAGGATGATCCGCCTGCTGCACGCCTATTTTCCGAAGCGCACGCTGTTCCTGGGCGTTTCCGAAGCTTGCCTCGTCACGCTGGCCTTCTTCGGCGCGACGCTCGCCCGCCTCGGCACGGCCCGCGCCGAGCGCACGTTCAGCGTCGACCACGGCCCGGCAAAAATCCTGGCGCTGTCGCTGGGCATGGTGCTGTGCATGCATTCCTTTGATCTCTACGACACCGCGGTGCTGTCCAACCGCCGCGAGGTGCGCATCCGCCTGGCCCAGGCGCTCGGCACGCTGTACAGTTTTTCGGTTCTCGTCTATTTCCTCTACCCGCCGCTGCAACTTGGTCCGGGAATTTTTGTGATGGGCTTCCTGTTCGCGGCCATGCTGCTGTTTTTCTGGCGTGGCCTGTTTTCGAAAATTAACGGTGCCGTCGAACTGGCTGACCGCGTACTGATTCTCGGCGCGGGACCTTTGGCGGACCTCCTCGCGGCGGAACTGGACGGCCGCCCGGAACTGGGCCTCCGCGTGGTCGGGCGGGCGCAGCCCGGCCTTCCGGAAACTCGCGGGGAAGTTTTTTCAGCCGCCGGCCGCACCATCGAACTCAGCGCAGAACCTTCCGGCGTCGCAATAGCCGAGGAGCTTTCCCGTACGGTGAAAAGTTTGCGCGCCACGCGCCTGGTGGTGGCCATGGGCGACCGCCGCGGCAGGCTTCCGGTGGACGCGCTCCTGGCTCTGAAATGCCGCGGGCTGCGCGTCGAGGATGGCGTCGAGCTGTACGAAGCCGTCACCGGCAAGGTTCCCATCGAATCGGTGCGCCTCGGCTGGCTGCTGTTCTCACCCGGCTGCCACGCCTCGCGGCTGCACCTCGTCTACAAGCGCATCGCATCGATCCTCGTGTCCATCGCAGGAATGATTTTCAGCCTGCCGCTCGTTCCCTTCGTCATCCTGGCCGTGAAGCTGTCATCGCCCGGCCCGGTTCTATACCGGCAACAACGCACCGGGCGCGACGGCGCGGTGTTTGACTGCTACAAATTTCGCACCATGCGCGCCGACGCTGAGGCCGATACCGGTCCCACCTGGGCGCAGGACGACGACCCGCGCATCACCCCGGCCGGAAAATGGCTTCGCCAGTGGCGCCTCGACGAAATCCCGCAGCTGTGGAACGTTTTCCGGGGAGACATGAGCCTCGTTGGCCCGCGTCCGGAGCGGCCTGAATTCGTGGCCCTGCTGAACCGCGAAATTCCCTATTACGATTTGCGCCACACCATCCGTCCGGGAATTACCGGCTGGGCGCAGATCAGTTACGGCTACGGAAATTCCGTCGAGGACGCCCGCGAAAAACTTCGCTACGACCTCTTCTACGTCAAGAACATGTCGGCGGGCCTCGATTTCCTGGTTCTGCTCCACACGTTCAAGGTGATCCTTCTCGGACGCGGCGCGAAATGACCGCCGCGGGCCGAGAGCCGTAAATCCGTTTTACTCTCCGATGCGCATGGCAATGATCGCAATTTTCTGGACCGCCGCGGCGCTGCTCCTCTACACCTACGCCGGATACCCGCTGTGGATTTTCCTGCGCGCGCTCGCGCGTCCGCGCCCCTGGCGGCGGGCCCCGGTGTTTCCGACGGTCAGCGTCATCCTCGTCGTGCACAACGGCGCGGGGGTCCTGCAGGCCAAGATCGATCACCTTCTGACGCTCGATTACCCGCCCGAGCGCCTTGAACTGATCGCCGTGTCCGACGGCTCGACGGACGCGACGGCGCAGATCCTGCGGCGAAACCGCCTGGTGCATTCCATAATTTTTCCGAAGCGCGTCGGCAAGTGCGCCGCGCTCAATGCCGGAATGCGCCGCGCCTCCGGCGAGATCCTGGTCTTTGAAGACATTCGCCCGGCGCACGATTCCGCCGCGCTGCGTTCGCTCGTGAGCAATTTCGCCGACCCGCAAGTCGGCTGCGCCGCGGGCGAAGTGGTTCTCCATGAGGACGGCCACGAACCTTCCGCGCGGGCGGTGGGCCGCCTGTACTGGCGCTACGAGCAGTGGATTCGCCGCAACGAGTCGCTCCTTGATTCCGTGACCGGCGTGTACGGAGGATTTTACGCAGTGCGCCGCAAGCTCGCGGCACGCCTGCCAGACAGCGCCGTTCTCGATGACGTGCTCCAGCCGCTCGCGGTGATTCGCCAGGGCTACCGCGCTGTGGTGGACGTTCACGCGCGCGTCCAGGATGTGTGGCCGCGCCGCTTGCGCGCCGAGTTCCAGCGCAAGGCGCGCACCCTCGCCGGAAATTTTCAGCTGCTGCAGCTCGTTCCCTGGAGTCTGACCTCAGAAAACCGCCTGCGTTTCGCCTTCGTTTCGCACAAGCTGCTGCGGCTCCTCGGGCCCGCGCTGCTCGTAATCCTCGCGGGCGCGAGCGCGGAGCTCGCGGCGCGTTCCCGCGGGTATGCCGCGTTGGCCGCGGCGCAACTGCTCTTTTATCTCGCCGCTCTGTGCGGCGCGCGGCTGCGCCTGCCGGGAATCACGCGCTTGGCAGCCGCAGCGCGCGCCTTCTGCATGATGAATCTGGCGGTGGTCGCGGGTTTCTACAAATTCCTTGCCACTCGCGGCCCTCTGTGGAGCATCTGGAATCCCACGCCGCCGCTCGCGCCCTCTTCCGCGCGGCGGCCAAATCCGAACGCGCCGCCGGCGAAAGTTCCGGAAAGCATTTTCATGGGAACGAGCGCCGTCCAGCCAGCGGACGAAGGCGCGAACTGAGATGGGATTTTTCCTGACCATCGCGTACATCGTCGCCACCCTCCTGTCTCCCGAACAGTTTGGGCCCGCGGCCGCCGGCTACCATCCGCTGCTCCTTCTCGGCGCAATCACCTTGGCGGCTTCGCTGCCCGGGCTGTTCAGCGGCGCTCCGCCGGTCCACTCGGTGCAGGCGCTTCTGCTAGGCGCTTTTTTCCTGGCCATCACGCTTTCGGGAATCCATCGCGGCTGGCTGGGCGGGATTTTTCTCAGCTGGCAGGAATTTCTGCCCAGCGCCGCGGTATTTTTCTTCATCGTAGCCAATGCCGCGTCGCTCCAGCGGCTGAAAATTCTGACTGCGGCGCTCGTGTGCGCCGCGGTGGTGTTGGCCGTCGAAGCGCTATGCGGCTACTACCGCGGCTACGGCGGCGACCTGTTCGTCCTGCAGCAAAATGTGCCGTCGGGCGACGGCGGGATCGCCCATCTCGCCCGCGTGCGCGGCGCGGGATTCCTCAACGATCCCAACGATTTCGCGCAAATGCTTTTAATTGCCCTACCGCTGTTGTTCCTTGCCTGGCGCGAGCGGCGCGCGGCGCGCAATTTTTTCCTCGTGCTCGCGCCCGCGGCGGCGCTGCTCTGGGCTCTCTACCTCACCCACTCCCGCGGCGCGCTGATCGCTCTCGCGGCGCTGGCATTGTTCGCGCTGCGTCCGAAAATCGGGACGGCCGCGTCGGTGATGCTGATCGCGGCGCTTTTCGCGTCGCTCCTGGGCCTCGAATTTACCGTCGGCCGCGGAATTTCCGCCGCCGACGGCGCGGGCCGCCTGGAGGCCTGGGCCAGCGGCCTCGAGATGTTCAAAAGCGCTCCGCTCCTCGGCGTGGGATTCGGACGGTTCACCGACTTGAACGACCTGACCGCCCACAATTCGTTCGTCCTGTGCCTCGCCGAGCTCGGCCTCATAGGCAGCACGTTGTGGATGGCCCTGCTGGTCACCACGCTGATGGGCCTGACGGCGTGCATTCGCGCCGCGCGGGAGGCGCTGGACTCGGAAGACGAGCCGAATGAAATGCCCGCCACGGAAAAAGCGGGTGAGGCAGGCGGCAATAATTTCGCGAGCGCCGCACCGGCAGACTGCCGCGAACCTTCGAGTTCCCTCCGGTTGCCCGGGCGGTGGGCCGTCGCCTTGCGCATGTCCCTCGTGGCCTTTATCACCACGGGCTGGTTCCTGTCACGCAGCTACCGCGCCCCTTTGTACCTGGTCCTCGGTCTCGCCACCGCGGCGATGGCGCTCGCGCCGTCGCCGGCCGAAGACCGCGCCCCACGGCGCTGGATTGTTTTCACGCTGGCCGCGGAAGCCTGGGCCATCCTGTGCGTCTACGGGATGGTTCGGCTGTGAACGGAAATACCTCGGTCCGACTTGAGCTGATCTGAAGTGAGCTGGTCTGAAACGAATTGACCTCGAAGTGATCTCCTCATTTCTCAAAATCCGAGCATCTGTCCACCCAGCGGCAGCGCGCTGACTATGGCCCTTGCTGACATCACCGGCTGGAATCCGGACGCGAGCAGCGTCAGGCTGGCGGCTTCCCTCAGCTCTCCCCGTGGGCCGAGCGCGCGGCCGCTGAAAATCCTGCACATTCTCGATCACAGCGCGCCGGTACACAGCGGCTACGCCTTTCGCAGCCAGAACATTCTGCACCAGCAGCGCGAGCGTGGATGGCTGCCCGTAGCGCTGACTTCGCCAAAACACGCCGCGGCGTGGAAGCTTCCGGCGACGAGCCGCGAAGAATACGCAGAACGGGAACGAGCAGAACAAGAGCGAGGAGAAGAAGTTCGCGAAGAAGAAGTTCGTGAAGAAGGTGCACGTGAAGAAATCGACGGGGTGCGCTACTACCGCACGGCGGCGCCCCGCGGCGCCCTTCCCTGGGCCTGCGAACTCCAACTGATGGCCGCGCTCGCCGAGCGCATCGAACGCGTGGCCCGGCGCGAAAAGCCCGATCTCCTGCACGCCCATTCCCCGGTGCTGAACGCGCTGCCCGCGCTGCGGGCCGGGCGCAAGCTGGGCTTGCCGGTGGTCTACGAAGTCCGCGCATTCTGGGAGGATGCCGCGGCCAACCGCGGAAGCTATTCCGAAGATTCGGCAAAATACCGCATCGTCCGCTCCCTCGAAACGTGGGCCGCACGGCGCGCCGCGCACGTCGCGGCGATCTCAGCCGGTTTGCGCGAAGATCTCGCCGCGCGGGGCGTCGCCGAAGAAAAACTCTCGGTCGTCGCCAACGGAACAAATCCGGAAATTTTTCATCCGCGGGATGCGGATCCGGCGCTCGCCCGGCGGCTCGGAATCTCCGGAAAAAAAGTGATTGGCTTCATCGGCTCCTTCAATCGCTACGAGGGTCTCGACCTTCTGGTGCGGGCTGCCGGAGAACTCGCCGCCCGCTGGCCGGAGGCGGTGGTGCTCCTCGCGGGCGGCGGCGAAATGGAGCCAGAGCTGCGCGCGCAGATCGCTCGATCGAACCTCCAGGATCGGGTCCTCCTCGCGGGACGTGTGGCCCATGAAAACATTCCCGCGCTGTATTCCCTGATGGAAATCCTCGTCTACCCGAGATATTCCATGCGCCTGACCGAGCGGGTCACTCCGCTCAAGCCGCTCGAGGCGATGGCCATGGCCAGGCCGGTGGTCGCCAGCAACGTGGGCGGGCATCGCGAACTCTTGCGCCACGGCGAAACCGGCATCCTCTTCGAGCCCGGCAATCTTTCCTCGCTGGTGCAGGCGCTCGATCGCGTCCTCGCCGACCGCGATTTGCGAACGCGCCTCGCGGCCCGCGCCCGCGAATGGGTTTTGGCGAATCGCACCTGGAAAACAACCACCGCCGGCTATTCCGAAATTTATTCGCGGGCGCTGAACGCTTGCCGCGGGATCGAGTGGACTTCCCGCGCCACCGAACCTTTCCGGGAGGCCCTGTGAACCTGCCGCGAAACGCGCAGTTGTGGCTTCCCGGATATTTGCGCGGCCTCGCGCGGCGCCGCCCCACACCGCCCGCGCGCGTGTGGCTGATGATTGCCGACCATTTCGAGCCGCTCGGCCAGACGGCCAATAAGCGGGCGGCCGATGAACGGGCGGCCCGCGAGCGCACCGCCCGGTGGCGCTGGGAGTGGCCGGCCATCGCGCGCCGCCACGCGGACTCCATCGGAAGGCAGCCGGCGTACACGTTCTTCTATCCCGAGGAAGAGTACCGCCCGGCGCTTCTCGATCCGCTTGCGGAGCTGGCCGATGCGGGCGTCGCCGATGTGGAAATCCATCTGCATCACGACGGCGAAGGCGAGCGCAACTTTGTCGGCCGCATTCGCCGCTTCAAGGAAATTCTTTTCGCGCGCCACGGCCTCCTGCGGAAAAGCAAAAACGAAATCGTTTTCGGATTCATTCACGGCAACTGGGCCCTCGATAACTCGCGTCCGGACGGCCGCTGGTGCGGCCTGAACAATGAGATCAGCCTGCTGCGCGATCTCGGCTGCTACGCCGATTTCACCCTGCCCTCCGCACCGTCCGCCGCGCAAACCCGCCTCGTCAACACCATCTACTGGGCGCTGGACGATCCGCAGAAGCCCAAGTCGCACGACACCGGAATTCCCCTCTGCGCGGCGGAAGATTCCTCGGGCGACCTGCTGATGATTCCTGGGCCGCTGGCGCTCGACTGGCGCCGCCGGAAATACGGGATCCTCCCGCGGCTCGAAACGGGCGAACTGGCCGCGGGCAATCCGGTGTCCCGCGAGCGGGTACGGCTGTGGCTGCAATGCGCGCCAAGAATCGGCGCTGACCAGTTCATCAAACTTTTTGCCCACGGCGCGCGCGAACGGAACGCCCGCCAGCTTCTCGGCGGCGATCTGGATCTGGTGTTCCGCCTGCTGCGCGAAGAATGCGCCAAACAAGCGAGTGCGCTGCGCTACGCCACCGCCTGGGAAATGCACAACGCAGTACGCGCCGCGCACTTACCCTCGCGCCGGGAAAGCGCGCTCGCCGCGGTAGCGTCGATGGCGCGGGGTTAGCGGCGGCCAGGGAGAGAATCCTTCATGGGCATCGTCCTGAACATCAAGCGCGCGGAAACTCCGTTTTACGCCGGAGTCAAACACTGTGCGCGTTCCGTGCTGCGTTTCGATCTGCCGTTCTGGCGCCCCGCGGCCGTCGCGCTGCGCGCCGCGTACGTCGCGCCGCGAGTGCTCTCCGCCGCGCTTCGCCGCGTGGCGGCGATCGTGTACTACGGCCCGGTGTTCAAGAGTTATTGCGCGTCCTGCGGGAGAAATCTGTACCTGGAACTCGTGCCGTCGGTCAGCGGCCCGGTGAAAATCTTTATGGGCCAGGACGTCTGCATTTCCGGAGCGCTGGAGATTGCCGGGGGCCACGTTCTGGACGCGCCGGAACTTCGCGTCGGCGACCGCGTGTTTCTCGGACACCGGATTTCCTTTCGCGTGAGCCGCCGGATCGTGGTGGAAGACGGCGTGATGATCGCCCAGGGCTGCTACATCACCGACAGCGATGAGCATCCGCTCGATCCCGAAGCGCGCGCCGCCGGCCGGCCTCCGGCTGCGAAAGACATCTGCAGCGTGCGGATCGCGCGCAACGCCTGGATCGGCCGCGGCGCGTCGATCCTGAAGGGCGTCACCATCGGCGAAGGCGCCATCGTGGGCGCCGGCGCGGTGGTGGCGCGGGATGTTCCGCCGTTCTCGATTGCCGTCGGCAATCCCGCACGCATCCTCGCCAAAAAAGTTTGCGGCAACGCTGAAGACTCTTGAGCTCCGAAACCACGGAAACAATGGACAGCCGGCTCGTCGAATTGCTGCGTTGCCCGCAAGACGGCGGCCGCCTGCTGCTGCAGCCGGGAAACGGCCATGAGTCCGGTGCCTTCGCCGGACGGTTGCTCTGCGCGGCGTGCGGCAGCGAAATTCCGATGGCTGCGGGGATTCTTCGCTTCCTGACCGCGGAGCGCAACAACCTCTGCGCGCTGCAAAAATCCGAGATGCAGGTGCGCGACCGCGACTACCGCGCAGCAGCCGCCGAATTTTGTCGCGGCCGCGTGCCCGGCCTCGGTGCGTTCGACGTTCCGGAATTCGACGCCGTGCGCAGGGCGCTCGGCGACTGCCGCGGCCGCTCGGTCCTCGACGCCGGCTGCGGAGCCGGCAAGCTCACTCCGGCCGTTCGCAACGCCGAATCCTATCTGGGCGTCGACCTTTCGTGGGAAGGGCTCATGAATTTTCAGAAGCCCTCGCGAGCGCTCACCGCGCTGGCCCAGGCGGATGTCACGCGCCTGCCGGTGGCCTCCGGCGCGTTCGATGTTGCCCTGGGCTGCCAGATTGTTTCGCATCTTCCTACGCCCGAACTCCGTTCGCGGTTCGTCGCGGAAATGGCCCGCGCGCTGAAGCCGTCGGGGCGGCTGATTCTGACCGCCATGCATTACAGCTTTCGCTACCGCAACCGCCAGCGTCCCCGGGAAGGCGTGGAAGGCGGTTCGTACTTTCACCGCTTCGAAGTTGCGGAATTGCGCGCGTTGCTTTCCGAGCGCTTCTCCATTCTTTCCCTGCGCGGCTACTGGATCTACCTGCCGAAGACCTACCGGCTGTTCGTGGCCCTCGGAACTTGGAAAAAGTATTCCGACCGGATGCTGCGCGCGCTTCCGCTTTCTCTGACCTACGGAAAATATCTGCTGGCCGTCTGCGCGCCAAAACCCTGACCGCCCGAAAAAAAAGTTTCCCGATGCGCATCGCCGTCGTCACGCCGCTGTTTCCTTCCCCCGTCAACCCCGTGCGGGGAACATACATTTACAACACCGTCCTCGGCCTGCAAAAGCTGGCCGACGTGGAAGTCTTCTGCG
>Ga0070735_10001099_pt1 | contig 26738 bp, 22 predicted proteins | sample Coa_R1_FD_66443 | JGI IMG/M metagenome (GOLD analysis project Ga0070735, IMG submission 66443) | Surface soil microbial communities from Centralia Pennsylvania, which are recovering from an underground coalmine fire - Coalmine... | ecosystem: Environmental > Terrestrial > Soil > Unclassified ...
CCCTTATTGGTGCATTGGTTTCTGGAGCGCTATGCATCAGGCTCGGAGTTGCACGTGACCAGTGCCGCCATGAAAGCGCTGGCACAATATGAGTGGCCGGGCAACGTCCGCGAACTGGAGAATTGCGTGGAGCGGGCAGTGGCGCTCGGGAATGGACATGTCATCGATCTGGGTGATCTGCCGCCATCGATTGCGTCGGGCGCGGGAACCATATCGTCGGCCACTCCATCACGGGGTATGACCGGGGTGCTCGATCCGGACCTGGCGGGCGATCCGGCGGGAGAGGATCTGGCAGCTAGTTCCCTTTCGTCTCCGGTCTCATCATCTGTCTCGTCAGCATCTCTCTCCTCAGCGGCTGCATCTTCGGTTTCATCGTCCATTTCGTCGACTGATCTCGAGGATATCGAGCGAGCGACGATTCAGCGAGTGTTCGAGCAAGTCAAAGGCGATAAGGCACTTGCAGGTCGCATGCTGGGAATCAGCCGGGCGACGCTCTATCGAAAGTTGAAGCGATACAACATCGGAATGAGCACGGCCACGGCGTCGAGCCACGCACTGCAGTAGGAACCTCGCGTAAGTTCCAGGCGGCAGTCAGCTCCATGCGAGAGCCTTCCCTCCGCCGGAAAAACGGCTTCGGTCAGGATGACATCGCTACGGTGTGGATTTGAAGGAACGTAGCATCTAAGCTTGCGTGGTAAGATCGGCGCAGCGCGAAGGGCGCATCCGGTCCGCGGAAAGGACAGAAGTCCACCTGCTCGACACAATCCGCCGTTACGAACTGACTTTCGCCCGAAGATGCGGACCTGGGCATACGAAAGGAAGTTCGTCATGCCAGTTAAACGTCTTCCAGAAAATCCCAGTCTGGTTCACCTGAAATATCAAGCGAAAGACCTGCTCAAGGAGCATGCTGCGCGAGATCCGCGAGCGGCGCAGCGGATCCGGGAATTTCATCCGGAATTCCAGAAAGCCGCGGATGCCGAAATCTTTGCCGCGAAACTGAGCCTAAGCGATGCCCAGCTCACGATCGCACGGGAGCACGGGTTTCCCACTTGGCCGAGACTAAAACGGCACATCGAAAAGCCAACTCTCGCGGATCAATTGCGGTTGCCGCATCATGAGCGTATCGAAGACCCGAGATTTCGGCGGGCGGTGGAACTCCTTGATGCTGGAGACGTCGCCGGCTTGCGGACCCATCTTGCGAAGCATCCAGAGTTGTCGCGGCAGCATGTAGTTTTCGAGGGTGGCAACTACTTTCGAAATCCGACGCTGCTGGAGTTTGTTGCCGAGAATCCAGTGCGGCGCGGAAACCTGCCGAAGAACGTGGTAGAGGTCGCAAGAACCATCATCGACGCCGGCGTGGACCCAGCCGCGCTGGACGAAACACTCATGCTGGTTGCGACGGGGATGGTACCGAGGCAGTGTGGAGCGCAAGTACCACTGATCGATCTGCTTTGCGATTGTGGAGCGCGGCCGGATAGCGCGAGCCTGGCAGCAGCGCTACACGGGGAGTTTGAAGCATTGCATGCTCTGCTCGGACGCGGCGCCACGCTTGATTTGCCTATTGCGGCAGCTTTGGGACGAACCGAAGACGGGCGCCGTTTGCTTCCTCAAGCCGGTGAATTGGAAAGGCATCTGGCGCTCAGTTTGGCAGCGGATCACGGTCATATTGAGATCGTGCGGATGCTGCTGGATGCGGGCGAAGATCCGAACCGTTATAACCCGCCGGGCGGCCATTCGCACACCACCCCGTTGCATCAGGCGGCCGGAGCTGGGCACGAGGCGGTGGTGCGGCTACTGGTGGAGCGCGGCGCACGGCTGGATATGAAGGACATCCTGTGGCAAGGAACGCCTGCGGGATGGGCAGAATATGGCGATAAAATGGAGATTGCGGCGTACTTACGCGAGCAGGAAGCCAAGAGAAGGCAAGATCATCCGAAAAAGATATGAGACTGAGTTCATCTGGGACACGCGACAGCAGAAGAGTTGAGACACAGTCTCAAGCTGAGACCGAGAGCTGTTCGTGTGCTCACGCAACTGCGGAAGTAATTGCTCTAAGTCACTGAAAAGCCATCCACGTGAGGACTAGACCTTTCGTTCCTTGGGTTGGTTCTCACGTTGCTCCATTTCCCTGCGAACCGCGGATAGCGGCTCCCCGCAGCTCTTCCAAACCAGGAAGAGGGGGAGCCCGACCGCATTTCGTCGAGCCGAAGCAGTAGAGAAATAGCGTTTAAGGTTTCGCGGGCGGGGCGTCCGCGCATATTCGTTCCAAGACAGGAATCGATTGGCGCATCAGGCAACAGCCACGGCACGCAGTGGGCAAAATGCAAGTCCGGTCGCAGGATTAGCGCGGTTTTTTCCGGACGCGACATCGATGCGTGTGCCCGTGCAACTTGCCAGGGTAGTCGAACCGGGCTCAGCCGCAGATTTCAGCGAAAGCACGGTCATCGAATTTGGCACACCTCGGGAAGTGCTGTTCGCCTCAAAGACTCCGCTGGAGTTTGCCGATGTTTTGAGAGTACGGAATTCGGATGGCTCGCTCGATGAGGAAGTATCTGTCGTCGCCGTGCAGTATCAGCCTGGCAAGACTCTCGTGGCCGCGCGCTTCCGGCGCAACGTGCCCAACTGGATCGTGAAATCATGACCCCTTCCACACCCGTGCAAGACCTGGCAACGCAATGGAGCTATGCCCGCAAGCTGTATCCCATCTATTTTGAGCTGGCACGCGAGTTCGCCATCGACGTTCAAGCGTGTGCCGACCTCGAAGCGATGGTCGATACGCCGGGAAAAGATACGGTCGAGCAAGCGAACCAGTGGATCGAGCACATGGACAACTCGATCCAGGTGCATCAACTTCGCCAGTTTCTACAGACCAGTTCCCTGGTGAGTCAGGAGGGGCTGGTCATACTTTTACAGCATTTTCTGACGAAACAGGCAAAGACGGACGCTATCCGCGACAAGGTCGACTTTTTGCTGGTGCAGTATTTCAGCCAGATCGCACCCGCAGGGCTGAACGATACGGATGTAGATCTAGCATTCGTAGCACAAACAATGGAGGCGGTGCTGGGCCAAGTGGAATTGAAGGCTCCGGTGTGGCTGAATGCGCTGGATCGCGTGCTGGAATCGGCGAGAAAGTGCAAGTCGCTTGACGAGTTATTGCATGGAGGGGTCCTAGAACAGGGGCGCAAGGCAAAAGGTCTAGCAGGGGAATTGTTTTATCTGCCGGTAGCGCTGGTTGCCTTTACGCGGTTTGGATATCTCATGCGCCGGGCATTCTTCCGCCTGATGCTGGGGGACTTGAACCTTATCCTCGATGGGCTGACCGAACTGGAAGACAAAGGCATTGAGACGATCGACTGCCGGCGTGCGCAGTTCTCCGCGCAGGAACCGATCATACGGCTGCGCATGATCTGCCAGTCCTGGAAGGTGATGTTCCAGGCAGAGTACTCGTCCGGTTCACCGCTGCGCATGCTGGTGGATCTGCGGGCATCGGTTGAGCACGCACTCGGGCGCGGCAAGGCTACGGGAGCCGAAGCGAAGGGGAGCACAGAATCCCCAGCTAAATCGGCACCGACAGCAGCAAGGCCGGCAGCGGCGGCGAAACCTGCGACTTCGGCCGGAGTTGCGACTAAGCCAGCGGCTCCGGTGAAACCGGCGGCAGCCTCGGCGCCAGCAAAGCCCTCCGCCGCAGTGGCGAAGCCCACGCCAGTTGTGGCAAAAGCGGCAGCAGCGGGGGCAACGGCTGCGGCGCAACCACCGGCCGCAAAATCAGCGGCGGCAAAACCTCCAGCGGCAAAATCGGCAGCGGGTCCGGGATCGGTTGCAAAATCGGCGGCAAAACCCACCGCGCCGAAAGCAGATGCACCCGAGTTCGAAGTTTCAGGCGCGCCAGCTTGGGATCCGGATGCAGCGCCACAACCAAAGAAGAAGTAGCGGCCGGCGAAGCAAAGCCTATTTAAGTGCAGAGATTGGAATGAGGATTCGGTGGAAACACCCACGGTACTGATCATTTCGGACGAAGCTGATTTTTCACGGCGGGTCACTGCGCGTTGGCAGATGGAGCGGAACGTTCCGACTTTCACGCTTCTGAGCGGGGAATTGTGGCCGCGATTTGCCGTTGACGTCTTCGATGTCGCGATCGTCGGGCGGTTGCGGCGCGATCTGCTTTCGGTCGTGCTTGAACCTCTGCATTCGACAGGGCAGCCCGTATTTTGTGTTTGCCAGGAGCCCGCGACAGCACAGCTGGTACGGGATCGTTGGCCACGGATTTCGATATTGCGTCCGAGTGAGCATTGGCTGGAGACGCTGGTGCTGGCCGCAGCGGAAGCGGTGCACCGGTCACGTGCAGAAAACCGGGCACGGATGGCCGAGCTTTCGTGCGCAACGCTGGAACGGCAGGCAACGCTGGGACGGTACATGCTGGAGATGCGGCACAACATGAACAATGCGCTGACCTCTGTGCTGGGGAATTCCGACTTGTTGTTGTTGGAGCCGGGAAGCTTGTCGGCGCAGACGCGGGCCCAGATTGAGACGATCCGCAACATGACGCTGCGCATTCACGAAATCATGCAGCGGTTTTCGTCACTGGAAAAGGAAATGAATGTAGTAGCGCAGCAGGCAGTGCAGGATTCCTGCAAGTCGTATGCTGCGACGCCGGGCAATTGAAACAGGAAAGATAAAGATAATGACAGTTCGACCTCCCCAAGCAAATCGCCGGTCAGGTAGCCAGGCGCAAATTCGTTCGCCCTACGGGGAAGGATTGCATGCATAGACTGATTGCGGGCGTCACCATTCTCGAGCACGAACTCTCTGAACTGCGCCTGCTGGTGGAGCGCCAGATCGGTGTTCTGCTGGACTGTCCGAACAGCGCGCTTGCCGAGCACGTGGCCGAATATCTGGAAAAACACGAATTGGAGTCGGCGGCGGCGCTGCTTGACCGGCTGCGCGGAGCGGATCTGGATCCGGCCATGCTGGCTGAGTTTCTCGATGGCGTGCTCAATGTAAAGACCGGCTTCTTCCGGCATCCCGGGGCGATGAATGCTCTGGCGCGGCATGTGATGCCGCAACTTTATTCGCGCAAGGCAGACGATGGGGCGTGCACGCTGCGCATTTGGAGTGCAGGTTGCGCCACCGGCGAAGAGGCTTACTCGATCGCAATGGCATTGTGTGAGGCCATGCCCAATGGGTCCGTAAACGGATCGAGCAACGGGAATGGCAATAAGGAATCGAAGGCAGCGAACAAGACTGGCGGAATATCAGACGCTTCGGCACCTGTGCAGAATGGAAAAGAATGGGCGATTCACATTGTAGGTAGCGATTTGCTGCGGTCTTCGATTGACGTGGCCGAGCGCGGGCTGTATCCGCAATCGGCGCTGACTGGCCTGCCGCCCGCGATGATTCGTGCGTGCTTTTCAAAGATAGGGAATGCCAACGGGAATGGCTCGGCCGAGGGATCACAGAACGGCAATGGTAATGGGAATGGAGCAAACGGCAACGGGCATCTGTTGGTGAAGCCGCGTCTGCGTAGCCTAGTGACGTTCAACACCATGAACCTGACCAAGCCGGTCTATATCGGACGCTTCGATTGCATCTTCTGCATGGACGTTTTGCCTCAGCTTTCCCGCGCGCAGCGGATCGCGCTGATGGAACGGTTGCATCTTTATCTGGAGCCGGGGGGATATCTCTTCCTCAGCCAGACTGAGAAGCTTTGCACTCCGAACCTGAACTTCCGGCAGGAAACCTACGACGGCTATACGATCCATCGGAAACCAATGGCGGCCAGCGCAGCCTACGGACGGTAACGAACTCACCACAGGGGACACAGAGGAAGCCCTCCCCGCGATGTCTTGTGGCTCACGCGAACAAAAACTCTTTCGTTCGCAACTCCTTGATTTGATCCCTCAGCTTTGCTGCTTTTTCGAATTCGAAGCGCTTGGCGGCTTCGCGCATGTCGCTTTCGAGCTTTCCTATGTAGATATCGACTTCCTCCTGCGACTTGAATTCCGGGATACCCTCGGCTTCTCCTCCGGTTAGATCTGCATAGTCTGCGGCGACGATTGCCGCAAGCGTCATGTCGAGCGGGCGGATGATCGATTCCGGCGTAATGCCGTGTTCTTCGTTATAGGCCGTCTGGATGGCGCGACGGCGATTGGTTTCGTCCATAGCGCGCTTCATGGAGTCGGTTTGGCGGTCGGCGTAAAGAATGGCGCGTCCGTTCAGATGGCGTGCACAGCGGCCGATGGTCTGGATAAGCGATCCACTGGAGCGAAGAAAGCCCTCTTTGTCGGCGTCGAGGATCGCGACCAGCGAGACTTCCGGCAGGTCGAGTCCCTCACGCAGAAGATTGATGCCGATTAATACGTCGAACTCGCCTTTGCGGAGATCGCGCAGAATCTTGACCCGCTCCAGTGTTTCGATTTCCGAATGCATGTAGCGACACTTCACGCCCACTTCCGCGTAGTACTCGGCGAGGTCTTCGGACATGCGCTTGGTGAGTGTTGTGACCAGAACGCGTTCGCCCTTGTCGACGCGCGCACGGATCTCGTGCAGCAAGTCATCAATCTGGCCTTTCACAGGACGCACTTCAACCGGCGGGTCAATCAAACCAGTTGGACGAATGATCTGCTCAACAACCACGCCTGCGGACTTCGTTAGCTCATAAGGGCCGGGTGTTGCCGAGACATACACGAGCTGATTGGTGCGGTGTTCGAACTCCTCGAAGGTCAGCGGACGGTTGTCGAGCGCAGAGGGCATGCGGAATCCATATTCGACCAGCACTTCTTTGCGTGAGCGGTCTCCGGCATACATGCCGCGCAGTTGCGGGACGGTCTGGTGCGATTCGTCGATGAACATCAGGAAATCGCGCGGGAAATAATCCAGCAGCGTCGGCGGAGGCTCGCCGGGAAGGCGTCCGGTAAAGTGGCGGGAATAGTTCTCGATGCCGTGGCAATATCCCATCGCCTTGATCATTTCCAGATCGAACATGGTGCGCTGATGAATGCGCTGCGATTCAACAAGTCTTCCCTGCTTTTCGAGTTCGATCTCCCACCACGCTAATTCTTTCCTGATTGAGTCGACAGCTGACGCACGGGTTTCTTCTTTCATGACATAGTGCGTTTTCGGATAGATCGGCAAACGCATGTACTTTTGCTTGACGGTGCCGAAGAGCGGATCGATCTGCGAGAGGACTTCAATCTGATCTCCCCACATCTCGATGCGATAGGCCATGTCGTCGTAGGTGGGATAAACCTCAATGACATCACCCCGAACCCGGAAAGTTCCGCGGCGGAACTCGCCGTTGGTGCGCTCGTAAAGGATGTCGACCAGCTTGCGGGTGATGTCTTCGCGCTTGATCTTCTGCCCTTTTTCGACGAAGAGCATCATGCCGTAATAGGCTTCGGGGGAGCCGAGACCGTAGATGCAGCTTACTGAGGCGACGATCAGCGCGTCGCGACGTTCGAAGAGCGAGCGGGTCGCTGAGAGCCGGAGCTTGTCGAGCTCGTCGTTGATGGTGGCTTCTTTCTCGATGTAGAGATCGGCGGCCGGAACGTACGCTTCGGGCTGATAGTAGTCGTAATAGGAGACGAAATATTCAACGGCATTGTGCGGAAAGAAGCTCTTGAATTCGTGATAGAGCTGGGCAGCCAGCGTCTTGTTGTGAGCCATGACAAGCGTCGGGCGGTTGATGGCCTCAATTACTTTCGCCATAGTGAATGTCTTGCCCGATCCGGTAACGCCTAACAAGACCTGGTGTTGCTCGCGGTCGAAAATACCGCCGGTGAGTGCCTGAATCGCCGAGGCTTGGTCGCCTTGCGGCTTGTAACTGGAAACGAGTTTGAAATCCATCGAAAACAGCCCTCAGCTATCGGCCTTGAGCTAACACCTTTTCGTCCGCATGCTCCACAAGAACGAATTTTGCCGGTAGAGAATCTTTCTATTATAAACCGGAGGAAACGCAGGCCAGGAGCGATTTGGCTAGAGCGATACGGGCTTGAGTACATTCAGGCTCAAACCGTATGGGTGGTGCTAGGCTAGGGTGGACCAGGAGGAAGCAGTTCGCTGCGTCTATGGAGTCGGGGATTAGTGGGATCATTGGCCTGTTGCTGGGCAGCGTTATGGCTTGGCTGGCGCTGCGTTCGCGAACGGCGTCGCTGCAGGCACATTTATCGTTGCGAGAGAAGGAAGTATCAGCCGTAAAGGCTGATCTGACGCGGCTTTTGGAGGATCAGCGCGCGCTCGTGGAGAGCCGCGCGAGGTTGGAATCGGCACTGGAATCGGAACGAAAAACCAGCGCCGAAAAGCTCGAGCTTCTGACCAAGACTAGCGATCATGCGGCCGAGAACCTGCAGAATGCCTTCAAAGCGCTGGCGGCAGATGCACTGAAAAGCAATAATTCCTCGTTCTTGCAAATCGCGCAGGAGACACTCAAGCGCTTTCAGACCGAGGCCAAAGGGGATTTGGAAGCGAAGCAGAAAGCAGTGGCGGATCTGGTAGCTCCGGTGCGCGAGTCTCTCAGCAAGGTGGACGCACAGATCCAGCAGATGGAAAAAGAGCGGATGGATGCGTACGGAGGATTGCGGCAGCAGGTCGAGTCTCTGATCACGAGCCAGAAGGAATTGCAGTCGGAAACGGGAAACCTGGTGCGCGCATTACGTACTCCGAACGTCCGCGGGCGTTGGGGAGAGATTCAGTTACGACGCGTGGTCGAGATTGCGGGGATGCTGTCCTATTGCGATTTTGCCGAGCAGGAAACAATTACGAGCGAGAGCGGGCGGCTACGTCCGGATCTGGTGGTGAAGCTGCCGGGTGGGAAGCGCGTGGTGGTCGACGCGAAAACTCCGCTGCAGGCTTTTCTGGACGCATTTGAAACGACTGATGAAGAAGCGAGGCGAGCGTGCCTGGCGAACCACGCAAGGCAGGTCCGCGACCACATCAATACGCTCGCCGGAAAGAAATACTGGGAGCAGTTTGAGTCGACACCCGAATTCGTAGTGATGTTTCTGCCGGGTGAGACTTTCTTCAGCGCTGCTCTGGAGCAGGATACAGGGCTGATCGAGCACGGAGTTTTGAATAAGGTAATCCCTGCGTCTCCAACAACTTTGATTGCATTGCTGAAAGCAATTAATTATGGCTGGAATCAGGAAAAACTGGCGCGTAACGCGCAAGCAATCAGCGTTCTGGGCAAAGAACTCCATGAGCGCCTACGCATACTCGCGGGGCACATCACGAGCGTGGGGACAAACCTAGACCGCGCAGTCGATGCCTATAACCAGGCCGTTGGATCCTTGGAAAGCCGCGTATTGGTGTCGGCGCGTAAGTTCGCCGAATTAGGCGCGTCCGTTGCAGAGAACATTCCTGAGTTGGAGCCGATCGAGACCACGTCTCGAGCTCTTTCGTTTGAGTGGGACGACGAACCGCTGGAAGTCCCTAAGCGGGATGATCGGAAAGCTGGGTAGGGTACGATCGTCTCAGCATCGAGACGAATGTTTTTCGGTTGAGGCTATTTCAAGACGTCGATACCGAGCCATTGCAACGCTTCATTGCGATCGTGAAAAACCTTGACCTGTTCGCGTCCTTTAGCGATACGAGAATAGGTCTCCATGATTCGTGCCAGCCCCAGGATTACGGGGCTCTTTGCCACGAAGGCGCGCCGGGACTTGGGAGAGAAGATGGTTTGGGCGGCGACCGTCTTGGCCTCTACCATCGAGATATCGATGGCCGTCACCGCGGTGCCATCCACCAGTTGATTGAAGTCCGGGCTAAAGTCAGAATCCTTGGCAATCTGTCGCCGATGGTCCAATATCTCGGCACAAGTGACACGATCCCATCCTTGACTGATTACGAGTTGCTGCTCTTTCTTGATTACATATTGGCAAGGCATGATTCGAGTCTTTCGGTTGGGCGTCAAGCGCGCTCAAAGCCCGAGATGCAAATTGATTTTTTTCACGCGGATGCGGCGGCGGCCTTCGGTTGCGAGGAAACCAGCCACTCGAGTTTTGAGAAAGGAAGGTAGACGCCAGGCGCATCCATGTTGGCCATGGCGTTACCCGTGAGCTCACGCAGCGCACCGACCATTTCGCTGCTCAGCAAGCAAAAGCCTGTTTCATCGATTGCTGTGATTGTTCCGGAGAAAGCACGGGTGAACAACGAGACCTTAACAATCACGGTCTTGTTCACCAAGTTCTCTTTAAAGGTTGGACGGCTCGGCTGCGACACGGTTTCTCCGCGTACTAAAGATAGATTGCGCGCGTCGCCGTAGGTTGGACAAGGTCTGTTCGGTTCTCGCAGTGACTGGGGTAACAGTAGCTCCGTGGACAACGTCTTGCGCACCAAGGAGCCATAGACCGTGGGACGTCAGGCATCGGGTCCAATTGTCTGGATCGCGACTGCTTTGCGGAAACTCACTTCAAGCTGCATAATGTGGGACCCCGAGTCTTGGCTCAGCGCCGAGCCCGGAACCCCATCGGCCAGGAGACAGGAATGCCGCCACGTCAAGCTCTCTGCTCTGCTCCCACAGGATGCCCTACCACAGTTTGTTTCGCCCTGATATCTACGGTTCTATTTCTTGCCAGCGCGTCTCCGATTGCGCAGTCCCAGACCTACAAGGTGATTCATGACTTCACGAACACGGGCAGTGATGGGGCCACTCCATATGGAGGGCCAGTCCTGGACCGATTGGGAAATCTTTATGGCACGACCTACCTTGGCGGAACCTACGGCAATGGAAGCGTGTACAGGCTTTCACCCCACAACTCCTCTTGGACGTATACGTCGTTGTACAGCTTTAAGGGCGTGCCAGACGGGTCTGGACCGGCTTTCGGCTCCCTCGCCATAGGAGAGGACCGCGCTCTGTTTGGAACCACCGAGGGCGGTGGATATTTTGGCACCACCTTTGTCGTCTGCGCCTGCCCGGGGAGGGAGGCGGTGGTCCACAGTTTCGGCATGGGAACGGATGGCGCGCAACCGATTGGCGGAGTGGTACTTGATTCGTTAGGAAATTTCTATGGCACCACCAGCCTGGGAGGTGCTTATGGGAACGGTACAGTCTTTGAAGAGAAGCGTTCCGGGCTGAAATGGACCGAGAGCGTGATTTACAGCTTCACGGGAGGAAGTGATCCCATCAATCCAGCCGCTGGCGTAACCCTGGACGCACAAGGCAATCTTTACGGTACCGCGTCTCTTGGCGGCGCTTACGGTAATGGCGCAGTCTACAAATTGTCGCGGTCCAGTTCCGGTTGGACGGAAACCGTCCTCTACAACTTCCAGGGCCAGAGTGACGGCCAGAATCCAGTTGGCGGCGTGGTCATCGACAAAACTGGCAATCTGTACGGCACCACCTTTGATGGCGGGATCAATGGCGGGGGCACCGTGTACGAGTTATCGCCTTCCAATGGGACTTGGGCCTTTACTGTCCTCTACAGCTTCACCGGCGGATATGGAGGCCCGTATAACAAACTTACGCTCGACGGAAAGGGAAATATTTACGGGTTCACCAATGGCGAGGGGGCATATGGCCTCGGTTCGGTGTTCAAGCTGACACCGGCAAACGGCGGCTGGACCTATACGGACCTATATGATTTCGTCGGTGGCACCGAGGGCGGCCAACCTTACGGCAGCGTGGCTGTCGATGACAGTGGAAATGTGTTTGGTACGGCCGTTGTAGGTGGAAAGTATAACCAGGGTGTCGTTTTTGAGATCACGCCGTGAAATCGTGAAATAAGGTTATGCGGTGCCGCCGAACTCTGCCTAAGAACTAGCGTCATCCCACCTGACGAAATCCGAGGAGAACTGGCCTCCAGTTTTTCCTATCCATGCCTTTGTGTTTTGGAACCGCATCCAAAGAATCAGTTCCTGATCGCTAACTTCAACAAATGTAAAGAAAAATAGATATTAAATCCCACAGAAACATCTGAAAAGACGTAGGTCGCGTTCGAAAACGCATCTATAATTCTGGAAGTGGTATTTGGGCATGGACTTAGCAGCGTCCGAAAGGGACCTATGGTGGCAGCGAAGTTGCTGATTGATGATCGGGGGCAGATGCCGTCCACCCCCACCCTACCCACATTGGGGCCGGGGGCGACGCCCAAATCCATGAATCGGGAAAGCCAAGCGCGGTTCGTAGCGGTCCTTTTGTTCCTTCTGACCGTCGCAGCCGTGGTGTTCGCAGGGTTCAATTTCACGAAAGAAGGCCAATCGGCCGTACCCGATGACGGGGTCTGGTGGGTAGAGCACACTGGCCATCTCGTGGCCGACCGGGTCGATAGTCATGGACAAGGCGCCCAAGCGGGAATCAAGCCAAACGACGAATTGGTTGCGGTTAATGGGCAGGAGATTAAGAGCACACCGGGCCTGGAGAGGCAACTGTACGCGACCGGGCCGTGGCACAAGGCAACCTATTCCCTTCTGCGGCAATCGGTGCCACTCGACTCTACGGTCTTGCTGGTCCCGGCTGACAGGTCGCTGAATAATTGGCTGCGGCTGATTGCGCTGATTTATCTCGGAATTGGCCTTTACGTCCTGTTGCGACGCTGGACAGCGCCAGGCTCGACCCATTTCTATATCTTCTGCCTGGTCTCGTTTGTTGCGTACTCGTTTAAATACACGGGTAAGCTGAACGATTTCGATTGGACGATCTACTGGAGCAATATTGTTGCGTGGGTATTGCAGCCGGCACTATTCCTGCACTTTGTTCTGACGTTTCCCGAGAAGCGGCAAACCATTCGGCAGCGTCCCTGGCTGCTGGCACTGGCATACTTGCCCGGTGCTCTGCTTCTAGGTCGGCACATCATCGCCTTGCGGCTGGCCCAGGCCAGTGGGCAGCTTCGCTGGGATATGGATCGGCAGGAGATCGCATATGGGGCGACGCTATTCCTGATTGCCGCTGGCGCTCTCGCGTACTCCTACCGCCGGGCGACCACTACGATCCTGCGTCAGCAGCTGAAGTGGGTCACGCGTGGAACGATTTTGGCGGTAGTTCCCTACACGCTGTTTTATGTTGTGCCTTACATGATGGGAGCTTTGCCAGGGGTGGGCATGAAGCTCTCGGTTTTGTCTCTGGGCCTGCTGCCACTCACGTTCGGCTATGCCATCTTCCGCTACCGCCTGATGGACGTGGACCTGATCTTCAAGCGCGGCGTGGTTTATACGCTAGCGGCAGGGACTGTCGTGGGGCTTTATTTTGGGCTGGTCGCAGGTGTGGCGACGCTGGTTCACTCGCGGCAGCCGGGCACGGGCCCGTTGGGATTGATCCTCGCGGTGGTGGTGACGGCACTGTTGTTCGATCCGGTTCGCAAGTGGATTCAGGATCGCGTCGACCATCTGTTCTATCGCACTGTGTATGACTACCGCCGCACGCTTGTGGAATTTGGCCGCGAGCTCAGCTCCGAGATGGACCTGGCGGCGATGCTCTCATCGGTCGTGGACCGGCTTTCGAGAACGCTCGCCGTGGACCGAGTCGCGATCTTTCTGCGCGCCAGCGAGGAATCGGAGCAGTTTGTTCTGGCGAAGTCTGTTGGCGTGAGCGTGGCGGGGAAACTGGACCTTTCATTTCTGAGCACGCCAAGACCGGGACTTGCTGGACATCTCTTCTTCGAAAACACCCACCAGGTTCTCCGGGAAACGTTGGCATCGCAGGAAACGATCGCCAAGTTGGACCTGAACTATTACATCCCGTGTCGCGCCCAGCAAAATACTGTGGCAGTCGTTGGCCTCGGAAAGACCGATAAGGGCGACTATCTCTCCAGTGAGGATGTTGAACTGCTCGAGACTCTGGGCGGATATCTTGGGATCGCCATCCAGAACGGCCGACTGTACGCGTCGCTGCAGCAGAAAGTGGCTGAATACGAGCGGCTGAAGGACTTCAACGAGAATATCGTCGAATCGATCAATGTGGGCATCATGGCGCTCGATATGGAAGATCGCATCGAGAGCTGGAACGCGCAAATGGAAGTCATGTATGCGCTGCCGCGCTGGCAGGTCCTGACTCAGGAAGTGAAGAACATCTTCCCTTCGGAATTTGTCGAAGAGTTCAATCGCATACGGCAGAACGGCGGCATCAACAATCTGTACAAGTTCCGCCTGGCAACTCCGGCGGGTGAGACGCGCACGGTGAATGTGGCGATTGCCCCTCTTGTGACCCGGAAATTCCAGGTCATTGGGCGGCTGGTGATCATGGACGACATCACCGACCGTGTGGATCTGGAAAATCAGCTTTCGCAAGCTGACAAGCTGACCTCTATCGGACTGTTGGCCGCGGGTGTGGCGCACGAGGTCAACACGCCTCTAGCGGTTATCTCTTCGTACACGCAGATGCTGGCAAAGCAACTGCAAGGCGATCCGCAGAAGTCGGGACTGCTCGATAAGATCACCCGGCAGACCTTCCGCGCATCAGAGATAGTGAATAATCTGCTGAATTTCTCGAGGACGAGCGGGACGGAGTTCGCCGATATCGACATCAACAAAGTCATCACCGACACGCTGGCGCTGCTCGAACATCAATTCAAGACCGCCAAGGTTCAGGTGCTGCCGGATTTGCATCCGCAGATCTCGCCAATTCAAGGGAATGCAGGCAGATTGCAGCAGGTCTTTCTAAATCTCTTCTTGAACGCGAAGGATGCGATGCCGGCTGGCGGGCAATTACGAGTGGCGACCGGCAACGGCGATCTTGTGAGCGTGCGGGTCAGCGATACAGGTTCAGGCATCGCGCCTGAGCACATTCAACGAATCTATGATCCGTTCTTCACCACGAAGGCGAAGCCCAGAGAGGGCCAGGGCCGCGGAACAGGGCTTGGACTTTCGGTCACATACGGCATCATCCAGGAGCATGCCGGGAAGATTCGCGTGGAGAGCGAGCCAGGCGTAGGCACGACATTCGCGCTCGATTTCCCGCTCAGCAGGAAGGCAGTTCATGTCTGAAGCAGCAGTCATTTCGCGAGGAACGGCGAATGGTAGCCCGTCGCCGGCCGGCTCGGTACTCATTGTGGATGATGAGGCCGAGATCCGGGAATCTTTGCAGACATTGTTGGAGATGGAAGGTTTCGAAGTGGAGACCGCGGTCAGCGGCGAAGAGGGTCTCGCGCAGATGGCGGAGCGCCCGTTTGATCTGGTTTTGCTTGATTTGACGCTGCCGGGCCGCAACGGGATGGAGATTCTTTCCGAGCTGCGTACGCACGATTCGCGGCTGCCCGTCATCATGATCACCGCATATGGCACAGTGGAGAATGCAGTACGGGCGATGCAGTCGGGAGCCACCAACTTTGTCCAGAAGCCATGGGACAACGAGAAACTGCTCGCCGACGTGCGGGCTGCTGTCGGGTGGCGCCGCGCGGAAGAAGAAAACGTTCAGCTCAAGCGCGCGTTGAAGCAGCGCTACAACTTCGAAAACATTGTGGGCAAGAGCGAGCCCATGCTCAAGATTTTCGATCTGGTGGCACAAGTAGCGAATAGCCGCTCGACCGTGCTTCTGCAGGGCGAGAGCGGAACCGGTAAAGAAGTGATCGCGAAGGCGATCCACCTGAACTCGCCGCGGCACGACAAGCCCTTTGTCCCGGTGAATACCGGTTCGATGCCCACGGATTTGCTTGAATCGACTTTGTTCGGGCATGTCAAAGGTGCGTTCACCAGCGCCATCGCCTCCAAAAAAGGATTGTTCGAGGTTGCGGACAAAGGCACGCTCTTCCTCGACGAAATCGCGACCATGGGTCTGGAGACGCAGGCCAAGATTCTGCGCGTTCTGCAGGACCGCCGGTTCATGCATCTGGGCGGAATTCAGGAACTTCAGGTTGACGTGCGAATTATCGCTGCCACCAACATCGATTTGCGGCAGATGGTGCGGGAAGGACGCTTCCGGGAAGATCTGTATTACCGTCTGAATGTGATTACGGTGGAACTGCCTCCACTCCGGCAGCGAAAAGAGGACATTCCGCTGCTGGTCGAGTTTTTCCTGAAAAAGTATGCAGAGGAAAATGGCCGTCCCACGCCCAGGGTCACACCGGAAGCGCTCCGGCCGCTGATGGCCTACTCATGGCCCGGAAATGTCCGCGAACTGGAAAATGTAATCGAACGCGCCGTCGTGCTGTCCTCGGGGCTTGAAATCAACGTTGAACTATTGCCTGATTCGCTCATGGGACGAGGCTCGTCCTTCACTCTGCATGATGCGCCTACCGATGCGTCACTGTTTGAGATCGTGGAGGACGTAGAGCGCCGCGTGATTACCGATATGCTGGAACGCTGCAATTGGAATCAGACCGAGGCTGCGGAACGCTTCCACGTGCCGCTCTCGACACTCAACCAGAAGATCCGCCGCCTGAATATCGAGATTCGAAAAAAGGGCCGAGCATAGCAAGCAGACCTCGGATCTCGGACCTTCGACGTCAGTCCTCAAGACTCTCTTCTTACAATCAGGTGCTTAATCAAGCGCTAGACCAAGGTGTGCGATTGGGTCGACGGAGTGACGTCTTCGATCTGATAGCTGTCCGGTGGCTAAAGTCCAAGCCCTGATCTGTTATATTTCGATCAAGCCCTGCGTTCCGGACGTAAGGGGCTCCCGAACCGCATGGAACTCACCTCGCCCACGGAGTTTGCCAAGCAAAAAGTTCTGGCTGTTCAGGAATACACCGTTTTGGCCGCACAGTCGGTGGCCAACCTGTTTCGCAAGCCGCTTTATTTCGCGGATATGATGCAGCAGGCAGATCTGATCGGAGTGGGTTCGTTGCCGATTGTGGTGCTGACCGGATTCTTCACCGGCGGTGTTCTAGCGCTGCAAACGGCGAACACTCTGCAACGGTTCGGATCGATCACCCTGATTGGTCAGCTGGTTTCGACATCGATGGTGCGCGAACTCGGGCCGGTGCTAACGGGACTGATGGTGGCCGGAAGAAATTCTTCCGGGATGGCCAGCGAGTTGGGATCGATGGTCGTCACCGAGCAGCTTGATGCCATGCGCGCGCTCGGCACGGATCCGATGAAGAAACTGGTCACACCGCGGGTCACTGCCACGGTGTTCATGCTGTTCTTTCTGAGCATTATTTCGGACCTGGTCGGACTGGCCGGCGGACTAATGGTATCCAAGCTGTTCTTGAGCCTTGATGCACGACAATATTGGAGCAATGCCTGGCAGGTCCTTGTGTTTCAGGACGTTTTCATGGGATTGATAAAGCCCACGCTTTTCGGCTTCATCATTGCAACTGTAGGCTGTTATTACGGCATCACCGCTCGTGGCGGAACGCAAGGAGTTGGCCGCGCCACCACTCAGGCGGTGGTCGCCGCTTCCGTATTTATTCTAGTCACTGATTTTTTCGTAACCAAGCTGTTGATTTCGCTGCTTTCCTACCACTAGCCATGTCTGTCTCTGCCATGGAGCGCCCGGCCGAAATTGTGCAGCCACCATCTGGAGCGGCGATCGTCTTTGAAGATGTATATCTCTCGTTCGAAGACAATGAAGTGTTGCGCGGCATCTCGTTCCAACTGGCCTATGGCGAGACGAAAGCGCTGTTTGGGGTGGCTGGCTCCGGGAAAAGTACGATTCTCAAACTCGCACTCGGGCTGTTGCCGCCGGACTCAGGGCGCATTACGGTACTGGGAAACGACGTCACGCAGATGCGAGAAGAGGATCTTTTCCCCATGCGCGCGCGACTGGGAATGGTATTTCAGGAGAGCGCGCTTTTCGACTCACTGACGGTGCGGGAAAATGTAGCTTACCGGCTGATCGAAGAGAGCGGCATTTATAGCCCAGAGATTGACCGAAAGGTGCGCGAGTCCCTTCGATTTGTGGAGCTCGAACACACGCTGGATATGTTCCCATCGGAATTGTCAGGAGGAATGCGACGGCGGGTCGCAATTGCGCGCGCCATCATCACGCAGCCGGAGTTGTTGCTGTACGATTCGCCTACCGGTGGTCTGGATCCAGTGACATCGAACACTATCGTTGACCTGATCATGAAGCAGCGCGATGTGTACCGAACCAGTTCGCTGCTGGTAACGCATCGCCTGCAAGACGCCTTCACACTGGCAACGCACGAATTCGATCCAAAGACGAACCAAGTGCGTGCGCTGCCCAAAGGCCAGTACTGCGACGTGCCGATGAGCTTTATTATTTTGCGGGATGGGAAGGTGATCTTCGATGGGGATATCCATCAACTCGCGCATACAACGGATGAGTATATTCGGGAATACATTTCCTGACACATGCCGCTAAAACTTAGTGAGGAGCAGGTCGGCCAAATTGCAAAATGGGTCGCAGCATATATAGCCGAGCAGCGAGAGGCTTTTCGGGACACAGCTAACCCGATCACGGCCGATTACAAAAACATGCTTCAATTTTTCTTTCGTCCCGACGTGCTGTCGGCAGTCCGGGTTGTGCGCGGGCGCGCGAGCGAACCGGCCTTCTATTCACAGCTACGCTTATTTGGAATTCGCAATGCGCCAGCGTTTTCAGAGATGGCGGGCATCACCTTCCAGGACGTGATCGTGCATGTCGAAACTCTTACCCGCACGCTGCTGTTCCATGAACTGGTGCATGCCGTGCAGTACAAGCACCTCGGGCTGGGAGGATTTGCGGAGCGCTATGTCCGCGGATTTCTGAGCGGCGGTTCGTATGAGGAAATTCCGTTGGAAAAACAAGCGTACGAACTCGAAGCAAGGTTCGCAAAGCATCCTGAGACAGCCTTCTCGGTCGAAGAAGATGTCTTAGACCGCATTCGTCTGAATGCCCTGTGATCGGCCTCGTTATTTAGATTACTTTCCCGCCATAACTTTCTCTACATCTTCTGGCTTGGATGGAAGTGCGGCACTGAGCTTGATCAACTTGCCATCGGCGTCGACAAGGTAATCGTCCTCGATGCGGACGCCGATGTTCTCTTCGGGAATGTAGATGCCCGGCTCAATCGTGAAGGTCATGCCGGGGCCGAGTGGAACTTTGTAATCCCCGGGATCGTGCACGTTGAGGCCGATGTAGTGACCTAGCCCATGAATGAAATATTGATCCAACGGCTGGCCGTGCAGATCTTTCCCGTGGGTCTTGATGTAGTCCCTGGCCACCTTGTTCAGGGAATTGTCGCCATCGCCGACGAGCATTGACTTGCCGGATTGGAAAGCTGCCATGGCAGCCTCTTGCGCTCCCAGAACGATCTCGTAAATTTCCTTCTGACGCGCCGTGTAATGCCCGTTGACCGGCAGAGTGCGCGTGATGTCGGCGGCGTACATCGAATACTCTGCTGCGGCATCGATGACTACGACGTCGCCGGCTTTCATCGTATTGGTGTTCTCGGAGTAATGAAGCACCGTGGAATTGTGTCCTGAGCCCACAATGGATGCATAGGAAGGACGTTCGCATCCACGACGGCTCCATTCGTATTCCATAAGGGCGGAAATCTCGTATTCCTTGACGTTGGGCTTGACCGCCTTCATAGCTGCCATGTGCGCGGCGAGAGATGCATCGACTGCCTTGCGAATGAGTGCGATTTCGCCAGCGTCCTTCATCGTGCGCTGGTCGGTGATCATCTTCTTCACATCCTGAAAGAAGACCATGGCCGTACTGTGCTTCAGGAAGGCCAGTGCATCTGCACTGGGCGATGTTTCGCCATTTGCTGCAAGCTCGGTGTAAACGACTGGACGGCCGGTGGATAGCAGTTTGGCTACTTCGTCAGGCAATTTGCCCATCTCTTCGACGCGATCGAATCCAGTGAGCTTTGTGGCCTGCGGATCGTCGGCGCGGAGCTGCGGTCCAGTAAATTTCTCACGCCGCAGGTTGCGAGGCGGAAGGAAGAGGATTTCGGTGTACGCACGGACCGGAGTATCCCCCTGAGCCTCTACGGCCGGAGCGACGAGCAGAGCGGCTCCCGGAGCCGTGACGCCTGATAGGTAATAAAAGTTATTGTCCTGGCGAAACTCGTATACGGAGTCCATCGCCTCGAGAGGGGCGACCAGCACGATGACTCCACCGGCTTTCTTGGCAAGCGCTTCGCGGCGAGCGTGATAATCAGCGCCTGGCTGACGGTCGAGAGCACTTCCCAAAGAACAAAGAAAAAAGAGGACCGTCAGGCACAGCAATCGCTTTCGCATCGTTGATTCCTTAATTCTGGTCGGAATGATTCGACCGTATTTTTACTTTGGCGCAGCCAGATTCTTCCCGGACTGAATGAACGCGTCGACGTTGCTCTTATCGATCAGGTCCGAGCCAGTATCGACAAAGCTTGGGATGGGCGCATAGCTATCGGTGGACCAGTTCTTGTCCAGCGACGCGGGTTTGTGGTGGTAGAGGTTGTCAAGCACCTGCATCCCTACGAATGCCATGGTGTAGGGCTTCTGCGAAATAGTGGCGGCGATCACGCCTTTCTGAATCCAATCGAGAGTCTCCTGATCGGTGTCCATCGCGATCACGACTTTTCCTGTCAGGTGATAGCTGTTGAGGACGTTAGCGACTTCCTTCCCCGATTGCGCTTCGAGGCAAACAAAAGCATCGACCTTGTCCCGTTCTTTGCCGATGATCTGGGTCGTCGTGTCGAAGGCGATGCGGGGATCGCCCTGAATGTCGACGACGCGCGTGATCTTGATCTCGGGCGTCTTGCTTAAAGCATCTTTGTAGCCATGCAAGCGATCTTGCAAATTGGGCTGATCGGGCATGGTAAAGACGACTACGTTGCCCTTGCCCTTTAGCTCCTGGGCGAGGCGTTGGCCTCCGGTAAAGCCGGCCTGATAATTGTTTGTCCCAATGAAGAAGAGGCGCTTGCTCGAGGGCGCATCGGAGTCCATGGTGATCACAGGTATTCCGGCAGCGACAGCTTTGTCGATGCTGTCCTTCAGAACGTTGGGATCGGTTCCGGCCAGCAGAATGCCCGTCGCTTTCTTCTGCACAGCCTGATCGAGTGCATCACGCTCGGCTTTGGGATCGTAATTCTGCGGTCCGGTGAAATCAGAACGCACTTTGAATTGCGTAGCGGCATTGGAAAAGCCATTCCCCGCAGTCTTCCAATAAGGCACTTGCAGATTTGCGGCGACAAAAACGAAATATTCGTCAGAGTCGTGAACACTGCCGCAACTGAGAAGAACAAAAGCGAAGGTGAGAGCAACAGCGGATTGGAGAATTCTATGCAGGCGGAGCATCGCATCCTCCTATTCAGGTTCGATTTGCGTGATATCTCTAGAGCGACTGGATTGTAAATGAGCAGTCCAACGAAGGCCAATCCGAGGGGGATGTGGGAGGGGATAAATCTCGTCCTATACGCCGACAGGAAATGGCTTCGTGTGCGATGTGACTCGTGTCGAGGCTCCGGTGAATCTTCCTTGCAGCAGAGACATTAGGCCCGTATACCAGTATCCAACGACAAACAACATCAGAAAGGGCACAGTGATGTAGTTTTCGTTTTCCACGGCGTAGTAAATGGTGAGAGCAAAGTAGGCACCGACTAAAAGTTCGATCCAGGGAACCCATCCCAGCCGTTTGCGGTATTTGGTTGCGCCAATCTTATCTTGCTTTGTGACCACACTGTATTTGGGCGTACGGGCGAATGCAGTTTGCTTGCCGATGAGCGCCTCGATGACAGCCTTTGTGTTGGTGATGCTCAATCCGATTCCCAAGGCCATGAGAAATGGAAGATACAGCAGTGCGCGCGGCCAGCTTCGCGGAAAGAGCTCGCGCTGCGACACCAGATAGAAGCTTGAGATCGAGAAGGTCGATGCCATGAACAGCGGCAGGTCGATGTACAGCATCTGGAACCAGCCCTGATAGAAGCGAATGATCATGGCGGGAAGAAGAAGGACAGAAAGCATGATCATCAGCGGATAGCTGATGTTTGCCGTCAGGTGATACCAGGCTTCGACCTTGGTATGAAGCGAGGCATCGCTGCGCAAAACTCTCGGCAAGATCTTCTTCCCGGTTTGCATCAGTCCCTTGGCCCAGCGTGCCTGCTGCGTTTTGAACGCGGTCATCTCAATGGGCAACTCGGCCGGGCACTCGACGTCCTGCAGATAGACAAACTTCCAGCCCTTGAGTTGGGCGCGGTACGAGAGATCGGTGTCTTCAGTCAACGTGTCGTGTTGCCAGCCTCCGGCCTCATCAATGGTACGGCGACGCCACATGCCGGCGGTTCCGTTGAAATTAAAGAAGAGTCCTGTGCGGGCACGGCCGCAGTGTTCGAGAACGAAGTGACCATCGAGCAAAATAGCTTCCACTTCGGTCAGGAAAGAGTAATGACGATTGAGGTGCGTCCAGCGGGTTTGCACCATGCCGATTTGCGGATCGGCGAAGTGGTGGATCGTGCGCAGCAGGAAGTCTTCTGGAGGAGTGAAGTCGGCGTCGAAGATGGCGACGAATTCGCCCTTTGAGGACTCCAGGCCAGCCGCGAGAGCTCCGGCCTTGAACCCGTGACGGTTGGTGCGGTGATGATAGGTGATGGGAAGGCCCAGAGCGGCGTAGCGCTCAACCAGAGCGCGAGCCACGTCAACCGTTTCGTCAGTGGAGTCATCAAGAACCTGGATGTCAAGTTTCTCGCGGGGATAGTCCAGCTTGCACGCAGCGTCGAGCAATCGCTCGACGACATACTGCTCGTTGAAGATCGGCAATTGGACAGTAATGCGTGGCAGTTCCTGGAAATGTGCAACCGGTTCTGTTGTGCGATTCTTCTGGTGCTTGTAATAAAGGTAAACCAGGACATAGCGATGTGCGCCGTAGCCAGCCAGCAGAATCAGAACGATGAAATACGGCACCAGTAGCGCAATGTCAAATGCGTTGGCGTGATAGAGGCCGCGAAACGTGGTGTCCAGGAAATGCTGGCGAATGTAGGGCCCGATGCCTTTGGGCCCGGCAAGCTCAGCGAGGTGTGTAGACAGGTTGAGATCAGCGATCAAATGAGGAATCCGGTAAAAGTATCATTTTACCGGATTCCACCGCTTTCACATTGCCGGTTGGCGCAGCAGGCCGATTCCGAGGGTTAACACGCCTGCAGCGAGGAACGGTATGCCCACATAGATCAATGAAATGAATTGATTGGGTTGAGTGGCCGTCGGAGAGACCATGGAGAAGAAAAATCCGGCGGGGATCAGAATCGCGGCGACAGGCACGCCGATTCTTGCGAGCCAAAGCCACGGCGTGGGCAGTGTCGCCGAGTCGGCCAGGATCTGGCAGAGCAGCGAAAGAATCACGAATACGCCGGCGTGGGCGTGACCGGCCCGGAAGAAATTCTGGCGGAGCGGGTTGTCCATGTAGTGGCTGGTGCGGTCAACCAGTGACGTGAGGAGGAAGTATCCGCCGTACTGGATGGATGGGATGGTGAGCAGGATGACCCCTGCCATGGTGCGCGCTTCTCGAGTCATAGGTCCTCCGAAACACTCCTCCGGCCTTCCGCCAGAGAGTGATCTGATTTTTATTTCAGTGTTGAGTTAACGATTTTGGGCGATTTCGCTGCCGTCGGGCACGATGAAAGCATCGACGCGAAGCCCATCGGGCAGGCGCGAGCCAGGATCGAGCTCAACCAGAGTCTCCAGAATTTTCGTGTCGACTCTCTCCGTAGGCTCATCGGTGCGCACATTCTTCGGGCCGAGTTGTTGGCCCACGCGCACCACATGTCCCCAGAACTTCTGCTTGCCGTAGGCATCGGCCGTGACGTAGGCGCGTTGACCGACACTCACTTTGCTGACGTCAGTCTCGTCGACGTCGACACGTACGCGGAGCGCCTTACGATCGCCGATCGCTAAGACCGGATCGGGAACCGTGGAGGAGTTCGAAACGCTTTCGCCGCTGCGATGATGCTTGCGCAGCACGGCGCCATCAATGGGTGAACGAATGAAAGTCTTTTCGTAGCGCGCTTCTGCCTCTTCGAATTGTGCCTGCGCCAGCTTGACGTCAGCCTCGGCCAGGGATTGATCTTCCTCGCGAGCGTGGTCGTCGACCAACGCGTGTTGCTGCACGGCCGCGTCATACTTGGCCTTGGCGACATCGGCCTCGCGAGCATAGCGTTCGAGTTCCTCGCGCGAGACGACGCCTGCGGCGAACAATTCCTGCCGGCGATGCAACTCAGCCTTAGAGTCTTCCAGTACGGCCTTGGCTTCGTTCACCGACGACCAAGCCTCATCCCGCTCCTGGCGGCGCGCGCCGTTGATCACCTTGCGCAGCACGGCTTGCTTAGCAACAACATTCGCGCGTGTCGACTCAACTTGTGCGCGGTAGTCGGCATTTTCCAGTTCTGCAAGAACCTGCCCGCGGCGGATCGCATCCCCTTCCTCCACGTTCACGACTTTCAGGCGCCCGCTGAGTTCGGAGCCGATCTTGATGTCTTCCGAAGATGGCTCGACGCGCCCCGGGCCCGCGATCAGGGTCGCAGTCTGCTGTGTGGCGATAGCGCCGGCTCTGGCAACGGAGTTTTCGCGCGATCGAGAGAAAGAGACTGCCAAGGTCGCAGTCAAGAGGAATGCACCCATTCCTACGAACAGAGCCGTGCGATTCTTAATGAGACTCCGGATTGAAAGACTGTTACTCATATACTTCTCCGTTCAACCATTCACTTTAAACTTGCTAGGCTGCGCCTCGTGTCGATTCAATCTGTGCTGTGATCGCGCGAGCGCTCGCATCGGCAGACCGCTGGAGGGCTCGCGTTCGCGCATCAACCACGTTTCTGATCGTGCGACCCAGCAGAATCGAGCATTCCCGGTCGGAGTATTTTTCCAGCACCGACAAGACATAGACAAAACGGTCAAACGGCTGGAGATTGGTTAGGGCGGCAGCCGGAGTGTTTTCCTTCACGATGCCAGATGTGTACGGGGCTAGATCCCGCCCAGGGTCGATCATCCGGATCGCGTTGGTGACGATGGTTCGTCGTGCCCACGACTGCGCCCACTCTCGAAACACCTGACGCTGGCGGAGGCAGTCTTCCAAACTCAACAGGAAGCATTGCTCTGCTTTGTTGCCATCTGCCGTCAATAACAATGAGAGCGTGTATAAATCGTCGACGTGATCGTGAAAGACCCGGCAAAAGTCGGCTGGCGTCGCGTAATCCACTTGGTTCGTCCTCACTTTCCTGGGCTGATCGTGCTCAGGCTGATGGTTCATTTGCTCCGATGAAAAATCAGCCGCTGCGGCGCCGCAGGCTGATAACAGATGGCAACTCACAGAACTACCTCCAAACTTGCTCCCATCATGCTTTGCGCCGCGAAACTGCCTGGGACTTCGGGATCTGCAATGATGCGGTGCTCGGCAACGGCCCCGTCCTCGATCTGTACGATGCGATCAGCGAAGCTGAGGACTCGGGAATCATGAGTGACGATAACGACCGCTCTGCCGCGCTGGTGCGCCAGGTCGCTCATCATTTCCATGACAGTGCGGCCGGTTTGAGAATCGAGCGCAGCGGTTGGTTCGTCTGCCAGGATGATTCCTGGGTCTCCAGCAAGGGCCCGTGCGATGGCAATGCGCTGCTTCTGGCCCCCGCTCAGATCGGCGGGGAAGCTGCCGTATTTTTCTTCAAGCCCAACCTGGGTGAGCAACTCATGGGCGCGTTTTTTTGCTTTCGCCGAGGAAACGCCCTTGAGGTCGAGCATGATTTCGACGTTTTCTCCTGCGGTGAGTGTGGGGAAGAGATTGAAGCCCTGAAACACGAAACCGATGTTCTCGAGCCTCAGAGCGGGCAATTGCCTTTCGTTGAGGCCGACCACTTCCCTGCCGGCCACGCGGACGCTTCCGGAGGTCGCGGTGAGGATGCATCCCATGATCGAGAGCAGCGTGGTCTTGCCGCTTCCGGAGGGCCCCATCAGCAGAAGGAGTTCGCCTGGGTGTACGTCCAGGTCAACTCCGCGAAGGGCGAGCGTTCCAGATGCGCCTTCTTCGTATTTCTTGGTGAGATTCCGAACTGTGATTGCGGACTTCATATTCACCCCAGCGCCCAAAGGCGTCGTTCCTGCTGCTTGCTGCGGCAAGCCTGAAGGCATGCCCTGATACGAACCTTGCCTCACAAGAGCGTGTTGTTATACGAACCCCACTAACCCTTGAATACCATCGCCGGATCGATGCGCGTCACCTTGTTGATCGAGACCAGCGCTGCGCCTACACACATCACGAGCGTAAGAAAGAACATTCCGACTGCCATCGAGGGCGGCATCAGAATCGCCGCGCCGCCTTTCTGGCTACCGTGGACGACGAAAACGCTGACGATCATGCCGAGCACGTATCCGATGACCGCACTCATTGCGGCCTGATTCATGATGACTTTGTAGACGTAGCTGTTCGGCGCACCCATTGCCTTTAGAGTGCCGAACTCGCGGATGTGATCCACCGTTGTGGCATAAATCGTCTGGGCCACGACAACGAATCCGACAACCAGGCCCAGCACGGCGGCGATCAGGACCGCTACCCCGGCGCCCGTGGTGAACATCCAGTAGAACGTCGTCATGCGGCTGAACTCGGAGGTCTTGAAGACTTCGACGTCCCTCACGTGGTCCAGAAGATCGCGCCGCACCTGCTCGAGATTGGCTCCGGGAGCCAGCTTCACCAGGATGAACATCGTCTGGTCCTCACGAAGCGCAGTAAAGTTCTGGGCGTTCTTGAAGGTGGTAAAGACGTACGGCGACGTCGTGAATGACCGAATGCCGCGTGTGAAGCCAACGACGCGCGCACGATAGCCCCCGATTTCAAACACTTCACCCACGTTTGTTACGCCGAGTTTCTGCTTGTACAGCTCGTCGAGAATGACCGCGTCGGGAGACTTCAGGTCTTCGACTTTGCCTTGCACCAAGTTCCAGGGACGCTCGAACGTATCGTC
>Ga0070735_10001102_pt1 | contig 26730 bp, 22 predicted proteins | sample Coa_R1_FD_66443 | JGI IMG/M metagenome (GOLD analysis project Ga0070735, IMG submission 66443) | Surface soil microbial communities from Centralia Pennsylvania, which are recovering from an underground coalmine fire - Coalmine... | ecosystem: Environmental > Terrestrial > Soil > Unclassified ...
CTGGACGCAGGACGCCCTCAATCTCTATTGGGACGATCTGAAGGGCCCGAAGTGGGTGATGTACACGCCCAACAGCGGCCACGGACTGGAGGATCGGACCCGCGTGCTCAATTCGCTGACCGCCTTTGCGCGGATGGCGGCATCGCACACGCCCTGGCCGAAGATGGAGTGGCGATACCGGGATACGCCGAAGGGCGCCGACCTGACCGTCACGTCCACGAACGGTCCGAAGTCCGCGAGGCTGTTCCACGTCTCCGCGCCGACTCAAGACTTCCGCGATGCGCACTGGAGCTCGGACGAGATCGCCGCCGCGCCGGGAGCCGGAGGGAGCGCAACGTTCAGCGCCGCGTATCCGAGGCCGGCGACCGGATACTCCGCGGTGTTCGCCGAGGTGAGCTTCGAGATCGACGGCAAGCCGTTCACGCTCTCGACGCAGATGCACATCCTCTCCGCGGCGGGCGGCGCGACCGCGATCAAGTAGTACCGTGCTCCGTCGTTCGCGCCGCAATCCCGCTGTTCCGGGTCGTCCGGACATGGCCGCGCATGACGATTGGACCGGGTAGTTAGCGAGACATGGGAGGATCGACGAATGACCACGGTTACCCGGCGCAAAGCCGCCGTCGCCGCGAACGATAAGATCGTGCTCGGTCTGATCGGGTGCGGCGGCATGGGCGCCGTCGATATGCGCACCCTGATGGAGAAGCCGGAGGTCGAAGTCGCCGCGCTTTGCGACGTCGACTCCGCCCGGATGCCGAACGACATCAACGATGTCGAGAAGAAGTATGGCAAGCGGCCCGGCATCTACTCCGACTTCCGCAAGATGCTCGAGCGCAAGGACCTGAACGCCATTATCATCGGGACGCCCGACCATTGGCATGCGCTGCCGCTGGTTATGGCGTGCGAGGCGGGCCTCGATGCCTACTGCGAGAAACCGATCTCGCACGATATCACCGAGGCGAAGGCGATGGACGCGGCCGTGCGCAAGTTCAAGCGAATCGTCCAGGTCGGCACGTGGCAGCGGAGCACGAGCGAGTTCACCAGCGCCGTAAGCTACGTCCGCAGCGGCAAGGCGGGCCGGATCGTGCTCTGCCGCGCTTGGAAGACCGACGATTTCCGCGTGGGGAACGTCCCGCCGTCCACTCCGCCCGCAACGCTGGACTACGAGATGTGGAACGGCCCCGCCGCCTTCATGCCATACGCGCCCAACCATGTGCACAGCAACTGGCGCTGGTTCCTGAACTACGGCACGGGCATGACCGGCGACTGGGGCGTCCACATGATGGACATCGCGCTGCTGGGCATGAGCCAGAGCACCGACCTGCCGATGCCGGTCGAGGTTACGTCGTTCGGCGGCAAGCTGGCCTACCCGGAGGACGGCCGGACCGCGCCGGACACCGTGCAGACGATCATGAAGTTCAAGGACCCCGACTGGATCCTCCACTGGCAGACGGGCCGCGACTTCCCCGGCCGGCCGGACCACGGCACGGAGTTCGTGAGCGCGGAGGGCAAGACGGTCCGCGTGTGGCGCGGCGGCTGGGAGATCCTGGACAAGGACGGCACGCAGCTTCCGAAGGAGCGCACGCCCTCGACGAATGACCACTGGCAGAACTGGCTGGACTGCCTGAAGACGCGCGAGCAGCCGCGCTCCAACCTGGCCTCCATGGCGCAGACCACGATCGTCTGCCACCTGGCGAACGTCTCCTACCTGGCCGGCCAGTCCGTGCGCTGGAGCAAGGAGAAGATGGACCTGGTTGGCAAGCCCGGCCGCGACACCGGCTCCTACTACCGCGAGTACCGCAAGCCCTGGGGCTTGCCGCTGCACAAGGCCTGACATGCCCGACCGCCCTCTTCATACGAGCTTACATCTGGAGAACTTTACCGCCTTCACCGACGCGAGATTCGAATTCGTGCCGGGCGTCAACGTCTTCGTCGGCGAGAACGGCACCGGCAAGACGCACGCGATGAAGGTCCTGTACGCCGCCGAAAGATTCTATAGCTCGGGCGCGCCGAAGAGGGAGACGATCCTGGGCCGCGTGTTCGGCACTGACGACGGTGCGGAGTTAATTCGGCTCGGTGCTGGCGGTCAGGAGTCGCGCGCTAGCGGCGAATTCTGCTCCGCGCCGTGGCGATATACGCTTCACGGACGGGGCTACGGGGGTCAATTCAAGCCGGCGCCCAAGAAGGCGCTCCAACGACCCGTGTTCATTCCCGCGACTGACATGATGGGCCACTCAAAGGGGTTCTTGGCCGCTAATAACGAGGTGGTACTGGATTTCGACCTTACCTACATTGATATAGTAACCCTGCTCGGGCTGGAGCGCCGCAACGAATCCGGCCAGAATGGCCGGGCATCTAAGCTGTCGGCTGTCATCGAAGGTAGCATTGCATACAACGAGACGACCGGTCGCTTCTACCTGGTAACGCAGAACGGCCGCTTGGCGATGCCGATGGTTGCGGAGGGAGTTAGGAAGGTCGCGACGTTGGTTCGGCTGCTGGACAACGGTTGGCTTCAGCCAGGCTCAACGCTGCTCTGGGACGAGCCAGAGGTTAATCTTAACCCGAAGCTTATGGACGAGGTTGTCGGCGCAATCTTAGCGCTTGCAAGGTCCGGTGTCCAGGTGTTTCTGGCGACCCATAGCTACGTCATTCTCAAGGAGCTTGACTTACAAGCTGGCCCCTCGGATAGCGTGCGGTATTTTGCGTTCGAGCCAACGGAAAATGGCACTAAGATCAATCCGTCGGAGGACCTCGCCGCGCTGCGGCCAAATCCAATTCTAGATCAATACGACTCGCTGTACGATAGAGACCTGACGCGCGCGACGGGGAGGAGCCGCAACGGTGAGCCTGTTCGTTGAGAGCAACATCACCTTCGATTTCACGGCGGCTACGAAAGTCATTGAGCACGATAAAACGGCCCCAACTCATTCTGGCGGAGCTGTAGACGGTAACAAGAAGTGGCCTGGCGAGGACTTTCGAGTGGAAGAGGCCTCCGGGAGTTGGATCTGGCTGGAAGTCAAGAGTTGGGATCCATCGCGCATTGCGCCCTCTCGCCGCGGCGGGAGCCGGTGGTCGTTTATCTGCAAGATGAAGAGTAATGAGTTCCTGCGCGAAATGCGCGGCAAGTTCCTCGGTACTACGGCCTTTCTGTCGTGGACGAGCAAGCTTCCCACAGCGCCGATTCAGTTTATCCTGCTGTTCGAACCGCCGCACAGCCTCGACGCAGCACTGCTTGGATCGAGAATGACGAGGATGCGCGGACTGATAGAAGATAGCAGGTGGTCGCCCACAATCGCAGTTTCCGTGCTAACGCTAAGCCAATGGAGCGCTCGGTTCGGCCGTGACTACCCGGCCTACTAACCCAACATGGAAGGCGAGTCACCGCGTTTGCGAATCCTGTCGTACAACATCCTGGCGCCCTCATACGCAAAGCCAGACCGCTACCCGTTTACCGAGGCGTGGCTGCTTGCCTGGGAGTCGCGGCGAGAGCGGCTGGCGGCCCGACTGGCGGAGAGCGATGCCGACGTGATCTGTCTGCAAGAGGTGGAGACCTATGTGTTCGCCTATCTCCGCGACCGGCTGGAGCCGGCGGGATACGAAGGCCTCTATGCGCAGAAGGGGCAGCGCCGGCCGGAGGGCAGCGCCACGTTCTACCGGCAGGACCGGCTGCCGTTGCTCGAAAGCCGGGCGTTCAATTACCACGACGGCGCGGGCGTCTGCGACTCCGGCCATCTCGCGCTGGTCGCACGCTTCGACCTGGACGGTACGCCGATCGCCGTGATCAATACGCATGTTCGCTGGGATGAGCCGGACGCGTGCGGCACTCAGCACATCGGCTACCGCGAGGTGACGGAGCTGCTGCGGGAGTGCCAGGGCGAGGGGTTCGCGGCCTCCGTGATCTGCGGCGACTTCAATGCCGAGCCGGACAAGGACTTCATCCGCCTGCTCGTGGCGGCGGGATACATCGACTGCTTCGCTGCGGCGCCGCAGCCGACGGCCAACTCCGAGTGCAAGGCGAAACGGATCGACTACATCTTTCACACGGCCGCATTTGCATCCGAGCCGGCGCCGCTGCCGGAGATCGACGATGAGACGCCGCTGCCATCGGAGACGGAGCCGTCCGACCACCTGCCGATCCGCGCAGCACTAACGCTTCGTGCGGCTAAATGACCGCTCGGCGAGAGGAGAAGCCATTGAGCACTCGTGCGGGCATGTTCTTATGCCTGGTCGCCTTATCCCTGGCGGCTTGCTGCGCGGTCGGGGCGCGCGCCCAGGACCGGCGGCCGACAGCTCCGACAGACCGTCAGGCAAGCGGCGATATGAGTCGTCCAATCCAGGATTCCGTGCGAGCCGGGCCGGAGGATCGCGCCGCGGATGCCCGGAGCCAGGAACCAGCAACGGTCAACCGCGACAGCAGCCCGCCGGCGGTCAATCCCGGCCGGCCGACAGTGACCGACCCCGCCTCGCTTACGGCGCCAGGCTGGCTCGAAGTCGAGTCCGGGATCATGAAGGACCTGGATCGCGATCGAACGTTCTCCACGCCGTTCTTGTTCAAGCTGACCTCCAAGAACGCCCGGCTGCAGTATCGGCTGAGCTTCGACGGTCTGGTGGCGCCGGGTCAGGCCGGAAGCGCGTTCGGCGACACGACGGCCGGGCTGCAGTACCTGTTCGTGCCGCAGAGCAAGGGAGGCGTCGATGTCTCCGGGCGTGTCGCGGTAAAGATACCGACCGCGCCCGCATTTATCGGCACGCGAAAGGTGGACTTCAACGCGCTGCTGCTCGCCAGCCGTGACTTCTCGCCCCAGCTGCATTGCGACGCGAACCTGGGCTACTCCAGCTTGAGCCGGTTTCAGGCGCCGGGCACAGACCAGCAGCTGTTCGCGAGCCTCTCGTTCACGACGCCGATCAAGGGCGGACGCTGGGCCTATACCAACGAGGTGGTGTACATGTCTCCAGTCCAGGGCTTACGCGGCCAGATCACGACAATGCACGGCCTCACCTACGCAGTCCATCGATACGACCAGTACGACGTGGCGTTCCAGTGGCAGCTCCATGGCGACGGCCCGGTGTGGCAGCTCCTCGCCGGTAAGACGTTCTTTCTCGGCCGCCTCTTTTAATATCGGGTCAAGGTTTGGCCGCACTGCTGCGGCCGATCGAAATCACGTCGCCGGTGTCCTTCATCTCGGCGGTCAGGCGATGCTCCGCGTGAGTGGCCCGGTCCAGAACATAGAGATCGTACTTGCCCGCGCGGTTACTGCTGAATAGGATCTGCCGCCCGTCCGCGGTAATGAACGGTTGGCGATCGTCCGCGGGGTTCGTGGTCAGTTGGACCGGATTGGAACCGTCGGGGCGCATCAGGTAGATGTCGCCGTTTCCCTGCTCGTAACTCGTGTAGACGATACCCGCGCCGTCCGGTGTCCATTGCGGCCATCGCGCGCTCCACTTCGGGTCGGTAACGACTTTGGAGACGCCGTCGAGATCCACGATAACCACGCGCCACTTCCCGTCCCGGTCCGATTCGTAGGCGACTTTGCGGCCGTCAGGCGACCAGGATGGGCAGTCGTCGGAGGGTCCTGAAGTCAGCAATCGAACGCCGCTGCCGTCCCGCCGCATGGTGTAGATACAGTACTGGCCGTTTCGGCTGCTGGAAAACGCGAGATGCGAGCCGTCTGGAGACCAGCAGCACAGGCCGGCATCGCCATCGTGCGTGAGTCGCCGCTGGTTCGTGCCGTCGGTGTTCATCAGGTATATAGCACGAACCTTGTCCCGATGGGTTGTAAACGCGATGGTTCGCCCGTCCGGCGACATTGCGGGGCGATAGTCCGAATCGGACGTCGGGGTCAGGCAGACGCGGTTGCCGCCATCCGGATTCATGGCGAATATCTGTGCATGGTCCGGCCACCTGATGTCGAAATAGAGGCGAGATGACGCCTTCGCCGGTGGTCGCGCCGCGGGTCGATGCAAAGGCAGAGATTGGGGAATGGTGAGCGCGAGGACCGCCACCGGCCCGATAAGAACCGTTCGATTGAATCGGTCGAGCATTGGGTGATTCTCCGTTTTGGATCGAGCTTGCGGCCGGCGTCATGCCATACTCTACGACGCAGCGCGTCCGGCTGCAATACCAGTACGATGAGGTCGTGCCGACACGCAGGGCGCCGACGATATGGACGGCAATTCGTCGTTGTCGCACGCTATCTCCATCATTCTAGAACATAACGAATGGAACTCGTCTATCGATCCGGGGTGGCGAACGCGCTGTGGGCCTCCGGCGTCCAGCCTGTCTATCTGTTCTACGGCGCGGAGGACCGGCTGAAGGAGGAGGCGGTCGCCGCGCTCGTCGCGCACGTCGTCGAGCCGGACTTCGCCGACTTCGACCGCGAGGCGCTCAACGCCGGCAGCGCGGACGCCCCTGCGATACTCGCCGCCGCGGGCCAGGCGCCGTTCGGCTCCGAGCGCCGACTCGTGGTGGTGCACGGCCTCGAGGCCTGGCGGGAGCGCGGCAAGACCGCGGAGGCGGACCGCCTGGCCGAGGGGCTCGCCCGGCTGTCCGGCGCGGTCTGCCTTGCGCTGGTGGTGAAGGCGGGCGAGGAGGAGGGCCGCCGCAAGACGATCGTGACCGCGAAGCTGGACGCAGCCGTGCGGAAACTCGGAATGGTGGTGGACTGCCAGGCGCTGAAGGGCGAAAGCCTGATGGCCTGGGTGCTGGATCGCGTGCGGCGCGAGGGAAAGCGAATTGCGCCGGACGCGGCGCAGGCGCTGGTTCAGACCGTCGGCTCCGAGATGCGGCCGCTGGAGCTGGAGATCGAGAAGCTGGTCTCCTATGCGTGCGAGCGCGAGGCGATCACTGCGGCCGACGTCGCGCTGGTCGTCGCGGCGAGCCCGGAGGATGTGATGTTCGCGGCGATCGACGCGATCAGCCGCCGCCAGCCGGACCGCGCCATGCTGCTCCTCGCCGAGATGCACCGGTACGACCCCAAGCCCCACGCGGTGGCCGCGCGCCTGCTGGCGATGCTCTCGCGCCAGTACCGAATGCTCTGGCAGGCCAAGTTCCTCGCCGAACGGCGCATTTCGCCTCGCGACGTGCGGGCGCTGCCGCCGGAGATCGCCTGCGAGCTGCCCACCGACTCAAATATCGCGCAGATGGCGTTCCGCGCCGGCGATCTGTTCGCCCTGGCGCGATCCTACACCTGGCGGGAGTTGGCCGCCGCCTTCGAGCAGCTCCTGCTCTGCGATCTGGCCAACAAGGGCGGCGTGACGGACGAGCTGGGCAGCTTCGGCGCCGACCCGGCCGGCAACCTGCAGCTGCTGGTGCTGGAGCTGACGGCTGTGCGAGGATGAGCGTCGGAACGGCAACTGGCAGGCGGGCGTCGCCGCGGCTGCGCCCGGTAGAATGTCGGACTCGATCGGGCGGCAATGGAGGCTCACTGTTCCTGGCGTCGGGCGTGGTTCATGATCCATTCACCGCGGCGATTTGTGATACACTATACCGACCGGCGACGTGTGGTCGCCTGCCAGGGAGACCGGAATGAGCCTTACTCTGACTGTGCCTGATGAGATTGCCTCCGCCGCAATAGCGCTCTCCGAGCGATCGGGCGCCAGCGCCGAAGACCTTCTTTCGCAGGCACTACGGGCTCACTTTCCGCCGGTCCCCGTCGAATTGGTGCGGGAGTTCCAAGAATGGGAGCTTGCTTCCGACGAGGACGCAACCATGGTTGAACGCCATGCGTGCGGACAACATGGATCTCGGTGATGTTTGGAGCGTCACGCTTCCAAGCTCTGGTGGTCGCGAGCAAGCGGGCGAGAGACCTGCAATCGTAATTCAGGACACAATTTACGGCGAGGCGTCCCCCCCCTCGTACTGATTGTGCCGCTGACCTCGCAGATTGCTGCACTGCGATTTCCAGGCAGCGTACAGATCGACCCGACGGACGAAAACGGATTGAAGCTTCCCTCGGTCGCGATGGTGTTTCAGTCGCGAGCGCTTGATCGCAACCGATTTCGGACTCGGTTGGGGCGTATCACGGAATCCGAACTTGGGGCGTTGCAGCATGAGTTGCGCCTTCTAACGGGTCTGTAGACGCAGATTTGCCGTTGGTCGCCCAAGCGGTCCGGATCGCAAAGACGAACTCGGGTCCAGTCCTCAGTGCGAAGACCATCCGTTCACGCGTCGCTCGCCGAACCGGGCGTATCAGTGCCGCTCCCAAGGCCCATACCAACGGGCTCCTACGGTACAACCTCCCCAATACCAGCGAGATTGGAAGACAAGGCCATTGAAGATCACCGACTACTCCACGTTCGTCATCTCGACGCCGTGGCGCAACCTCACCTACCTTGTGCTCGAGACGAGCGACGGCCTCACGGGCATAGGCGAGGCGCGCATCCTCGGCAAGACGCACACGGTGCTGGAGTACCTGAAGGACGTGCGCCGCCACATCGTCGGGCACGACGTCTACGACATCGAGGACCTGTACCGGCGGTTCACGCTGCTCGACTTCGGCTCGGCGGGCGAGGTGGTGATGACCGGCCTGGCGCTCGTGGAGCTGGCGAGCTGGGATATCATCGGGAAAAAGGCCGGCCTGCCGGTATACCAGATGATCGGCGGGAAGGTGCGCGACCGGATACCGGCCTACGCAAACGGCTGGTACCGCGGCGACCGGACGCCCGAATCGTTCGCGGAGTGCGCGCGCGAGGTCGTCGCGCGCGGCTATCGGGCGCTCAAGTTCGATCCGTTCGGCAACGGGAACCTCGAGCTGACGCGCGACGAGTACCGCAAATCATTGGAGATCATCGAGGCGGTCAATTCCGTGACGGCAGGGCGCGCACAGATGCTGATCGAGATGCACGGCCGGTTCGCGCCGCACCAGGCGGTCGAGATCGCGCGCGAGATCGAGCGGTACCATCCCGGCTGGATCGAGGAGCCGTGCCGACCCGAGGACCCCGGGGCGCTGCGCTACGTGATGGACCACACCTCGATCCCGATAGCCACCGGGGAGCGGCTCTACCATTCCGGCCAGTATCGCGACCTGCTTGCGAACCGGCTGGCGCACATCATCCAGCCGGACTTGAATCAGTGCGGCGGCCTGCTGGAGACGAAGAAGATCTGCTCCACGGCGGAGAGCTACTCGATCATGGCCGCGCCGCACAACGTCGGCGGCATCGTCACCACGACCGCCTCGCTGCACATGCTCGCCACGCTGCGCAACGGCAAGATCCTGGAGCATTTCAACGACTTCGTCGATGCCGATATCAAGCGCGTCGCCGCGCCCTACCCGGAGGTCGTGGACGGCCATTTCGCGCTGCCGGGCGGTCCCGGCTGGGGACTGGAGCTCAAGCCCGAGATCGTCGATTCGCTCAAGGCGGACATGGACGGCAGGATCATCCCCGACCCCGGCCTCAACATGTTCGTCAACCCGGAGTGGAACAAGCGGGATACCGCGCTAAGGAAGCAGAACGGCGCCTAGCGTTCCCGTCGATCGCAAGGACCCAGCTGCCAGCTACCAGCTACCAGCAATCAGCTGCCAGCAGCCGCGTGGGACGCGCTCATGACTGGCGAGCCGGCTTACGGAATGCGCGCCGACGGCGGCTATCGACATTCCCGGAGAATTGCCGTTACCGATTGCGCCCTGTATCGTGGAAAGACCCGATGTGCGTTATAGCATTCTGCGCCACGAATCGAGGGTAACCATGATGCACTCACAACGGAACGGCCGGATCCGAAGTCGCGCTTTCACGCTCATCGAGCTGCTTGTCGTCGTACTCATTCTGGCCATACTGATGGCGGTTTCTATACCGCTGTACCTAAGCGCGGTCGCGGATTCGCAAAAGAAGACCTGCCGATCGAATATGCAGACGATTGCGAACGCGGTCCAGGCGAGCCGCGTCAAGGGGCAGCTGCCGGACTACTCGACGTTCGTTGGAAGCGTTACGACGACGCTGGAGGCCGACCTGCAGGCGATTCCCGTGTGTCCGACCTCGGGAATATATACCATTACTAACGGCAGCTCCGGCAGCGCGTCGACGTTCAAGGTGGTTTGTACCGCGGCGGGTCACGGCTCGTTCGAGCCAGGGGTCGACAGCAACTAGCCGCACCGCCACTCAGCAGGACCCGTCCGAAGAGCCATCACGGTCTGTTCCGCGACCTGCCCGGCGCGCCGTCCGGAGTGCGCTGATGCCGAGCAGTGCGCGGGAGCGCTCTATTCAATAGGGTCGGCACTGACAACAGCCAACACGGCTGTCGCGAAGTGCCGGCTCTTCTCTCGTTCCTTCGCTGCCCGAGCCTCGACGCGCTTCGGCGCGCCCCGATCGCTATGCACCGCCGTCGCAACGCCGGCATTGAGGCATCGCGCCGGCGACCTCCAACCGCACACGGGCTTATTGCCGGCGCGCCGAGCCGCTCACGCGATTCCGCGGCCATACTGATCATCGGGCTCGGCCAGCGGCGTGAACTGGACGCGATGGTCGCCGCGCACCTCGGCCCGAAATACCTCAATGGAAAGCGACGATTTGGCGCGGCGCATTCCCCGCAGTACCTCGACCAGGTCCTTCTGGTGCTGCGCGTGGATTTCGGCTGGCGAGGCGTAGGGCATCTTGCGGTCGTAGTCGGCGCAGACGGCGTCCCTCGGCCCTCCGTCCAGCAGGGGGCCGTGGAAGATCAGCACGACGCGCTCAATGCCGTGCCGATCGATGAGGAAGGCCGTATCCTGCCGGAACTGTTCGCCCCTAAAGAATGAGAGCGAGCTCGATGCGAGAGCGCCTGGGCCGCCGGCCACATACATCCTATCGTAGTCTGTAATACCAAGGCTGGTCTGCAGAAAGTCGTCGAGCGCCTTCTGATACCGGCCGTCCGAGCATGCGACGACCAGAACGTGGGGCCGGTGGGCGTTCCAGTAGCTCTTGCTGATAAACGGCTGTGGCGTGTCGGTGCGTTCCAATGGCTGACAATCTCCGGGCTATTTTGCGTCATGATAAGGCCGTTGTCAATTTGCGGAGTCCACAATTCCGACGCCGTCCGCGCGGCCAGGATACGAAGGAGCGAATGAGCCGATGTCGGCGTTTGTAAACGGCGTGGATCTGTGCGAAGGATTTTACCGCGAAGTGATCGCCCCGATCCTCGCCCAGTCGTTCCCTTCCTTGCGCTATTCCGTCGCGCGGATTGGTGACGGATCCGACGTTCTCGGCTACGACACCGAAATGTCGGCGGACCACGGATGGGGTCCAAGCGGAATCCTGTTCCTGCAGCCACCGGATCTCGAAACACTCGGACGCCAAGTATCGGAAATCCTGGCGGACCGCCTGCCGTTGACGTATCGGGGCTACCCGACGCGTTACGTCCAAAATGCCGAGGGGTCGCTCCTTTTCGAGCAGGGTGACGCCGGAACCGGCCGCCACAATGTGACGGTAACTTCGCCGGAGCGCTTCTTTGAAGAGTACGTCGGCTGGAATGTCGCTGCGCCGATGGACGCGGCGGATTGGCTCAGCATTCCCGAGCAGAAGCTGCTCGCGGTTACGTCCGGCGCGGCCTACCACGACGGCATCGCTCTGCAGGCGCTCCGTGACCGACTCAGCTACTACCCTCGCGACGTGTGGCTCTACCTGCTTTCTGCGGGCTGGAACCGCATCGGGCAGGAGGAGCACTTGATGGGCCGGGCGGGCTCCGCCGGCGATGAGCTGGGCTCGGCGATTATCGGGTCTCGCCTCGCGCGAGACTTAATGCGGCTCTGCTTTCTTATCGAACGAAGATACGCGCCATACGCCAAGTGGTTCGGCAGCGCTTTCCGCAGCCTCGCGTGCGGCCCGACGCTGGGGCCGGTGCTGTTGCGGGTTGTAACCGCTGGCGACTGGCGTGAGCAAGAGGCGGCGCTGGTTGACGCGTACGAACACGTCGCAAAGATGCAGAACGCCCTCGGCATCACGGAGCCGCGTTCGGCGACTGCGGTGCAGTTCTACGGACGGCCATTCCGCGTAATTCATCTCGGCGCCCGCTTCGCGGAGGCGGTTGCCGCCCAGATTGCCGATCCAGACGTGGCGCGGCTGGGCCGGCGGCGCCTTATCGGCGGCATCGACCAGGTCAGCGACAATACCGACGTATTGTGCGCGGCAGAGATAAGATCGAAAATCCTGACGCTATATAACTAACGATATACGTATGGGTAAGTGTCGAGATCAATTTTCGTACGCTCGCGGTGGCGCTCAGGCGAGCCGCGCGATGTTTTGACGTTACAATCTGTCGGTCCTGGTATAACTATCGGCCGACAAGCGGGTAGAATAGTCGGCAGAAGTCTTGGGCGCGGTCCGCGAAGAGCGTCGTCCGGTGCGATGCATTGGGATCGGCGCGTCGAAAACCCCCATTGCAGTCAAGCAGTCTCAGATTAAACCGATAATCCGATAAGTTGTATTGGGCGGCCGGTTCGGCGCCGTCCATATGCCTTGCGCACGGCGATCTTGGCATCCTGTAAGGATTCCGAATGCGCCAATACTGTCGCGGAGCATTCGCCGTGCCCGCCGCAACGCCAGTGTGCCGCACTGCGACGCGCTGGAAATGAGTACCCACAGGAGCACTGAATGGTTGCTGGTTTAAATTCGGTCGGGGAATCCGTAAGGAAAAACGTCACGCGTTCCGAGTGGTTCAAGAAGCTGTCGAAATACGAGCGGCCCCATCTGGGCAAAGCCACGTGGCAGCTCATCAACACTTTCGTTCCGTTCATCGCCCTCTGGGTTCTGATGGTCTGGATGCTGCAGCGCCACCTGCCGTACTGGAGCATTATTGCGCCTATGATGGTGACCGCGGGCCTCATGGTGCGCATCTACATCTTCTTCCACGATTGCACGCACACGTCGTTTTTCGAATCCAAGACGGCAAACCGGATCGTCGGTGCGGTCTGCGGTATCCTGACTTTCACGCCGTTCGACATGTGGCGTACAGCACATACCGCGCACCACAATACCGCTGAGGACCTGGACCATCGTGGGACCGGCGATATCTGGACGATGACGGTCGACGAGTATTGCGCCGCGCCGCTTCCAAAGCGCATTCTCTATCGGATATTCCGCAACCCCTGCTTCCTGTTCGGTATCGCCGCGCCCGCGCTGTTTCTGTTCGTGCAGCGCTTTGCGCATAAAGGCGCGAGCGAGCGATGCCGGCGGAGCGTGGTGGTCACAAACCTCGGACTGGCCGCCCTGCTGCTCGCCTCGCACTTTACGATCGGGCTGCGTACCTACCTGCTGATCCAGATCCCCGTGATGAGCATGGCGGCGTCGTTCGGCGTCTGGCTGTTCTACGTGCAGCATCAGTACGAGGACGTCTACTGGGCGCGCCACGAGGAGTGGGACCCCATCCGCGCGGCGCTGGAGGGCAGCTCCTACTATAAGCTGCCCGCGATTCTCCAGTGGTTCAGCGGCAACATCGGCCTGCACCATATCCACCACCTGCGACCGCGCATTCCCAACTATAACCTGCAGAAGTGCCTCGACGAGGTCGAGGAGCTCCGCGCGGTCAAGCCACTAACGCTGTTCAGGAGCCTGAAATCGCTGTTCCTCACATTGTGGGACGAACGGCAGCAGAGGATGGTAACGTTCCGGGCGCTGCGCGCGTAATCGCGATAAACGGAGGAGGAACGGCGGTGGAACGGACGACGAGACGAGAGCTGCTGACGCAAGCCGCGCTGGTCGGCGCGGGCGCCGTTTTACCCGCACTGTCCGCGAGCGCGCGGCGAGCCGCGCCGGCTGCCGCGGTAGCGCTCGCGCGCTGCGAGGACTACGAGCTCCTGCCACTCGTCGGGCGGCTGGGCGGCCTGGTCGACAGGATCGGCGGGCTGCGGCGGCTGGTCTCCGGTAAGACCGTGGTTGTCAAGCTCAACCTGACCGGGAGCCCCGGCGGCGGAACGCTCGGCCTGCCCGCGAGCCGAACGTATCACGTGCACCCGCACGTCGGAATGGCGCTCGCCGTTCTGCTGGACCGCGCCGGCGCGAAGCGAATCCGCTTCGTCGAGGGAACCTACAGCCGCCAGCCGTTCGAGACGACTCTGGCGGCGTATGGCTGGGACCTGCCGTTCCTGAAGGCGCTCCGCCCACGAGTCGAGTTCGAAGACACGCGCAATCTCGGGTCGTCCGCCTCCTACGCGGAAGTGAAAGTGCCGGGCGGCGGCGATCTCTATCCTCGCTACCTCCTGAACCGCTCCTATGTCGATTGCGACGTCTACGTCTCGCTCGCGAAGCTCAAGAACCACCAGACAGCCGGCGTGACGCTCTCCATGAAAAACAACTTCGGGATTACGCCGACCGCGCTCTATGCCCAGGCCGAGCATAACGAGAACAGCACCAGCGCGCGCGTGGCCGTGTTCCACGAGGGCAGAGTCGCGCCGGCCAAGGGCGTGCCGCAGGAGCTGCACCCGGACGGTCCCCGCGTCCCCTCCTTCCGCGTCCCACGCCACACGGTCGACGCCGTCGGCATCCGTCCCATCGACCTTGCGATCATCGACGGCGTGGAGACCGTTTCCGGCGGCGAGGGGCCCTGGTTCCCGCTCACCGCGCAAAAGGCCAACCTGCTCATCGCGGGCCGCAACCCCGTGTGCACGGACGCGATCGCCACGGTCTGCATGGGCTACGACCCCATGGGCGCACGCGAGACCGGGCCGTATCCTGGAGACAACCATCTCGCAATGGCCGCCGCGCGCGGCATCGGCACGAACGACCCGAAGCGCATCGAGGTCGTGGGCCTCACTCTCGCAGAAGCCCGCCATCCGTTCCATTGGGAGCCGAGCAAGCGCGGTACTTGACCTTTAGCGGGTGGCGTGCGGCTCGACTGGATTCCCTTACCTGCAAATGTGAAAGCGGCCCCCAGATTCCAAATTCTGGGGGCTTGTATTCGGGTCCGGCGCACGTCTCCCGTCCAGCCTAACCACAAAGCTCGTGCCTTAGAAACGCATAGACGTCGGCCGTCTCCTCAATCGATTTGTGCAGGTTGCTGGACCCGTGGCCCGAGTTCACAGCGATTCGAATCAGGACTGGCCTGCCTGGATCGGCTCTCTCCTGCAGCGTCGCCGCATATTTGAACGAGTGCGCCGGCACCACGCGATCGTCGTGATCCGCAGTGGTAATCAGGACCGCCGGACAGCGGGCGCCCTGCCGAATGTTGTGCAGCGGCGAATATCCCAGCAGGTACCGGAACTCCTCCTCCTCCTCGCTCGACCCGTAGTCCGCCACCCAGGCGGCGCCCGCCGTGAACTTGTGGAACCGCAGCATATCCATGACGCCAACGGAAGCGACCGCCGCGCGGAACAGCTCCGGCCGCTCATTGATTACCGCGCCGACCAGCAGGCCGCCGTTCGATGCGCCAATGATCGCCAGCCGCTCGGATGAGGTGTACCGATTTTCGATGAGCCACTCGGCCGCCGCGATGAAGTCGTCGAACACGTTTTGCTTATTGAGTCGGATTCCGGCCTCATGCCACTTCTCACCGTACTCCGAGCCGCCGCGGAGATTTGCCTGGGCGTAGACTCCGCCCAGCTCCAGCCACGCGAGCCGCATCGCGTTGAAGTCCGGTGTAACCGGCACGTTAAATCCGCCGTAGCCGTACAGCAGGGTCGGATTGCCGCCGTCGAGGCGCAGGCCGCGCTTGAATACAAGCGACATCGGGACCCGAGTGCCGTCCTTGCTGCGATAGAACACCTGGCGCGTATCGTAATCCTCGCTGCGGAAGTCGCGAATCTCCGGTGCGCGAAAGAGTGCACTGGTCCGCGCCGCGATATCGTAGCGGAAGATGGTCGGCGGCATGTTCAGGCTGTTGAATGTGTAAAAAACATCGGCGTCCCCGCGCTCGCCGCCGAATCCGTACGCCATCCCCTCGCCCGGCAGCGCGATCTCGGTCTCCTGGTTGCCCGCGTAGTCGTAGACCACGATGTGAGTCCTGACATCCTTCAGGTAGTGGGCGAACAGCCGCCCACCGGCCGTCGTCAGGCTGCCGATCGGCTCCGCGCGCTCCGGGACCACCGTGGTCCACCGTGAGTCGCCTGCCGCATTTGGATCGAACAGGCGCACGGCCTGGTTCGGCGCGTTCTGATTGGTCTGGACGAGGAGCTTGTCGCCGACGTTGTCCACCACGCCGAAGCTGTCCTCCGAGATCTCCGGGACGATCGGAATGAAAGCGCTGCTGCTCGCGGTCTCGTCGCGGTAGAACAGGGCGTTGCCACGGTGCGAATTGTCGCTGACGTGCAGCACGGCGCACCGCTCGTCCTCCGTGACGCCGACGGCGACAAAGCGCTCCGGATGGTCCGGCTCGTCGTACACGAGCCGGTCTTCCTCCTGCGGCGTCCCGAGCGCGTGGTAGTAGACCTGCTGTCCTTCATTGCGGCCTGTCAGCTCGCGGCCCGGCTCCGGCTCGGGGAACCGGCTATAGTAGAAGCCGTCGCCGCGCCACGCTGCGCCGGAAAACTTGATCCACCGCAGCGTGTCCGGCAGTGTGCGCCGCGTCGCGATTTCAAGGACGCGGAACTCCAGCCAATCGGAGCCCGGAATGGCCGTCCGCCCATAGGCCGCATAGCGCCCGTCGCCCGAAAGATCGAACGTCGCGAGGCGAATTGTGCCGTCCTGCGAGAAGGTGTTCGGGTCGATCAGCGGCTCCGGCGAACCGTCGAAGCCGCGCTGGACGAAAAGGACGGATTGGTTCTGGAGACCGTCGTTCTTGAAGAAGTAGATCGATTCGCCCTTCCGGAACGGGGTGGAGTAGCGAGGATAGTCCACGAGCTGCTTCAGCCGGTTCAACAGGCGCGGCCGCTCCGGAATGCGCCCGAGGTAGTCGAATGTGACGCGGTTTTGCGCCTCCACCCATGCCGCCGTCTCGTCGGAGTTATCGTCCTCCAGCCAGCGGTACGGATCGGGCACTACAACGCCGAAGTAGTCGTCGGTATGGTCCGTCTTGCGCGCGCTTGGATACGGCAGCGGCTGCATGATCCGTTCCTCCGGCGCCCCTGCCGCCGCTGCGTTTTCACCTGTGGATTCCATTAACGGTGCTGTCTCGCTTTCGGTCCGCTGCCAGATTGCGGGTTTCGCTAGTTATACCTCAGCCAGGCTCGGGGCGAGACGGCATCGGGTATACTCCACCGCGGGATAGGGTCAATGCGATCCGTTTCCGCGATTTGGCGCGAGGAGCGGGATCATCGCAATATGAGCGTTGTCGAGACGATCTCGCCGTGCGCCGTCGACGCAGTCGCCGCGGTGCGCCGCCGCCGCTGGGCCGGGCTGGCCTTCACGATCAACTTTCTCTATGCCGTCTATCTGGGCGGCGTCGGCGTCGTGCTCGAGCCGGTCGGCCGCTCATTCGGCCTTGGCGCCGCGGCGCAGGCTCGGCTATTTCCCGCAGGCTTCTCGGGCATGGTGATCAGCGTACTGCTGTGCGGCTCGCTTTCCGACCGCTTCGGCAGGAGGCGTGTGATCCTGGCGAGCGCCGCGACATATGCGGCGGGGCTCGTGCTGTTCGGCCGGGCCCCGGTTTTCGCTGCGGCGCTGGCGGCCGCGGCCCTTATCGGCGCCGGCAGCGGCGCCATGCAGGCCGTCGTGAACGCAACCATCGCCGAACTTTTCGCCGAGCGGCGCGAAGCGATGGTGAACGCGGCGCAGGTCGCCTTCGGAATCGGCGCGATGTGCGGGCCGTTCGTCGCGGCCCGGCTGGTAAGCGCCGGATCGGACTGGCGACCGCTCTACTTTGGGCTTGCGGCCCTCGTCGGCGCGCTCACAGTTGCGATAGCGCTGGCGCCGCCGCTCCCGTCCGCGGCCGTCAGCCGGCTCGACATTCGCTTTCTTCGCTCCATCCTGGCGCAGCCGGCATTCCTGAACCTGTGCGTGGTGGCCGCGCTCTATGCGGGCGCCGAGGTGGGATTTTTCCAGTGGATGCCGTCGTATTTCCATCTGCGGCTTCCCGGCGGAGGCCGCTGGGCCGGCATCGTGGTCACCATATTCTGGACAGGGATGACGCTCGGCAGGATTGCAGCGGGCGGGCTGATTGGACGACTTCGGCCCCTGCGTCTGCGCGTTGCCCTGGCGGCGCTCGGCGGCGTCTGCGGCCTGGGAGCGGTCTCGGCGCCGGCGCCGCTGCCGACGATCGTCTTCGTTCTGCTGACCGGATGCTGCTTCGGCGGTATCTTCAGTCTTATCCTTGCGGAGGCGGCGGCACGCTACCCGCAGGGTACGGGCACAGCGTTCGGAGGCGTCATCGCCATGAGCGGGCTGGGCACGGCGATTATTCCCTGGGCCATGGGCACGCTGGCAGGCACGCCGCTCGGCTGGCGCGGCGCCCTAGCTCTGGCGCCGGTCTGCGTTTTCGTGGTGGCCCTGAACGGCCTCTGGACCGGACGTCGCGCACGCGGGGATCATGTGCTGAGCGGGTAATGGGGCGAGCGGACAGATTCGCCCGGTCCGCACCGTCCACTATGCCCTCAGCGCCCTCCGATGCAGGAAAAAGGACCATGGCGCGGCTAATGGCTCTGGATGTCGGCGAGAAAACGATCGGCGTGGCATTTTCCGACGAGAGCGGCACGCTGGCGACGCCCGGCAATACGCTTTTTCGGCGCGAGGGCTTCCGGCGCGACATGGCGGCGCTCCGCGATCTCGCCTCCGAGCGTGAGGTCGCCCGCATCATCGTGGGTATGCCGCTGATGCCGGACGGCACGCCGGGACCTCAGGCAGTGGCCGTCGAGGAGTTTATCGCACGGCTTCGCGGATACGTGCGTATCCCGATCGAGCGGTGCGACGAGGCGTTCACGACTGCGGAAGCGGAGCGGATCCTGGACGAGCTGGGGCGCCCGCGCCGCGAGCACAAGCAGACAATCGACTCCATCGCGGCCTGCCTCATCCTGCAGGACTATCTCGCGCGGAGGGCGCGCATTGAGCGAGGCTGAGCATTCGGCAGAGTCCGGACCAAAGCAGGGCAACCGCCTGCGCGCATTGGAGGCGAAGGCGGCCGCGAGACGGCGCATCAGCGTGGCGGCGCTCTGCCTGTTGGCATGCGCCCTGGCGGGCGTCGCGTATGGCTGGTGGCTCCTGCAGCCACCGTCGGCCACGCATCGGGCAACCAAGGCAGACGTAACGGCGGCCGACCCCGGCGCGGATCTGGAGCGAGCGGGCCTTGTGCGCAGCGGCGTTGCCTTCGGTCTCTATGCGAGGTGGCGCGGCGAGGCCGACAAGATCCGTGCCGGCCGCTATACCCTATCGCCCAACATGACGCCCGCGCAGATAATCCGGCAGCTTCGCCTCGGGCCAGGGCACTCGCCGGACGACATCATTCGCGTGTCGGTGCCGGAGGGCTTCACGGTCAAGAAGGTCGCCGCTCGGCTTGAAAGGCTTGGAGTAACGGACGGCGCGGTCTTTCTTCAGATGGCACTGAACCCGAATGTGCACGGAACGTGGAGCTACGATTTTCCAAGGCCGCCGGGCTCGCTCGAGGGATACCTCTATCCGGATACTTACGAATTTCTGCCGAATACGCCTCCAGAGAAGGTATTGGACGCGATGTTGTTGAACTTTTCGAAGCGCTTCTATCGTCCTTACCGTCAGCAATTGGCGGCCCGCGGCAGGTCCCTGCATGAGATCGTTACAATCGCGTCAATGATCGAGCGCGAAGCAAAAACGCAGGAGGATCGCCCGCGCATCGCCGGGGTCCTTGAAAATCGAATAAAGCGGCGAATGAAGCTGGAGATCGACGCCACGGTCCTTTATGCGCTCGGCCGCGATAAGCAGCGGGTCTATCTCAAGGACCTTCAGGTCGATTCGCCGTACAATACCTATCGCCGGACCGGACTTCCGCCGGGAGCGATCGCCAGCCCCGGCGACTCCTCGCTGAGGGCGGCGCTGGAACCGGAGAAGAACGATTATCTGTACTACGTCGCCCGGGGGAATGGATCGCACTACTTTACCCGGTCGCGCCAGGAGCACGAAGCCGCGGTAAAGCTGGCGCGCTCCGAGCGATCCACTTCCGGCGGACCGGTCGTGACGCCTGCTGGTGAAGTCCATGAACCTACGAGATAATGCGCGCGCGCTGGGCGCCTCAGAAAATCCGATGCCGCCGCGTGACGGCGACGGGGGCGAGCACGAGCGGATACCGCGGCGCGGCTTGATGGTCTGCTGTCCGCACCGGTACGCCCATTCGGTTCTGGAGATCCTTCCAGAGGATCTCGCAGCCCGCGGTATCGAGGGCGTAATCCTGGACCTGGACAACACGCTGGTCCGATGGGCGCGCGAGGACCTTACCGAGGATATTCTGGGCTGGATCGCCGCGCTGCGCCGATCGAACATCAAGTTTTGCTTGCTTTCGAATTCCGTACTGAGCCGCCGAGTCGAGCGCGTAGCCGCCGTTTTCGAATGTCCGAACATTCGGAAGGCACAGAAGCCACGTCCAGACGGATTCCACCGTGCCATGCGGGCGATGGGCACGACGCCGGCGACCACAGCGATTATCGGCGACCAGATGTTCACCGACATCCTGGGCGGAAACCGGGTCGGCATCTACACGATCATGGTCAAGCCAATGGCCAAGGCAGAGTTCGTCTACACGCGGCTCGTACATCGGCCGCCGGAAACCCTGCTTCTGCGGCTCTTTCGCAAACGCGGGCACCTTCGCTAGCGTCCCGCGCCTCACGCCGGCCGCCACGGCCGCGGCCGATGCCCGGACAGTCCTCCGGTGCAACCGTACGTCCGGATGACCGGTGAGGCGCGCATGTCCGATCTCACTTCGCCAGTACACCGTGCGCTCGACGCAGACGCGATGCGGCCGGCCGATATTCGCGGAACCACGCGAATACTCGGCGTATTCGGCGACCCCGTCGAGCACAGCGTATCGCCGCAGATGCACAACGCGGCGCTCGCCCGCCTGGGGCTGCCATTCGTATATGTGCCGTTTCGTGTCGTACCTGTCGCGCTGGAGCAGGCGCTGCGATCCCTTCCGGCGCTGGGCATCGTGGGCGTGAACCTGACGATTCCGCACAAGGAGCGCGCGCTCGGACTGGTGGACGAGGCGACCGACGAGGCGCGCGAGGTGGGCGCGATCAACACCGTGCACTGCGTGGGCGGCCGCTTGATAGCCGATAATACGGACGGCCGTGGCTTTTACACGCCGTTGCGCGAGGCGGGGTTCGACGCCGCGTCCCAATCGGTTGTCGTTATCGGCGCCGGCGGCGCGGCGCGATCCGTCGTTTTCCGCCTCGCTCGCGAGGGCGCCGGCGCGATCTGGCTCGCCAATCGGGCCATCGAGCGCGCAGAGGCGCTCGCCCGATCCGTTACGGATGCCGGATATGGCGACCGCCTCGTCCGCCCGCTTGCTCTGCACGACGCGACGGCGCTCGGCAGCGCGATGGCCGGGTCCGATCTGTTGGTCCAGACGACGCGCGCCGGGATGTATCCGAATTCCGGCGAGATTCCGGCAATACCGGCCGAAGCGCTGCACGCCGGAATGCTGGTATACGATCTGATCTACAATCCGGCGGAGACACGTTTGATGGCGCTCGCAAGGTCGCGCGGCTGCGCGGTAATGGGCGGCGCGAAGATGCTCGTGTACCAGGGCGCCGCGGCATTCGAGCGGTGGACCGGCATTTGGCCGCCGACCGAGGTGATGGAGGCGGCGGTGAACTCTTCACTGCCGGCGGCGTAGCTTAAATACCGGTGTCGGGTGTTCGGGTATTGTGGTATTCGGGAATTCAGGACCGGATGCCATACGGCGAGTCTTCCTGAACACCTGAACACTCGAATACCTGAATACCAACGTTCTTGATAAGTCGGGGCTGCTTCCGGCGACCATTTGGACGCCCGGTTGCGGTAAACCGGCCGGTGTGTTATAATCGGGCGTTGCGCCGGAGCGCGACCTGCCGGATCTATTTGCGCAGCCCCAATCCTCGAATCGAGATGCACGAAGATAGGAACAGAACCCATGGTTATGGCGAAGAAATCTCTGGCCGATTACATGATCGAGAAGGGCTACGCGTCCCCGGAGCAGATCGAGGAGGCGCGTAAATCGCAGGCGTCCACCAAGGGCGACCTGGCGAGAATCCTGATCGACATGGGCCTGAATGCGCGCGACGTCTACGAGTCGAAGGCGCAGGAGATGCAGGTCCCATTCGTCGACCTGACCGTCTATAAGCCGGACCAGAGCGCGCTCAACGTAGTTCCCGAGCATGTGGCCAAGCGGCATAACGTACTTCCGATCAAAAAGGACGGCACGACACTCTACGTCGCGATGTCGGACCTCAACAATATCACCGCGAACGATGACATCCGGCTGGTCTCCAGATGCGTGGTGCGCGGCGTTCTCGCCGTGCCGGAGCATATCGAGGACTCGATATCACGCCTCTATGGCGGCACGCAGGTCGAGGGCAGCGCCGGCGCCAAGGGCGGCATGAATCCCATGAAGGGCATGGCCCCCGACATCGGCGATCAAGACATGAAGTCGTCGATGTCCGAGGTCATGGCACTGTACGCCGCCGGCAAGGACAAGGATATCACGGCCGACGAGGAGAGCGACGCAATAAGCGCGGCCGAGGATGCGCCGATCGTGCGGCTGGCGAACACGATCATCCAGCAGGCGGTAAAAGAGCGCGCATCGGACATCCACATCGAGCCGGACCGGCGCGGAATGCGTATTCGGTACCGCATCGACGGCGTTCTGCACGAAGTGATGCAGGTCCCGAAGTTTATCCAGATGCCGCTCACGGCCCGCTATAAGATCATGTCGGAGATGAACATCGCAGAGCGCCGCCTGCCTCAGGACGGCCGCATCGGCATTCGGTACAATGACAAGGACTACGATCTCCGCTGTAGCTGTCTGCCCAACCTGCACGGCGAGAAAGTCGTCATGCGGATTCTGGACAAGTCCAGCGTCATGCTGGGCCTCAACAAGCTGGGCTTTACGCCGGAGGTGCAGGCGAAGCTTGAGGAGCTCGCGCAGCAGCCGAACGGCATGCTGCTCTCCACCGGCCCGACAGGCTCCGGCAAGACGACCACGCAGTATTCGCTGCTGAACAAGCTGAACAGCATCGAGAAAAACATCCTGACGATCGAGGATCCCTGCGAGTACCAGTTGAGCGGCATCACGCAGGTGCAGGTGAATAAGAAGGCCGGACTGACTTTCGCCTCCGCCCTGCGCTCCTTCCTCCGGCAGGATCCGGACATCATCATGGTCGGAGAGATGCGCGACCTGGAGACAGCCGAAATCGCAATCGAATCGTCGCTTACGGGCCACCTCGTACTGTCGACGCTCCATACGAACGATGCGTGCTCCGCGACTATCCGCCTGATCGACATGGGCATCGAGCCGTTCCTTATCTCGGCGACGATCATCGGGGTCCTCGCGCAGCGGCTGGGTCGCCGCATCTGCACGAACTGTAAGGAGTACTACGACGTACCCGCCATCGAGCTGCGGCGCTTCGGCTTCAAGCCGAACGATCCCGGCCAGGTGGTGCAGCTCGCTCGTGGCCGCGGCTGCGAGATGTGCCGCCACACCGGCTACAAGGGCCGCGTCGGCTTCTACGAGCTGATGACGATGAACGCGGAAATGGCCGAAATGATCGTGCGGCGCGCCCCGCTGACCGACCTCAAAGAGGCGGCGAAGGCAAACGGGATGCACGAGCTTCGCGAGGACGGACTGGTAAAGGTGCTGGAAGGCCAGACAACTCCCGAAGAGGTTATGCGCGTCGTGTTCACCGCCGGCTTCTAGTGCCGCCGGCCCGGAAGTCGAAGCAGAAGAGGGAAGAGGCCGCGGCAGAGCAGTCTCTTCCCTTTCCGTCACCGGAGGTCATCCGCGAGTTCCCCGATCGAGCCGCGCAGTGGCTCTTCGTGGATCCGCTCAACCTTCGGGAACTGGTCCAGATAGCCGATCCCGACTTGGTGGAACGCCTCGACTTTGCGCGCGCCAGGCGGATCAACCGGAGATTCGTTCCTGCAAGCCTGGCGAAGTTTGAAACCGACCTGCTTTTCGAGGTTCCGATCACTGGCGACGATCTCGACGTCTGGGTCTACCTGCTTACAGAGCACAAATCGAGCGTCGATCATGACGTGGCGCTCCAACTGTACTGGTATATGGGCGAAGTCTGGCGCGCAAGGAAGCGTCGACAGGCGGAACGCGTCGGCGGCAGCCGCGGCCCATCCCAACTCGGTCCGATTGTGCCGCTGGTGTTCTACACGGGGTCGGATGCGTGGCGCGAGCCGATATCGCTAACCCGCGCATTGAGCGTTCCGGCTGGGTTCGCCAGATTCGTGCCGGCGTGGGAGACGCTGTTTCTTTCGCTCAGCGGTTTGACAGACGCAGAGCTGAGCAGCGGAGCGTCCGCGGTCCGGCAGGCGTTGCGAGTTTGGCGAGCCGAGGAAGGGCCGCTCGATGAGCTTGAGGCCGCCGTTAAAGCCGCGCTCGACGCGCTGGAAACGCTGGACTCGTCTCAGGCGGAGCAGAGGGCGCGGATCGTCTATTTCTTCGTCCTGCTCTCATTTCATCGTCGCAGCGCCGAGGATTACGGTACGGTATTGACCACCGTGGCGAACCATGTGGAGAGATCGCGATTCAGGGAACGAACTGACATGGCTGTTGTCGAGAGATCTATGGCGCAGGTTATAGCCGATCGCGCCAAAGAAGAGGGACGCGAGCAGGGCCACGAGGAGGGCCTCCAGGAGGGCCTTCAGGAGGGCCGCCAGGAGGGCCGCCATGAAGGCCTCCAGGAGGGCCGCCGAGAAGGGATACGTGACGCGTTAACCCTCTTTCTAAGGTCGCGGTTCGGGGATCTTGAAAGCGACCAGGCCGCACGGATCGCCCGCGCCGACGCGGAGACGCTCACGCGCTGGCTCGCGGCGGCGGCGAACTCCCGAACTGTGGATGAGGCGCTGGGCTAGCCCCAGGCCGCGGCGCGGAGGCGGGGCGTGGATTACCTGTGGACCTGGCTGTCGCGTGCGTGGCCCCGCCGGTCCGCCTTCGGCGCGGTCACAGCCGCCGACGGCGCGCCCGGAACCGTCGGCACGCTCGTTGCGGCATCTGGTGGGAGCGACAGCGGCGAGCCTGAAGCGGACCAGACCGGCGAGTCGTCGCGCGCAGAGCAGCCGGCCGGCGAGTTGCCGCGCGCGCCCGCAGAGAACCGGCAGCGGGATGCTGCCGCAACGATGTCCGAGGTCATGGCGCGATATGGTTACGATGCCGCCGCCGAGGACGAGCCACCGGAGTGGCCACGCGCCGAAGACACGCCGATCGGCCGGCTGGCGGCTACCATCCTGCGCCAGGCCGTTCGCGAGCGGGCGTCGCATGTCCATTTGGAGCCGGACCGGCGCGGGATGCGCGTGCGATTCCGAACCGACGGCGTGCTGCACGAAGCCTTCCAGATGCCGAAGTTCGTCCAGGGGCCGCTCATCCGCCGCTTCGCAGTTCTGGCCGATTTTGACCTGGCGTCGCATCGTGGAAGGCCGCAGACCGGCGGCTTTGATTTTCAGATCGACGACGCGCGTTTCGACGTACGGGCCGCGGCAACGCCGACAATTTTCGGCGACCGGCTGACGCTGAGAGTTGCAAGCGCAGCCGCCGCAATGCCCGGCCTGAACGCGCTGGGATTTACGCCGGAGGTACAGGCAGGGCTGGAGGCGCTCTGCCAGCTAGAGGCGGGACTGCTGCTCTTTGCGGGTCCACAAGGGAGCGGCCGGTCCACCACGCAGTACGCGCTTCTCAACAAGCTGAACTCGGTCGAGCGATACATTCTGACGATCGAGCCGTGGTCCAGCTTTCAGCTTGCCGACGTTACGCAGGTTGAACTTGCTCGTCGTCGAGGCGCGAGCTTGACGGATGTCTGGCGCACCGCGCAGGACGTCGACGTGGTGCATATCGACCGAGTATGCGATGCGGAGACGGCGGAAATCGCGGTAGGCGCCGCCGAGGCCGGTGCGCTGGTCCTGGCCGGCATCGACGCGAGGGATGCCGTCGGCGGACTGCTTCGGCTTATGGACTACGGGATAACCGCGCATCGGGCCGCGCAGTCGGTGCTCGGCGTGCTTGCGCAGACGCTCGTGCGAAGGATCTGCAAGGCGTGTCGGGACCAGTACGAAGTGCCGGCGACGGCGATGCGGCGCTTCGGGTTCCGGCCGCAGAATCCGGAGCAGACGGTGACGCTCTCGCGCGGACTCGGGTGCGAGCAGTGCCGACATACCGGCTATCACGACCAGCTCGGCGTATGTGAGCTGCTTCGCATGAACGCGGAGATCGCCTGCTTTCTAGGCCAGGGCGGATCGATCGCGCGCATCGCCGACGCGGCGAAAGCGAACGGGATGCACGCGCTGCAGGAGGACGGCCTCGTGAAGGTCCTTGAGGGCCATACGACGCCGAACGAGATTGTGCGCGCGCTGTCGCTGTAATTGCGCGCGAGCGACCGACCGGCGAACGAACAAACGCGCTCGCGGAGGCGTCCTAATAGCGTGCCGCACTCGTTGGCCGCGAGCGTGGTATCATATCGTACGGTTCGCCATATCCCGTCGAGCCGTACGGTTGCGCGCGAACGGGACGATCTGCCGGGCGCATGCGGCGAGCCTGAGCGGTCCGTTCGGCCGAGCGATTATTTCAATTCATAATTGCGGACCCATCCGGGCCCGCCGTGTGTGCCGCAATCATCGATTCATGGCATTTCTTAAGTAGTGGCCTCTCGCCGGAACATCCGCGGCGGCCGATATTCAAAGAAGTGTCGCGTTAAGACGGGGGGATCCAACCGTGTCTGACAACCAGTTTCCCAACCG
>Ga0070735_10001103_pt1 | contig 26714 bp, 29 predicted proteins | sample Coa_R1_FD_66443 | JGI IMG/M metagenome (GOLD analysis project Ga0070735, IMG submission 66443) | Surface soil microbial communities from Centralia Pennsylvania, which are recovering from an underground coalmine fire - Coalmine... | ecosystem: Environmental > Terrestrial > Soil > Unclassified ...
AGGATTGCGCGGACCAGGTGTCGGGCTGGTCGGCGGTTGCCCGCCTGTGTCATAGATGGCTGCTGGCAACTCGTGCATCGGGATACTCGCCGCGACAGAAAAGAAAAAACGAACTCACTGCTCTCACGCGGATACCTCCGCTCAGGAGCTGTGGTCCGTTCAGATCTTGACGACAGGACGAAACCCGATCGAGTTCATAATATCACTCCGGCTACCAGCCGTCAATGACTTTTGCTCCCCCTACCAGGGCTCGTGCATTATCGGGTTCTGGGGAAGCTGCGGCGGAGGAGGCGGACCGCACGACGGGGATGAGCCGCGAAGGTGCGGCGCGCTGCGGTGATCGCCGTGTGGCCAGCACGACGCAGGACCGTCAACAGTGCGTTGCGCAGGGCGGCGAGGAACTGCGGAGCCGTCTTGCTCCGGATCTGACTCCGGTCCTCGCCAAACAGGACGTCCCGCTTCCAGTGCCGGCACTCGATCGACCAATGGCCACGAATAAGCCCGAGCAGCATCGGGGGATCGGCTTGGTGCGCTGCGTAGTCGGTGATGAAGTACCAGGTCTCGGCTCGCTCCTCGTCAGCGGTCGTGACCTGCCGGTGCACTTCGATGGCTTGCTGGACACCAGGGAAGGTGAGATGACTCGCGAGCTCGTCAGTAACGCGGAGGCGTCGCTCCTCGCGCCGACCATGCTGCCGATCGACGGTGGTCGCTTCGGTCCATGAGCTCGCTGCATCGGTGAAGTAGTCCTCGAGATCGGCGAAGAGGAGCGGTTGGTTCTCCTACCGTCGAATGGCCGACTGGCAGGCGGATTCCTATCAGCAGATATTCCTTTGCGTGCTCTCGAGCAGAGTACCCGAGGCGACAAATCGTGGTACCACCGGACCGCCCGCTCAAATTCACGACCGGGCTCGCGACACCAAAGTATCTCGAGCTCTCGCCAGCCGGCACCCTATTTTCATCCGTCGTGGTGCCTGCAGGGCATGAGCAATTCACGAGCCCTACTCCCCCTAGAAACGGAAGGGGGGGTCGCAAATCGCCGTTACCAGCGCTTGTTGAGTGCCCTGTACCATCTGCCGTCGTGCCAAATGTAAGCGTGTGGCCCCTTGGTTGGCAGGCGCTTCGGTCGCCTCCCGAGCAACGGAGCGGGATCCCCGTCAGGATAGCTGCCGATCCACTTCACGAACGCCGGTAGCGGGTTGAGGCTTTGAATGAGAACGTGGTCGTTAGTCCAAATCTGCGTACCGAGCGTCTGCGCGAGCACAACGTAAAAAGGGTCGTAGGCGGCTTCAAAGGGCCGGCGAGCAGTGAGATGATCGAGCGCGAGAGTGAGACTGTCACGGTAGACGCTATCCTGCACGTCGATCAAGCGTACGTTTAAACGGAGGAACGCCTCTAGCGCTCGTTCGCCTTCGTGGGCTGTAATCTCCCCGCCGAGAACCTTGTGGTAGATAGCATCTGTAAGCTCCGTGCCCATATGCGGGGGAGCCACCACAGTAACGTCATTGTCAGTCAGATCCTGAAGGAGCTGCCGTGCGTTCCGGTACAGCCATTCGGGCTCTTCGTCCAGAACCCATTTGACGGCAACGCTCGCGTCGACGACAACGTCGGTCAATGTCCAAGGAGGTGATCTGTATGCGCGACTCGCGACTCGCGGATTTGGAGCGTCGAGTCCGCCAGGAGTTGGCCACCCCTGCGGGCCACAATCTCAGCGTTGAGCTCCTCGACTGCAGCCATGGCCCTACGTCGCTCAGCCTTCTCTTCATCGGTAAGCGGCGGCGCCACCCTCGTCTCTACTGGCGGCGGGGGTAGCAGTGTCGCTGCCTCGGGCATCGTCTCCTTCTCCTTCCGACCCATGGAGCCACCGGGCCGCTTGTCGCGGCTCCCTTCCGGGCTCTGCATGGAAAAAAACAACTCCCGTGATCGCATTGAAAGCGCGCACCCGGGACCCCAGTATGCCAAAGACAAAGCAGGTGCTCCTATGAGACAGTTCACACTGTCAAGTAGACACCGGCACAGCTGTGTGCATGCTGTGGGATGACCGGGTTGTCGCAAGAATCGCGCCACTGCGAGTGCGCAGTGATAAGCGCGATGCTGCGGTTCCTTCCTCCTTTCCGGCATCATACGCCATCGGCGAACTAATGTCAACACCTCCGTGCCAAAACGAAGATGAACCGCAGATGAATTTGGGGCCAGAGAGTCTACACCTAGCACAAGCCACCTGTCTACTTGAAACGAACAACTACTTCACATCGTGACGAACCGGCGCTATCGCTTGCCGGTCGCGTCGTACTGTTATTGGTTCTTTATTCGTAGAGCCTTTACACGCGAGCCGCTAGAGGCAAACGGTCAATACCGCATGCGACTTTCGTTGGATGCGCAGCATGGCGGCCGCCAGCCCAATCTTCGGGGGCTCCAAATCCATTGTCGGAGGCGATCATGGGGAACCGGTGAACTGCAGATGACAATCTGCTTAGAATTCTTAGTTCACGGGCGGAGAGACGGCGAACACCCAAGGACGCTCTCGCGTCAAAGAACGATTGCAGGAGGCCCCGCCACCTCGGCGCAAGGGTCGAGATGAACGGCCCTGCCGCCCTATGCGCCTTCACCCCTGTATTCCTTTCGGGTCTTCTATCGAAGGCAGTGTAGCCTTCGGGATTGACACAAGAGGATTCCACTCGGATTCCACGTGACTTCCACCGGAGGAGACACGGAAAGGAGGTGAAGAACAATGAAAGTCTATACAACAGTCCTCGGAGTCACGGGGATCACGGTACAGCCAGGCAGCACGAACAGTGCGGGAAAGCCGGTGCGGGAAGTGGTGATCACGACCGCGGATGGTGACCTGATCCTTCGGCTATCCAGTGAGACCCGTGAGGATCTCCAGGTGAGCTTCGCCGGCGACAAGCAGGGGAGCTTCAAAAGCACCCTGAAGAAGCAGCTCGCGGGCTAGTTCCTTCAGCCTCCCCCTACGTAGTAGGGGGAGGTACCCTCATTCCTCCTTGGCCTTGGGTTTCTTCACCACGGCCGCGTAGATCTGGGTATCCTGTTTGGCCTCACCGGTTTTCTGATTCCGGCGCTCGGCGACATGCGGGTAACCCACGACCTGAACTTCATCGCCTTTGCCTAAACCGCTCTCTCGCAGCTTCTCGGCGCGAACCCCGAAAGCAACGATTTTGTGCCAGGTGCCCTGGTCGCCCGGTCGCTCGTGCACATTCATCGAGAAGCTGCCGACGAGTGTGCCTCTGGGAGTAGTCCGAAACTTGGGCGCGTAGCCGATCCGGCCAACAAGCGTCACGCGATCGCTGTCCCGTTCCTGAGGCTCGACGGTCGCCGTGGCGGCTTCTGTCTCAGCGACTATCCGTGCCTCGACAACTTGCTCCGGTATGTTGGATCGTCGTACCTGGCGTACCGCCAGGCTGAGGCTCGTTTCGTCGACTCCAAGTGTCGTGTAGCAGTCGCCGTCCCTGGCTTCAGCGAAGAAGCCAACGTCCTGAACCACCCGCAACGCGGTTGTCCCAGTGAGTCGCGCCGCGGTGTGGCCCATTCGCGCCCGGGTCACACGCGTAGCCGGGAACACTTCTACAACGCAGCTGCCGATCGCCAGATGGATTCCCGCCCCGTCGTCCAGGTCATCAAGCGGGCTTACCGGATACGGCGCCCGGATCACCGGCGATATATCAAGCTCGTTCTCCTTGCTCATACAGTGGGGTAGAGAGTACGACAATAAACGGATAATGTCAACAATAAGGGTGAGTTCTGCCGCCCTTCCCTGCCTGATCGAGCGTCCGCTAGCGAATGCGGTGCCCGGTCGTCCTATCGGACTGCTCGGCTGTAGACCGACAACGGCTTGCTCTGTCCGTTGGTCCGCTTGATAGGAGTGGGCAGATCAAGCAGGGAGAGCGGCACATCGGAAAACGGCTGGAGCGCCCGGGGAGAGAGAAAAAACTCAACCGGATCCAGCTCGTGGCCGGAAGGCAGGGTGGTAAACACAAAGAGGTTTGCCTGCTTCTCCTGACCAAGATCCTTCAGCGTCTCCTCAGCCCAGCGCACCAGATCCGCCAGGCGTTTATCAGGACCACCAGCTCGCCGGCAGGCAGCGTCTTCGACGATGAAGGCGACCGTGACGTAGCGCGTGCCGAAGATCTCCTGGTACGGCTCCTTGATGTAGGAGAGCAGTCCTCGGACCTTCTTCTTGATCCGATCTACCCCTTCGGTATCCCGGTCGATCTCAAGAAGCAGCGGGAATGATACCGGCCGCTCCCGGTCCGGAAGTCTTGCCCGAAAATTCACCCAGCCGTCCGGGCTGATCGACTCTTGCTCAACCTCCCCGGTCTTTTGGTCGACCTTACCGGTCGGCAGCTTCACGGGATTGCGCTTGAGGTCAAGGTCATGCCGCATGCCGGCGATCATGACCGCGCCGATGTGCCGCTCGAGGAGCTTGGCCGCGACCAACACGTCGTTCACCGCGAGCGTATGGAAGAGAAACGTGTCGGTTCGCCGGCGCTCCTCAGACGGGCGATAGCGCCGCTCGGTTTCAAGCCCCATCTCGCTCATCAGACGCCGTCCTTTCCGGGCCAGGAAGTACACCCAAGGAACCGAGCCGGCGGGTTGGGAGCGGGGACCAAAGGTCCTGCCAACCAAGCCCTTATCAAACAGGCGCTTTAAGAGCTCGCGCGCATGGTTGATCGACGTTGGGCTGTAGCGAAGGCGCGTGAGCTGCTCGGCGGTCAGGTAGTGAAAGTCGAAGAGGAGCCGAAGTATCTCCTCTTCAAGCGTCGTAACGCGCTGACTTTCACGATCCACACCGGTTCTTGCCATGGACATTACTCTAGCAGAAGAGTTGACGGACTGCAACTTATCGAAATATATACGAATAGTTGACTTCTGCTATAAGACGTGATACTATTCGTCACTTTTTTGAAGGAGGCATACGGGACGGGAATCACTCTCACCATATCGACCGGATGACGAGCGGCCACACGGGCCGGAGGTGGTTTCCGTGGGTGAGTGGTTCCCGATTTTCCCGCCGGACCGAACGGTTGAGGAGATGCCGAATGCAGATGTGCCGTGGGCGCATGTCCCGCGGTTTACCCGCTACGTATCCCTTGACACGCAAGGCCTGCTACCGCTACTGCCAGTCGAGTTCGCTACAGTTGCTTCCGCGCCGAGTAAATACCAGGCATTCACCCCCTTCCAACCTGACCTTGGCTACCAGGTCACTGATGAGGACTTTGCCCCAGTAACCCGGGAGGAGAAAGCCTTCGGCCCGGGCTCTGTGTACCGGGGCAGCGTGTATCACAGCATGCCGGAGGCGCCACTCTGTCTTGGCGTATTCATCAACCGCCGCGACATTGAGAGCCTTGGAATCGTCACCTCACGAGTAACCGAGGAGGGTTGGCCACTCTACGATTTTCACCCGAAGGCGGCCGCCATTCTTTCGGGCCTTCGACTGCATGTCGAGTTCCCGCAGAGCACCTTTGCCGCTCGGCCAGAGATCGGGGACGCGACGCTGGAATTTTTTGAAGACTTCCATCCGGTTGATACTCCTCCGCTCGGGAGGCCGGATCGCGTCTGGCCCAGTGGACTCCAGCTTGCGCTCCCTCCTGACCCAACACTCCTTGCGCAGATTCACGCACGATTTCTCCTGCGCTAGCTACTCTTCCCCCCATCGCTCGGGACCCTCCGGGCTGGGGTCATCCTCCCCGCTGCGGCCGCGAATCTCATCATCAACATCATGTTTTGGGCGGCAATACCCGCCTCGTCGTGTTTGCTCGCGCGCTGTCTCAACCCGCACCGAACGCAGAGGCGCCGGCGCATGGGCCACCAACTCCGTTCGCATCCAGTGCTCCTCCGGTGTCCCGTCCTTGAGCAGCTTGCAGTAGGCCCGCAACACCGGCAGACTTCCCAGCGTATTTGCCAGCTCGTTGCGGATATCCGCGACCGGCCGTTGCCGGTACTGCGGCACGGTCTCACTACTGGCTATAAGCAATGGCTCCCGTTGTAGCAAGCGACCCAGCTCGAGGAACGTTACGCCCCCGACCACCAAAGCGACCCCCCACGCTGTCACTTGCTTGTACGCTGTCAACGAAAAGCACTTCGGCACGCGCTCATACAGGTCTCGATAGGCCGCGGGTATCTTCTCCGCAGAGCGAATTACAGCCTCCGCTTGCGGTCGAACGAGCGCGTGCTGCTCGCTTCTGGACAGCGCACAGAACTCCTCGCTAAGCCGGCTTCCTACCTCATTCAAGATCGAGCCATATCGGTTGAACGGTGCGGACAATACCTCTGCGTACTGGGCAGACGAGAACAGCACGTGATCCGAGAGCGAGCGTTCATCGTCTGTTCTCTTCCGGATTCCCTCGCGCTGGTCGATTCGCTCGAGAATCTTCTGCGCGAACTTGGCCCGCTCTACTTGGCTGAGCTGAAAGATCAGCGTGGACACCGCCCGTTTTCCCGTCGCCCTATCCGGAGCATGTAGGAGGAGCTGTCCGGCCACGTACATCATCTTTCTGAGCACGTCTCGCTGCTCCTCATGCAGAGGAACCTCCCGCCACTCCTCCGTGGTAGTCGGCTCGTACAACGAACCTCCCCGCATCTCAATCGAACGGAGTTCGGATTGCAGACCGATCCATCCGCGCAATGTTTCGAGTATGCCCGCACCCGCGACGGCTTCCTCCAAGCTCCCGACTTCGAGCTCACCCCGCATCATGTGAAGCAGGAACCGGTTGATCTGCTCAATGCCGTACCGCAGGCTGGAGGGCCTGTAGTTATACGGCTCTCCCCCGTAGTACACGAAAACCGGCTCATGTGCTGGGCACTCGTCGCGTGAGCGATTCACAAGGGGAACCAAGCGGCCTCGCACTATTTCTTGGATCGCCGGGTTGTCTGGCCACCTTCGCACAAGGTCCTCGACCGGCTGCGGGCTGATCACTTGCTTTGGAAGATACCCCACAAGTTCCTGCTTCGGTTCGGCATTGAAGTTGAGCTTTAGCTCGTCCGCATCCTCACCACTGACGCCGAACACCACGAGGTTTGCCGCGCTGATCTCGGCCACTTCTTGCCCAATGGCTTTCAGTTGCCTGCGGTTCTGGTGGGCAGTCGTTGTGGCGATGCCATACTTCCGCGCTTGCGTTATGAGCGTCGCGAAGTCCTTCGTTGCGAACCGATCGTACTCGTCGGCGTAGAGAAAGAATTCGTGCCGCTCTCGCGTATCGGCCCGGCCTAGCGCGTTTGTCAGCAGGAGCCCCACCATCACGGATCCCAGGAGGTTGACCGGCTCCGGATCCAACTCGCCGATGGGGAGCTTTACGAGGACGATCTTGCCTTCGTCCATAAACGCACGAAAGTCAAAGGTGCTTGTGCTCTGCCCCACGATCCGGCGCATCACCGGATTCGTCACAAAGCGGCGCACCTTGTTGAGCGTCGATCGGCGGTAGTCGCGCTTATCGCGGTCCGGGAGAGGATCGTACTCCTGCCGCCAGAAGTCGCGCACGACGTCGTTTTCAACGTTGGCAACCAGTCTCCGGCGGAAGGAATCATCGGCCAGCAACTTTGGTAGTTCATACATGGTGCAGCCGGGATTAGCGATCAGCGTGTAGCTGCAGTTGTAGAGAAGGTCCTCAAGCAGCGGCCCCCAGCTCTCCTGCCCCCACAGCTTTCGGAATACGCCGACCGCCTGTTCCGCTCGCTTGGCAACGTCTTCTTCCGTTGCGCCCTCTGGGAGCTGGAAGAAATTCACACCAAAGACGCAGTCGCTATTGCCGGCGTCAAGGAGCACTACATCTCTCAGCCGGTGCTCAGGCAGCATGCCGAGCAGATCGTCGATTGCGTCGCCATGCGGATCCAGGAAGCAAAACCCCTGATCCGCTTTCGCATCTTGCAGCATGAGGCTCAGCAGGAAATTCGTCTTGCCCATGCCCTGCTTGCCAATGACGTAGAGGCCCTGCAGGCGACCTCTGGTGTCGAGCACTATGTCCCGACCGGTCTCTACATCTGCTCCGAGCGTGATAGTTCGGCTCGCGAAGCTCATGTCTCGCTGTCCGCGCGCGCATCAGCGGTGCGCTCTCGCACTTGCTGGTGGATTGCGGTATGTTCTGTTTCCAGTCCCTCGAAAACCTCCTTCCAGGGGCGTGGCAGGATAACTCCCCCGTCCAGTCTGATTGCCGCCTCCCACTTGATCACTTCGTCGCACTCGACCACGCATACGAATCACTCTCGTTCGTCTCTTGATCACCCCACGGCAGCTTCCGGGAAAACTCCAGTTCCACAGAGACCTCCGGCTTCAACCGGTGACTAACTGCTTCATGAGCGCCGGCGGCGCGACGCGCCAGTGCCTCATCACGAAGAACTCCTGCACAAAGCGCCCCACTGTGTCTTCGGCGCTCGTCTCCATGAAACCGGCTTTGCCGCATCACCCTCCTTGAGCAACCGAGAAGCCACCCCCAAAGGGAGAGTGGACAGGGCGTTGCCTATTCTCCAGCTCGGCTACTTCTCGTAGGCACAATTGCTAGCATCGTGTCGAGCATTTCCACAGCTGTGCTGGTTGATATCATGCTCACAGGCTTCGCGTATATAGGAGCATGCTCGCGAATCCCGCCAGGTGCAGCATTCTCTCTAAATTCATTCCTGTCATTATCGAAGCAGTATAACTTCCTCCAAATTCCGCTCCGGGCTTCTTCCAAAACCACTCTCACTCCAGCATCCCCGGTTGCTGTATTGGCTGCTATGCTAAGCTGTCCTGCCAGGTGTCGCTGGGGGTTACGCGGTATCCCCGCTATGTATTTGATGTTATTCTGCACGCCTTCATGGCCGATCTGCGCTATGAGCGGACTTCCTAGCGATGAAACATCGCATGACACGTTGTTGATCTCATTCTGCTCAAAGGAAATGTGTAAGTCGAGCCAGTACCCCGGGCCCTTTCTTGGAATCTCAATAGATACCTGAGAGTGCGAGAGCATCGGCTCAGGCCCAGTGAATACCCACAGGGCGCAGTTGTACCACACGTCGAGCTCCCCCACGGTTCTCTTGTGTTTCCAAGTCAACTCTTTGGTTTTTCGCTCTCCTACGTCTGGGTGCGCTGGCCGTATCTTGGCCAGTAGTCTCTGCCAGAGACCCTGCTGGTGATTCCTTCCTCTCTGTGTTGCAGGCTCGGCTCCAGTCGTCTCCGCGAGCATGCGAGTCGCTCGCATGATAAACGCTTCTTCGTAGGGAGCCGTCCGTGCTGCTATTGCCTCTAGGAGCGCAGCCGTGTTTGCACCCCGTAACTCATCTCGTTCTGGCTCGAGATCATCCTCGCCAAGGAGTGTCAAATAATCATCATCGCTCGACATGCTCTGGTCCAGGTCGATGCGCTATCTCTGAGGAGCTCAGCTTTGCCTCTTCCTTGGCTACGGCGGCGAAGCGCCGCAGCCGTTCTTCTGCCAGCTTCATTTCATGCGCGTCCTGATCACTTGCTGCAAGTTGTGCCAGCCCTTCGAGTGCATCGTGCGCCACGTCGTAGATTCGCTCGACTCGTTGCTCTTGCACTGCGACGAGCCGCTCCAATGTCTCAGAGGTGACGTTCATCGCAGCGAGCGAGGCTACCTTTGTGGCCCGCTGGGCCAACGCTTCTGTCGCCGCCCTAACGCTTGTGGAACATTCCGCTAGCCGATCACCTGTTACGCCTGCCTCGCGGGCGTGAGGTATGCTCTGACGCAACTGGGCCAGCTCTGCTGCTGCATCTATGATGAGGTTCGCGATTGGCCACCGCGGAAGAAGTGGAGATAGGCTCGCACGCGCCCTTGCTTTCCAGGGGCTTGTCCCCTTTACCGTAATCTTCCCGCCTGGAGATCCCAACGACTCCTGCTCCTTCGTACGTATCGGTGGAGCGAGTGAGTTCGCGTTCACGAACATGACAATCGCCTGACCGACCCGGCTCCTCGCCGCAGTCGGAATGGGTTCCAAACTATCAGCCTCTGTCCTCGTGGCGCGGAATGCCTGCGTGGCGAGTACACCGACCACAATACCGAAGACAAAAAAGAGGATTGCTACTCCCGCCATTTGCGTTGCACCGCCCCGTGGCATATCCCCTGACATCGTATTGCGAAGAGCGCTGCCGGTCAACTTTAACCCTCTTGCTCAAGCGCCAGTACGGGCGATCAACGGCATAGCTCGAGTAATCTTGTCGCAGAGCGGCAACCGAAGGGCTCGGCGGCGGGACGCCGCCACAACGTGTGGTGAGAGAGGAAGGCATGAACGTACTGAACCGGCTCGCGAGGATCTTCCGCGCTAAGACCAATGCTGCCCTGGACCACATGGAGGATCCGATCGAAGCTTACAGGCAGATTCTTCGGGACAATGAGCCCAAGATTAGAGAAACCCGGAAACAAGTCGCTGATGCCATGGGCCACCTTAGCATCATGAAGCAGGACCTGGCTGAAGCTCAGAAAGAGTCAGCAGCTTATGAGGAGCAAGCTGGCATTGCAATAGATCAGGGCAATGACGATCTCGCCCGGGAATGTCTAGCCCGAAAAAACGACTACGACACCAACGCGACGATCTACGAAGGTCAGATCCAGTCTCAGCAGCAACAGGTAAAGCAGCTCAGGCAGTTCCTCTTTTACCTCGAAGCCCAATTTGCGTCCGCGCATCGCAATTTACGGATGAGGGAGGGGCAAAGAGACAACGCCCGGGCTATCGCTGATGCTGTCGATGCGCTTCGAGCAATGTCTGGGTCTGACGCTTCCAGCGAGTTGACGAGACTTGATGATGAGCTGCGGCGCGAAATCGCTGGGAAACTTGCGCAAGGCGAACTCATGAGCGATTCGTTTGATCTGCAAATCGCAAAACTTAAGACATCTCGAGGTATGCAGGTGGTCGAGGCGCAGTTTCAGGAGATGAAGGCGGAGCGTGCACACAAGAAGCTTCAGCCCCCAAGTCCGCACTAATCCTCGGCGAGTGCAGTAACAATCTTCGCTTGACAATCCATAGGCTCCGTGATACGCTCCATCCTATATGCCGGAATGGGAGGAGCGTCAATATGAACGTCAGAGAGGATCAAGCAGAGAGCGGACCTCCACCCAGCCCAACGATCTTGTTGAGCGATTCGCCGGCCTGCCTAAGCTCGATCGACTCGAAGTCGTCATGGCTGCTCAGAAGAGGCAACAAGCGTGGGAGCGGGCAATCATGCCAGTGAGAGGTATTCGCCGAGATCCGGGCTCCCAGACGCTATCAATAAGGACGTCTGAACAGGCCCAACAGGCGATGCTCCTTGAGTCCTACTACACCGTTCTTGCCAAGACCCTCGAAGGCCAAGCTTTGGCTCTGCACACCGACCGAGCACCTGTGGAGCACAAGATCCAACGACTGAGAGCGGAGGCTCAGGAAGAATTACTCCGCCTTCAGCCCGTCAAGGAGCGAGGAGATTGGCATGCCCTCAAGGCGAAGTGGCGTGAGCGGGCTGATGAGCCCCGGAAACCACGGTTATTTCGCAGGGGGTCAGATGACGACTGGTTCCGCGATCGCGACGAGTATGAAGCACGCATGCGAACCTACAAGTTTGCCGACACGAACTTCGATCTTGCCAACGTTCGCCGGATTCTCAAGATGGTGCCTGACAAAACCCCGCCGCTTGATCCGCAGCAAATGGATCCGCACCCCCTCATCATTCCAAAAGTCACCGCGTGACCTATAGAGCCCCCTCTTCCTTCTCTGTAGCAGTTGCGACAAGGCGAGGCGTTGCCGTCGGCGGATTCGGTGCTTGCGTTACGTGGCTACCTCTTCGACCGACCGCCACACTTAGAGAGACGATCATCACAAGCCCCAGCAGGACAACGATCACCCATCGCTGCCGCTCAATCATCTACCTCAATCTTCCTCTCCTGCCCCTCTTTCCCTTCACGAAACCTCTGTCTATCCCAACCGCATAAGTATCGTATGATCGCGCCGACGTCATAGGAACGAGGGTCTTCGGCAGCCACAGAAACCCTGCGGGCTACTGTGGCTTGAACTTATAGGAGTCGGCTTGCGACACCAACTCCGCTCGTGTCGCAAGGAACGAGCTTCTCGGGCCTATCGGCATTGCCTTGCGTCAAGGGTTTCCGCTTCGCTCCAATGAATCCCGCTGCGCGGGACCCTTGACTCCGGCTCTTAAGCTTAGTTTCGGTTCAATTACGGGGCAGCGGGAGCTGCCCCTCTTATCACCTCCTGCACCTGGCGTACACTAGCGCTGAACGGCTGCAGCACTGAGAAGCCACAATTCCTGCAGCCGGCGAGACCCTGGTGGATGGGCCGGGGTCTTTTCTTATTGACGATGTGGTTTGTTAGTAGTATAGTTGCTCCAATTATCAAGCTCTACAGAAAGGGGGTGAGTGAATGAGAGAAAAGTTGCTTATAAGCATCGTTGCCGTCTGCGCATTTGTCGCTGGCGTTCTGGCTGTGAAGTTTGTCGGTACGGCCTGGGCGAGCATACCTGGCCCTGGTGGTGTGATTACCGGTTGCTACGTTGCGCCGAAACCGGGAACAGCCGCGGCGCTGAAGGTTATCGACACCGGAAATACACCGACCTGTCCAGGCAAGGCCCTTGCTCTGCCATGGAATGAGATAGGCCCGACTGGTATTCCGGGACCTCAAGGTCCGGCGGGCCCCCAGGGACCACAGGGACCTCCCGGCTCATTGGGAGCCGGCAATATCGCTTTTATGGATCCTGGCAATAACGGGTGGGTGCTTCGAACCGATGGCACTGTCTGGAGTTGGAGTGGATCGTCCTGGCAGCAGGAGAACCCGAATGTCCCGATATCCACCTCGCAGATCGTGGAATGGACTCAGTTTTCTTTCCTCGACACGAGCGGCAATTGGTGGAGGAACAATAGTGGCACCTGGCAGAACGAAGGGCATCCGTAACCCTCAACGATCGACATCTCCCTGATTCTCGAGCATGCCGATGATCCTATGTGCGCTCTTCTGGATCGCCTCAAGGTTTCGCTTGAGAACTTGGCGATCCTTGGCCCAGCGGGAGACGTACGGAAACGTGTATCCGCTGGAGTCGAGCTGGTAGTGGTTGAGGACCACGAAAGCGGCCGACTCAGCCACTGTCTCGACATCCGGCCCATGCATGCCAAGGTTGTGGCCGGCCACCATATGCGCGGTCTCGTGCGCCAAGGTCTTTGTTGCTTGGTCGCCGTCGATGTGGCTCCCGATCCCTATGTGCCGGCTGAACGGGTCAAAATAGCCGTTTGAAGGCTCTGTCTCCTCCCGTGCGACGCTCACGTCTTGCAGCTCGTTGAAGTCGAGGAGGTCGACATATAAGCGCATGCCCGGATCCGATGCGCCGGCGACAAACACGACTTGCGGCGGTTCCAGTAGGGGCGGTCCCCCGGTTTGAGAGATATCAAAAACCGTACCCACGCCGAAGCTCGATACCACGAAGTGCGCGTCCTCATCGTCCTCCTCAGGGGTGACCTTGCGCTTGTGAGGCACGAGGATCTTGATCCCCTTCTCGCCCTTCTTGACCTGCCGCCCTAGCTCTTGCCACTTCTGGTAGCCGGCGACCCGGGTGGCGTCTGGCCGTTGGAATTGAATCAGCGCGATGTTGCCGGCGCTGTAGGAATGGAAGCGCGCCATAGTGCGCAGATAGTCTGCAAAGCTCTCGCTGCCGAGGATGGCATCAATGCCCGCCTCAAGCTGCTTGAGTGCTTCCTGGGTTTTCTCGCGCGGGGACAGACCGCCACGATGGTCGGTCTCGGCCCGCGGCATATAGGGGCGATAGTAGCGCTATTGACCGCATGTGTCAATAGCGCTATTGCTGTTTCATGGTCTTGCGAAACGTAAGCGCATGACCCTCGATAGCCGCAGCGAAGGCCCGAAAGGAAAGTGCCGGAGACGGGTGGTCAACTTTCAACGGCTCCCTAGCTGACAATGTTAAGCACGAGGCAGTGTAGAGACGCTCGAGTATGAGACGTTCGCATAGCACCTGATAGCGCTTGGCGTAGGAGGCACCAAGGAAGATAGGGTCCACCTTGAAATAAGGCTCCTTAGAGCGCACTGCTCGGTGGACCTCCGGCACGTCTTCTAAGAGAAAGAAGTAGCCCAAGAAGGGCCGCGGAGCTGCCATACCAAAGCGGTCCTCGCGATACGCGGTCCACAAATCGGTGGCATTCCCGATCGCTTCCTCAACCCGGTTGTTGAGATTGTTTCCAAAGCTGCCTACCTGCGATTTGAGCTCGACAGCCAGCACGAGTTGACCTTCTGACACGACGAGGAGATCCCACTTCTTCTCCGTGCGGTAGTAACCTGGCAGTTCCAACGCAGTGCGCGTGCGGATGTCCAGTCCTTGTAAGCCAGCGTCAACAAGAATGTCTCGAATCAATACCTCGATTGCACCCATCTGGGTACCACCGGTGACAGCACCACGAGTGCCGGCGTCGATCTTTCCCGCCTCACGTTGTTTCTGTGCCTGGCGCTCGAGTGCGTCCCAGAAATGGGCAACGGCATCGCGGAAGCGCGCGTCAAGTTCCATCCGCTACCTCCGTGGGGATGCCCTCTATGCCATAGAGTTGAAAGGCTGTGGCGGTTGCTTGCTCGACGTTCCGGGCGCGGAAAGCACTTCGCAGGGACTCGGCCGCGTCATGGGGAATGGAATGCGGAGATGGCACGCGGATACGGCGGAGGTATTGGGCCTGAAAGCGCAGCGTGCCACCACGCATCCGCACGCAGTAACACTCGATGAAAAACTGGGCGACGCGCGACAGCAGCAGCCCTCCCAGGACTTCTAAATCCCATCCCGTCGAGGTTAAGACATAGAGATTGTGGTGTGGATACGTCTTTCCCTGGTCGAGCACGGGATTGATCGTGAGCTTGAGGTCCGGGAAGTACAGCTTCGGTCGCTCCAAGAGGCCCTCGGCAACGCGGTCAATGGTGCGATACCAGCTTCGCGGATTCCGGGATGCAATATTGCGCCGTTTCAGGGCTAGGCTGTGCTGGACAAAGTACGCGGCAAGCCGAGGATAGTGGGAAAGACCGACCAGTCCGTTTGCGCCCCATGGATTGATTAGATAATGCCCTGACCATCTGAGACTGCCAGTCGCAGTGTCGCCGGCCATGGCAAGCGGCAGCAGACGATCGGGCTCGACCGCTGCCGAGTCGGTAGTTATAAAGACGTCGTCGGCGCCGGTCGCGACGCCGATACTGATTTTGGTTCCGGTGGCCTCGTCCTCGATCGGCTGAAATCGTGTCTCGAGCCGTTGCAATAAGGCGAGACGTTCTGGATCCACACGGGGCCACGGATCTTCACCTGTGAACCACACTTTGGTCGTGCTTGCACGGAAGCCTGGCAGACTCCGACTATCACGCTCCCCTGAAGCAACGTCGCGTAGCAGATCCGCCAAGCGCTGTCCGTCAACGGGTCCCGCTTCGGCGCCGGCGCTTGCAACTATCGCCTCCCCCTGTGGGGCTCGGCGAATGACGACGATGGCTGGGTACGCGCTCACGTCATCCTCAAATGCTGGCGCATTGTGCATCTCGATGACTGCTTCAATCCCAAAGCCCGCGGTTACGAAGCGTCGAAGGTCCGCACCATAGGCGTTGAGCATCCAGCGGTCGGCACAGATGAACGCACACACGCCGCAGCCGGCGAGCTGGGTCAGTGCCGCCTGGATAAACGCGACGTAGATGTCAGCGCGTCCTCGCATCGTTGAGTACATGGCCTTATATGCCGCCAGCAGCTCGTCGGGCACATCGTCGTACCGAATATACGGTGGGTTCCCAATTACGAAGTCGGCACCTGAATGGACAGGTGGAGTGAGCAGATAGTCCGCGTTGATGACCCAATCGCTCGTTAGGGCCGCTGCGTCATGGTCAGCGATACCCCCAGCTGTAAGCTCTTCTCTGGCCACCTCGCCGAGCCGTGCAGCGGTTGCAGGATTCACTTCATAGGCGCGAATCGAACCGGCGAGCGCGGACACGGGATGCTGATACAGCCGCCACGACTCCAGCAGACGGCGAATCATCGCACGGAGAAAAGCCCCGCCGCCCGCAGCCGGCTCGATCGCAACGGCGGACGTCAAGTCCTTTGTGGATTGATAGCCGGCGAGATCGAGAACAAGGTCCACCACCCACGGCCGGGTATACACGGCACCGGTTTTCTCTTGTGGGCCAGCTGCAGTTGGACTCAGTTGTGTATAGAGGGACAGCTGCATAGGAGACATAGGGTATAGTAGCACTGCACTTGTCGATCGTCAACAGTTCCTGTATGAAACGGCAAAGGTGCGCTGAAGCAAGGAAGTCCGTCGGGAGCGACCAGTAATTCGGCAGGTTACACTACGTATCTCGGTTTCCAAATCACGGCAATGCCGTTTATACGGAAGGTTAGGCGTGCCGGGTCACGAGCCTTCGCTGGCATCTCCCGTCGTCAGCTCCCGGAGGTCCAGGCGCAGATTTGTTTCGCGGTGCGTGTGGAACCCGTCAGCTACTACATCGATCAGAAGTTTGTACCGTTTGCACGACGGGTCGATGACTGCGCCATTTAACGTAACCGGAGGCAGAGACCTTCTGAAGGTCCCATGGATGATCGTGTCCGATCCACCGTCCCACTGAAGGTGGCGTGTCCAGTCTCTTCTCATTCCTCGCTTCTCCAAATCCTCCCAATCGTCTTCCTGGGATCTGGACAATGCCGTCAGTCCAACGAACTCGAGGCGCACAGCTGGGTGGTGCGCGGAGACCTTCGTCCGACATTCGAGTGTCATTTCGATATCGAGGACAGTGTCAGGTCCTGCAGCCATGCGTACCCCGTTGTTGGCCTCAGATCTGATGGCTCGGAGGCAGACTTCCCTGGTCTGTGCATCCCAAGGTCCAACAAGAATGGTGACATCTGGTACCTGTGTCGCTGCCGCGTAAGCACGGATAGCAACAACCGCGGCTTCGACCGCCAAAAACACGGCAGCGAAGGTAGCACCGGTGCTGAGGAGCGCGGCGTGGTCTGCAAAGCTGAGGTTCGCTTTCCACGTCCCGATCGCGATCACCACGAGCACTGCAAGAGGTAGAAGTACTACAGCGGTGGCCAACCAGAACCGGATCTGTCTCCCGTTCAACTTCATCAGCCTGCCACGGATTTCAGCCTTCGCTCTCCTACACATGCTTGTGAAGCCGAGCTCTGGGAGCCATTGTATGCGTCGGCATGCTAGTTCGTGAGCGACGGCATCAGGCGGAATCTCTATGGAACGTGAGACGAGGACCTCGAAGCAGCAGACCTTTACCTGTCCCGCTGGTTGTCTCGGACCGAAGCTGCGGATGCTCCACGTTCCCGAGTGCCGGCTGTCCTTTTAACTACCAGGCCAAGGTGCGGTTGTCGCGACAACGACCGGGACACTGCGACATGCTGGAGCGAGGACTTGACCGACACGGTATCCAGAACGCTTGATTCTGGAAGCCGCCGCACATAACTGCGGTTATGTGAACCTCCGCTCCCCGATTTTGGCTTCTTGACGCCAAATCGCTGGTTCAATATAATACGCGAACTGCCGTGTTATATGAACCTGTTTTCCCGCGATGGTCGCGTTGACCGTGTCGGGAAACTCTGTCACACTGCCGATGCTATGAAAACCGATCTATCGATCCCACCCACACTTGCCTCTGCGCTCACCTCGTTTCTCGACTTCCTGACCGCTCGCAACATGAGCGACCACACGATCACGGCCTACGAGACTGACCTTCGCCAATTTCTCGAGTATCTGGCCGAGACCGACATCACGATCGCGCGCGCCGACCAGATCTCCAAGCGCGATATCACCGAATACCTTTCCCATCTCGCTCACCTCGGCCGTTCCGGAGTGACCCGGGCGAGGAAGATCGCCGCCATCAAAGAGCTGTTTCGGTATCTCGTCCAGTCCGACGTCCTCTCCCACTCCCCTGCCGACGCAGTGGTCCTACCGCGGCGAGAGCGGAAGCAGCAAACCTTCCTACGGCTTGATGAATACCGGAAGATGTTGGCTGTAGCCGGCGGCAATCTCCGGGACTTTGCGATCCTGACCGTCTTTCTCCAGACCGGCATTCGGGTGTCTGAGCTTGCCAACCTTCGCCTTGCTCATCTTGACCTGCAAGCGAAGAAACTCACCGTTGTCCAGGGCAAGGGTAAGAAGGACCGAGTGGTTGAGCTAGAGAAGAAGGGCGTCCAGGCTCTTCAGAACTATCTGAGAGTCCGGCCCCGGCATGTCGAGGACGATCACTTGTTCCTCAGCTACCAGGAGCGAGGCCTCTCGGTCCGGGGGGTCCAGGACATTGTTGAGAAGTACGCCAGGCTCTCGGGCATTGAGAAGAAGTTCTCGGCCCATTCGCTCCGGCACACCTTCGGCACCTATAAGGCGGATAAGGTCTCGCCCTGGTTGCTCAAGGAGTGGATGGGCCACTCCTCCATCCAAAGCACGCAACTTTATGTCCACATGAGCCGGGAGAAGGCGCAGCGTGCGATGGAGGAAACGAGTCTATGACCGCTAGGAACAAGACTTTCGCCACCAACCCACTCGGCGAAGGCCTGAATGTCTACCGCCAAGGTGGCTGGCGAGGGCAATACACACGGGTAAGACGCTGGCACCGTCGTCTAAGAACGGCCCGCACCGAAAGCGACTTCATCGACTTCCTCTATGCGTTCTTCCAAAACACTAACCACCTCGCCGATTGGGTGAGTAATGATCGCCCCGAGCAACAGACACGAGTCGAAGAGTTGGTAGCGCAAACAATCGAGCTGCGCATCTGTCGAGACATTTGCAATGCCACGAAGCACTTCGACTTCAATGGACCGCCGAAGGTGCCCGCTGGTTTTGCCGATGGTCGAGAGTACATCCCGGACAGCTACCCAAGAGAATATCCCGGATTTCCTCTATTCTTCATCGCTGGCGGCGTAAAGTACGATAGCCTTCAACTAGCCGACCGATGCATGGCGGCCTGGGATACATTCGTTCTTACCCTAGAGCCGACCTCCACGAGCGATCACGAGCCGTCTGAGGAGGGAATCGGCTCATGACGGAACGGGAGGAGCTCGCGCGCGAGTCGCTCTGGCACTTCGATGAGGAGCTGGGCGCGATGGAGCTAAAGGAGCGGCGATCGCGTCCGGATCTCTACACCGTCCGCCTGAAAGCCCGCACCGAATCGACTCCTTATCAGTCGGCACGAGAACTCTATCCGCTTACCCATTCCGGCCGCAAGCACGAGGTCTCCGGCAAGGCCTATATCCTCGTTCCCGATATGACCCTCGCGGTCGGCTTATATCCCCAGGAGCGACCATCCGGTGCGATCGGTGAGGTAACAGCTTTTGAGTGGCAAGGGATGCGCCACCACGACATCGCCAATGTCCGGGGACTTTACTACGACGCGGATCAAGCGCTGGCGATCTGGGAAGTTGATGAGTGGCAACGACTCGACGAATTTGCGCACGGGAGGCTCTGGCAGCTCTTTGAGAACTGGCTGGTGCAACGCATCCCTGCCGCCACCCAGATCTTCACGGATGATGCCGAGCCGCACGAAGACACCGAACGGAATCGGGAGTTTCTGCATAACCTCGGCTACGCGCATGTCGCCGGCACCCATCGCATCTTTGCTAAGGAGGTGGGAAAGCCATGAAGAATCGCTACCTCTTTATGGATCCGCCGGCCGGCGTACAGCGAGCTCACCTCGACAATCTGGCGCTAGTTCCTGGCAATCTGCTGCCTCGAGTCCGAGAATGGCTAAAGCTCGCCGGAGAACTCCCTCGAGACGAGTTCGTGATCGTTGTTCCCGCGGCTGACACAAAGCAGAAGCAGACCACGAAGTCGGTCGCGGCGCTTCTTCGAGCTAATGGTAATCGGGTGCGGCTGGTCCCGGAAGAAGAGTTGTTTCGTCAACAAAGAGGGATAGTCGATCAAGTGCGGATTGGCCTCTAACTCGCCGGCCCCTTTCTGGCCCATTATCGGCTTGACGGAGTCTTGCTTCGGTATACTACTGTCACAGCGCTACCATGCACTGGCCATCCCAGAACTTTGATCAAACAGCCCATCCATGCGGTACGTACTCCCCCTATCGGAGGTCACCCCTGCAGACGAGGGGGTTGCTGGCGCAAAGGCATTCGGGTTATCTCGCCTCGCCCTTTTAGGCTTTCCCGTCCCGTCTGGTTTCGTGGTGCTGGCCACCGCTTTCGATGACTTCTTGAAGGAGAATGCTCTCCTGCTGGAGTCCCCTCACGTGGCAGCGGCACTTCAAGGCGACAGCGGAGCCATATGTACGCTCCAGGAGCAGATAGCATCGGCGCCGGTCCCTCCCCTGATATCCGACGAGATTCGGACCGCTTTCGATAATCTCGGCACACCTACAGTTGCAGTGCGTTCGAGCGCTACGGGTGCTGCAAGCGAAGATAGTTCCCACGTTTCATGGGCTGGAATCTTCTTAAGTGAACTGGATGTAGATGGTGGCGGCCTGCTCGAGTCAGTGAAGCGCTGTTGGGCTTCTTTTTTCGAAGCCGCAGCCGCAGCATACCGGCGGCGGATGGGAATCAACGACGGCGGAGCCATGGCGGTTATCGTCCAGGAAATGCTTCGTAGCGAGGTCAGTGGCGTTGCCACCTCCTGTGACGTGACGGCTGGACACAGGGACACAGTTGTCATTTATGCGTCCTGGGGCCTTGCCCAGGCGCAACTTGATGGGAGTGTGACCCCTGACCGGTATACCGTCGAGAAAGACGCGATTGGCATTCGCGATCGCCATGTTCAGGACCAGCATGACGCGCTCATTTCACTCGCCAGCGGAAAACTGCGCTGGCGGTCGCTGCGGGCCGACCAGAAGGAACGCCCAAAACTACGTGATGAGGCCATCCTTAGGCTCGCTCTCGACACACAGCAACTGGAATGCGAATTCGGCCGGCCCATTGAGGTTGAATGGAGCTTTGGCCCAAGCGGGTTTTCCTTTTTACAGTGTCGACCAATCACCACTCTCGAGCATTCAACTCGGCACCAGCCGCAATTCACGGACTTCACAGCCAAGCGTTCATGGAAGCGCCTTTACGACCGGCCTTGGAACCTATTTGCATGCTCTCTGCATGCTCGGGGCTATGCGTGTCCCACTATGGCACAGGTCCTGGGAGGTACCCTTCCAGATCAGGTCTATGTGGAACGCCAGCGAAGATCCGTATCCATCTATAGACCTGAAGATCAACAAAGCGATTTCGATGCGTCGTTCGAGCGGAGACTACATGGTGAGCCGGCGGCGATCCTTGAGGCGCTCCTCCATGCGGTTGACGTTAGAGATACCGTGGAAGTACACGTCAAGAAGGGGCCAGCGAGTTTTCCTCAGCTCCAGGATGCTGTTCTGTTCTGCGATGAGGTCGTCGTCTATACCATGGCGCTAACTCGATTTGCTGGAACCACTGCGGCTGCTTCCCCAGAGCTGCGGGATCACTTTGAGATCTCCCAGCAGATTCGAACCTCGTCACCCTTTTACGACTTTCAAGAGAAGGTTGTCGCTCCGCTCGCTGCCATGGTCTTGCAGCGAGCTGGGATCCCACACCCTGAGGACGCTGTGGGGTTCTTTACGATCCGCGAGATACTTGCCGGCCAGTTTGACGCTCTCTCCGACCGCCGCGCGGCTGCAGACGCTGGCTGGGGCTTTGTCTATCAACGTCTTGGGACCGACGAAGAGATTAGTTGGCGCGCGAACCCCGCGGCACTCACTCTCGATCTGCAGGGCCCCGACCCTCTTTCACGCTTGATACCTCAGCGCGAGCTCCGGGGCGAACCAAGTTCTCCAGGAACAGTCACTGGCGTCGCAAGGGTAGTCCTCGACATCGATGTTGACCCCACGTCATTTACCGATGGAGAAGTACTTGTCTCGGTCAATGGGCACCATCGCTTGAGCCCCCTTATGGCACGGGCTCGCGCCCTCGTGTCAGACGAAGGGGGTGCAATGTGCCATGCAAGTGTTCTGGCCAGAGAATTCAACATTCCAGCCGTAACCGGCACACATAATGGCACGCGAGTCATTACTACTGGATCACGGGTTGAGGTCAATGGCACAGAAGGAATTGTGCGCCTCCTCGGTTCTCCACCCCAAGAGGCTGACCCACTTGACAGTCAGACGTAACCACTTACACAATTCTTACCGCATCCTAAGCGTACTCTTACGCCCTGCACATATCCTCCGAGGATGCGTGAACGCGAATCTAACTATTCTGAGCTTCCAGACGATGCACGCCCATTCATTGAAAGAATACAGGCCATCAGACGTCAAGGTGATCCTGCTGCCATACTTCTTGCCAGCACGGCCGAAAGTAATTGGCCAAGCTTTGAATGCAAGTTCGAACTCGGGCGTTCTTGGTATCCTCAGGAATTCACCGCCTTGCTTCCAAAACAACAAATCCCTGAGGGACTGCCGACTCCAACCGCACTAAAAGACGTAGTGCGGTTGCTGGGAGTCGATGAGCGTATGGCTAATGATTGGAAGTACGGATGGTGGGGCATGGACGAAGGCTGTCGTACCGAACACAAAGAGATAGGGGAATTACATGCTGTTGTTCCGACGGAAGATGAGCTTATCTTCTATCACGGGCTCACGCGGACGTTGAATTATGCTGCAGTTGAAGCGGTGCGGTTCCTGACAGTCAATATGCCTGTGGAGGAGCTTCGTAGAGCCAACCAAATAGCTGATGGGAAGTCCGGCGTGTTCTAACAACGAAGGAAGGATATAAAGCGCGGCCTGAACCGTGGCGTTCCTCGACTACCCACCCGAAAGCAGTTTCCACCTTTGGTGTTCCCCCCACGCACTTCCGCGCATTTCGGACCTCACACCTCTTGACAATTCCCGAGCTGTGATATAATACACCTATGGCAGAACGGCGCGTTGATCAGTCGCAGAGCTTCTTTGTACCGCAGGATCGGGCCCTAATTGGCGTTGTTATGCGCCAACATGGCCGGGAAGTGACCCGGTTTTTTGCCGACGAGGACGAGGCGGACCGGGCTCTTCCAGTGCAGTCAACCGATGACGCGCTTTCCCTTGCAGGCAGCTGGTCTGATCTTTCGTGGGATGAGACTCAAGAGGAACTCGACCGGATCCGCCGCGAGACTCCCCCATCGCCTCCTATTGAGGTATGAGGCGATATCTACTAGACAGCACTCCCCTTGCCGGCTTTCTCCATGGACGACCACAGTTCGTCAGCAGGATCGCTCCCCTTATAACTCGACGTGAGGTCGCAACCAGCATCCTGGTCTACGCCGAAGTCGCCGAGTACCTCAAGGGCCTTCCGGATTACGACCGGCGCAGGGAGCAGCTCCGAACTCTACTGCTCTCTGTCTATCCCTATTTTCTGACCTATCCGATCCTGGATCGCTATGCGGACATTCGGCGTGCCCTTCGGGCGCCCCACGGTCCAGGGTTAATCGGCGACATCGACACCTTGATCGCGGCAACAGCGCTCGAGCGTAATCTGACAGTCATCACAACCGACACCGACTTTGAGCGCGTGCCGGATCTCGACACGATGCTTCTTCCCAGAAGTAGTTAGTCTAACTACCGATCGGGCGATCGCCCGTACGCCCGGTCGACAAACCGTATCCTCGGGGAATTCCGCTCGCCAGTAGGGCGTGCTTTGCACAGCTGGATTGCCGGAGCTCAATTGCGTGCCCTGCTACTCTTGTGGTAGTTGCCAATGCTCAGAGAGCCTGGCGCAATCAAGGAGTCGTGCCGATACTGCGATAGTTTGATATCTTGACAATATTCCGAATGCGGGGTATCGTTAGGACAATCCGCAAGGAGAAGCGCTGCTGAGACATCCTGACATCAGGGTCTCGGTGGGTTTAACTCGACATATGATCATTTCTATCGCCAGCCAAAAAGGCGGTACCGGCAAAACATCTACCTGCATTTCACTTGCAGCGGGACTTGCCCGTAAGGGCAAGAAAGTCCTTCTCGTCGATGTCGACTCTCAGGCTAATTCCTCTAAGGTTCTGCTCCAGGATTACCTCTCCATTCCCAAAGAGCAGACCGTCTACACCACCATCCTCAAGCGCCAGCCGCTCCCCGTCCATTCAACGAGCATTCCAGGCCTTGAGATCGTCCCGTCACACATCCTGCTCTCGAACACCGATGTCGAGCTTACTACCGCGATTGACCATCGGGAGGCGCGGCTGAAGAGCCAGCTGGATAAGCTCTCGCGGGAGTATGACTTCGTTCTCGTCGACTGTCCGCCAGCACTCTCCTGGCTGACCGTTAACGCATTCACTGCCTCAGACCGCGTCCTCGTCGTCGTATCTCCCGGCTACTTCGAGCTCGACTCAATCGTGCAGATCTCAAAGACCATTGCCGAGGTTCGGGAGTACTTCAATCCCCACCTCGAGCTCGCCGGCTTTCTCTTCACGATGAGCGACACCACGATCAATAGCAAGACGTCTCTTCAAATTCTTCGACAGACCTACCCGTCTCAAGTGTTTCGCACGATCGTCCCGCGGAACACAGACCTACGTGACGCTCACTTCAACAAGCAAGATATCTTCGACTTCAAGCCCGAGGCAGCGGCCGCCCACGCATATAGGAAGCTCATCGCTGAGCTATTTGCAGTATGACTAAGAAGCTAAGAGTCGATCAGATCACGAGCGAGCTTGAGGGCTCAGCCTTCTTCACTCGCAAGACGTCCCAACCGGATGATCTTCGGGCGCAGGCTGCGACGCCTGAGCAGTTGCCCGAGTCGCCCAGGCGGCCTCAGAGAGGATCTGCGACACGGCAACCCGGCGCTAGCAAGCAAGCAAGCTTGCATGCTAGCAGGCTCGCAACGCCGAAGGGGGATCTCATCGACCTAGTCAGGCGTGTGGTCAAGACACCGGGGAAGGAAGTGTCGTACGTGCGCCTGACGCCCGACGAGAAGACGCAACTAGCCGATATCGTTTACACGTTTAAGCGTCAAGGCAGGCGGACTTCGGAGAACGAGATCAATCGAATTGCCGTCAATTTAATCTTGGAGGACTATAAGGCAAACGGGGGAGCGAGCATGCTTGCACGAGTACTAGAAGCTCTGCAAGCGTGATAGCACGCTAGCATGCGAGCAAGCTCGCACGATCGTAGAACAAAAGAAAACGGCCGGCAGACCGGCAGGCCCACCAACCGCTATCTCTAACCAAGACAAGTCTAGGTGAACCTCCGGACGCTGGTCAACGGCAGGACGGAGGTTTCTTTATGGCAACGCACAGCCCGGAAGGGCCGATAAAGGAGAGAGGGAGCCCAGACACGATCGTCGTCGAAGACGAGGTGCTTCGTGCTGGATTCACGCAGATACCAAACGTCCTTCTGAGGCGGGAGGACATCTCGCCTGGCGCCAAGCTCGCATACATGGTGCTTCTCTCCTACGCCTGGCAGACTGATAGCTGCTTCCCTGGCCATGACCGACTAGCTGCTGATCTCGGCGTAGCCAAGCGCAGTGTCGTGACCTACATGCAGCAGCTCACGAACAAGGGCCTCATTGTCGTAGAGCGTCGGGGGCTCGGGCAGACCAACGTCTACCGATTGCTCAGGCTTTCAGGATCGGCTCCAGATTCCAGAAGTGAAAAATCTGCACTTCTGGAAGTGCAAAAACCGTCACTTCTGGAAGTGCAAAATCTGCCACCTAATAAAGACTCAGTTGAAGAAGACACAAATGAGAATCCTTCGAAAGTTCGAAAGGTCCAGACCACGCAAGAGATAGGGGATCAGACGGAGACACATCAGAACACACCGTCTCGTAGTGGATCACTTGATGACCAGCGGCGATCACATAACCAGACAGTCGATCCCAGCGAGCAACATCAAGCGGCGCTCCGCCCGTCACCGCGGAGGCAGGGGAACGGGAGGACCTCGTCTGACCGTCCAGAATCGTCCAGGACGGGCTTCTCCTCCGTTGCCGCAGTGTTAGATGGAAACGCCCCGAAGGGTGCCTCCACGGGCCATGTACGGCCTCAGAAGGCCTATCCTGATGACCGCCAGATCATCCTCGGCTACATTCGGGACTTTGCCATTGAACTGGGGGATGAGGCGCCGCTTCCCAGCTCGGTCTCCCGGGCGTACAACCTGTACGAGCGAACCGGGATCCCGATGGCGCGGTTCATCGCCTATCTCTATGAAGCGCGGTCCCTGACGCAGGAGTACACGGCGAGTGTGAAGAAAAAGCGGCAGGGGAAGGACGGACCCTTTGGGCCAGGGAAGAATAAGATGCCGTACTTCTTCTCGATCCTGGAAGAGCTCGTTACCGGTCAGCACGGCAAAGGATCTTCGTCCCGGCCGCCGTCGCCGGCGTGACGGTCCGATCGACTAAGGTCGAGTAGGGGATCTACTCGAGCACAAGGGACCCCCACTGCATGCGTTGCAGGCCTCGTGTCTCGTGTAGTGGATGGTGTAGTGTTTCGACCACTACGCTGAGGTGCTTTTGTGTCCGGCTATCGCCGGAATACGAGCAGGGAGGAATGGCTCGTGCATACGCACGAGTGGGGGTGGAAGACGGGGGGAGTCTGCGACAAAATGCGGGAACGAAGTGACGCATTTAGGCGGCGCGAAGCAGAGCCGGTGGCGCAGACTCCCCCCGTCTTCTCGTCTGCCTTCCACTCCACTTCGTGTCGTGGAACCGAACACTAGGCGTGTTCGGGCTGCAGCCGAGAATCCACCCCCCAAGGGGGACTGGGCAGTGCGCCGCATTCCTCCCTGACCCTCCTTCGGCGCACTGCCTGACGGACCCCACTTCGTGCCAGCTTAAGCTCCACGGCCGT
>Ga0070735_10001104_pt1 | contig 26695 bp, 17 predicted proteins | sample Coa_R1_FD_66443 | JGI IMG/M metagenome (GOLD analysis project Ga0070735, IMG submission 66443) | Surface soil microbial communities from Centralia Pennsylvania, which are recovering from an underground coalmine fire - Coalmine... | ecosystem: Environmental > Terrestrial > Soil > Unclassified ...
AAAGAGCACGGTTTCGACTATAACAACGCGGACCAGGTTGCGGACCAGTACGAGAAGGCCTGTCAGGCGATCGAGAAGTACCGCAATCACCCTGCGTTGCTCATGTGGGCGATCGGCAACGAGATGGAGATCAGCGCCGGCGGCGAGAACGCCGCGGTCTGGTCCGCGGTGAACAACATCGCGGCGGCGGCGCACCGGCTGGACCCGAACCATCCGACGATGACCGTTATCGCCGAGATCGGCGGCCAGAAAGTAAAGGCGATAAACCGGCTCTGCCCCGACATCGACATTATCGGCATTAACAGCTATGGCGGAGGGCCGTCGCTCGCTCAGCGGTACAGGCAGGCCGGCGGGGTGAAGCCGTACGTTGTCACGGAGTACGGCCCGCCGGGCGTCTGGGAGATCGGCAAGAACGCCTGGGGCGCCTACCCGGAGATGACCAGCACGCAAAAGGCGGAGGCGTACCGGAAAACCTATGAAGGATCGATCGCGGGCCAGCCGCTCTGCCTGGGCGGGTACGCATTCACCTGGGGCAACAAGCAGGAGGCGACCGCGACCTGGTTCGGCCTGCTCCTGCCGGACGGCAGCCGGCTTGGCGCGGTAGATGCGCTGACCGAGCTCTGGACCGGCAAGCCGCCCGCGAACCGCACGCCGCAGATAGCGTCGCTCCGGCTTCAAGGCGCGGACCAGCTCGCACCGGGCGCAAAGATTCATGCATCCCTTTCGGCCTCCGACCCGGACGGCGATCCCATCCAGATCAAGTGGCTGCTCCAGCGCGACGCGTCTAACTACAGTACCAATGGCGCGACCGATCCAACCCCGCCATCCTATCCCGAAGCGATTGCGCACGGGGACGCTTCCGGGGCCGAGGTGGTGGCCCCGAGCGTGTCCGGAGTCTATCGTCTGTTCGTTTTCGTCCATGATGGGCACGGCGGGGCTGCGGTCGCCAACGTGCCGATCAAGGTGGGGGACGGAGCGGCCGGCGGCGGACCGGCGCCGGCGGTCGCGGCAGCGCCTGCCGCCATGCTGCCGTTCGTCGTCTACGATGAGGCCGGCCGCGAGGGCGCGACGTACATCCCTTCCGGCTACATGGGCGCGATCGCCGCGATCAAGATGGACGAGCGGTGGACCACAAATCCCCATTCCGGCAAGACCTGCATCCAGGTGCGCTACACACAGGGAAACGACTGGGGAGGCGTGGTCTGGCAGAATCCCGCGAACGATTGGGGCGACAAGCCGGGCGGTAAGAACCTGACCGGCGCGAAGCGGCTGACCTTCTGGGCGCGCGGCGAGAACGGCGGCGAGGTGGTCAGCTTCCTGTGCGGCCTGCTTGCCAGGGACAAGCCGTACTACGATACGGTCCGCGAGAAGCTGGACAGAGCGGTTCTCACCAAGGAGTGGAAGGAGTACTCCATCGACCTCCGCGGCAAGGACCTTTCGCGCGTGAAGACCGGATTCGCGTGGACCGTCGCCGCCAGCGGCTCGCCGGTTACGTTCTATTTGGACGATATCAAGTACGAGTAGGCGGACGGCAGACTACCGAAATATTCAAGATTCGTCTAATGGGAGGCATCCCACCGGAAACTCTAGCCTTGCGTGTCTACTGCCGCGAGCACTCAGCGTGCTCATTGTAATGCGGATGTCGGGAGCATGCAAGACTTAGAGCCGTGCCATAATGAGCAATAACCCGATTGCCGAGGGGGAGGGCTATGACACAGATCGCAGAGCCGTTGCCAGTCGTTGCGCCATACGAGCAGATGCCGGGGCGCATGCGGTTTACGCGGGCGCAGTGCGCGGCTATTGAAGCGGCCGGAGAGTTGAAGTTCGGACCATACGAGCTGATCGACGGAGAGATTATTTCTAAAATGCCCGTTAACCCTCCGCACTGCTTGACGCTCAACGCCCTCTGCGCATGGCTGTCATCGGTGTTCGGCATTCTTTTTGTCCGTTGCCAGATGCCCATCGATGTGGGCGATGCCGACCCGGATCACAACGATCCGCTGCCAGATGCGGCCGTGACGATTGGGCCGAACTCCGCCTACGGCAAATGTCACCCCGGCCGATCCGATCTGCTGCTGGTGTGCGAGGTATCCGACTCCACGGTACGACTCGATCGCACCGCCAAGACTAAGCTCTACGCGCTCGCTGGCATCAGCGAGTATTGGATCTTCGACATCATTACGCGACGGCTGCTAATCCATCGGCGACCAGTATCCGAAGGCTACGCGGAGATCGTGGCCTACGGTCCCGACGATAGGGCAGCCACGCTTGCCCGGCCTGACGAACGAGTTCAGGTGTCCGCTCTATTGCCGCCGGCGGACTAGGCTATAGGCTCCAGCGCCAAGGTTCGTGTCGGCGAGGTATGTCGTCACGACGGACTCTAGTTCCGCAGACGGGACGTTTGCGAACACCTTCACGAGCGTCGGCTTCCCCTCTACGTGGTGCACGGTTCCGAGTGTTGGAAACACCCGTTTGGAAAGAGTAATCGTCTTTCAGACGCCGGTTGCTCCCTGCCCGGAAGCATTGCGTCCGCAGGGCGCTTGTGCCTATGAGGCGCGTGTTGTACACCATACCGGCCGGACTAGAATGGCCAGCCGTCTCGTTCCAGCACGGCGGCTGCCAGGCTGCGACGCAGCTCCGCGGGGCTGCGGTCGCGGCGGACGAGGCGCGCCAGCAGGTTCGCGATGCCGGTGAACGGCTCGTCCCGCCAGTCCACCTGGTCGTCCAGCGCGGGCAGGGAATCGAGGACATAGCGGATCGCCCGGTGGGACTCCTCGCCCGCCCACTGGCCCACCGCTTCCGCCGCGTCCAGCATCGCCTGGAAGCGAGGCGGCGGTCCCGCCTGGAGCCGCCCGCACCGAATCGCGACGCTCTGAATGCAGTAGGCGAGGCAGACCAGGTCGGCGATGGCTGCTGCAATCTCCTGCTGCTCCAACAGGCCGTCGCCTAGCTGCTCGTTCGCCTGGAACAGCAGGAACAGCGCCGCGTCCGCCACGTCCTGCGCCAGCGCGTCGAGCTGGTCGACCGGACCGTCGAACACCGTGGAGTCCGGCGGCATCGACTGGACGAGCGTCGCGGAGATCTTGCGGCCCGCGTCCAGCACGGCGAGCCGGCCGGCGCGGTCTCGCCGGAGCAGGATATTGACGATGGCCAGGCGGACGATCTCGTTCGCGCCTTCGCCGATGCGCAGCAGCCGCTGGTCCCGCCACGCCCGCGCGACCGGGAACTCCTCCGTGTAGCCGTAGCCGCCGTGGATCTGGATCGCCTCGTCCGCGAAGAGGCTGTACGCCTCCGATCCGATCACCTTCACCACCGAGCATTCGATCGCCAGCTCCTCCGCGGCGCGATGGTATCGCTCCGGCGCATCGTCCGCGGTTGCGTCGATCCCATCGAACGCCAGGTCGAGATCGTGCGCCAGGCGATAGACCATCGACTCCAGGGCGAAGGTCCGGGCGCACATCTCGGCCAGCTTGTGCTGGATGAGGCCGTACTCCGCGATCGGGCGGCCGAACGCCTTCCGCTGCTTGGCATAGGCGGCGCAGATGGCCAGCAGCGACTTCAGCCCGCCGACGGCGCCGGCCTCCAGCTTGAAGCGGCCCATATTGAGAGCGCAGAACGCCGCGTAGTGGCCCTTGCCAACCTCCAGCGCATTCTCGACGGGAACCGGCACGTCTTCCAGGATCACGCGGCGCGTGGAGGTGCCGTGCATGCCCAGCTTGTGCTCCTCCTTGCCGAACGAGAGGCCGGGCGAAGCGCGCTCGACGAGGAAGACCGTCACGCGCCCGTCCACCTTGGCGAAGACGGTAAACAGGTCGGCGAAGGCGCTGTTGGTGATCCACATCTTCTCGCCGCGCAGCATATATTGCTTGCCGTCGGCGGAGAGCGTCGCGCGAGTCTGCAAGGCCAGCGCATCGGAGCCGGAGTTGGCCTCGCTCAGGGCGAATGCTCCGATCCACTCGCCGCTCGCCAGCTTCGGCAGATACCGGCTTTTCTGGACGTGCGAGCCGAAGAAGAGGAGGGGCAGCGTGGCGATCACGGTGTGCGCCTCGTGCGTGAGGGCGAACGACTGCTGTGGGTTCAGCTTCTCGGCGATGAGCGCGGAGGTGGTCTGCCTGAGGCCCAGGCCGCCGTAGACTTCCGGCACGTCGGCGCCGAGCAGGCCCAGGGCGCCGGCCCTGCGCATCAGCTCGGCCATCAGTGCGTGATCGCCAGACTCGATTGCATCGAGGCGCGGGATGACCTCCTGCCGGAGGAAATCCGCGGCGGTCTTGCTGATCAGCCGATCCTCGTCCGTGAACATCTCCGGGATGAAGACCCGCCGGGGGTCCGGAGCGTTCAGGAGGAAAGCGCCGCCGCACACTTGGAGCTTTGTATTCACAAATCTCGCCTCCTCTGGACGAAGCTGCTCACAGTATAGCAAAATCAGGGCGGAGAACCAAATGACTCGATTCCGTTCTTGGGGGGAGAGAGTCTGGAGGCTGGAACGAATGACCCCCTCCCCGGCAGTGCAAGAGAGGGGGCCAGCGTGCGAGGAGCGGTGAGGTAGTCTACCTTGTTACGATGGCGTTGGCCCCCCTGAACTGGCCGGTCCCAGTTCCCAGTGCGCCATAGCGCACCAGGTTCATGCCGGTCATGTCGTCCATCTTGAAGGCGCCGGTGTCGGTATCCGGCTGGCTGTCGCCACTCCTGTAAACACCCGTGAAGTAGATCGTCGGATTCGTGCCGGAGGTCACCGATACGGAGCGCGGGTAGAAGTTCTGCCCGCTGCCGTTTGCCGGTATGTCGAACTCCACCCAGTTATCGTTGGTCGGGCTGTCCAGGGCCGTGGGATCGATCCGGACGATTCGGTGGTTGAAGAAGTCGGCGATGTAGAGCCGATCCGCGCTATCGATCGCCAGGGCCCGGCCGAAGAAGTCGAGCGCAAGGTGCGAGTGAGTACCGTCGCTGCCGAAGAAGTGCTTGTTGGCGCCCGTCATGTCGTCGAATCGGAATATTCGACTTGCGGATCCGTCCGAGGCGTAGATCCGGTGCTGGCTGTCCGTCACGATGGCGGACGGCGCGCCGAGGCCCGTATCCGCGAACGAGACGTGGTTGGCTCCGGTCATATCATCGGCCCGGTTGATGCGAATGCTATCGTCACGCCAGTAGAGCTTGCCGGCGGAATCCAGGTAGATGGTGCTGGCAGTTGGGTCGATAGCGAGCTCGGTTCGATTGGTCCCGTTCAGGTCGTCGACCCGGATGATCGCTCGCATATAATTCGCGATGTAGATTCTGCCCTGGCTGTCGAATGTCGCATCGGTGGGATCGAAGAGCTTCGTTCCGCCGCCCTGAGTGCCGTCGAACACCGTGAAGCTGGACGCGGGCAGCGCATCCAGGCCGACGATCCGATCGTTACCGGTATCCACGATAAGGATATTGGCTGCAACAGGGGCTGGGCTGACCACGATGGCCAGAGGCGCCGACACCACGCCCGACTCGCTCTCCGTGACCCTGATATGGGCAGTGCCGGCGCTCTTGCCCTGTATGCTGGCCGTTGCGCCGTTGGGGGTCACGGCGACCACGTTGGCGTTGTCGGAGACCCACTGGAAGTTCGATGGGACCGTCATTACCGCGTTGCCATCTTTGTCGTTGGCCGTAACCGAGAGTGTTGCCGGCGCGCCCCCGGCCATCAGGGTCGGGCTTGGCGGCGTGATCGCCAGGTTCGTGATGGTCGTGTTCATCACGAGCGGGGGCGTCTGTACGGTCTGGTTGAACACCACGGTGGCCGAGATCGACCCCGTCGCCTGGGGCGTGCCGCCAGGGTTCGCCCCGAACATGGCTGGAAAAGCCGTGGCCGTGACCGTGACATGCCCGACGGGAAGCTGGTCCAGCGTGCTCGACGTCGTGTTCACACCGGCCGGCGGGCGCGCGAGTACCGCTGCTCGGACCTCCGTGCCGTCATCGGTTGTTGCCTTCACGCCGATGGCCACCGTGTCCGCAGGGATGAGTCGAGAGCCGGCCGACCGCGCCGCGGACCTGGCGGCGGGCCACTGGACCGTGACCTTCAGCGCGCCGCGCTGCGCGCCTCCCGAACCCGTTCCTCCTGCCGGCGATCCACCGCCGCAGCCATACAGCGACAGGAGCGCGCAGCTCGCAAGCGATCTAATGAAGATCGACCGGCGTCGAATCTGTTTCATGGCAATGCTCCTATACACAAGGGAGATTAAGGATAAGTCCGGCCCGCAATCACCACCGAGCAAACGGTGCCGACTGCGAATCGAGTACCCACCCGCCTAGCGAATCGGCACGGTCAGGCTGCCGGAGCTCTTGGGCACGTAGGTCTTATCGCCGATAAATGCGGCCAGCCGCGCCGGCATGGGGCCGGTCTGGACGCTGCTCAGCGCTTGGATCGCGCCGTTCACATCCCTCCCGCCCGCCAAGAACTCCTCCAGGGCGTTGTCATTCCGGTTTATGCAGTAGAGATACTTCTGGCCAGAAAAGAACACGAGCGCGAGATCGTACGGCCCGCTGCCGGTCCCGGCGCCCCCGGTCAGCGGCTTAAGCGAGAGGCCTGTGTCCTGCTGCTGGTAGAGCGAAATGCTGTTGTCGCCGAAGTTCGCCACATAGACGAAATTGCTTGCGCGGTCCGCAACCACCGCGTCGGGCTGGCGGCCGGTCGGCTGGGCTGGGTGCGCGACCACACCGAACGACTCGGTCACATCGTAGGGCTGGATGGTGTTGGCGCGCGAGCTGACGACATAGAACGGGGCGAACACTGCGGTGTCGTCGTCGGCCCAGACCCGCACCGCCCCGCTGCCCGCAGGAACGCTGGGCGGGCTGTCTGGCACAAAGGCCTCCGTTGCGGCGCGGTAGACGAAGGCGCTTACCGTGTCGTCGCCGCTGTTTACGATAACGGAGCCGCTCGCATCCGCGGGGGCGGAGCCGGTCGATGCGCGACTGACCTGCTGCAGGCTGGCCTTCGTGGAGAACTGCCCGCCTGGCAGATTTAGTTTGTACGCGGTGACGGTGTTATCGCCCTGGCTGGTCACGTAGTACCGGTTGGCGGTGCGGTCATAAGTGATGGCCGACGGATTGGGGCCTGTCGGTACCGTGGGCGTGTCCGCTGCGACCAACAGGCCAGGCGACGAGGTAAACACCCCGTCCTGGATGTAGTATTGTGAGATGGTGTTGTCGTCTCGGTTCACCACAAACACCATGCCGAACTGGTCGCCATTCCCAGTGGGGTCGATGCCAGTCGTCGTGAGAATGCCGCCAGGTCGCCTTCCTGTCTGGATCGAGCCGATGAGCTGCAGCGCGCCACCGCTTTTGACTCGGTATTCGGTTACGGTGTTGTCGCCTTCGTTGGTGACATAGACAAAGGGAAAAGTGGGCGGCGGGGGACCGGAGCTGGAATTGCCCGAGGCGCAGGCGAAGTTGATGCCGGCGAGCAGTAAGAGCCCGGCGCGCAGCGCGAAAACGAATCTGTTTTCTGTGGTCTTGCCGAAATAGTGCATCTAGGTCGTTCCTTTCCGTAAGAGTTCTCGCCGTCGCCGCGGCAAGTCGAGAATGAACGTTACGCGGGCGGTGCGATCGCTTGGTTCTGTGCGCGGCGGCTGCCGGCCGGCAGCCGCAAGCGTATCAGCGACCAGAGTGCGATGGGTAGGAGAGCGAAACAGACGATCTGCGGAAAAGTCAGCCCGGCGACGAGAACCGGCGATGTCGCCCCACTGCGGAACGGCTCGATGAGAAGCCGGGCAGCCGCATAGAGGATCATCCAGAGCAGGCCGATCTCGCCGGGCAGGCGTCTGGGAGGTCGATAGACACACAGCACGCTGAGGATGATCAGGTCGGCCAGCGACTCATAGAGCTGGGTGGGATGGCAGGGCGGGGTCCATTCACCTCCTTGTCCGTGGGCCCCGAAAGAGACGGCCCAGGGAAGGTCGCAGGGTACGCCGTAGCAGCACCCGCCGAGGAGGCATCCGAGGCGCCCGATCGCACCGCCAAGCGTTACGCCGGGCGCGAAGGCGTCCGTGAGCTCAGCTGGCGAGACACCCTTTCTGCGGCAGTAGGTGTACGCATAAAGCGCTGCACCAGCCACACCTCCGACCAGGGAGAAGCCGCCGTGCCAGACACGCAGGATCTCCATTGGATCGGCCCGCAGGGCCGGGAGGTTCAGTGCGCAGTACATAAGCCGGCCCCCGAGCACAAAGGGGAGCAAGGAACTCCAGGCCGCCTCCGATACTTGCGCGCCCGAAATAGCGCGCTTCGTGACGCGGTTACCTATACGAAAGAAGGGGCGCGCTGAGCCGCTTCCTTGCGTATCCGAAACCGCCTCCGCCGGACCGGGCAAAGCCTCTCCATCCTCGGACTCCGCGGCAGCGGTGAAATACGGCGCCGTACGTCTGGCAAAACCGAGACCCACAAGATAGCCGGCATACATCAGCACGAAATAGGAGTGCGCCTCGAACGGCCCAACACGAAACAGAACGGGATGCATGCGACCTGGCCCTCCAGTCACCACTCGCCCCAACCCGCTCACGGCCGCCGGGCTCAGGCAATAGGATGGTTTGGATACTCCTTCAGGCCATTATAGGAATTCACCGCAACAGCAACGCAACACGAATCGCAAACGGGGAGCCATCTTACGCAAAATGGCTCCCCGCGGATCAAGAACCCTGTCAAGCCGCATCTTACGAGCGCAGGAGCGTCGGACTAGATCGAGCCGGCTGCTGCTTCACCGTCGCTCGCGCCGCGGCGATAGCCTGGGCCAGGGTCATCCCGCTGCCCTTCGTCCAGGCCGCGTCAAAGTCCCTGTCGCCAAGAGCAGCGCGCGCCCGTTGGCGCGCTGTCTGGTCGCCAAAGGGCGCCGCCGTGGTGCTCGCGTTCAACGACTGCGCCGCCGCCAGCAGCTGCACGACCTCGATGGACGTGGGCAGCAGTCCGGCCAGTTCATGCAGAAACCGCGCCGTGCCGTGCACATCCTTCAATTCGCCGTAAAGCTCAAGGCTCTCGTCGGCGCATGCGCGCGCCTGCGTGCCGTTGCCCTGCCGGAAGTCAAGCAAGGCCAGGCGGTTGAGGTAGTGAGCGGCGCCGTTCAAGTTGCGGTGCCTGCGTTGAACCTCCAGTGCCTCCCCGGTGAATACGATAGCGCCGGCATAATCACCGAGCGCTTCCGCAAGAGTGGCGAAACCGGAGAGAGCACTGGCCGCGCCCATTTCGCTGCCCGCGGTCCTGAAGCACGAAAGTCCCTGTTCGTAATAGGCGCGGGCGGCTTCATAGTCGTGCAGCGCTATCGCAACGGAGCCCAGCTCGCAGAGCGCCGACGCGATCCCGTGCGGGTTCTGCAGCAACCGTTCTATCCGCAGTCGCTGCAGAAAGTGCCGTCTGGCGGCCAGCCAGTCGTGCTGGTATTTTGCCAGCAGTCCGGCAGTCCACAGGGCTGTGGCGAGCGAGGAGGTGGGTTCCCGGCCCTGCGCGCGATCCAGTATTCGCTCCACGAGCAGGCGTCCTTCCGCGTAGCGCCCGCGAAGTGTCCAGAACTGATGGACCTCCCCGGCGAGTTTCAATCCCAGCGAGAGATCGCCCTCCGCCGTCCCGCACCATTCGAGCGCCATTCGCAGATTTTCGTTCTCCATCTCCAACCGGTCCAGCCAGACCGATTGGGACGGCCCCCACAGATTCCGGTTGGCTTCTGCCGCAAGCTGTAGGTAGTAGCGAGCATGGCGATGAGACAGCTCCCTCTGCTCCGCGCCGGACATCCTCTCTCTCGCATACTCTCGCAGCGTCTCGAGCATGCGAAAGCGCATGACCTGGGTGTCGCCCAGGCTTATCTCATCTGTCGTGACGAGTGAGCGCCCGTGCAGCTGCATCAGGTCCTGCAGGGTGTCCGGCCCGACAACCCGGATCTTGGTGGGGGGCCATGGGTCTTGGGAGGTCGGCGTAAGGCCCTTTTCTTCTTGCTTCCCGCCTGGATCCTCTGCCCAGCTAACCGATTCCGCGGCTTCCAGGGTCCAGCCGCCGCAGAAGACCGAAAGGCGAGCGAAACAGCGCTGCAGGTCGGGCGGAAGCAGCCGATAGCTCCAGTCGATGGCGGCGCGCAACGTCTGATGGCGGGATGCTATCCCCTTGCGTCTGCTGACCAGCAGCTCGAATCGGCGTTCCAGGCGGGACAGCATCTGCGCAGGAGAGAGAACCTGGGCCCACGCGGCAGCCAGTTCCAGAGCCAGCGGAACTCCCTCCAGGCGCCGACACAGCGCGCCGACGGCCTCGACATTCCGCGGCGTTAACTGGAAATCAGCACGGGCCGCCTGCGCGCGATTCACAAACAGCTGGACACTCGCGAACTCCATCAGCCGCTCAGGCGTTCCGGGCCAGTCCGGCGTCGGCAGCGGCGGGATCAGATACTCTTGCTCGCCAGCAACTTCGAGCCGCTGCCGCGAGGTGACCAGACAGGCGAGGCGCGGCGCCCGAGTTAGAAGGCGGTGGACCAGGCCCGCGGCGAAACCGTCCTCCTCTTCGTTGCCCTCCTTTTGCGCCGCGGAGCCAAGAAGCTGTTCGAAATTGTCCAGCACAAGCAAGTGCGGCCGGTCTCCAAGCCGCTCGACAATCGGCTGCAAGGGGTCGGCCGACACGCCCGGCGGCAGATGCAGCGCCTCGGCAATGGCTTCCGGCACGCGGCGCGCCTCGGCGATCTCGGCGAGCGGTACAAAGCTGACCGCGCCATTGAAATGGGGCGCCAGCAGATAGGCGACCTCGATTGCAAGTCGGGTCTTGCCGGAACCTCCGGGCCCGGTCAGCGTAAGGAGGCGGGTACCGGGAGTAGTATTTTCGAGTCGCGGTTTTCGGTCACGGGTCGTTGTTGACGGACGCGCGCCGGACCGGTCACGGGAGGCTGCGAGGCACGGTTCTAGCATCTGCTCGAGCTGGGAGATCTCGGTCTCGCGCCCGAAAAAGCGGGTGAGCGGAAGTGGGAGCGACGGGTTGGACTGTATGGCATTGGGCGCCGCGGAAACGAGTGGGGTCTCTTCTGACTCAGCGCATTCCTTTACCTTGTCCGCGCGTGGTTGGGCCTCGGCCTCGGAACTCGGCGGGCCAGCGGATTCTTCGCCGGCGGCGGACGACTCGCGCCCGATACGCGCCCGCGCGCCCAATGTGTCGGCCAGCGCGAGTGCCTGCTCGGAGGGCTCAGCGCCGAGGGGATCCCATACCGTCCGTTGCAGGTCGTGGAACTGGCGTCGAGCCGCCTCAATCCGCCCGAGGCTTGCGTATAGGCGTATCAGGCGTAGGTGGGCCTCTTCGTTATAACTATCCGCGGCAAGCATCCGCAGGGAGTACTCGACAGCGCGCTCCGGCTTACCAGCGTCCTCGAGAGCCGCCACAACGCGGTCGAGGGCGGCCAGGTACTGATCTGCCAGGCGCTCGCGCTCCGGGAAGATCCATTCTTCGTACCACCCGGCCAACAGCTCGCCTCGGTATAGCTCTATGGCCGCCAGGTCGGCCTCCAGGCTCAGCTCCTTCGTCGCCGCCTGAGTTGCGGCACGGATGGCCGCGCCGAAGTCGGCGACGTCGGTCGAGATGGCTCCTGCGTTCAGCCCGACGAAGTTGCGATAGGCTGGCAACACGCTCTTGGCGGGCGTGCCGGGCGGCTCCAACTGATGCCGCAGCGAGGCGAGAGCCGTCCGGAGACTGGCACGTCCGGCCTCCACGTCGCTTTCGGGCCAGAGGATGCCCGCGATCTCCTCCCGGGGATGCAGATGGGTGCGGTGAAACGCGAGAAAAGCGAGCAATGCGCCCGTCTTCTGAGTGCGAAATCGTGCGAGGACCTGTTCCCCTTGCCGCGCTCGCAAACCGCCGAATAGTTCTATGCGCCACGGCTGAGACAGCATAGAGGCTCCAAAGCGAAGTGTTATATATCCATAATTCTCGTTTTGGCCCTCGAATTCCTTCGGTCGCCGAGCGCGGCAGGGGCCGCGCCGATCTCCGCAGGGCGTTCACCCGCGCCTCACGTAGTGCTTGCCATGTCGGATGCGGCTCCCGCCGGGGAATGGCCTGGACGGTGGCCCGCGCCGGCTGGCCGCGTGCTATTCACCGCGGCGCCGACGCATTGGCGACGGCGCGCTTGGACGCCGAAGTTGGGGGCGGCCCGCTCGACAGGCGCGCCGGTTGGTGCGCCGCGTTTGCGATGGCTCGCCTGGACGCTGTATTTGGCTCCGGTCAAAGGGCAGGTGCGCTTAGGCGCCAGGCCAGGCGCGTATACCGCTTAGTCGTCTTGTCGTTTCGGACGGCGCGGGCGATGGCGCGGCGGTCGGCGACCAGGATGCACAGGTCGCGGGCGCGGGTGAGACCGGTGTAGAGCAGGTTGCGCTGCAGCATCAGGTACTGGCTGGAGTGCATCACGAGGACCACGGCTCGGTACTCCGAGCCCTGGCTCTTGTGGATGCTCAGGCAGTAGGCGAGCTGCAGCTCGTCGTAGTCGGCGAAGTCGTACTCCACGCGCGCGTCTGGGAAGCGCACGGCGATCTGCTGGTCCTCCGGCTTTATCTCGGCGATCGAGCCAACGTCGCCGTTGAAGACGCCCTTTTCGTAGTCGTTTACGAGCTGGATCACGCGGTCGCCGGGACGGAAGCGGCGCGAGCCGCGGACGAACTCCGGACGGCGGCCGGACGGGTCCGCGGGATTGACCGCCTCCTGGAGCTGCTCGTTGAGATAGGCGACGCCGACCGTGCCGCGATGCATCGCCGAGAGGACCTGGATGTCGTCGCCGCGGAAGCCGAGGGCGGGGAGCGTCTTCCGCACCAGCTTGACGACCTGCTGCGCGCCGAACGTCGCGCCGCCCGTGGCCGGGTCGTCGCCCTCCGGCACGTCGATCCAGAGGCAGTTCTGTCCCGCGCGGTCCTTCGGCGCGACGAGCTGCGGGAGCTCGCCCTGGCGGATGCGGTGGGCATTGACGACGATCTGGCTCCGCTGCGCCTGGCGGAAGACCTGCGTCAGCCGGACGTAGGGCACGACGCCGGAGTCGATCAGGTCGCCGAGCACGTTGCCGGCGCCGACGGAGGGGAGCTGGTCCTGGTCGCCGACGAGCACGATCTGCGCGTCGTCCGGCACGGCCTTGAGCAGGTTGTTAGCGAGCACCGCGTCCAGCATCGAGACCTCGTCGGCGATGAGCACGTCGCACGGGAGCGGGTTCGACTCGTCGAACTGGAAGCGGCGCGTTCCGGGATCGAACTTGAGCAGCCGGTGGATCGTCTGCGCCTCGCGGCCGGTCACCTCCGTGAGGCGCTTGGCGGCCCGGCCCGTGGGCGAGACGAGCAGGATGCGCAGCTTGCGGGCGTCGAAGGCGCGGGCGATCAGGTTGGTGACGGTGGTCTTGCCGGTGCCGGGACCGCCGGTCAGGATCAGGATGCGGCTCTCCAGCGCCTTCGCCACGGCCTCCTTCTGCTCGTCCGAGAGGGCGATCGAGAGCGCCTGCTCCTGGCGGGCCAGCCACTCCGCGACTTTGGCGCGCGACAGGGACGCCGTGAGCGGCAGCTCCAGCCGCCGCCGGATCTGCGCGGCCAGCCCGATCTCCGTATAGTAGAGCGCCGGGTGGTAGAGCGCGCGCATCGGGCGGCCCGCCATCTCCATGTCCGGCAGGTCCTCCGACTTCACGGTATCCGCCGCTGCCATCGCGTCGACGATGGGCGGCAGCGTCTGGATATCGACGGCGAGGATTTCGGAGGCGGCGTTGAGCAGCTTCGGCTCCGGCAGGTAGAGATGGCCGTGATCCGTCGCCTGCGAGAGGGTGTAGAGCAGGCCGGCCTCCAGCCGCCGCGCGCTGTCCGGGGCGACGCCGAGCTGCTGCGCGATCTTGTCTGCGGTCTTGAAGCCGATGCCCCAGATGTCCTGAGCGAGCCGGTAGGGGTTCTCCTCGACGGTGGCGATCGCCGCGTCGCCGTAGGCCTTGTAGATCTTGACCGCGTAGGTGGCGGAGACGCCCTTCTCCTGGAGGAAGAGCATGACGCGCCGGATTTCGCGCTGCTCGTCCCAGGCGCGCTGGATCATGGCGATCCGCTTGTCGCCGATCCCCTCGACCTGGCGGAGCTTCGCCGGCTGCGTCTCGATGATCTCCAGCGTCTCGACGCCGAACCGCTCGACCATCCGCTTGGCCATCACGGGGCCGACGCCGCGGATCAGGCCGCTGCCCAGGTACTTCTCGATCGCGAAGGCGGTGGCGGGGATGGAGGTGTGGTAGCGCTCGACCTGGAACTGGCGGCCGAACTCGCGGTGCGAGGTCCACTGGCCTTCGCAGACGAGCTGTTCGCCGATGGTGGGGTTGGAGAAGGAGCCGACGACGGTCAGCAGGTCCCGCGATCCCTCGACGGCGAGCCGCGCGACGGTATAGCCGTTCACTTCGTTGTGATAGGTTACGCGCTCGAGGATGCCGGTGAGGACGTCGGTGGCGCGGTAGGCGGGCGCCGCATCCGACGTGGAGTCCGGCTGCTGCGGCCGCGCGGAGTAGGCCATCGGCGGTTACGACACGCCGGAGCAGACCGCGGCGAAGTAGTCGGAAATCTCGGCGCGGTTCGCCTCGGCCCGCAGAGCGTTCAGCTTCGCGGAATCGATCCGGCGGCAGACCTCCTGCGCGCGGTGGAAGTTGCGGATGCTGCGCGCGATGGAGGCGGCCTGCTGGCGCGGCGTGTCCGTATTGAGCGGCTGCACGTCGACCGCGACGACGCCGCTATAGCCGATCTCGCCCAGCGTGTAGAGCGTCTCGACGGCGACGCCGAAGTCGTTGTCGCCGAAGGCCAGGTCCTCGTCGAACTTGAGGCCGGTGCCGCCGTTGAGGTGGACGTAGAAGACTTTGCCGGCCGCGGCGGCCATACCCAGCTCCGCGGCGTACCGCTTGCCGGCCATCAGGGCGTGGCAGGTCTCCAGGTTGGTCCCGACGAAGGGCTGGTAGCGCGGGTCCATCAGCGAGATGACCGCGAGCGTCTCGCCGCAGTCCGCCGGAACGCCCCAGCCGACCGGCTCGTTTGGCTTGGGCTCGATCGCGATGGGCAGCGCGCGCTCCGGGCCGTACTCGCCGAGCATCCACTCGACGACCGCGTTGAGTCCGTCGGCGGTGTAGCGGAACGTGTCACGGTAGTTGACCTGGAGCGGCCCGCCGTAGCCGTTCGAGCTGTTCCAGTAGACGTAGACGCTGGCGCCGAACACCTCGATGCCGGTGCGGATGTACTCCTTCGTGCGCCTTACCGACTCGGCGCGCGTGGCGGCGACCGGCGAGCCGAAGTTGCCATTGGCGAACTCGGGGCCGCGCTTGAACAGGTTGGCGGTACACATGGAGACCTGGAGGCCGGTATTGCGCACGGCGGCCATGATCTGCGGCGCGTCGGCCGGCTCGGCCTCCGTGTCGTGGAACTCGACGTGGGTGCAGCCAGCGGCCTTCATTTCGGCCAGGACTGCCTCCAGCGGGAGGACGGGCCGCATGGCGGGCGCGAACCGGCCGCCGCCCGGGCCGACGTTCCAGACGCCGGCCGCAAAGGCCTCGCCGAGATTATACTGCGTGAACGCCGGCCGCCACGCGCCGGAGGCGTCCGTTTGGAAGGGCATTTGCGTGTCCCCGTCTCATCGTGGAATGGCGGTTACTTGTTGTGGCTAAGTTTACCTGATTTAGCGGTGGGATAGTGGATGGGGCCGGCAGAGGCTTGGTCCGCAGATTACGCAGATTGCGCAGATTAGGTGCGCTCGGGGAATAGCCCGGCGCGGATTGGGCTTCGCGATTGCGGGCACGCCCCCCGGCCCCCTATCCTGGGGGAGTCAGGGCGCTGGCGAGTGCAACGCGCGATTGGGCATGCGAACCGCAGGGTGCGCGCCCCCCCGGCCCCCAATCCTGGGGGAGTCAGGGCAGTGGCGAGTGCAACGCGCGATTGGGCATGAGAACCGCATTGCACAAAACCACCAACCAGCAAGTCCCCCAGAATCGGGGGGTAGGGGGGCGCGCCAGGCGGCTACGAAGGCGCCGCCAACGGTTCAAGAAACGGTCGCGTCTTGGAGCGCTCGATCAACACTTCGCGGTCTTGCGCTTCTTGCCGATCGCGCGGCGCGCGGTGACCTGCTTGATCTGATCGGGCGCGAATGGAATATTACACGCACCTTTCGGTTCGACGGCGATCTTGCCGATGCCGTCGGCCACCTCGACCGCGAGAGCGTGGAGCGGTACGACGTAGCAACCGATCGCGATGACGAAACTGTTCATCGCCAGTTTGACGCGATTGGGCCGCTGGTGGATCGACAGCGCCACGCGCTCGAGGAGCCGCTCGATCTCGCCGAGGTCGAGGTCCGCGTCCGGCTTGATGGCGGTCAGGCTGCTGTAGGTTTGCCAGCCGGCCGTGCAAATGGTCTCGTCGCTGGATTCGATCCAATTCAAGGCGATCTCTCGACCATGCGGGGTCTCCGCCGCCACCCACGGGACCATGAACTCGGCGACCCACTGGCCGTTGGCGGCCTCGATCCACTCCTGCAGGTCCTTCGGGGTCATCTTCGCCTCGTCCGTGATGTATCCGGCGAGGTACTGCATGTCCGCGATGCCCGTACTGTATAGCTCCAGCGCGAGCGGATAGTCCCCCTTGGCGCGCTTGAGGATCTTCTTCATATCCTCGACCTTGACGCCGATGCACGGCTCCCTGGCGCCGTTGCTCATCCAGGATTTCTTGGACCGCTCGGTGGCTAGCGGCGTTAGCTCAGCTATAATCTCGTTTGCCGTCACTTGCGTCCTCCCAGGTCGCGAAGGCCTTTTCGATAGGCGCTCTCGTTTGAGCGTGGTATATGGTCGGTCGTAGTGGCTAAGTCTACCTAATTCGGCGGCGGGATCGTCGAGAGGCTCTGCCTGCAATTTGCGGGGACAGATGCGGTCGAGCGGCGGCAGGTCGCTCATCATTTCTCTCTGATTCGAGATAACGGTTACTCGGTATGGGTGGCGGGATACAATTGGCTCCGGCTGCGTGGCGCTGCGGGCGATTGGCACGCGGGGCCTGTGGATCCTTTCGCTGCTGACCCATCGATGCCTTTACTTCGACCCCGCAGCGTGGTCGCGACAAATCCCGCCGCGTCGTCGCGGCGCTTCTTGCGCGAGCCCCTCTCGATGTACATCATGTGACCGACCTGGTAGCAGGCGAACGTCACATGCGCGCGGGTCGCCAGGCCGGATCAGGCTGGAAACCATGTCGGCGGCTTTGCCGCGCTTCGACTTAATGCTCACGGCTACCGGAATCGCTCCAGGGTGCGATCACAGTTTCCACAGATGATGTCCGCGATAGCCGTCGCGACGGCATGGTTGGGCGTGACGACGGCGATTTTGGATTTGACGGCTCGCGCCATGGCGGGGACACGCCGCCGCACCATCGGCTGAGTCAAACCCGCTTCCTCGGCCAGACGCTCGAAGTGTCGCGGATATAGCTTGGCGGGATCGAACTCCCCACCGATCTTCATCGCCATTCTGCGCGATAAGTCCGGGTAGTAGGCGGTGCACACGAGATCGTAGAGCGGCGCGAAGGTTGTCGTTCTTGTCTGGTTGACGCTCCCCCTGTAAAGCAGCGAGAAGTTCTTGCCGTGCGCGTCGCAGTTTCCGACCAGATAGTTGAAGATTAGTGCGTCTAACAGTCGAGCGACGTCCAGCGCCGGAACGGACGATGCGCTCCGCAGGAGTTGAAAACAGTCCTGAGTGGATGGTCCGCCCTCGTCCTGGTATTTCGTTTCGGATGGGATGCCCAGGGCCTGGCAAAAGTCCTCTTGATGCAGCCTCATCGGATTACCGTCCTCACCGATCGGACGGTCGTAACGTTCCACGAGCAAATAATCGATCTCCTCGACCCGCCCGACTTCCGCGGCCGGGACAGGCAGTCCGATCGCGGCCGCCAAGCTCATACATAGCAGCTCGTTCGCGACGGTGGCCTCTAACCTGCCGATTGCGGGCTTCAGAATGTGACTGCTCGGGGCCGCGTTCAGGGGGAGCAAGATTTGTCCCGCGGTGACATGAACGGCCAGCTTGTCCTGTGCTCCCGCGAGCGACAGACGGACCGACTCTTCGCCCGCCAACAGCGGACGTCGAGGCAGTTTTCTCAGGATTTCCGCAAGCTGTCCGTCCGTCAGGGGCTGATAGTGGCCCGCCTGGGGAGACAGGCTTTCTCCCGTCGGGATGAACGTGACCGCGCCTGCACACTCCCCGCCGATGGCCTCCAGCATCGCGAGATCGTTGGCTGCGCTGATACCCAGGTTGCGGGCAATGATCCCGCGATTCTCGCCTTCGGGGAGGATGCCTCCGAAGAATCCCCGACACTCGCGGCGTGTGAACGGCTCGGAGCGGAGCGGAAGGGACTGCGATAGAGCGACCGCGTCTTCCTGGTCCAGCCAGGTAAGGTCGTATTGGAACTCCATGTCGCCGTGGACATTCTGCGCCAGGCGACCAACGAACTGGCCGAGCAGATAGACATCCAGCGAGCGTGCCACTAGCCGCCTCGGGCCTTCATCGTGCCCTGTATAGCGGGTGGACGAAGCGCGACCTGAATTCCGAGTGTGCTGAGCACCGTGAGGGCCTTCTGTAGTTGGCAGGTCGGTTTGCCTCGCTCGAGATCGATGATAAAGCGCAGCCCCGTCCCGGCCGCCATGGCGAGGGTCTCTTGCGTCAGTCCCAGGCTGGCGCGCGTCTTCCGCACGAGATGTCCAATATCGGCCGAAGTTGTTTGCATTGTCCCGTCCAGCGTGTTCCCATACGGGAATATTTGCCTCATCGGAGATGGCTATTGATGCGGATATTCCCGCTCAGGATTATAATGGCGCAATTTGGCCCCAATTGCAAGGATTATTCCCGACGGGATATTGGTATAGCCGATCCGACCTGGAGGGCGTCGGTGCGCTAAAATTGGCAACATGGGCGGATTCTCAGTGTTTGGCGCGGACCGCAGTTGCATCTATATCGAATAATGATGTATAATGGATAGTGATATAGTGAGGAGGGCACGAATGGACGTCGAGCGCGAACTGATGAAGGGCAGCACACAAACCCTGATCCTGGCGGTGCTGCGCGAAGGGGCGCGGCACGGGTACTCCATTGCGCGCGAGATCGAGCGCAGGAGCGAGGTGGGGCTGAAGTTTAAGGACGGCTCGCTCTACCCCGCGCTGCAGGCCCTCGAGCAGGGAGAGTTCATCGCCGGAGTATGGGAGCCATCGGCCGGCGGGCCGCCCCGCAAGGTGTACCACATCACGGAGGCGGGGCTGGCGGAACTCCAAAAGCGGACAGGGGATTGGAACCTGTTTGCGCAGATGATACAACGCATTCTGAAACCGAGTCGTCCGGCAAGCGAAAGTTAGAGGGAGATGCCGGCATGCTTCAGCACACCACGGGCACAGGTTCCGATGTAAAGGCCACGACGGGCCGGCTTCCCGGCGTTGCCCCTGCAATCGTTGAGCCGATACCGGCCGACAACGAGCAGATCGAGGATCTGCTGGATAGCATCTGCGCCCGCCTCGTTGGGCGGACACCGTATGCGCGTCGCACAGAGCTGCGAGCGGAGATGCGCCAGCACCTCCACTCCCTCGCGCTGGCATACCAGGAGCTGGGCGAATCGCCGGAGCGGGCCGTCGCACTCGCCATAGCCAAGTTCGGCAGCCCGGAGCAGGTGGCCAGCGAGTGGAGCTTCCCACAGGGGACGAGGGCCCCCAGAACCGACATTCGCGACTGGATTCGCTCACGCTGGCGCGGGATGGGCGCCGTGGCTTCACTCTGCATGGTCGCGGCCTGGCTCGGATTTGCGCTGCACGCGGGCACCGCCCTGACTGTGGTCGCCGGCCCGTCTTCGGGACCAGCCGGCGCAGTGCAACAGCGCGCCGATCGCGGCGCCTGGGTATCGTCGGGCCGCCAGATGCCGCCCTCTCACCATTCGGTCCAGTTCGCGAACTGTATGTCCTGCCACAGCGCAGCCGCGCCGATCGGGAACATCCGGAACGAGTACCGCGCGGATCTTCCCCCTGCCCGCCTGTGGAGTAAACCCTAACAGACGGCTGAACGCAGCGTGGAGCGCTCGTTCGCGGCACATTTCTCGGCGTTGAAAGGCCGTATTTCCCGCGTCTCGCCGTATTCGCGTGCGTCGCGGGCGATCTCCTGCCAGCCGGTTCGTACCCACGACAGGCGCCCATGGCCCTTATTTGCAGAATCGATTCCCGAAATAACCCCTGTTAAACTCAGAAAAATAAATGACCCCCGACTAGTTCGACCCCCGCAGCGTGGACGCCACGAAGCTCGCCGCATCGTCGTGGAGCTTTTTCCGCGAGCCCTTCTCGATGTACATCATGTGGCCGGCGGGGTAGTAGGCAAAGGTCACGTGCGCGCGGGTCCCCGGGTCGAGGCCCATGTGATTGACGGTGAAGTGGGTCGCGTTGAACGGGCAGGCGAGGTCGTAGTAGCCGCAGCAGTAAAGCACGCGGAAGTTGGGATTGCGCAGCAGCAGGCGGCTGAGGTCGGAGGAGGTTTCGGAGTAGGCGCCCTCCTCGGATTTCCAATTCGGGATGCTGGCGGAGCGGAGATAGGTCATGTCCGTCTTGACCTTTAGCTCGCGGTCCAGGTAGTCGTTGATCGAGCTCATGAAGGGCGCGTTCACGGCCTCGTCGCTCGGGTCGGCGCTGCGGCCGAAGCCCTCCTTCAGCTCCTCCTTGCCGACGAGCCGCCCGTCGTAGCGGCCGATGGTCAGGCTGTCGTCGCGGAGCAGCTCGCGGAAGAAGGCGAAGGCGTTCACCTTCAGGTTGGAGCCAAGGCAGTACTTCTTGCTGAGGCCGAGATAGAAGGAGAGCTTATCGGCGATCTTGTCGCGCTGCGCCTGCGGGAGGCTGTCGCCGAGCTCGAGGGCGGGGCCGTACACGGTGTCGGTCCACTGCTTGACCTCGGCCACCAAGTCGCTCACGTCCCTGTACTTCGCGTGCGGCACCTTCTGGTGGTACCAGGCGCAGGCGGACATGGAGGGCAGGAATCCGACGTAGACCGCGTCGTTGCCGCGCATGCCGTCCAGCGTGAGAAAGTTGCTCGTTCCGGAGATGCTGATGAAGCCGTTCACCGCGATGCCGGCGTTGAACAGGCTGGCGCAGAGCCCGGAGCCGCGGATGCCGCCGTAGCTCTCGCCCGCGATAAAGATGGGCGAGCGCCAGCGCCTGTGCTCCTTGAGCCAGCCGCGGATGAACTCCGTGAAGGCCGTAATGTCCTCGCGGACGCCGAAGAACTTGGTGCCGAGCTCCTTCTTCGCGAGCCGGCTGTAGCCCGTGCCGGGCGCGTCGATGCAGACGACGTCCGTGAAGTCCAGCCACGACTCGGCGTTCTCCACGACGGCGTAGGGCGGGCGCGGGAGCGAGCCGTCGTCGTTCATCGGCGCGCGCATCGGTCCCAGGGCGCCCATGTGCAGCCAGAGCGTGGCGCTGCCCGGTCCGCCGTTGAACGCGAAGGTGACGGGCCGCGTGTCCGGGTTCGCGCCGTCCTTCGTGTAGGAGACGTAGAACATGCGGCACTCCACCTCGCCCGCATCGTTGCGCAGCGGGATCTGCGCGGCGGTCGCGACGTAGCTGAGGGGCGCGCCGTTGAGCGTGATGGTGTGCTGCGTCACGGAGGGCGCCAGCTCGATCGGCGCCTCCTTGCCGGCCGTCTCGGTCGGCCTGGCCTGGGCGGCCGGCGGAGGCTGAGCCTGACACCGGGCCGCGGTGACGGCGGGCGGCATCGAGGCGAGGATGAGAAGGCCGATAGCGATGTTCGCGCGAAGCATGGTGTCATTCCTGTTCGTTGCGCGGTGCGGACGCCAGGGCGTCGCGGGTAACGTCGGCTGCTATGCGGACCGGCGCGTCGCGGCGCGCTTGGCCTCCAGGAGGCGGACGGCGGTCTCGCGATCGGTGCAGAGGTCGTGGACGAGCGGCTGCTTCCAGCCCATTGCCTGCCACTCCAGCACGGAGCGGATCGCGTCGGCTTTGGAGGCGCCGCCGGCCACCACGACCACTTTGGGCACAAGGTAGAGCTGCTCGAACGTGACGGAGAGCAGGCGGGCGTTGATCGCGTCCACGTAGCCCTCCAGCTCGGCGAGCTTGGCGGGCGGCAGCGACTTCCGGGCGGCAAGCGTGATGAAGAGGCGGTTGCACAGGTCGCCGATTGCGCAGGATACGCCTCGGGCGCCGTTGCCGGCGTAGTCGTCGATCAGCTCGATCATCTTGCCCAGCTCCGGCTGCAGGTTCGCCATCATCGGCTCGTGCAGCCCGACGATGAAGCGGTGGCCGGACTTGGCGCGCACGCCGCCGATGCCGACGAGCGCGAGGGTGGGCACCAGGACCTCCTCCTCGAGCGGCCGGCCGGTGAGCGCGTTGCCGGATTTGGCCTTCTCCTCCCACATCTCCGGCGCGATCCAGAGGCCGGGCCCCTTGCCGAGCCAGTCGTGGACCATCTCCGAGTCCTTCACGGCGACGGGCAGGCTCAGGCGGATCGGCTCGGCGTCCGGGAAGGCGCGGGCCAGCCAGAGACCGCTGATGTCGGCGTCCATGGCGCGCCGCGCGTCGGGGCTCTCCATGCTCCAGACCTCGGCGGCGATGTTGCCATTAAGGGAGACCACCTTGACGCCGCGGACGTTGCGCTTGTCGAAGATATGCTTGTTGAAGAGGCTCTCGCAGGCGTAGAAGACGGCGCGGCCGGACGAGAGGGCCACGACCTCGTTCTGGCGGACGATCGTATCGAGATACTCGGCGCAGAGCTGGCCCAGCGCCTGATGGAGGCGGTCGTCTGCCAGGTTGCTCTCCAGCGTCTCCTCGTGGCCAGCGGTATCCGCGACGATGGCCGACTGGAGCTCGTAGGCGGCCACGAGCTCGCGCTCCAGATGCTCGGCGCGCGGCGGCTTGAAGGGCGCATTCTCGTCGATGTGGACGCGGACGATCCCGGTGTCGAGAGCGAACCGGTAGAGGCGCGAGACGGTACTGGCATCGATGTGCGCCAGGCCAGGCTCCGATTTCGTCAACTGCTGCAGAATCTCTTTCTGCTCGAGTCGGTCCACCAGGACCATCTTGGCAATCCGCGCTGCCAGCCGTCGCCGATCGGTAGGGTCCAGCGCCGGCCGCCGGCCTCTTCGCTTGTCCCCGGTGCTCGTCATTGCCATGAAAATCCTTTCACACGGGTCGCGTCGCCGAACAACTTGGTAGCTAATTATAGCAGAAGCAGGGCATGGAAACGAAGAAACTGCAGCGAATCCGGCAGAATCCGGGGCGTTGTTGGGAGCAGTCGCATCGCACGCACAGGCTGGCAATCGTCCGCGGTTGGCGCGTGACCCCGGGCTAGGGCGGCGACGACCCGCGGTGCGGGGCGCCGGCCGTCCGATCCGCGCGTCCGGCCGGGCGGCGTGATCGCCCCTGCGTGCATCGGAGGCGCGACAGGCGTTGGTGTGATTTGCCGCGATTGCAGCATCGCATGCTGCCTGTAATAATTTTTTTTCATGCTGTCGCAAAATGTATTGACAGTCCGTGCGGACGATGCTATAGTATGGGCGAAGGTATCCTTCTTTCTCGTCCTCAGTTTTGTTGTGCCCAGGCGGTCGTGCTCTCCGGAGTTACGGAAGTTTTCCGCTTGCGGTCGGGCCCGGTCACAATGGCGTGATCGGGCCACTTTTTTGACCGGAGCCGCTCATGTCCGACGATCCCGTACCGGGGCGATGGAGTTCGCCGCCGGAACGCCCAATTCTGGGTTCGCCCACCAACCCCCCGAATCCGGGTTCGTCCCCCAACCGCCGAATTCTGGGGGGCTATTCGCCGGATTCGCCAAGCATGCTCCCGAAGTCCCCAACTTTGGGGGGCCATTCGCCGCACTCGCTGAACGCGCCCCCCAATCCCTCCGTTCTGAGCGGCCCAGGCTTCGCCGCGCTCGATCGTATACCGTGGCTGCCCGTGGCGCTGCTGCCTACGCCTGTGCATCCGCTCGACCGCCTGCGGACGCATATGGGGCCGGGCTGCCCGCGAATCCTGATCAAACGGGACGACCTGACAGGCCTCGCGCTTGGCGGCAACAAGTCGCGAAAGCTGGAGTACCTGCTCGCCGCCGCCCGCGCCGCCGGAGCGGACACGCTGATCACGTGCGGCGCGGCCCAGTCCAACCATGCGCTGCAGACGGCGGCCGCGGGCCGCGAATTCGGCTTTGACGTGCGCTGCGTGCTCTACGGAAGTCCGGCGACGGCCGAGATTCTGACCGGCAACCTGAGGCTGCACGCGATGCTGGACACGCCGATCCGGTGGGTGTCGATGCGCGAGGGCGAAACGCGCCGCGAACAGGCCGTGCGCCGCGGGATCGAGGAGGAGGCGAGAGCCGTGGTGGCGGCCGGCGGCGTGCCGTACCGCATACCGACGGGGGGCTCGACGGGAGTGGGCGCGCTGGGCTACGTCCGCGCCGTTTCGGAACTGATGGGCCAACTGCCCGATGAGGACAGGTCCGCGCTGCGGAGGATCTACTTCGCGTCCGGCAGCGGCGGCACGCACGCGGGGCTGGTGGTCGGCGCCGCGCTGGCGGGGTGGCCGGTCGCCTGCGTCGGCGTCGAGATCGAGCCCATCCCGCCCGGACCGGACGGCGTCTCGCCGTTCAACCGCGCGGTTGAAACGATCGCGCGCGAGGCCGCCGACCTCGTCGGTCCTGGCCGGGCGATAACCGGCGCGGATATCGTGCTGGACGCGCGCTATACCGGGCCGGCGTACGGCGTCGAGACGTCGGAAGGGCGAGAGGCGGCGCGCCTGCTGTTCCGTACGGAGGGCATCCTGCTCGACCCCGTCTACACGGCCAAGGCCTTCGCAGCGATGCTCGGCGCCATCGGCCGGGAAGAGCTCGCGCCAAGCGACACCGTGATGTTCTGGCACACCGGAGGGGCGGCGGGGATATTCGCGTAGCGGAGGGTGTTCGGTGTTGGGTGTTGGGTGTTTGGACTGCTGCGCCGGCGGCGAGCCCCCAAACGCCAAACGCCGAACACCCAACACCACCGCCTACCTCTTGAGATGTCGATCGAAGTAGGCGAACATCGCGGCGTCTGCTGTTTCGGCGTCTTTGCCTCCGAAGCCGTGTCCGGCGCCCTGGATCGTGAGCAGCTCGGCCTCTACGCCGGCATTTAGCAGCTTGTCCACCATCCAGACCGCCTGCTCGTAGGCGACGTAGTTGTCCTTCGTGCCGTGGATACAGAGCGTCGGAGCGGCGTTCGGAGTCACCCAGTAGAGCGGGCTGGCGACGACGTGCTTCTGCCGCTCCTTCTCCAGGTTGCCGCCGAGGAACAGAGGCAGCACCTCCGCCGCGTCCACGCTCTTGCCGTAGGACTTCGTGAAGTCGCTGGGGCCGTAGCAGTTCACGACACAGGCGACGCGGCTTGATTGATCCAGGTTGCCCTCGTCACCCTCGAACATCTTGACGCCCTCGGTGACTCCCAGGAACTGGGCCAGATGGCCGCCCGCGGAGCCGCCGGTCACGCCGATGCGATCGGGGTCGATGTGGTACCTGGCGGCGTTCGCGCGAAGCCACCGGACTCCCGCCTTCACGTCGTAGATGGCGGCGGGGAACGGGTATTTCGGCGCGAGCCGGTAGGTGATCGTGGCGGCGACGTACCCGCGATCCGCGAGCTTGCGGATCAGGCCGTCGTATCCATCGCGCGTGCCGGCCCGGAAGCCGCCGCCGTGGATGCAGAGCACGGCGGGGAAGGGGCCGTCGCCCTTCGGCCGGGCGATGTTCATCTGGAGGTGCTGGCCATCGGGGTTCGCGTACTCGACGTCCTTTTCGAACGTGGAGCCGTTGTCGGCCGCACCCTGCGTCCACCCGGCCATTGGGAGGGTGAGGAGACAGAGGGTGATGGCGATCCTGCCAATGAGCTCGCTGCAGCGCATGTTCTTCTCCTGCTCGGTGTTCGGCGCCGGGAGGCCGGCGATCGTGGCTTCAAGTATATAAGTTTCTCCGCCGTAATTGCAACACGCGGCCGATTCCGAGCGGCGCAGGCGCTGCGGTGAGAGCCGTTCCGACGCCCTCGCCGCTGGACGCGTAGACGGCGAGGAGAATCCCTTGCACACGTCGAATCCGTGTGGTACATTATCTCACGTTGCCTTGATGTGACGGAATACCGCAAGACCCTGAAGAGACCGAACGAAGAGTCCGGAAGAGATCGAAGGAAAGGCCCATGAACTCGTTTTTTGCGTCAATATGCGTCGCCGCCTCGTTATGTGGCGCCGGTATCGGCCAAACCCTGACTGCTCCGGCCGCAGTCGCGCCTGTCGCATCGGCGGCCACGCCGGGCACGCCGGCGGCGGCCGCGCCGGCAGTGGTCACAGGCGCTGCCGCCCGGGTCTGGGCGGCCTCCGCCAGGCCGAGCACGCGCGAAGTCGAGAAGGGGCTGCCGAACTTCGGCAAGCTGAATGCCGCCGTGTGGCGCTCGGGCGCACCTAGAGCCGAGGGATACGCGCGGCTTGCAGAGATCGGCGTCAAGACGGTGGTGAATCTGCAGAAGGAGAATCCGTCCGAGAAGGACCGTGTTCCGGCGGGCGTGAACTACGTCTATATACCGATCACGGACGAGCATGCGCCTACGAAGGAGCAGGCTCAGCAGTTCCTGGACGTGGTCGCCGATCCCGCTAACTGGCCGGTGCTCGTGCACTGCCACGCCGGCGAGGGCCGCGCGGGACTGATGTGCGCCCTGGTCCGCCATTCGTTCGACGGCTG
>Ga0070735_10001105_pt1 | contig 26694 bp, 27 predicted proteins | sample Coa_R1_FD_66443 | JGI IMG/M metagenome (GOLD analysis project Ga0070735, IMG submission 66443) | Surface soil microbial communities from Centralia Pennsylvania, which are recovering from an underground coalmine fire - Coalmine... | ecosystem: Environmental > Terrestrial > Soil > Unclassified ...
CGGGGTCCATCCGAGTCTCCGCGAGTGTCTTTGGGTCTCTAATCGTTCACAGCCATAACTGTCTTGCGCCGAATAGCCGTGGTCCAGGCTGCGCGGCGAGCCACAGAACTACACTTCGAGCATGCTGGAGGAGATTCGATGCACCACTTCGTTGAGGCGGCAGCCCTATTTGTAGCTCCCACGATCACGGGCGCAGAGGCAACCCAGCTCATTTTGCGCTGGTTCCATTTTCTGGCGGGCATTATGTGGATTGGCCTGCTCTATTTTTTCAACGTGGTGAACGTCCCTTTCATGAAGCAAGTGGACGCCGCCGCGAAACCCAAAATTTTCCAGAACATGACCTTGCCCGCGCTGAACTGGTTCCGCTGGAGCGCCCTGCTGACGGTCTTTTTCGGCTTCTGGTATTGGGCGCAGTTCTATGTCGGTCCAGATGCGCTACGCCAGGGCGTCAGCGCCGCCCGCGCGATCGGGTTCTTCCTGTCTCTCTGGCTGCTGGTCTGGTTCCTGCTGTTCATCTTGATTCGGAAGCTGGCGCCTAGCGGCTACGTGCTCGGCCTCATCACGATCATTCTGGTTTATGCCGCGGGCTGGCTGTTCGTGAACCGCACTCCGGTTGGCGGAGACGATAATCACGTGCTCTGCATCGGCGTGGGCGGAGGAATGGGCATCATCATGCTGTTCAATGTCTGGGGCATCATCTGGCCGAATAACAAGAAGATCATTCGCGGAACGCTAGCCGGCACGCCTCCCGCGAATGCGGCAGTACTGGCCCGCCAGGCTTTCCTGGCCTCGCGGACGAATTTCTTTTTGTCGGTGCCGCTGCTGTTCTACATGGCCGCTAGCTCACACTTCGCTAGCACGGTGATCTTCGGGAAATAGTCCGAAAGAGCGCAATGTTGCGCTCGACACTGCCGCTTATTGCAGTGCACGGCGGAAAATTCTTATTGTTGTTTTCTATTGTGCAGTCTATGCTTGCTCGCCAGGCACTGCACCCCACAATTAGGAAACGGAGGAGATCGTATGTTGAGTAAGCTTTCAGCTGTCTTGTTTATGGTGACGCTTGTTTTTTCGCTGTCGGCCCCAGGCTTCGCCAAGGATAAAACGAAACAGGATCGCGTAGAGGGCCGGATCGTCCGTAGCGATAAGGACAAATCCAGTCTCACGGTCCACTCGGTGACGACCAACACTGACGTAACCGTTAGCTATGACGCGTCCACCAAGTGGGTCAGTCAACATCATGGCGACAAGAACGCGAACACCATTGACTCCAGCGAAGTCAAAGACGGTGATTATGTGATTTGCCGGGGCTCTTACGGGGACAAAGGAATGTTCAACGCGACCAGCATTTCTAAGCGGCTTTCCCACTCATCCCAGTAGACATGTGGGTAAAGATCTGCTTGGAATTTGTGATCAGGCGATGCCAGGTTGATTCCGCGAGTGAAGGCTGTGCTTGCGCAACCGGGCTGGCGCACGCACCATAACCGGCCGTCCAGAAGTGCAGCGAACTTGAGCTCGGGGCCACCCGTCAGCCGAGGACGGCGCAAAAAAGAAGGGAGCCGGAAATCCGGCTCCCTTTGATCTAAGGGAACAAATCTACCAGGTGAACTTCACTGCCAGACGCAGGTTACGTGTGAACTGCCACTGGTTCGGCTGACCGTACTGCGCGTTCAGTGGCACGGGGATCCCCAAGGGCGCCCCCGAGATGATCGCCGCCTGCGGGTCGTAACCGGTCTCAACCTGCTGGTAGAACCCAGCGCCACCGAGCGGGTAGTTGAGGAAGGGCTGGTACTTGAACAATGAACTCGGGATGTAATCCGAGTTGACTCCTTGCCAGTATGCGATGACGGCATGCTGGTTGAAAAGGTTAAGTACGTTGGCGGAAAAGCTCAGCTGCTGAGCTTCGTTGTTTTTGTTGACCTTGAAGGCGTGCGTCAAGTTCAGGTCGGTTTGGGTGTACCAGGGTGTACGCTTGGAATGGACGCTGCCCAGAATGGTATTCCCGCTTCCGTCAACTGAAGCGTCAACCCAGTTGCCGCGGCCCCAGATGTACGTTCCCTCGACCGCCCCGCCGTTACCATAGCCTACATCTGCCCACGAACTTACTGGGCTGCCCTGATAGGCAACCTGGAAGAGCCCGATGGTCGTGTTCATACCTTTCCAAGGCTTCGTGTAGTACACGTCTCCCTTGAGGGTATTGGGGCGATCGGTCGGCAAAGGCCCATTCGCGGACTTTCCAGTGTGGGTGAAATAGTAGAACGGCTCGTCGAACGCACGGGTCGTATCCGGCGAGTTGCGGCCTCCTGCGCCGCCGTCAATCTGATCGGTGGTGGTCAAGCCGGTGTAGTTACCCCACTGGCTGCTCCAGTCGTAGGCAACCATTCCCGCCCAGCCGTGACTGGTCGTCTTGGTTAGCTTCACTTCCACACCGTCATAGTTACGTACGGCTTCCGGGTTGTTCGGGCAACCGTTGCAAGTGCCAAATGGAGTGGCGGGATTGCCGTTGAATGCCGGCACGCCCGGCCCGTAGGCAGCACCCAGGTTGGTCAGGAAGTTGGCATAGCCATTCAGGGTTTTGTTAACGCCCTGGCCAGGGTTGACGATAGTGTAGATTTCGAAAGCAGTAATATCGGCCAGCGAAGCGTCCTCAATGACGTGGTCGAGACGGCGGCGGTCATAGCGGACTTCGAGTGCCAAATTCGGCTTGATCTGATAGTCCCAGCCCGCCACATACTCGTGCTGGCGATAAGGCTTCACCCCCGGCGCCACCGGTTCCTCAGGACGGAAGTTGGTGTTTTCAAGAAGCGATATACCGGTAGCATTGTCGATAAGGCTCGTCGGGGTTACGCCGCCCGCAAATGTGGCCCCCGTGTTCGATGGGCCTGTCGGGCAAGCGCGGCCCGCGGCATTGCCGATGAAAGTGAGGTCAGTGGGCTGGAACGAGCCGCTAGCATCTGGACCGAGAGGATAGCTGCACTGATCCCATCCTTGCGCGCCGAACGAGGTCTGGGCAAGCAGCAGCTTCATGACGTCGTTGACGACACCATAGCTGCCGAAGATCTTCATCTTGCCGTTGCGCGAGCCCCACGCTGCTCCCAAGCGAGGCTCGATTTTGTCGCTCCATGACCATTTGATGGTTGTGATGTTCGGCGTCCCGATCCCCGGAGGAACAGGCAGGCTCTCTTTCTCGATGCGCAGGCCAAGATCGAGAGTCAAGCCGTGCCCGATCGTCCAGGCATCCTGTATGAACAGCGCATGGTTGTGATCGATGGCGGGCACAGCCTTCCCGGCAGAATTTTTCAGGACGGTGGCGAAGTCCGAATTGGTTACATACCCGTACTCGCCCGCGCAGACACCGTACTTCGTCGTCAACGTGCCGCAGTTGGTCGTGCCATAGGCAGTGCTTGCCCCATAGCCAATGCCAGCCGCTGCAGTCACAAACACCTCGGGGATATTCCCGTGCTGATTGATGACGTTCCAAAGACGGTTAAATTGGTATCCAGCCTTGATGTTGTGAGTTCCCCACCAGCCACCTTTGAAGAAGGCGACGTCCTCGTCAAACTGATCGTGCTTGCTGGCATTGTACTCTGTGAACCCAGTCTTGTGCGGAGCCGTCGCTTCGCCACCCACTGCGCTGGCAAGGTACGCGGGGTAAGGATTGCCCGCATTATCACATTGGAGCGCACCATTCGGCGCGGGGCAAGGGTTGCCACTCGGTACATTGCTGAAAACGAGATCGACTCCACTCGTCGGCCAGCCGAAATCGTGATAATTGTTGAAGAAGTAGCCGAAACGGGTGGTGGACACAATTCTGGGCGTCAGCGTGATATCGGCGCCAAAGTTGTAGGTTGAATTGGGCTGAGAAAAGCCGAGGCCGTGCGAATACCGGGTCAGCGGACTGAAGACATCAGTGTTCAGAAGTCCGTGGACATCATCGGCTCCCGGTAGACTGACCCCGCTCTCTCGCTGATATTGATCCAGCCACGAGGCGAAGAGACGGATTTTTGACGTCAGCGTGGCATCCAGTCGAGCCGTGCCGTAGTACTGCTGGATATCTTGGGTGAACAGTTGGTTGCCCAACGTCGCATTCGGGCAAGAGTTATAGATGGGCGACGTAGGGTCGAAGCAACTGGCCGGCCCAAAGTTTACGGTTCTCCCGATTGACTGGTAAAAAGGCTCAAACCCCGCGAAGAACCATAGGCGATCCTTCTTGATAGGGCCGCCAATCGTGAAGCCGGGCTGAACGTTACGGAAGTGATCCTTCTTTGGCTGGTATTGTTGGGTATCAGCCTCGCCTTGAATATTGAGAGTGGGAAGCGGGTCAGTACGCAAGGTCCCGTTAGGTGACCCGTCGAGGGAATTAGACTCGTAACTTCCGAACAACGAACCGTGGAACTGGTTGCTGCCCTTCTTCATGACGACGTTCACGACGCCACCCAAGGCGCCGCCGTAAGCTGCCTCGATGCCCGAGGTTTTTACCTGAACTTCCTGAATGAAATCGAAAGGCACCTGGGCGCGGGAAGCGCCGCCGGAGATGTCCTCGGTATCTTGTCCTTCGACCAGATAGGAACTCTCTGAATCGGCTGCACCGCCGATCATGTACCCGGCGTTGAAGCCGTTCGAACTGCTACCGGGCAGTGCTCCGCCATTGCCACCGGCCATCATCGCGTTGCCACTCAAAGGTTCCGCGCGAGCCATCGGCGCAAACTGAATTACCGACTGGAAGCTGTAACCGTGAGGTGTGTCCTGCAGCACATCACTTGTCAGGTTGGTTTGATTGGTAGTCGTGGTGACATCAATCACCGGTGCCGCGCCCGTCACTTCGACCACCTCGGCGTTGGTGCCGACCTCCAGCGTAAGGTCAAGCGTGGGCAAGTGGCCGATCTCAACGTTCACACCTTCCCGCTTTACAGTCTTGAAGTTTTTTGCCGTCGCGGTAATGGTGTAAGTCCCCGGCGCCAGGTTGGCGAAGCGGTAGTACCCGCTGGAATCCGTATCCAGAGCCTTGCTACCCGCCAAGCTCGCTCCTGTGACGACCACGTGGGCGCCAGCTACTACTGCGCCGCTGGCATCCTTTACTGTGCCCTGAAGGCCGCCCGTGGTTTCCTGGGCGAACACAAACACTCCTGATAGCAAGAAGGCCATCCCTACCAACAACGCAAAAAGCCTCATTGATTTGCTAAATCGCATTTCCTGCCTCCTTAAGAATTTCGCTTGCGGATCCAGCGCTTGGCCCTTGGCCTGGGTACGATGGCGCGATCCGATAGACTTGCAACCTGTCGAAACCTCTAAACCTGAAGTTGTGAGAGCTGGGAACTTAGAAACTGCCACCTCTTGCGCCCGTCTAACGCGGGCTTTATCGTTCTTTTAAACAAAACAATCTTGAGCACACAGATAACAGCCGGACAAAACGATTATGCAACTCTGAATCCAAACAGCCAACCCAACAAACGTCTTGTTTTCAGATGCTTAGTGTTAAGACCATACGGAGCAGTACTGAAATTAGTAGAAACCGGGAATGGCCGGTATGGGATTTAGTAGATTTGCGGCCCGAGAGAGGCTGGATCGAGGCGTCTTAGCGGTGTTTCCTGCTGGGCCGGGAGGCCACTTCCCCTGGCGCCAGAACCCGGCGCACGATGGGAGTGTTCATCTTGTATTTGCGTTCGCTCACATTCCCGGCATCGTCTCTCACTCGCAGAATGAACACGGGCAAAGTGCCTTCCTTGTCGAAGTCCTCTTTGGTGACAGTCACCGGCAGCACTCCGCCCAAGCCATGCTCCCGGTAGGCGGTTTCGTACCGGTGTTTTCGCACATTCCAGGTGAAGACGCGGGCCTGATCGTAGTCATAGGGCAGGCCGTCATGGGGTTCGGTCATCAGGCAGAGGTATTGCGTCACCTTCTTTTCTCCGTCCTGTACCTCGTTCAGCGCGAAGAAGGCCACAAAGCGCTGACCCTCCGCGTACTGCGCAATGTCGAGCGGCACATCCACATCTACCATGCGGGCCAGCACCCAGCCCACGCGCCCTTGATCGTCTCGTACCAGCAACCAATCTTCGAGCACAGGGCCGGCAGCAACTTTGCCAGGCTTGGCTGCAACCGGCTTGGGCGCAGGCACCCCTCCAAGTTGTTTTTCCGCAGTGCCGCGCTCCAGAATGGCGACCTTCGCTCCCGATGCAAGCTGGTAGAGGTGCTCGCTCTCTCGTCCGGGCGTGATGTGCAAATTGGTCTCGTTTCGCAAAAGCCCTGGTGCCTGTACCGGATCGTTCTGATGCTCCTTCGTGAGCTTCTGCAGGCCGTCGAAGGTCTTCTGGTCGACGAGAAAACGCTGCTCAATCCAGCCTTCCAATCCACCGGCGGTGCGCACGCGGGCGAAGCGCTTTTCACGATCCAGGATCTCGACCCTTTCGCCATTCTTCACATTGCCGACGCGGTTATAGATGGCGGCCACCTGGTCGCGCAACGCTGCCTGCGGCGCCGACACATAGGCCACCTCGAGCACGTGGTGACGCCCCCGGCCACATGCCTGTAAACACACGAAACTCGCGAGCGCCAGCACAAATGCTAGCCAACCCAGACGGGGTGAGCAGAACAGTTTAACCATGGAGGTATCGCGGAACTCTCAACTATAGCGCGTTGGGGCGGCAAGTTCGCAGCACGAAGGTTTACGTCTTATGCACATCGGTTCCGCTGCCCCGCGCCGTCGTACATGTCGGAATATAGTCACCGGATGCTGTTTTCAAATCCAGCTACGGACGGCTTCCGCCGAACTCCACCTGGATTCACCGCCATCGGGATATTTCTCTTGTTCGGAGCATTGATGGCGGGGCTCGCCGCCGTGACGTTGTCATTCCGCGGAACGTCTCTCGACCGCATCTGGACTCTTAATCCCACGGCCTACGCGCGCCTTGCGCCCAGAGGCCCGGTCGTCGGTCCTCTGTTCTTCCTGCTCAGCGCGGCGCTTGCCTGCGCGACGGTAGGATGGTTTCGGCGCCGCCGCTGGGGTTGGAGGCTGGCAGTCGCGATCATCGCCATCCAAGTTTTGGGTGACCTCATTAACTGTATCCGGGGCGATTTTGTTCGAGGCGCAACCGGACTGGTTCTCGGCGGCGCGCTTCTTCTTTATCTCCTGAGTTTTAACGTCAGGACGGCGTTCCCTGGAACAGCATCCTAAACCGTTTCAAACAGTCCCGCGGACTGACATCTCCCTGCGTTTCGGTTACCATTGGATAAGTCTTTGGAGCGTGCCCTCAGGCTGCCTCAACCGGGTTCCCAGCGTCTAAGATTAAGTGGGGATTTCTTCCCAGGACACGTTCGGAAAAATGATGAAAAACAACTTTGCTCGTTGCTCCGTAGTTCTAGCTTTGTTCCTATCGGCGGCGCTTTGCGTTTCCGCGCAGGATACCGTTAATTCAGTGCTGCGTCCTCCCAAAGGGGCTCAGGTGGCCATCGTGGTCTTCGAAGACTTGCAGTGCCCCATGTGCCGCCGTACCGCGCCTTTGGTTGAGCAGGCCTCCAAGACTTACAAGATTCCGGTGATACGCCACGATTTCCCATTGCCCATGCACAACTGGTCCTATACCGCCGCAGTGATGGCGCGCTATTTTGACACCCAGTCCAAGTCGCTGGGCAATGAATTCCGCGATTACATTTTCCAGAACCAACTGGAAATCAATCCCCAGAACCTGCGCTCTTACGCCGACAAGTTCGCGTCTGACCATAAAACCAGTTTGCCCTTCATCGTCGATCCGAGTGGCAAACTTGCCGCGGAGGTCAATGCCGACCGCGACCTGGGCAAGGCCATCAATCTCGACCACACGCCCACGGTCTACATCGTGAGCAGCCGCAATCCCAACAAGCCTTACGTGGAAGTCAAGGACAACAACCAGCTGTACTCGACCATCGACGCGATGATGAAAGAGTAGAGAATATGATTTCAGATTTCTGATTGTAGATTTCAGATTGAGAGGGTTCGAATTCTGCAATCTAAAATCATCAATCTGAAATCTCCTATTCGGGCCGCCCCGTGTAGTGCTCCGTAGAATGCACGGCCTCGTGATCCTCCAGCGATTCCAGATGAGTAATCACTTCGGCAGGCGTGCCCAGTTCCGCCGGTAGCCGCTCTTCAATGACAGTGGCCAGGCGATGCGCCTCTCCCACGGCCACGGCCTGCGGAAACAGCAAATGGACTTCAATGATCTGCCGGTACCCCGTCGTCCGATAGCGCACGCCATGGTAGTGCACCCCGATTTCATTGCAGATCGCATCAAGTTTTTCGCGAATTTGTTTTCCGGTTGCCGGATCAGAATAATCGAGCAATCCCACTGCCGAGCGCCACGCCAGCCGGCCTCCCGACCACAAAATGTTTACCGCGACCGCAATCGCAACCAGAGGATCGAACGGCTTCCATCCCGTCAGCATGACCAGGCCGAGTCCGGCGACCACGCCGAAACTGGTGAAGCAGTCAGTGAGCACATGCTTGCCGTCGGCTTCAAGGATCAGCGAATGCGTCCTCTTTCCCACACGCAGCAGGTACCAGCCCAGCCACGCGTTCAGCAGTCCCGCGCCCAACAGCAGCAGCGTGCCTGAACCCAGATGTTCGAGCGGCAAACCCGCCAGCCATTTTTCAATTGCCTCCACCAGAATCCAGATGGCAGCGACCACGATCATCGCGCCTTCAAATCCAGCCGAGAAAAACGCGATGCGCTCGAATCCATAAAGAAACGTCGGAGCCGCAGGCTTCGTGCTCAATCGCAAGCTGAACGCGGCGAACGCCACCGCAAGCACATGCACCACCGACTCAGCGAAATCCGACAGGATCGCGGCCGACCCGGTCATGTAATAAGCAGTGGTTTTGCCCAGCAACATCACCACGCCGACCGCCAGCGACAAGCGCATAGCGAAACGCGCCGCGCGCAGTTCCTGCTCATCGCGCAGCATGCTCACCGATTTCACTTTTTGAATTGTGGTGGTATCCAGCACTAGTTCCCCGCGGTGGAGTAATCGTGCCACGGGTACACTGAGTCGAATGTGACTGGAATCACAGAGCACCCCTGACGGGTGGTGCGCACGGTGAGAAGCGTAAAATCACTTTCCGGAACCCGCATCTACAAGTGCGGAGTTAGAATGTGAAGTTTATTAGACCACTTTGCACTTACTCTGGCCGCCATCGCAATGCTCGGCATCGCCGATCGAGATTTACGGGTTGACCGTCAGCGTGGCATTAGTGCTACTCGTTATTCCCCCAGAAGTGGCACTGATAATCGCCGTGCCCTGCGCCACGGCCGTGGCCAATCCGCCAGCCACGGTGGCTACTTGCGTATTGCTCGAGTTCCAACTCGAACTGGCAGTGATATCAAACACGCCATTGCACGTGGTCGCCTTTGCCGCGAAGGAGTAGGTGTTGGTACTTGACACCGAGATGGTCGCACTCGTGGGAGATATTGCAATTGACTGGATACAACCGACTGTCACTGTAACTTGCTGAGTCCCTGTGATGGAGGGGTTCTGATTGGCAGTTGCGGTGACGGTTGCGGATCCTGTAGCCACGGATGTTACCAACCCATTGGAACTGATGGTTGCGGTGCTGGTCGGGGTAATGCTCCAACTCACGGCCGGGTTGCCGGTACTGCCGTCGTTAAACGTACCGACGGCGAACATTTGCACTGTGTTGTTCGTGCTGCCAGTCTGAATGTTTGGCGAAGCTGGTCCAACCGCAATTGAAGAGAGGGTGGGCTTTACAAAGAATCCGCGGCAACTCGCAGCCAAAGCCAACGTCGCCAGCGCGGCGAAGGCGCCGATCACTCGAAGTTTCTGATTCCCGGAAAACATGGTTGTTGGGACTCCTTGGGCGCTCCCGCTCAGGTGACTAGGGCTTAAATGGCTCGAATTTAAAAATTGTAGCAGACCGGATTTGCCGCGGCCCACACTTCAGTACCTGAACTCAACGTGCAGGCACCATCCCTGCCAACCACCCGCGCCGTCAGCTTTCCCTTGTAGAACGCCGGTCCGAAACCCCCTTGCAGGAAAACTACCGCCCCAAAAAGTAGCGCCGCCGTCCCCGGCGGCTGTCGCGGGGGCGTCTTCGCCCCCGCACCATGCTGAGTTCCGGCCGCCGAAGCTCTACTTCCCGTGCCGCTTCTCTTCTTTAGGAGGAGCGCTTTGCCGCTTCGCAGGCTCGCTCGGCCGGCTGTTTTCTCGCGGCGGATTCGGATTCGAACGCGTGGCCTCACGCGGCTGGTTCCGAGGACGGCTCTCGTTAGACCGACTCTCCGTGGCCCGGCTTTGATCGCCACGGTTTTCGTTGGGCCGGGTGTCGTTGCTCCGGGCCTGGTTGCCACGATTAGAGTTCGCGTCCCGCGCGGCAGTATTCGAGTTTCCACCCTTGGAGGGCGCATTGAATGGACGGAATCCCTCGTTCGATCCACCGCGATTACTCGCGCCCGCGTTTCCGCCCTTCGATGGTGGAGTGAACGGTCGGAATCCCTCCTTCGAATTGCCCCGGTTCGAATTTCCGCGGTCGGCATTTCCCCGATTTCCCGCATTCGAAACGACCCGCGCCTCTTTCGGCGAAATCGCCGGCGCACGATATTCGCCACCCGCTGCTCTGGCTGAAACCACTGAGTGACGGCTAAAATCTCCGGGCCGCGCTGTCGCCGCAACCGCTGGCCGCCCATGATTTTCCCTGGCGAAATTCTGCCGCTCGCGGCTGGCCGCGTGTTCGTGCTCAACCTGTGTAGTCAAGGCTGCCCGATGCGGCTCGCGCGCATACGCCTCTTCCCGCGCGCTGGGACGCGCCATGACTCCGCCGTTGCCGCCATTGAACGCCACGTGGTTTTCGTTGACCACGACCGTGCGGTTATAGACATTGGTCACATTCGTCACGCTGACGTTGGTGACCGAGCGGTTATAGTAGAACCCTCCACCGCGCCATTCCCCGCCGTAAAATCCTACGCCGGTGTAGCCAAATCCATAATTAATGCCGCCGTAAAAGCCCACGTGCGGTCCCCAATATCCGGCATGCCAGAGATAAACTCCTCCGCCCCAACCCCAGTATCCCGGCGTCCACAACATGCCCACCGGCGCCACGACCCATGTGCCCGGCACCCAGTAGTAGCCGTCATCGTCATTCCAGGCCCAATAGCCCGGAGTCCAGAGATAGCCCGGGCCCGGACAAATCGGCTGCGCGTACACCGGCAACGGAGGCGGTCCAATGCGCACCGAAATCCCCACCGCGACCTGCCCAAACGATGCCGCCGCGAATGTGGTTAAAACGACGCCCAACAGCAGACACCGGATTATGAGTGACCGATTCATGTTCATGCCCTTCCCTGATCGTCCCCAGGTTCGAAGTTGAAGTTAAGTGCGTAGCGCCATTGTGACGCAAACGTGAGCGTCTGGCCTAATTACGTTCCTCCCATATAAACACTGGTCTTTCGGGTATGTTGCTGAGTTCCCAAACTATTTGAAATGAAGAAATTAGAGCAGGAAAACAAAAGAGCGGCAGAGAAGTGACAAGGCTTAAAACATTTGTGTCGAATAGCCCCGGCTCGCATCTTCCAGCCGAGAGCCGAGTACCGGGTACTAATTCACCTTCTTCGCCCGCGTAATCCGCTGATCAATCGGCTTTCGGCCCGCGAACCCTTCCTGGGTTCCATGCCAGTGCGTGATCGATTTCTCCCCTAGCTTCCAGCAGAGCAGCACAATCTGACCCTCGACCACGCAGGGAAAATCGAGTAGTCCAATGTCGAGATCTTTCACTTGCACGCCAATTGAGTCGATCTCGGCGACAGCATCTTTGGCGCGTTGTTCGGCTCTCGCTCGCTCGGCTTTGCGCCGCGCCAGAGGCACGACGTCCAGAAACATCCCGCCGTTCAGGAAAATGCGATGATGCAGCGCCTGCTGCTCGGCATCGTCCTTCTCGATCAAATTCTTCGCATTCATCGCGGTGCGCAGCAGCGACTCGAGCACCGGCAGCAACGACTGCGCTTCGTCCAGGGTGAAAGTACGGTCAGACATGGGTATGCACCTATCTTACCGCATCGAGTCAGGAGCTATGAGCACGAGCTATAAGATCCTAGCCAATCGGCGGTAACAGTTTTTCCGGGGAAATGAGGTTACTAGCTAGCGCGTTCGGCCGTGGGAAGGATCGGGCGAAGTCGCCGTATTCAAATCGACGTGCAGTCCCTGCGCCGCGCTGGTTCCCGGCGGATAACAATTGCGGTCGCGATTGTAGTTGGTGCAATGTCCGGCTACATCTTTGCGCTGCGGCGATTGGGCAAACTGCCACACCTCCGCGAAACCGATACCGCTTTCTGCCGGAGCCGGGGGCCGCGGGGGAAAGGCGCACCCCGGTGCTGGAGGGCAGCCGTCGTTGATCGCCCAGTAAGTAAGCTGGCGCGACCCCGCGCTCTGGCGAATGTCTTCGGCAGTAACTACTTTCTGGGCATCGGGTGAAGGCTGGCCGGAGCAATAGATTCCTGCGCGAAATCCTGCCGCTACGACGCCATCCGCCCAGGCATAGATGTACGCCTTCTGCTCGGGCAGCATGCGTCCACCCTCCTCCAGATCGAGAAAGATGGTAGCGTCGCGGGGGAAGCCCTCGCGCTGCGCCGAAACCACCGCCGCACGCGCATCCGCCTGGCCGAGCCGTGTGGCGTTCGCGACAGTCTTCAGTTGTGCGTAGAGCCGCCCGTTGAACAATACCAGGAATCCGAATCCGGCAGATTCGACGGCAGAGCGGTGTCCGGCCCACGAATTCGATGATTCGCCCGGAGCATTGTTTAGCCAATATCCGGTGTAAGAAAAAGTTTGACGCAAAGTCTTGAGATTGGAATCGCCGGGGTACTCGTTGCGATCGAAGCCAAGATAGCTAGGGGGGCCAGTCTGCCCGAGCGCAGATGCAAAAGAAATGAAGAGAAGAAGTACCCCAGATTTGAACCGACGACCAATCACACACCGATGTTATCGCAACCGCGCGCGTCCGGGGCTACGTGTCTCATCCTCCGATATGTACCATCGTCCGCGACGCCGGCACGAAATCTGGCTCGCCAATATGATGGCGCTCTTCTTTCTTCGCCACCACGCCGCGGATGAACTCCGCCAGTTCCTCGTCGCTGGCCCCGCGCCGCATCTGCGCGTGCAGGTCGTGATCCCAGACGGAAAACAGGCAGGTGCGAATCTTGCCATCGGAAGTAATGCGGATACGGCTGCAGTGGCCACAGAAAGGATGCGATACCGGAGCGATGATCCCGATCTCGCCGATGCCGTCCTCAAAACGATAACGCCGCGCCGTCTCTGAACGCGCGTGCGGAATCTGGATCAGGGGCCGGTACTCGGCCATGCGAGCGAGGATCTCATCCAGTGTGACCACGGTCGAAGGCGCCCAGGTTCGTCCTTCTTCCAGCGGCATGAATTCGATGAAGCGCACGGTCACGCCCTCTTCGCGCGCGAACATTCCGAACGGAATGATCTGATCCTCGTTAAATCCGCGCATCAGCACGCAATTCACTTTGAGCGGCCACAGCCCTGCCCGCCGCGCCGCCCGGATCCCCGCCAGCACGTGATCGTAGCCATTGGGCACACGCGTGATCCGCGCAAAGCGATCGGGGTCGACGGCATCCATCGAAACGGTCACTCGCGTCAAACCCGCATCCTTCAACGGCTGCGCCAGATCCGCCAGCAGATGTCCGTTGGTAGTGAGCGCGATCTCAAGGCGCTCGTCGTCTTCGCGGAAGGGCACGGCTTTAGGCGTGCCGTCAGCGCTCTCCAGAAATCTGGGCTTTGACCCCTGTGGGCGCAATTTCGCCAACTCGCGCACGAACTCCACAACGCCGCCGCGTAACAAGGGCTCACCACCGGTCAACCGGACCTTCGTGATTCCCATTCCTACCAGCACGCGCGCCATCCGCAGATAATCCGCAAACGGCAGATCCCCATAGAGCGCACCCTCATTCCCCGTGCGGCAATACACACACTTGTAGTTGCAGCGGTCGGTAATGGAAATCCGCAGGTCGCTGATCGTGCGTCCGAATTTGTCGTGAAGAGCGGCCATTCGGTGTTGGCTTTTCGAGCCCAAAGCTGGATTCAGGAGAGGAATACGAACAAGGCGGGACAATCCCGGCAGGCTCGTTTCCTTTCCAATGCGCTCTTGCGGAGCGCGGGAGGCGCCGGCGTTTCCACCAGCACCCTCGGGAAGTAGCGCGAGCGTCCTCGTCCGCGAACGATCCCACGCCGCAGTACCCAGGGTATTCCCACAGGGCACAGCGGTCGGAAACTCAGACTCAATTATAGACGCTGGCCAGGGGACGAAGGGTGCGGCGATTTTAAGAGCCAGTCTGGCGACCGTTAACGATTCACGGGTGCTACTTCATTGCCTTCTCAATCGCCGCCTCGGCCAGCGGAGCCATGATCCTGAATCCTGCCGCGTTCGGATGCAGCCCATCATCGGCAAGATCCTTCTTCAGCATCCCCTTGTCGTCCACCAGGGCAGAAAAATAATCGAGATAGACCAGGTTGTTCTCGGCACAGTACTTTTTGATCCAGTCATTCAGTTCGAGAATGCGCGCCATGGGCCGCTGCGCGAAGAAATCCTTCGACTTCTCCGTGTAATTGTGGACCGGCAGCAGGGACGCCAGCACCATGTGGATGCCATGCACACGCGCCAACTCCGCCATGGAAGCCAGGTCCGCTTCGATATCCTCGTTGCGCATCGGCCCGGTATTTCCGGCAATGTCGTTGGTTCCGGCCAGCATCACGACCACCTTCGGATGCAGATCAATCACATCCTGCCGGAAGCGCACCAGCATCTGCGGCGTAGTCTGGCCGCCAATGCCGCGGTTGATGTAAGGCTTGCCGGGAAAAGAGTCCTCGAGTTTCCAAATGTCGGTGATCGAGTCGCCGAAAAACACAACCCGATTCTCGCCCGCAGCCGGAGGCCTGAGCGCAGCATTGGCCTCGCGATAGCGCGCCAGTTGCCCGTAGTCGTCGGTAAAGACGGCAATGCGCCTTGCCCTGTAGCCATCAAGCCCGGCAAAGCCTGTGCTGGGAATCCCGGGGGTGGGAACGGTCTGCCGCGCCGGAGCGGCTTGTTGCCCCAAGCTGCTAATGGAAAGAAGTGCGATCAGCAGGAACCGCGAGTAGTAAGTTTCTATGCGTTTCATGGAGTCCTCGGAAAAGAATACCCTGGCTCAAACTCGCACTACGCGTATTTCCAGCGAGGCTATCTAAACAATGTGCTCGATTTCGATGTTTCCCCACTTCGCCTTCAGATACTCGGCGACCAGCCTTCGGTGACAACGTTCAGGCGTAGGCTCGCTGCACAACAGACAGCCGCCTTCCATCAAAGCGCGATCGAGTTTCTCTTCGATCTTGCGCTCGGCCATCAAGGCAAGAAATTTATTTTCATAGTCTCCCCAATCGCCATGAGCTTTCTTGTAGCTGTCGAGCATCTCCTGGCTGGGAGCAAGTTCTGGCAGATGCAAGTATTCAATGGAAAGGATGGACTCGCAGAAGAAAGCAAGATCATCGCGCTTGGAAAACCCCGCCAGCTGCGAAACATTGTTCAGGCGTACGTCGATTAGGCGTTTGAGGCCATGTCTCCGCAGTTTGTCAAAAAACCCGCGGGCCGGTTTCTTCGTGAATCCGATGGTAAAAATCTTCAAAATCCCAGGCCTCCGCGCGCTCAGGCAGTTTGCGATGCCTCGTCGCGCGCGTATTGGATCTGCTCCGCCTGCTTCTCGTATGCAAGAACAATTCGCTCTTCGCGGCTGTGAAATAAGTGCTCATCCTGCAGTCGGTGCATCTCCAAAAGACGCACCAGCGAGGCTTCATGATCTTCCAATGTGCCCTCTTCCAAGATATGCCGCACGAGGATGCCTTTTTCCTGCAGGTACGGGCTGATCAGAATTCCGCGATGACACGCGAGCGGCTCTTTCTCGGCGCACAGCATGGCGACAGTGAAGCGATCCATGCCAGCGCACAGGCGAGAAATCCCCCGCTGAAACAGTTCTGTCGTGGCCATTAACGAATATAGCGCCCGGCCGTTTCTATAGCAGGCTGGATCGTCGGAGCGCGCTCCCAGTTCATTTCCCAGAAAAACGTACTCCAATCGCTCGTTCTTGAGAGAACTGGCCAGCGCCTCGCGATTGAACTGAGGATTGAAGCGACTGTACGGCTGAGAGCGGATATCGGCCACCGCAGTGATCGAATGCTGCTTGAGCAATTCGATGAGCCGCTCGATCGTGCCGTTCGAATGTCCTATGGTGTAGACGATCTGGCTCATCAGGATGTAGGAATGACTCCAGCAATCAGCTTGTAACAGGCATTTTGCGACGCAAACTTTTCACTGAGGCTAATACAGAGAATCGGCCGCTGCAACTCTGTGCTGAAGCCGTCGGCTTGCCGCAAAATGGGTTCCTCCACCGCCGGATCGGTGATTGAAAGAATGTAACCATAGCCTGACAGAGAAAACTCCCCGCGGACTCTGCGTCGTGCGTGATCCGTCTTAGCGGCTTCGGTATTTACCCTGATTATGATCCGATCCGGTTGCGCCAACACTAGAGAGTTCGGTTGTCGCTCAGCCAGAGGAGCGTAAACACGGTCGTTGAGACCGCCGGAAGTCGATTCTCCATTGATCCACAACGCACCTTTGGGATGATCGAGAGATGCCAGGAGAGATTGCGCCGGCACGCGCCCCAGGAATTCCCACCTCATTGCGGTGTCCACCAGATGATTCTCGGTCTGACAACCGGACGGGCGCGGTCCCACCAAAGCGACTCGGATCAGATCGAGCAGCTTCGGATCTCTCCACGATTTCGCGTACCACCGTTCCGCCGTCAATTCACCACGCTCACGCCCGCTGACCGGACGCAACCACGGCCCCGGTCTGCATCCATCCCACTCCTTTCCCGCAACACAGCGTCCTGTCAACTTTCGAGAATTCGCTAGACAAACGATGGTCTTCGTGTAGGACATCGCGAATATCATCAGGAAGAAATCGAACGCAATATTCTAGAACTCTTGACATTGAGGGTTCGATAATTTGTATGCCCTGTGACTTCATACCGTTCCAAAATAGGAATCGTGTTTTGGACTGCAAAGGTGATGGCGAACCCGGGTTCGTAGTTACCAGCTGGCTTCCCTCCCGGTGTAAACTACTCGAAGTAATTTGTCGAAACGCCAGAAAATCATTTATGAGCACGGCTAAACAGGATGTTGAACTGCTATTGAACAAGCTCCCAGACGACTGCACCGTCGAAGATATCCAATACCACCTGTACGTACTCGACAAGGTCCGTAGAGGTCTCGAAGATGCTCGCGTCAACGGTACCCTCTCCCACGAAGAGGTTGAAAGCCGCCTGAGCAAATGGCTCATCGAGTAGCCTGGTCCCGGCGTGCTCTGCGGGACCTTGAGGAGATCGCTGATTACATAGCCGCTGATTCTCCTACTTATGCCGCAACCGTCGTTAAGAAAATTGTGAACCTAGCCAAAACGCTCAGGCAGTTTCCCCGAGCAGGCAGAAAAGTTCCTGAATTCGATGATGAGAATGTACGGCAGCTGATTGCATACAGTTATCGAGTGATCTACAGATTGCAAGGGGACGAGATCGTAATCGCTTCTATTATTCACGGGAAGCGATCTTTGCAATAGTTTCAAGACCCGGTGCGCGGCTGCTTGAGGCGCAAACCTCTGGTCTGTGAGCGCGATCAGCATCCGAACTAGTTTCCGCCGTGCCGGGCTCACATGCCGTCGTAGTTCGGGCCGCCACCGCCTTCCGGCGGCACCCAGGTGATGATCTGATATGGATCGGCGATGTCGCAGGTCTTGCAGTGCACGCAGTTCGACGGATTCAGGCTGATGCGCTTGCCATTGGGCTGGCTCGCGTCGTCTACCAACTCATAAACATTCGCTGGACAGAAATTCTGGCAGGGGCTGCCGAATTCCTTCACGCAGCGCGCATTACATATATTCGTATCGTGAATCACCAGGTGCGCCGGCTGATCTTCTTCGTGCTTCGTTCCCGAGTGATAGAGATCGGTCAGCTTGTCGAAAGTCAGCTTGCCATCACCCTTCGCAGGACCAAGCAGGTGCGCTTCCGCTCCTCCGTCCGCCGGCAACTCGGCGAGCTTCTTCATGCGCTCGTATCCCGCCACGGCGGTGTAGCGATTGCGCAGGCCGCGGCCACCGGTGATCATCTGCAATCCGGTATGGAACATGCCCGCGTACATCCCGTGCTCAAATCCCTGATGCAGGTTGCGCACCTTCCATAACTCGTCTTTAATCCAGCTCGATTCCACTTTCTTCTGGAACTCGCCCAGGCTCGCTACCGACGAATCATCTTTCTTCAACGCCTCAAACGCCGTCTCCGCGGCCAGCATCCCGCTCTTGATTGCCAGATGAATTCCCTTGAGCCGCGCCGAGTTCAGGAATCCCGCCGAGTCGCCGAGGATCATCCAGCCGTTGCCCGCGACCGGCGGAATCGCCCACCAGCCGCCGTAAGGCATCGACTTCGCTCCGTAGCGGATCATCTTGCCGCCCTCCAGCAACTTCGCCACAAACGGATGCCGCTTGAACTGCTGCAGCACACGTTGCGGATCCAGCCGCGGATCGTCATAGTCGAGTCCCGTCACGAAACCGAGCGAAACGACGTTGTCTTTCGACCCATAGATCCACGCCCCGCCGTATTCTTTGGTGGTGAGCGGCCATCCCATGGTGTAAATCACTTCGCCCGCCGCGATGCGCCCCGAGGGCACTTCCCAAAGCTCTTTGACTCCGACTCCATAGGTCTGCGGGTTGGTGTCTTTGGCGAGATCAAATTTTTGGATGAGTTGCTTGGTCAGCGACCCGCGCGGTCCTTCAGCAAGAATCACCACTTTAGCCTGCAGATCGTAACCCGGCTCGAAATTGGACTTCGGCTGTCCTTCCTTGTCGACACCTTTGTCGTCGGTGCGCACTCCGGTGACACGGTCGCCGTCGAAGAGCAATTCCGACCCGGCGAAGCCGGTGAAGATGGTGATTCCGGTGTCTTCGACCTTGCTGCCCATCCACTTCACAAACTTGTTCAACGAGATGACGTAGTTGCCGTGATCGCGAAGAAATGGGGGCGTGATCGGCAACTTGAACTTCGATTTTTCGGTGAGAAAGTAAACGCCTTCTTTTTCGACCTTCGCGTCCAGCGGCGCTTGCTTCTCGAATTCCGGTAGCAACTCGCGCATCGAGCGCGGATCGAGCAGCGCACCCGAAAGACAGTGCTGGCCAACCTCCCGCGCTTTCTCCAGCACGTAGATATTCTCTTTGCTCAGCTGCGCATCGGGATGCGCCGCGTTGTGGGCGTCAATCAGTTGCGCCAGCCGCAGCGCGCAAGCCATTCCCGCCGGCCCGCCGCCGACAATCACCACATCGGCCGGCATCTGCGGACGTTCAACCCCTTCAATCGGTTTTCTGAATACGAGCATAAGAAACTCCGCCACGGATTTTCGCGGATCATCACGGATTTACACCAATCAGATCCGTGTATATCCGTGTTGATCCGTGGCGCTCTTAACTTCCCGCCTTCGCTTTCTTTACTTCTTCAATCAACGGCGGAACAATGTCGAACAAATTGCCGACCACGGCGTAGTCCGCGATCTCGAAGATCGGCGCCTCGGAGTCCTTGTTCACCGCGATAATGACCCGCGAGCCTTTCATCCCGACAATATGCTGAATCGCGCCGCTGATGCCCAACGCCAAGTACAGCTTGGGTGCAACCGTCTGCCCCGACGACCCGATCTGGCGGTCCATCGGCAGCCATCCCGAATCGCAGATCGGGCGCGACGCCGCCAGATCTCCGCCCAGCGCATCCGCCAACTGCTTCGCAATCTCGATATTCTTCTGCTCTTTGATGCCCCGCCCTACGGCCACGATGATCTCCGCCTGCGTGAGATCGACGGCCTGCTTGGCTTCTTTGAACACTTCCTGCGGCTTGTTGCGGATCACCCCGTCGGCGATCTCGACCTTCACCGTTTCCACGGGAGCCGCAGTCGCGCCCGCTTCCGCCTTATCCCCGCGAAACGCGCCATTCTGAAAAGTCGCAAACCACGGAGCATCGCTCGCGAAACTCACGTCCGCCGCCAGCTTGCCTTGGAACATCTGCCGCGTGAACACCAGCTTGCCACCTTCATGCTTGAATCCAATGCAATCGCTGATGACGGTGCGGCCCATCGCCGTCGCCAGCTTGGGCACAAAGTCGCGCACCTGGTACGTGTGCGGCATCAGCACCAGCTTGGGTTGCTTCGCGGTGAGGAATTGTTTCAGCGCAGCCGCGAATGCATCCGGCGTGTAGGGTTCAAGCTTTGGCGATTCGACCGAATAAACCTTGGCGATTTTTTTCGCGGCGACTTCGCTCGCGAGGGAGGCCGCGCCGACCACGGCCGCTTCCAGCGGCCAGCCAGTCGCGGCCGCAATGGCCTGTCCGGCCGTGATGGTTTCCCACGAAACGCGATTCAGCTTTCCTTCGCGCTGTTCGACTACCACAAGAATCGTATCTGGCATAAGAAGTCACCAACTCGTATTGATTGCAGATTGCAGATTTAAGAAGTCAGAATTAAGAACCCCTACGATCCAAGATGTGGAATTCTTCAATCTGAAATCTGAAATCTGAAATTCCTTCTACAGCACCCGCAACTCGTTCCGCAGCTTGTCCACCAACTTCTTCGCGATTTCCGCCGACGAGCCTTCAATGTGTTCCGTCTTCTTCGTCTTCTGCGGCACGTATAGCTTCTCGATCTTCTGCAGATTCGGCCCGATCACCGCTTGCACTTCCGCCATAGGTACCTTCCGCAGGGGCTTGTTCTTCGCCTGCTTGATGCCGATCAGCGTGGCGTAGCGCAGTTTGTTGATGCCAGACTGGATCGTCAGCACCGCCGGAGTTGGCATATCCACAAACTGAAAATATCCCGCCTCCAGCTCGCGCTTTACCCGAATCCCGTTGTCGGTCTTTTCGATCTGCATGATGATGGTCGCGTGCGGCCATCCCAGCAACTCCGCCAGGATCACGCCCGTCTGCGCGTATCCATAGTCATCCGACTGCAGTCCGGTGAAGATGAGATCAAATTGCTCACCTTGGATCGCCGCCGCAAAGGCCTTCGCGGTGTTGAACGCGTCGAGCCCGACGAACTTGTCGTCCTCCAGATGAATCGCGCGATCCGCGCCCTTGGCGAGCGCCTCGCGAAGCACCTGCTGCGCCCGTGCCGGGCCGCTGGTAATCACGACGACTTCGCCTTTGTGCTTCTCGCGCTGGCGTAGCGCCTCTTCCAGCGCATAGGCGTCGGGCTCGTTGACCTCGTACGAAACGTCTTCGCGGATCCATGTCCCGCTCTCATTGAGCTTCAGCGGCGCATCTTTCTGCGGCACCTGCTTCATGCAAACCAGGATTTTCAATCTAGACTCCTTCGCCCGGTGACTTCGGAGAGCCACCCGAAAACCTGTCAGTATAAATGACCCCGAGCTGTGGTTGGAAACCGGTGCGGTGTGATCCCAATCACAGACTCCCTGCACATCCCACGTCAGCATGGCCGAGAGGCTTTTATGCCCAACGACAATTTTTCGGCCATGCGGCAAAGTATCATTGACGGCGCGCCCGACACGGCGTGCACGCTCGCGCACGAAGCCGTGACTGCCGGCACTGCGCCACTCGACGCCATCAATAACGGATATGTCCCCGGCATGCAGGATGTGGGCGAGCAATTTGCCCGCGGCCAGATGTTTCTCCCAGACATGATGGCCTCCGCCGAGGCCATGCGCGCCGCCATGTCCGTGCTCGATCCCGAATTGCGCAAGCTGGGCACCGAGCGTCCTATGGCCGGAGTGGTGCTGCTGGGTACCACTAAGGGCGACATCCACGAAATCGGAAAGATTCTTGTCGGAACGCTGCTGACCGCGCACGGCTTTCGAGTTCACGATCTTGGAGTCGATGTGGCGGGCGAGAAATTCGCCGCCAAAGCGCGCGAACTCAATGCCGACATCATTGGCGTCTCGGCCCTGCTGACCACGACCATGCGCAATCAAAAAACCGTGATTGAAGCGCTCGAAAAGTCCGGCCTGCGCTCGCAAGTAAAAGTGATGGTCGGAGGCGCACCGGTCACCCGCCGGTGGGCCGACGAAATTGGCGCCGATGGATACGCCAAAGACGCTATGAGCGCCGTCGCCCTCGCCCGCGAACTGATGGAGCAGAAGACGCACGCGGTCGTCGCGGAGATTTAAAGTTGCGCGCACGAACAGGTGGAAGAGCCGCCTTTAAGCCGCGTACGGATGAAGAAGTGGAAGAGCGGCCCTTTAGGGCCGCGTCCGGCGGGAAAAATTTTCGCGAGCTTTAGCCCCTGTGGGCCGTACGAGGCACCTATGAAACCGAAATTCGAACTTCTGGATCGCCCGCTGATCGAACGCATCCTCGCCGAAGCCTTCCAACTCATCGAAAACCCCGGCGTTCGCGTCGCCCCTTATGTCGAAGACCTGCTCCGCGCCGCGGGGATCATGGTGAACGAGGGCGTCGCCCACATCCCCGAGTCGCTGGCCCGCCGCCAGTTGGAACTCGTTCCCCGCGAATTTTGCCTCTATGATCGTCAAGGTAACCCCGCCGTTCACTATGGCGGAGACGCCGTGCACTTCGATCCCGGTTCCTCCTGCCTGAACATTCTCGATCCCGAAACGCAGCAGCCACGTCCGGCTCTGTCAGCCGACCTCGTGCGGCTGGTGCAGGTCGCCGAGATGCTCCCGCAGTTCGCCGCCCAGTCCACTGCGATAGTGTGCAACGATATCCCGCAGGAAATTGGTGACTGGTACCGCCTCCTGCTGGTGTTGTGGTATTCCGAGAAGCCCGTGGTCACCGGAGCATTTTCCGCCGGCAGCCTGCATGCACTAATCGATTTGCTCGCCATCGAAAGTGGAGGCCGCGATGCCCTGCGCCAGCATCCGCGCGCCGTCTTCGATGTCTGCCCGTCTCCGCCGCTCAACTGGTCGGAGTTTGCCTCGCAGAATCTAGTAGACCTGGCCCGCGCCGGGGTCCCCGCCGAAATCGTCAGCATGCCCCTGGCGGGCGCCACTGCTCCGGTGACGCTCGCCGGGTCAGTCGTGCAGCACGCCGCCGAATGCATTAGCGGTATCGTAATTCATCAGCTCGCCCAACCCGGAGCGCCCATCGTCTGGGGAGGAGCCCCCGCCATCTTTGACATGCGCACCGGCAGGACTCCCATGGGCGCCATCGAGACTGCCATGCTCGATGTCGCTTGCGCGCAAGTTGGAAAATATCTTGGCCTACCTACGCATGCCTACATGGTCGCGGGAGATGGCCGACTGATCGACGCGCAAGTGGAAATGGAAAGCGGCATGTCGGCCGTGCTCGGCGCGTTGACCGGCATCAACATGATTTCCGGGGCGGGCATGCTCGATTTCCTCGCTTGCCACAGCATCGAGAAGCTGGTGATCGACGCCGAAGCCATCGCCTCGGCTCAGCGCCTGATCGAAGGCATCGAACCCCACGGCCATTCGCTCGCGCTTGCCATGTTCGCGCAGACCGGGCTGCAGGGGGACTTTTTGAAGCTGAAAGAAACCCGCTCACTGTTTCGCAAGGAGCAGCACTTCCCTTCTGCAGTGATCGACCGCGGCATGTCTCCCACAGACGGCTCGAATCCAAGCATTCTCGAGCGCGCCCGCCAGCGTGTAGAGGAACTGGTAGCCAGCTACGAGCGACACTCGCTCGCTCCACAAATTGAAAAGGAAATGATCGCATTCGCCCAGCGAGAAGGAAGAAAGGCAGGATTGGAAGGACTACCAGGAATCCTGCGCCCGGAAATGCAAGAAGCAACGCTGATGAAGTGAATCGGTGAGAGAGGGGCGCTGTAGCAACTTGTGGAAGAGCGGCCCTTCAGGGCCGCGACAACGGGCCGCCACACCCGCCGGGCTTCAGCCCCTGTGGTCGCCTACTCCGTCAGCACGGTCGACTGCCCGGAAATATCAAACCGCTTCCGGCACCGCATGTTCTTGCAGGCCATCATGTCGTCTTTGCGCACCATGTACGACCGGAACTTGGCAAAGCGAGCCCGGTCGCGCTCATCGGCGCGTCCCGACAGCTGGCGCTTCTTGGTACGGACGATCCACGTCACCTCATACTCCGCCGACTGATGGCAGTGCGGACAATTCAGCGAAGCCGGCTTCTTTTCCTGCTTCTCATCAAAAAAATCGCGTTCTTCCATAAAATTAGCCGTGCTCGAGCAGCATGAACTCCGAGCAACTGTAAATTATTGCACACTCAACGCCATGCAAGGCCCGAATCGTCACCTTGTTGTGCCCTGTGTTCCTCCGTGTCCCCTGTGGTTGAGTAATTGTTTCAGCTAGAATCACCCTGTATCGGGGCCAAATGGCATGCCCAGGAAGAAAAAACCGAAGGCGTTTCGCGCCGTCACCGCGGTCAAGGAATTAGCCCGCGAGCGCGTCGGCGCGCCTCCTGCCGAAAAGATTGTGATCGAGAAAAAAAAGAAGCCGGAAAAGCACAAACCAACGTTAGGGAAGTTGTTGGAAGACGTTTAGAATTTGGTTTGCCCGCACCGCGCGGCTCACGCAGACCTCAGTTAAAAGTTGCAGTCACCGTACGAGCGGTCGTCAGATTGTTGATCGTACAGACCAGCCCGGACCCGGACACCCCATCACACCCGCCCCATCCTCCAAACGTCCCGTTCGGTGCGGCCGTCAGCATCACGGTGGAACCGCTGGCAAAAGTGTTGCTCGAGCACGTTCCCGCCGTGCTCGCGCAACTCAGTCCAGGAGGTGAACTTGTCACATTCCCTGTCCCGGTTCCCAGGAAGTTCAAAGTAAGGCTGGGTCCTGAACCACCGCCGCCGCCTCCACCGCTAGAACTGGTAAAGCAAACCACGTTTGCGGTCATGTAGCCGGTCACCAGCGCTCCCGATGAAGAGATTCCCCCCGCGCTCGTGTTCGTCTTTAACGTCGCCGAGACCAAGGTTCCACCGCACGAGAGGCCGGTAGCGGTGAGTAAGCCGGTGGAGTCCACCGTGAACATTTGTGGTGTGTTCGAGCTCCAGGTTACTTCGCTGGTAATGTCCTTGGTTACGGGCGGGTGGATGTAGGTGCCGAGTGCCCTCAATTGCACTTGCGACCCGGCATTAGCGATGACTTGAATATTTGACGCCCCAAAGGTTTCGACCTGCGGCTGCACCTGAATGGACACCAACTGCTGGCTGCGCCCGCAGCCGGGCAGCGTCAGCAGCACACCGCTTGCGCTGAGAAGCAGGACAATACCAAACCACTTCCGGATCATGCTAGCTCCTGGGACCGAGCGGGCCGGGGGCACACACTTCGGCGGGACAATGCGCCAATGTAGTAAATGCTGGAAGAAAAAGCAATAGGCGGCAGGGCATCGTCTCAGCCTTTCGCCGCCTTCGCCACGAAACTCGCGAACTCGCGCACATCTTCCTCCGTCGTATCGAACGAGCACATCCAGCGCACGATGCACTCCTCTTCGATCCACGGATAATAGAAATATTGTTCCTTGATGGCCTCGATCGCGTGCTGCGGAATCTGAGCGAACACTCCGTTGGACTCGACCTTCCATGCGATCTTGACCTGGGGGATTTTCCGCAACTCCGCTTCCAGCACGCGCGCCATGCGATTGGCATGCTCCGCGCTCCGGCGCCACAAATTGTTGGTCAACAGCGCCTCGAACTGCGCCGCGATGAACCTCATCTTCGACGCCAGTTGCATCCCCTGCTTCCGCAAAAAAAGAAAATCTTTCCCCAACTCTCGATGGAAAAATACCACCGCTTCCCCGCCCAGGATGCCGTTCTTTGTGCCGCCGAATGTCAGCACATCAACGCCCAGGTCGCGCGTAGCTTCACGCAGCGTCTGCCCCAGGCCAACCGCGGCATTGGCAATCCGCGCTCCATCCATGTGCAGAAACATCTCGCGCTCGTGGGCAAAGTCCGCCAGCGCGCGAATTTCCTCCGGCTGGTACACCGTCCCCATCTCCGTAGATTGCGTAATCGAGATCACCCGCGCCTGCACGTGATGCTGGTCGCCAATCCCGTGATACGCATGCCGCACCAGATCCACCGTGATCTTGCCGTCCTGATGCGGCAGCGGGATCAGCTTCGATCCCAAAAACTTCTCCGGCGCGGCGCATTCATCGGTATAGATGTGCGCATAATCGCTGCACAGCACCGCGTGATACGGGCGGCACAATGCCTGCAGCCCGAGAACGTTTGCCCCGGTCCCGTTGAAAGTGAAGAAGACGTCAATGCCAGTCCCGAAATGTTCCTCAAATTTCGCGATGGCCGAGCGCGTGAAACGGTCCTCGCCATAAGCGATCACGTGCCCATCGTTGGCGCGGGCGATCGCCTCCAGAATTTCCGGATGCACTCCGGCGTTGTTATCGCTCGCAAACCCGCGGGCCGCCTTGGGAGAAACTTGCAGCATATCGAAACAATGTAGCAGAACTGGTCGTAAGCAAGTCGAGCGCGTCGCGTCAGCGTGGAAGAGCGGCGCTTCAGCGCCGCGTTACGAAGGGAAATGATCCGGGCTTCAGCCCCTGCGCCCTGCTTGCGCGTGGCACACACTGCAACCGCCGGATTACAATCCTGCTTTCCCGGAGACTTCCTGGAATGCGCTTCCTCGTTCGTCTCGTTCTGGTTTCTGTGCTGTCTACCGCCGTT
>Ga0070735_10001107_pt1 | contig 26687 bp, 21 predicted proteins | sample Coa_R1_FD_66443 | JGI IMG/M metagenome (GOLD analysis project Ga0070735, IMG submission 66443) | Surface soil microbial communities from Centralia Pennsylvania, which are recovering from an underground coalmine fire - Coalmine... | ecosystem: Environmental > Terrestrial > Soil > Unclassified ...
CCTGGGAGAATCTGGTAGCCTGCTGCTATCAGTGCAATAACAGCAAGGGTGACCGCACGCCCGAGGAAGCGGGCATTGCACTTACCAGGCGTCCGCGGCCATTCACGCTGCATACCTCCAGGCAACTGATGCGACTGATCGGCAACAAGGACGAGAAGTGGCGCAAGTATTTGTTTTACTAGGATTTACACCAATTCAGTTGCCTTCGGCATACCTGGCGGCAAAATAAAACTCAAAATTCATTTTAATTTAAAAAGACAACCTTTTCACATTTCGAGCGTCTAATTCTACAAAACCACTTCAAGGACACACCCCGGGAAGCAGCGGCGGCTTAGCCAAAGCTGCTTCTCTTTTTTTTAGCCCTTCTTTTTCATGAATACTTTTACGTTTGAGGGCACTTGTCACTGTCTGAAGATCACGCGCAATCCCCGCCGCCAGTTTTCAGCTAATCCGATCCTTACAACTTCAATTTCCGGCGACAAATATCGCAGCACGATATCGCTCGAGGGATGGAATCGGAATCCGGGGGCAACCAGGAGAAGCAACGGCGGCTTGCGCTGCAATGCCACGTCTGGAAAATATCCGTACCTGCGGAAGTCGTCTTGTTCATGATGCCAGCGTACCCGCAGCCAGTAATAAACCGCCTGCATCACGAGTTGAATGTCCTCTGAAGCTTTCAGTTCCAAACCGCGAGGCGGCCGTCTCGCGTGACTCCAAGCAAATCGATGATGCCGCGATCGCCTGCCGAAGATGCGGGAACCTGCGAGTAGATGTGCCGGGCATCCAGGCGCGCATCCACTCTCGTCGGATCAGCGGCGAGCATCGTTTCCAGCCAGCGCTCCGGCTGCGCACGGTAGAACCGGTGTTTCGTATCCGTGGCCAGCGGATGGCGCAATGTTTCCAGCTGGTGGACAAGTTTCTCGAACGCCGGCCAACTTTCCGGAGTCAGTACTTCCTGATGTTCACCGAGACCGAACCACACCAATCCCTGCCGCCAGCGTGCGAATTCGAGCCCGCGGAAGCGCAGCGTTACGTCCTGCGTCTGGGCGGCAACCGCCACACGGATCGCTTCCGGGGCCAGTCGCCGGATGCGCTCCACTTCCAGCAATGCTGCGGTGAGCGCCTGATCCACTTCGCGGCGCGATACGAGCCAGGTTTGCAGATTCCCGGCGTCCGAAATGGCGATGCGGCGCATGCGCCAGTGCAGCGAGTCGTACTCGTAAAGTTCGACTTCTTGTGGGGAGGCCAGCGCCGTCAACCTATGAGCAGTAATTGCGGACGTGCCGCGCGGCAGAAACAGACGCAGACCGCGTACCGTCTGGCGGCGCGCGCGATTGCGCGTAAGATCCAGCCAGATCAATCCGAAAGTCAGGATGCCATCGATTGTCGCGGAATCTTCTGACGGCCCCGCGCTCAGGACCGCAAAACCATCCGAGCCGCGATGCATCAGGCCTCTGGTGTAGGAGCCGGAAATGGAATGATGAAGATCCGCTCCAGTTGCGAGGGTGTCGACAATTTCGTCGGGAAAACGGTCTGACAGGAGTTGGCGCAGCCGGCTGCGAAATTGTTCCCCACTGCAACGCTTTTCCCGGTGGTCCGTGGCGACGGCCACAAATTCCAGCTTCGCGGAGCGCGCCCGCCCGAACCGCGAGACTTCCAAAACAACTCGCTCCGGAGATTGCTCGGCAACACGCACGACGCGCCGTACCAGACTTTGCTGCGCCCCCCAGAAGTGCAGCAGCGCTCCTCCGTTCTGCGTGCGCACCTGGTATTGGGGACCATCGAGCACCGCGAGCCACTCGCCGTTTTCATGCACCTCCGCAGGCCCGCTGGCGCACAACCCTGCCAGAGCGCGTTCGAGTTCCGCCGCGAGTCCCATAAGGACGCGATTATAGACGATTAGAGTCTGGTAATAGCCTTATGAATTAACACATTTAGGCAAAATGTGAGGAGTAGAAGTAGCACAGGCTTCAGCCTGTGTGATTTTGATTTGCAGTGTCTTTGCACAAGCTCACACAGACTGGAAAGTTTGCAGAAAACTTAAAAGGGCGTCATTCCGAGGCACGCTGCGTGCCGAGGAATCCCTCTTTCTCTGGACGTTCACACCAAGAGGGATTCCTCACTTCGTTCGGAATGACGACGGAATCTTTTTCCGCAAGCTGTGAAGTCTGTCCTACTTAACCTAATCGAAGTCGAGTCCTGTAACGCGGATTGTGGGATACACGTTGTTCCATTGCGCGGAGATGTGTTCGTACCCAACCTGAAAATCACGCTGTTGTCCCGGAGCGAGCGGAGCGTCGTACTGCGAAAACAGGCGTTGCTTATCCCGCAGGACTACCTGGTTGAACGGATCGTGAAATTCGAGCGTAATTTCAATCTGCTTGATGCGGCGATTGCCGCTGTTTTGCAGCGTGCCAAAAATAAATGTCACTTCCTGGTTCAAAAAATTGGCAGCGCGGCTCATTTTCGGTTCGAGAAAATGAATTTGCGATGCATAGGCCTGCTCGGTGGGACCCATTGGTAGCGGCTTCAAAGTTTCCGGTCCGGCGGGCGTGGAGTAACGGCTGACCAGCACAGCGGCACCTACCAAAACAGCGACAATAACCAATCCGATGCCGAAGGCTACAGGGAGCCGGCTACGTTCTGCTGAAGGGATCAAGTAACACTTCCTCCTGAAATTTGTAGATGCGCCGCCATGTCCCGGTCCTCGCGCTAATGGCCTGTCGCCAGGCGCTCGATCAGCGAAGGAGGAAGCCGGAAATTCCGCATGCGCTTCTGCACCGCGGCAATATCATACGGCACGCGCCAGAATTCAATCACCTGGTGATCCACATCCGCAATGGCGAATGCGGAGCGAGGATCGCCATCGCGCGGCTGGCCGATCGATCCAGGATTGATCAAATAACGCGTGCCCGGCTCGAGGCGCTGCGCGGCAAAATTGGTTCCCGGCTCCGGCGTCAAATGAATTACGCCGATGTGGCCCGCTCTGTACGAAAATCCCCCTTGATAATGGGTGTGGCCAAAAAAGGTGACGGCGCTGGGCGATTCAAGAAGGCCGCCCATCGCCTGCAGGGGAGCAAAAACATACTCATCTTCGTCATGGTAGGCGCCGTGAACCATCGTCACGCCATCCACGTTGACGGGCCCACTGGGCAATTGCGCAATATAAGCGCGGTTCTCCGGCTTAAGGTGTTCGCGTGTCCATCGCGCCGCAATCTGCGCGACCGGATTAAAATCATCCAGGTCCGCAAGCCCCGCCACGGCCTTATCGTGATTGCCCCGGATGATAATCGGATCAAGCGCCATCACGCGTTCGGTCACTTCGTTGGGATCCGGGCCGTAGTCGACGATGTCTCCGAGACAAAGAATTCGTTCCCAACGGTTTTCGGCTGCCGCGAGGGAAGCGTCCAGCGCTATTAGGTTCGCGTGAATATCGCTCAGTATTAGAAATCGCATGAATATCGGCCAGTCGCCGGACGCACGTCAGTATAGTCGAATTCGGCCCGGCTGCGCTGGTGCTAGGGTCTGAATATTAGCGAATCCACATGCAATCACCATAGCTGTAAAAGCGATACCCCGCCTCGACCGCGTGGCGGTAGGAACGCAGTATCAATTCACGGCCCGCGAACGCGCTCACCAGAACAAGCAAGGTGGATTCAGGCAGATGAAAATTGGTAAGCAACTGGTCGACGACGCGGAATTTATGTCCGGGCTTGATGAAAATATCGGCCTCTGCGCTGCCGGGTTCAATTACTAAATCGCTGTTCACATCATTAGACGCGCTGCGGGACGCGATGGGAAGCGACGCCTGGCGCTTTGCGGAAGTCTTCACGGCCGCATCTTCCACGGCGCGCACAACTGTGGTTCCCACGGCGAGAATAGGACGGGAGTCCCGTCGCGCGTCGCGGATGGCATTCGCTGTGTGCTCGGAAATTTCGTATCGTTCCGAATGAATGTGGTGATTTTCAATTTCTTCCTCATGAATTGGCTGGAAGGTGCCCAGGCCTACATCGAGCGTGATGGCAGCGATTTCGATACCGCGTTGCTTGATCTGATCGATGATTGCCGGAGAAAAATGTAAGCCTGCGGTCGGCGCGGCAACAGCTCCGGGCTGCTGCGCGAAAATGGTCTGGTAACGCTCGCGATCCGCCGGCTCATCGTTACGTGCAATGTAAGGCGGAAGCGGGACGTGGCCCAACCGTTCAATCGCCTCGTGCACATTTCCTTCTGCGCTGAGACGAAGCCTCCGCAACCCGTATTCGCCGCGACCTACAACCTCAGCGACGAGTTCACCTTGTCCGAAAGAAACGCGCTCACCCAACTGCATCTTTTTGCCGGGCCTGACCAGGGCTTCCCATTCCTCTGGTGACACCTGCCGGGTGAGCAAAACCTCAATTTCCGAGGACAAAAATTCGCGCAACACGCGGCGGTTCCGACCCGGCTTTTCGGCTCGCACGCCCGCACGCCGTCCGAGCAGCCGCGCCGGGATCACGCGCGCGTTATTCACCACGATGAGTTCGTCGCCACGAAGTCGCTCGGGCAACGATCGGAACGCGGAATCCTCCCAAGCATTATTCGCCCGGTCGACGATTAGCATGCGGGAAGCATCGCGCTGCTCGAGTGGACGTTGCGCAATGCTCTCCTGGGGTAACTCATAGCTGAATTCAGCAAGGCGCATGGTGAGTGCAACACTATAGAACAAAGGTTGAAGAATGTGCAAGTTGCCGCATATGAATAGCAGCAAGTCATTCCCTGTCAATTCAATCACGGGAATCGAAGTTTTTGATAATTCATGCATAAAACTACTTGACAATAACATGCGCATATTATATGCTCCCGTTGAAGTCAGTAGGCATTGAGAAAATAACTAGAACAGAAGGGAGACACACCATGAACACTGTCGTTCGATATGAACCATTTCGCGGGCTTTCCACACTGCATGACCAGGTCAACCGCCTTTTTAACGAAACCATGTTTCGCGGCCAAAACGAGGATTCTGCCATCACCACTTGGGCTCCGGCCGTGGACATCTATGAGACACCGAATGAGCTGGTGGTCAAAGCGGATCTGCCGGATGTAAGTGAGAAGGACATCGACATTCGCGTCGAAAACAACTTGCTCACTATTCGCGGCGAGCGTAAGTTCGAGAAGAACGTCACGGAAGATAACTATCTCCGCGTGGAGCGTACGTACGGAACGTTTAGCCGGAGCTTCTCCTTGCCCAACACGGTTAACCCCGAGGCCATTCACGCGGAATACAAGAATGGCGTTCTGACCGTGAACCTGCCGAAGCGCGAAGAATCCAAGCCGCGCCAGGTTAAGGTTGCCGTGAATGCTGCGGGCAATGGGAAGTAAAATGTAAGCGGCGGTACGCGCTTACCGAGTCACGGAGGCCGTGCTCAGATGAGCTCAGCCGAAAAATCGTGGGGCCGGTGAGTAGCCGGCCCCACGTTGTTTTTAGGAGTTTTTGGGAAGGAGAAGCACATGATCCGCTTCGACAAACTCACCTTAAAAGCGCAAGAAGCAGTTCAAGCGGCGCAAGACATTGCCGCGCAACACGATCACCAACAGATCGAGCCGCTGCATTTACTGGCGGCGCTAGTGGCGCAAACCGACGGGATCGTTCCGCCACTGCTGTCGCGTCTAGGTGTACGTCCGGAAACTCTTGCGGGCGAGATCGAAACGGCATTAGCGCGCCTGCCCAAAGTTACCGGCGTTGCGCAGCAACAATTAAGCCAGGCAACGAATAAAGTTTTGGAAGGCGCATTTGTCGAAGCTGAGCAATTCAAAGACGAATATGTTTCCGCCGAACACATCTTGCTGGCTATGTCGACGATCCGTAAAGATCCGGCCGCGGAATTGCTCGCCAAGCATGGGGCAACTCGCGAAGCGATTTTGCAGGCGCTCACATCAATACGCGGCAGCCATCGCGTCACCTCGCAAAATCCGGAAGCCACTTTCCGCGCTCTTGAACAATACGGCCGTGATCTGATTGAGCTTGCCCGGCGCGGCAAACTTGATCCGGTAATTGGCCGGGACGATGAAATCCGCCGCGTGATGCAAATTCTTGCGCGACGCACAAAGAATAATCCCGTGCTCATAGGCGAGCCCGGCGTCGGTAAGACTGCTGTGGTGGAAGGCCTCGCGCAGCGCATCGTTGCGGGAGATGTGCCTGAAGTGTTGCGGCCGAAACGTGTCGTGGCGCTGGATCTAGCTGCACTTGTGGCCGGAGCGAAATATCGCGGCGAATTTGAAGATCGTTTGAAGGCAGTGCTCAAGGAAATCACCGAGTCCGACGGACAAATCATTCTGTTCATCGACGAATTGCACACCCTCGTGGGCGCGGGCGCCGCCGAAGGTTCAATGGATGCGTCGAATATGTTGAAGCCGGCGTTGGCGCGCGGAGAGCTGCGCGCGATCGGCGCCACCACGCTGAACGAATATCGCAAATACATTGAAAAAGACCCCGCGCTCGAACGGCGTTTTCAGCCAGTCATGGTTGCCGAGCCTTCGGTGGAAGACACCATCGCGATTTTGCGTGGATTGAAAGAACGCTACGAATTGCATCACGGCGTGCGCATCAAGGACGCTGCGATTATTGCGGCCGCGACACTTTCGCATCGCTATATCACGGACCGGTTTCTTCCCGACAAGGCCATCGACCTGATCGATGAAGCGGCCGCCAGTCTGCGCATGCAGATGGATTCGCTTCCCATCGAAATTGATGAAATTGAACGGCGCATCCTGCATCTGGAAATCGAACGCCAGGCTTTGCTGCACGAATCGGACGCGCACTCGAAAGAGCGCCTGAAACAGCTCGAAGTTGAGCTCGCCGCTCTGCGGGAAGAGTCGAATGCGCGCAAGGCGCAGTGGCAAGTGGAGAAGGACGCTGTAGCCAAAATTCGCCAGCTGAAGGAACAGATCGAACAACTCAAAGCAGAAGAACAACGGTTGGAACGTGCCGGGGACCTCGCGCGTGTCGCGGAAATCCGCTACGGCAAGCTTGGCGCGCTCGAGCGTGAACTTGCCGCCGCGCAAGCGCACCTCGAAGAGCTCCAGAAGAACGGCGGAATTTTGAAAGAGGAAGTAGGCGAAGAGGACATCGCCAAGCTGGTGAGCAAGTGGACCGGCATTCCCGTCGGCCGCCTGCTGGAAGGCGAGGCGCAGAAACTGGTCAAGATGGAAGAACGTCTGCGCCAGCGTGTGATTGGTCAAGACGCAGCACTCGAGCGAGTGGCGAATTCGATTCGTCGCAATCGCGCGGGCCTCTCCGATCCAAACCGCCCCATAGGTTCATTCATTTTTATGGGACCGACTGGCGTCGGCAAAACGGAACTGGCGCGCGCGCTTGCGGAATTTCTATTCGATGACGAGCGCTCCATGATCCGCCTGGACATGTCCGAATACATGGAGAAGCATTCGGTGTCGCGCTTGATCGGCGCGCCTCCCGGATATGTAGGCTACGAAGAAGGTGGGCAACTCACGGAACAGGCGCGCCGCCATCCGTATTCGGTTGTGCTCTTTGATGAAATCGAAAAAGCGCACCCTGACATATTTAACGTGCTGTTGCAGATTCTGGAGGACGGCCGTTTAACGGACGGCAAAGGCCGCACGGTCGATTTTCGTAATACCGTGCTGATTATGACTTCAAACGTCGGCTCGACCGCGTTGTTTGAATTGGCGGGACGCGACCCGGAGCTTGCGCGCAAGGAAGCCTTCGAAGCGTTGAGGCAGATGTTCCGGCCGGAGTTCATCAACCGCATCGACGAAATTGTGCTTTTCCATCCATTGGGAAAAGAGCAACTCGACAAAATCGTCGACCTGGAAATCGCCAAGGTGCAGCGTCTGCTCGCCGAACGCAAGGTCCGCATCGAGTTGACACCCGCTGCGCGCGAGAGAATTCTTGTTGAAGGTTACGATCCGGCTTACGGCGCGCGGCCTTTGCGGCGCACCGTGCAACGACTGGTTCAGGATCCGCTGGCTCTGCGCATTCTTGAGGGCGGCATTGTACCCGGAGATCTGGTCCGCGTGGACGTTGATCCGGAATTCAACTCCTTGCGCTTTGAGCGAATAGAAGAGAAACCTGCGCCTGCTCCCGAGGCTCAAGCGCAGGCGGCAGGAACCGCGGCGTCAACCGCGAAATCGGGGCGTAAACGCTGAGGTACGATTGCAGGGTCGCGCAATTTGACGCAGGCGGCGCAAGCTCCTAGACTGGTTTTGAGAGGTCCATAAGTAATTTTATGAGGGCAATCAAGACATTATTTTTACTGACGGCGTTGACGCTGTTACTGGTTCTGGGCGGCGACGCCATAGCCGGGCAGCGAGGCATGACATTCGGTCTGATTATGGCCGTGGTGATGAACGGCTTCGCTTATTTTTTCTCCGACAAAATTGCGTTGATGTCGAGCGGCGCGCAGCCGGTTTCAAGGGAGCAGCTTCCGCGACTGTATGAAGTCATGGAGCGGCTCACCGGTAAAGCCGGAGTTCCGATGCCGAAGCTTTACCTGATCCCGCAACCTGCGCCGAACGCATTCGCTACGGGACGCAATCCGTCACACGCATCCGTCGCGGTCACTGCAGGGCTGATGGATCTAATGTCTGATGATGAGCTCGAAGGCGTCATCGCACACGAGCTTTCGCACGTCCGCAATTACGACATTCTGATCACTTCAATTGCCGCCACGCTTGCAGGCGCGATCACCTGGATCGCCTCCATGGGACGCTGGGCTATGATCTTTGGCGGCTTTGGGGGTTCCCGGGACGATAACCGCGGCGGAGGGGGACTTGCTGCCCTAATCATGCTGATTGTGGCGCCGATAGCGGCGCTACTGATTCAGCTGGGTATTTCCCGGCAACGTGAGTTTGCGGCCGATGCCTCCGGCGCACGCATGGTCGGACATCCGTACGGGTTGATCAGCGCGCTGGAGAAATTGGGCGCGTATAATAAGCGAATTCCCATGGACGTCCCGCCCACAACTGCGTCGTTGTTCATTGTTGCGCCTCTGACCGCCGGACAGGTCTTTTCTGGGATGTTTAGCACCCATCCACCTCTTTCTGAACGGATTGCGGTACTCCGGAACATGACTATCACCCGCTAAAGTCACGTCTTAACCCTTAGGAAAGAGGGCTCTGCTGGTACTAAGTACTAATCGGTAAGAATGTGCAGGAAGTGAAGAATTTCCCATTCGCGCGGCTTTCCCGCCGGCAAATCGCAGTCCCCATTCCACGCTAAACGTATGTACAAATGAGGGTTATACTCACACAGTTTCCGCCAGTTCTTTGGTCGGTCGCGTGCTCTAATCCACCCCTAGAAAGCCCCAGTTCCCTGGAGTCAGTTATGAGCATGACATGTAAGGCCACAATTCGGCTAATTTGCGAGTATCTTGAAGGGCGCCTCGCGCCACAAGTAGCAAGCGAGGTTCAACGTCATCTGGGACAATGTGCAAACTGCCGCACGGTTTTCGACGCTGCCGCTCTCACGCTGGAAGTATATTTCGATCGCCAAGTAGAACCCCAGTTGACTGACGAAACTCGCGTCGCCTAGTTCGAACTACTTTCCCGGCCCCCAATCCCTTCCAATCTCCTAAATTCACCACAGACTGTGTCAGTCACACAAGTGCTTTGTGTGCAACCAGTTACTTAGGTTTCTTTGCCCATGTAGGTAAAACTTACATCGCAAAAAGGCTTCCGAGGTGTCCCTGCCGCAATACTCAAAATCATGTAATCGCTTTAACCATTTGACCTTACGGCCATACCCCGGAGGAGGCTGCACTTTGGTTCGCGGCGTGCATTTCTACTATCGCAAGGGAAAAAGTAAAGGAGACTTCGATGAACGAGGAACGCGACAATCTTCAACCGGTGATTGAGGGCACGCCGAGATGGATGGGACTGGCCGTGGTTGCCCTGGCAGTACTTTCGTTGGTCGGTATAGGAATGGCGTGGAACGCGACGAGCCATGCGCACGAAGCTGAACAGGCGATGGCCGCACAATCTACGCAGTCCAAGACATTCATGCAGAACCAGGAGCAACTGACACAGCGCCTCGCCCAAGCGGAGCAGACCAATGCTCAAATGCAGGGTGAATTAAACCTGGTCGGCGACAAGCTGAAGCTGACGCAAGGGCAGGTAGCCATCGCGCGGAATCAAGTGAAGAAAGAACGCGCCGACTATACGAAGAAGCTCACCGACGTGGAAACCACGCTGGCGACCAAGGCGAGCGCCGATGATGTGAAGGCGATTGGTACCGACGTCAATGGCGTGAAGACCGATCTCGACGCCACCAAGGGCAGCATTCAACAGCTGCGCGGCGAGCACGGCGAATTGATCGCCCGCAATCATGAGGAACTCGAACAGCTCAAGCGCATGGGCGAACGCGACTATTACGAGTTCACGCTGAGTGGCAAGGGCCAGAAGCAACACGTAGGCAGCATGCAGGTCGAGTTGCGCGGAGCCAGCGCCAAGAAGCACCAATTCACAGTCGCGCTGTACGTCGACGACATGCGCCTCGAAAAGAAGAATAAATCCATCAATGAACCGATCTACTTCTATACGAATGGGTCGCACCAAGCGATGGAACTTGTCGTCAACAAGGTTGCTGACAAATCCGTGACCGGTTATCTGAGCGTGCCCAAGTCTGTGGCGGCATCCGCAAAAGGCGCCTCAAACTAACGCGTTCCAAATCAAAAAAGCGAACGAACGAGAGGGCCATCGGGGCCCTCTTTTGTTTTAGATACTCTGCTCGATCAGAGGGACTTTGTAGCACAGGCTTCAGCCTGTGTTGTTTTGATTTGATTTTGCTCGGTCATGCCGATTCTCGCTCGTGCAAGATCCAAATCAAAAGCACACAGGCTGAAGCCTGTGCTACTAAAACCTAATGAATTAAGTTCAGGCGGGCTAGGTCTGCATCGCCCGGGAACATGCGCAGCCCGAAGCGGACGGCGTCTGCAGCTGCGCGCGGATCGCCTAGTGCATTGTCGACTTCAAAGAGAAGAGTGTAAGTTCCCACGTCGCTGTCCGGAAAATAACGTCTCACGAATTCCAGATGCTGCCGCGCCTCCGCCCATTTCTTCTGCGTCCGCAATAGCGAGCCAAGATTTAAATGCGTCTGGAAATTATAGGGATCGCGCGCCAGGGTGTCCCGCATAGCCTTGTAGGCGCCTTCGAAATTGCCGGCTCGCAGCAGAGTGTCCGCAAGTTGCGCGTAGGCCGCGGCGTTTGCATGCGGATCTGCCGCAATCAGCCGCCGTTCCAAATCCTCGGCTTCAGGCCACCTTGAAAAATCCGTGGCTAAATGCCGCAGGGATTCCAGGGCTGGCAAATAATTGGGGTCTCGCTCCAGGATGTTGCGAAAAACTTGTCTCGCGTTTTCATTATTTCCAAACCGGCGATCTGTTTCGGCGCGGCCCCAGGCGGCCTGTATGGAACTCGGATCGAGGACAAGCGCCGCGTCAAAGGCGTGATAGGCGACCTGATAATTGGAATGGGCGAGCGCAGCGCGTCCGCGAGCGATGGCAATGGCGGCGGTGACGGGGCGATGATCGAGCGCCCTGAGAAAATGATCGGCGCCATCGGCATCATCCACGTTTAGAGAAGTATTGGCAGCTGCGGCGAGGGTCGCGTCGCGTTGATCCTGAGGAAAATCTTCCGGCAAGGCGTCACTCTGAGCGAGGAGAATAGCGGCGCGGTTTTTATCTTCGAGGCCATGAATCAGCAAGGATCGTGGCGCGTGATATTCGAGCAGCGTGAGATCGTCCGTGTTAATTTGCGCGCCGGAAGAGAACTTTCGCAGGTCCGCATCGCCGAGCAGGTAGAAACCGAATAGTCCCGCAGCTTCATCCATTCCGAGCTGCTTAAAATCATCATGCAGTGAGGGATTGGAAAATGAAACCTGTGTACGATTCAGAATTTCTTCCGGCGGAGCGCTAGGCGCCATCAGGATCAGGTCGGGTGCGTCGCCATGCCACAACGTGGCGCCGTGAAATTCAGACAAAAACGTTGCCAAGACCATTCGCAGGTCATCCGGATATAGCGAATACGCTTGCAGCCATTGAACGAGAACTCCGCCGGGCACGAGGCGCGCCTGTGCTGCTCGATAACATTCGCGCGTGAACAGCGTGGCGACTCCGGCAATCCAGGGATTGGACGGCTCGGAGATGATCAGGTCGTAGCGCTCGCGCGTGGTAAAAAGAAAATTGCGCGCATCGTCGAGCGTCACGTGCACACGGGAATCCTGCAGTACATTGCGATTAAGCTGCGTAAGCAATGCCGCCGCGCTGATAACGGCGGGCTCGATCTCGACAACATCCAGGCGCTCGAGTTCCGGATAACACGTGAGGGCCGAAGCCGTCATGCCGCTGCCAAAGCCGATTAGAAGCACGTGGCGGGGCGGATGCGCGAGCGCGCCGAGATGTCCGAGCAAGCGCTGGGTGGTGACGTCATGATTTGAGGCATCCACCTTTCCGTTGGTGCGCAGGGAAATGTAATCCTCGGTCCGCGCGACGGAAATCGTGGAATTCAGGCCGTCGGCAAAATAGACGATGTCCACCAGATGCGCGTTTTCCCGCAGAGTCAGAGGCCGGTCATAGAGATTCCAGTACATAACGGTATTAAATGCGGCCACGGCAGGATCGTAAAAATAACTGGAGAACCTGATGAAGCCAACCGCGATGAGTAGGGCTACATTTACCGCAATGGAGAGCAATCGACGCGGAACAGCGGCGGCAGAAATTGCCGCGGCAAGAACGAGATTTACGGCGGCGGTCGCCGCAAGAAGATGAAAGCTTCCGAGGCGCGGCAAAAGCCAGAAGCCCGTCGCCATCGCGCCGAGGATTGCGCCGAGCGTATTCCAGGCGTAAGCCCGGCCGACAATGTTGCTGCGGGCTCCAAGATCAGGGTCGAGAGTAGAATTTGATTGCGGTCCGGCAATCAGCAGCACCACGGCAGGAAAGTTGAAGCCGAAGACCACGGCAGCCGGGAGCATAGCGAGCGCGCTCGTAGCAAATTGTGCGAACACGAGGCCGCGAAATGATTCGTGCGTGGCGCGCAGAATTGGCGGCAGCACTTCGATCAGGTAAGGAAAGGAAATCAGGAACGCCAGCGCGGTGAGTGCCGTGAAAGTTTGTGTGAGTGCGAACGTCGCCGCAGCGATTTGGTGGCGGCGATTCCAGCGCTCAAAAATAGCGCTGCCCAGAACGATTCCAGTGAGGAAAGTGGCCAGCATGAGCGTGAAGGCGTACGTGGAACTGCCAAGCTGCGTGGAGAGCAGGCGAGTCCAGCCAATTTCATACGCCATAGCCGTTGCGCCAACGAGCGCAAAGCAGATGTAAAGAAAAGGGGCAGGCATCGCGGACGACGCAATATTGCTTTCCTGCGGAGGCGCCGCGTACTTTTCTGGCATAGCCGGCGGCGTTGCTTCCGCCGTCGCGGCACGCTCGCGCCGAGAAAGCCTGAGCGCGAGGCCTCCCGCGAGCAAATTCAGCGCGACGGCAACGCCCAGTGTTTGCCGTAAGCCCAGCGTTGGCAAAAATAAAAAACCAGCGGCTAGAGTTCCCACGACAGCTCCTGCCGTATTGACCCAGTAGAGCCGCGCGAGACGCGTTCCCAATTCAGCTGAATACCTCGCAAGGCCACGCACGAGCACGGGCAGCGTCCCGCCCATCAGAAATGTTGGGAGAAAAAGAACGACGGCCGCGCCCACAAATCGCAGCGCCAAAAGAGTTGCGCCATGCCCTGCGACGAGAGGGTACGCAGCAACATACAGAGCGCGCACACCCGTCAGTCCAGCCAGCGAAACCGCGCCGCTGGCCGCCACGCCGAGTTCTATCAAGCCATACAGCGCAACGGGCCGGTCGCTGCGTTCGCCCCACTCGCCAAGCCACGCGCTTCCGGCAGCAAGTCCGCCCATAAACACAGCGAGTACGGTGGCCACTGCATAGGCCGTATGCCCAAAAATCAGTCCCAGCGCTTTGCTCCACGCTACTTGATAAATTAATCCGGCAGTACCGGATAAAAAGAAGCAAAGCAGCAACCCTGGAAGGACAAAACGGCGGGACGATGGATCCGGCATGACAGGCGGCATAGTAATCCGGTGATCTGGCTTCGTCAATTTTTGGTGACTGGTGGCATTGGAAAGGATCATCGTATCCCCCTAGCGGAACTGAAGTGTATGAGTCCGAAGCGAGTGAAGGAATTGAATTTGTATTTGGAGTGCGCGGCCCGGCGGAGGGGGGAGGAGCCGGGCCGCGCGCGACCGATAGAATCGGCGTATGGCCGCCGCCCGTTATTTCGACCTGGTCCGTGAGATGACAGACTCTTATAACCATCGCTTGCGATTAGTGCAGCACGCCCGCCAACACGGGATCAAACCGACAGCCCGAGCCTTTGCCACCACGGTGCCAACGGTACGGAAATGGCTGCGACGCTTCCAACAGCAGGGGCCTTCTGGGCTGCGGGAGCACAGCCGTGCTCATCAACATTGCCCCCACAAAACCTCTGCCGAGATCGAGCAACAGGTCCTGGCTCTACGTCGCAAGCTACCCACCTTTGGAGCGGCCCGTCTGAAACGAGAGTTCGATCTCACCGTTTCGCACATGGCTATCCAGCGCATCTGGCGCCAGCACGGATTGATTCGCAAACGCAGAAAAAATATCAGCGCAAACAGGATCTGGCCTCCGTGAAAGCCACTTGGCAGCTGTTTCAACAAATCTCTGCCGATACCAAGGATCTCTGCGATATTCCGCAGTTCTGGCCGCAGGCCCAGAACCTGCATCTGCCTCTGGTCGAATACACGGCGCGGGAAGTTCGCAGCGGTCTGCTGTTCTGGGCCTTCGCGCAGAAACGCTCGGCGGCGGCCAGCGCTGTCTTCGCTGCTCGCATTCAGCAGCATTTGGATCGTTGGGGCGTGAACCTGCGCGATCTGGCTTGGCAAACCGACAATGGCAGCGAATTCATCGGCGGCCACGATCGGCAGGGGTATGGCACCGGCTTCCCAGCAGCCCTGGGCGATAGCCAGCACTTGCGCATCCCACCTGCGGCGCACACCTATCAGAGCGATGTCGAAACCGTGCATCGCCTGGTCGAAGATGAGTTCTTCGATCTGGAAACCTTCACCAGCCGCGGTGAATTCCTGGCCAAAGCGCAGACCTATCAGCTCTACTTCAACCTGGCTCGTCCTAACTCCCACAAAGAAAATCAAACTCCTTGGCAAATCATCGAGCGACTCCCTCCTCGCTCACCCCTGCAACTCTGCTTGCTTCCACCGGTCTTTTTAGATTATTACCTCAAGGACTCGGGGGGATACGATGTACCTAGCTATCCCTATTTTTGGTGACTGGTGATCGGTGACTGAAAATCCGGGTTCGCCGGATAATCAACCGGGAAGCAATTAGATCTGGTAAGAAGTTCTTCCACCAGTCATTTTCATTACCTCAGTTCATGGAATATTGAAGCACCATTAACCTACCGCGTCCGACAACGTGAGAGCTTCCCTAAGCCATGGGAGGGCACAAAAAATGACAAAAGCATTTCTCGCAGCTGCACTCGCGTTGATGGTCCCCGCACTGACGTTTGCACAGGGCCACGTAAAATGGACGAGCAACGGCGCACCGACACCTACATCAATCACCGGCGGCCCGTGGACCCTTGAACAATCGGGAGCGGCCAACGGCCTGAAGTCTTCTGGCTATTGCGATGTGAATGGCAACCAGATTGGTAACCCCGGCACCGAACGAATGGAACCTTATTATTTTCCAGTCGTTACCGGTCACGGCAAACACTTGCAAGGCTATTTTGACTGGCGCCCGAAGGACATCGACGAGGGCGTGGTGGCGGCAGAGTCTAACGACGCCGGGTTGACCTGGAATTTTCAGCAATTGGTTCTGCAACTGAGGACGAAGTGCCCTGACCAAGTGAATAAAGAACCCGACGGCGACAAAGAGACCACTCCTAATCCGAACAACAGCGATAACGGCGACGACGACGGCCAAGGCCACCAGTTCGTCATCAACGTCGCGGGCCACACGTACCTTTATACGCTGGTGCGCGCCGCAGGCCATATTGACCCCGATGATCTCTCGATTCACGACTTGACGCCTATGCCCGACCTGCCCCTCAACGGCGCCCCAGCGCTGACCGACGCGTCCACGGATCAAACGAACCTGCCGGAAACTCCGCTTCACACGCACGGTTTGATTAACCCGGACGGGATCCTGGGCATCGTTCCCGGCGTTTCGCCTCTGACGATTATTTATGAGGAGAACATTCTGAGCGGCGACAACACCGCGCCGACCGCTTTCCCCGCATCTCAGCAGTGCACCACGTTCTGGTCAGGTTTCTATGGAAACAACCCTTATGGCACCGTAGCGAATGACGACATCACGTACCTGCGGCTTGCCAGCACAACGGACGGTATAAACTTCAAGGACCTCGGCGTGTTGCAAGGTCTAAACGATCCCACCACTGTTTCCCTGACAGGGACTCGCTGGCTGGCCACTGCGGGAACCATCCTGCGGCGTGAGAACGGAGGATACGGCTTGCTGTACTCCGGCGGCGGCTGCGTTGACGGCGATTCCGACGCGTTCCATTACATCGGCTATGCCGAGTCGTCAGACCTGATCCACTGGACCGTAGTCAACGGGATCAATGATCCGATCATTTCCACTTTCACGGTAAGCATGACGGTCAATGGCGCTGGCGTACCGGACTCGAGCAATACCGCCACGTTGGTGACGATCCCGGCCGAGACGCCGGTGGTGGGAAACACGCAGGGATTCTTCAATGGCCGCGTCTACGCACCCAGTGGAGCATCATTCGACCCCCACGACATCACCGTCATTTTTGCCGGCTACCACACTCAGAGACCCAAGTTTGGACTTGGCGACTATCGAACGATCGGCCGTGTCAGCTTGCATGCGTCAGAAGCGGTATCGATTGGTGACTTTGGGAATCAGAATGAGCAGTAAGAACTGTGATCGGTGACTGTCATAGGTGACTAGTGGCTAGTGACGAGTCACTTGGTTTTGTACTAGCCCTGAAAGTGAATCGGGCCGATCCTCTGGAAGGTTTCAGTAGCACAGGCTTCAGCCTGTGTGCTTTTGACTTCTGCGACCTTCAGCGAAAACCTCACAGGCTGAAGCCTGTGCTACGAAAAACCGTTAGCCAGTCATCGGACACTTTCATTTGCGGCTCAAATATCTTCAGGTCTCCCTGCGGAAAATCCTCCGTCGACAACCAGCGCGCTGCCCGTAATCCATGAGGATAAGTCAGAGGCCAGGAAGAGCACCGCATTGGCGACGTCTTCCGGAGTTCCGAGGCGCCCGAGCGGGTGCGTGTCAACGAGCCGCTTTTCTTTTATGGGGTCCTCGACTAGCGCCTTAGCCATGGGTGTGCGAACAAATCCCGGGCAAATGCAGTTGACTCTAATTTGATGCCGGGCATAATCGAGCGCCATGTTTCTGGTAAGTGCAACGACCGCGCCTTTGGTCGCGGAATAGGCTGCGCGATTTCGGACGCCGACAATTCCTGTTACGGACGCGGTATTGATGATGCTCCCGCCGCGATCGAGCATGTGCGGAATCACGTGCTTCGCGCACAAGAAGACACCTTTGAGATTCACGTCCATGCAGGTTTGCCAACCCTGTTCGTCTTGTTCGGCAACCGTGTGACGGATTGCAATTCCCGCGTTGTTATGCAGGATGTCGATGCGTCCGAACTTGCTCATGATTTGCGCCATGACCGCGCGAACTTGTTCTTCGCTGGTCACATTTAGCGAGAAAAATGCCGCGTTGAGCTTCTGCGCGGTCAGTTCATTCGCTGTTTGGCGTCCTGCTGCTTCATTCGAGTCTAGGATCGCGACGCTGGCGCCTTCGCGAGCCATGGCCATGGCCGAAGCCTGGCCGATTCCGGAACCTGCTCCGGTAATGACCGCCGTTTTTCCTTGCAGTAGCACTTGCATCTGCGCTCCATTCTTCAGCCATGAATTTAATAGATCAAGGAAGGTAACAGAAAATTTGTAAAAGTCACAAACAGTTCGCTCGGTTTTTTTTGCAACCCGATGCCGATTGTAGCTCGCCTCTTCAGCGGCGAGGCCTTGGTTGCTAGTCCGAGAAAACCCCCGCGTCTGAAGACGCGGGCTACAACATCAACCTCAAAGCTCGTGCGCGATTAGATTTGTGTTCCAGGGTTGACAGTGGCCGGACCTGCGACTATCGTGGTTTTACTGTGAAAATTCTGGTGATAGGCAGCGGAGGGCGCGAACACGCCTTGGTCTGGCGGTTGCGTCAATCTCCCGAAGTTGAAAAGATCTGGTGCGCGCCGGGCAATGGCGGCACGGCCGTAGCTGATCAAAACTCCGCGGATGACGCGGCGTGCGCGTCCGTGAATCCCGCCGATGTCGATTCCCTGGTGGCGCTGGCGGAGCGTCTGAAACCCGACCTGACAGTCGTGGGACCTGAAGGCCCGCTGGTTGCTGGAATTCGCGACAAATTTGAGTGCCGCAAGTTGCGGCTGGTAGGGCCTTCGCGGCGTGATGCGCGGCTCGAAGGCAGCAAAATCTTCGCCAAAGAATTTATGTCGCGCTATCGTATTCCCACGCCGACGCTCTACGGCACGTTTGAATCGGCCGGCGAAGCAATTCGCGCACTTGATGCCGTGGATTGGCCCGTGGTGGTGAAGGCGGACGGGCTGTGCGCGGGAAAAGGCGTTCTGGTCGCCGAAACGCGCGAGGAAGCTGCTGCGTTCATTCGATGTCTTCTCGAAAAACATGCGCTCGGCCAGGGAGGCTCGCGCATTCTGCTTGAGACTGCGGTCAAGGGCGAGGAACTTTCCTTCATCGTGCTGACGGACGGCCGTTCGTGCCTGCCGATGGCACCTACACGCGACCACAAGCGAGTCTTCGATGGTGATCTGGGCCCAAATACCGGCGGCATGGGCGCCTACACCATTGACCGAATGATTCCACCAGAAATTGCCTCGGTCATTATGGAAAAGATCGTGCGTCCTACGATCGCCGGCCTTTCGGAAGAAGGACTTCCCTACAAAGGCTTCCTGTATTTTGGACTGATGCTTGCCGCGGACGGCCCACAGGTGCTCGAATATAATTGCCGCTTGGGCGATCCGGAAACGCAGCCGCTGATGATGCGAATGAATTTCGATCTCGCTGTGGCACTTGATGCCGTGGCTTCGAGAAAGCTCACTGGATTCAGAACTGCATGGAAACCTGGCGCGAGCGCGTGCGTTGTGATGACTTCGGGCGGGTATCCCGGTCCATTTGAAACTGGCAAAGAAATCACAGGCTTGGCCGAAGCGAGTGCACTGCCCGATGTCGCGGTCTTTCACGCAGGCACAAAACGAGTGGGCGATTCCATTGTGACCAGCGGGGGCCGAGTCCTTGGCGTCACCGCAATGGCCGGCGATCTTGAACAAGCCATTTGCAACGCCTATCAGGCAGTGGATAAAATTCATTTTGCGGGCGCGCACTATCGTAAAGACATCGGTGCCAAGGGTATTGCCAGATCGCACGCTGCGGGAGAACTTCCACATGGCTGAAGTTTTGCATTTATTTCAGGCGGTGGCGCACGGGCAGCCGGTCCGCGAATTCGATGAGGCTCTGGCCGTCGAAAATAAGGGATTCAAGAATTGCGTCCACGGGCGGCGCGGCAGCAGCCGGCAAGTGTTGCTGATGGATATCGAAACGCTCGATGAGTTCGGCATCACTCCCGGACTGGTGAAGGAAAACATCACCACGCGCGGGATCAAGCTGGATGAATTGTCGATGGGACAACGGATTCGCGCCGGTGAAGCACTGCTGGAAATTACCAAGGAATGCGAACCGTGCCACCAGATGGACGCCATCCGGCAGGGGCTTCAGGAAGCGTTGCGCGGACGCCGCGGCGTTCTGTGCCGCGTAGTCGAGTCCGGGCAAATTCGGCGCGGCGATGCGATTGAAATTGTTCAAGGACAAAACGCCGCAGGTGTTGTAGCGCCCGCCTTCAGGCGGGCATCTGAATGAAAGGCAAACGCGGTTCATCACAGATTAATTGAAATTCAGCACGTGCCTACCTTAGGGCGGGCGGTACATCAAATCATAAAATAATAGGAGCGACTACGTGAGCACGCGAGACGGATCGAAACACGGCGGCAAACCAGTTGTGGGGATCATCATGGGTTCGGACACGGACCTGCCCGTGATGAGCGAATCGGCAAAGATGCTGGAAAAATTTGGCGTGCCATATGAGATAGAAGTGACTTCCGCGCACCGGTCGCCGGCGCGCACGCACGAATACGCATCGACAGCAGTTACGCGCGGGCTGAAAGTGGTGATCGTCGCAGCGGGTGGCGCCGCGCATCTGGCTGGAGTCGTAGCGGCGATGTCGACGTTACCGGTTATTGCCGTACCGATGGCGACGACTGTACTCTCCGGAATCGACGCGCTGCTCTCCAGCGTGCAGATGCCCGCCGGAGTTCCCGTGGCGGCCATGGCCATCGACAAGCCCGGCGCAATCAACGCTGCGATTTTTGCGGCGGAGATTCTGGCCACGTCGGATCCGGAAGTTGCGCAGCGGCTCACCACGTACAAGGAAGAGCTGGCGAAGTCGGTGGCTGAAAAGAGCGCGCGTGTGAAGCAGCAGTACGCTGGAAAAACGAGCTGAGCAGTACACGCGCTACTGCCAATGTGCGAGTTAGCGCTAACTCAGTGCGTCAGCGCCAATCATCGATGAGAAAAACTTCGGGGCGATTGTAGCCGGGCTCGGCATTTCGTTCCATGACCACGCCTTGCCGGGTCGTGCGAAATCCCGCCTGGAGCATTTCACGATAAGCGTCGAGGCGCGCCATGTTCACGCCGGCATCGAGGATCGTTGCGCCGCGTGTGGCGGCGAACTCCTGACAGGCCTCGAGCAGGCGGCGGAATTCGCGTGGCGCGTTCGGTCCGCTGTGCACAGCGGCAAATTTCACGTAGCATTTCCCGCTGCCGGCTTCCGTACCGGCGCCCGCGTGGCAAACAGCGAATCCCGAAAGCTGGTCGCCCGTCAACATCAGCACTGTATCTCCCAAATTTTGCTCATTGACGGCGCGAATTTCCCGCTCAACGTCGAGTCCCTCATAGATTGAGGACGTAAGATCGCGACAAGCCTGCAGCCGGGATTGTTTTTCTTGCGATGAAAGTTCGCTGAAGCGGGTCCATTGCGCCGATTTGTGTTTCGCTCCAACTGGAATCTCCATGAGCGCCGTAAGAAAACGTGGCCAGAATCCAAATTTTTGGTAGAGGCCTATGTGTTTTGCGCTGGCAGGAAATGTAAAGAGTCCCGCATGGCGCACGCCCCAGCGGTCAAACAAATCCATCGTGGGCGCGAGCAGAAGTTGCGCGATGCCGCGGTCCCACAGATCGGGACGAATGGTCAGCGGCCCAAAAAAGCCAACGCTTCCCCAGCGCGTTGCGAAATTTGTACCAACGAGTTCTCCTGCGAGTTCTGCGCCAAAAGCTGCGGACGGATCGGCAAGCCAGCGTGTCCGCACGTAATCGGCGTCTCCCATAAATTTCAATGGGTCAGGTATGCCGAGAAAAGTTCCGAACGCGAGGCGCATGATGCGGTCCGCGGCAGGCAGGTCCTGCTCACGTAGCGGGCGTATCGTCACGCCAGCCTGTTTTGATTTTAGCTTCGATGGGCTGGAGCTCATCGCATCCTACCTTTCGCTAATTAGACGGTTTGCGCCGCAAAGTGGGTGCGTCGGGCTCGCGTGGCTTCTCGTCCGCGGGAGCAGGTACAGCGGATGCGGGCGGCTGGATCAGCCATCGAAAGCCCTTGTCGAAATCAATCAGCGCCATCGTCAGTTTTGTCTCGGGCGGCGTGACGGCCGGAAGCGCGGCGCGCAGGAATTCGGCGTCGCTTGCAGCCATGGATTTTTGAGTTTCTCCGTCGGCAACAAACGCAACGGACTTTGTCAGAATTTCATTCGCCGTGCGTGCTCGAGCGAGACGCGGATCATTCTGCCGCAGCAGGTCGAGCAGTTCCGGCTCCGCCGTGGCGCGGTTCGCGGGCGGATAGCGAACTTCAACGAGTGTGCGCGGCTGGCCCTTCTCAGGAGGATAAAGCTGGTTGTAACTCGGGCGTAAGACGCGCGTTCTCCAGTAATCGTTGGCTAGCGAATCCTGGCGAATGTGATAGTCGATGGCCCAGGCCTCCGGGCCGTAGTCCGGCACGTAATCGATAAGCACGAGTCGGATCAGCGGTTCGTCCTCGGCAATATTAATTTTGTGATGCAACTGTCCGGCAACCTCGCGAACACGTTCAAGAAAAGCGACACCGACTGATTCGATGTCGGTCGCAGCATTGCTGTAGTTGGGGCGGCCAGAAGTATGCAGCGCCTCGGCAGCAATGCGTTCGAGTTCGCTATCGAGACGAACGGGTTTATCGCTCGATTCGGGCTGAATCCATTCCACCGCTCCAAGCAAAACACCGGCCCGAAGCGCGGAAAGCGCAACGACGACGGGTTGATGCGAGCCGCGCTCGCCGTGCGTATCGGCTGTCGCCACGATAATTCCATCTTTAGCGGCGCAAACAATAACGCGCCCTTCGGCCAGGTTTACCGCAACCTCTTGCGCCGCATTTTCCTGCGCGCGGGCAGCGGGAGGAAGTAACCACAGATTCACACAGATACACACCGATAAAACCTGAAAAAAAGGAGAGAGGAGTGAGGCTTGGGTCCGTTTTCTGCTTGTCATAACTGTCGTCCTGGAAATTAGTAGCGCTTTTCTGTTATCGATTCTTCAGTGTTTATCGATGTGCATCTCTAGTTTTTAGAACCTTTGTGGAACCTCCCGAATGAGGGGCTCATCGAGCGCCGGGGCGCGCTCCAAAGCTGCAAGGATTACGCCGACGTTATCCAATGAGACCTCCTGCACGAATGCTAGACGAAATGATAGTGTGCCCGCCTCTCCGATTCAACTCGCGCAGTCAATATGCAGCGTTCCAAAGCGACCCAGGCCATTTGTGCTGCGCCGTTTGCGCCTCTTCGCTATTTCTGTAGAATAGATGCTCATAATCACATTGGTGGTTTTAACGGGCGTGGGCTCTACTTGGAGCCCACCTGAAGATTGACCCCGCAGCCGATCTTTGGCAGGGTTGCGTGGAAGAGAGGCGACGAACATTCGACACAATGGCAAGAAGCTAGAGGACATTCTGGAAGCGCACGCGAAATTTCATAAAGGGCAGCCGGGCGGCGAACGCGCCGACTTGTCGGGCGCCGATTTGTCCCGCATGGATTTCAAGAAGCGCGATTTAACGGGCGCGCTATTCGTGGGATGCCGCTTGAGAGGCGCCGACTTCCGCGGAGCCAAACTCAGCTTCGCCGACTTGAGCAAAGCGGACCTGCGCAAGGCGGATTTGCGGAATTGCGATTTTACGGAAACCAAACTCGAGGGCGCGGACCTTAGCGAAGCCGATTTGAGCGGCACGGAATTATTTCGCGGAGATTTGCGATCGGCCAAGTTGCACAAAACGATTTTGCGCGGGACCGTTCTCCGGCAAGCCAATCTTCGCGGCGCGGATTTTTCGGGCTCGGACCTGGCACTGGCGAGCTTCCGCGAAATTGATTTGACCGATGTGAAATTGGACGGCGCAGACCTGAGCAAAGCCGTCGTTCGCGATAATAAAGGAAGCCAAACGAAGTAAGGGTCGCGACACACCACAAACGCCGTCCCGAGCGAAGCGAGGAATCCCTCTGTGGATAGCGAGAAGCGGAGGAGAGATTCCTCGCTGCGCTCGGAATGACGTTCAAAAAGTTAGTCCGATAATTTAAAAGCCCGCGAACTAAAATGCGCGTTGATATTCCCACTAATCTCAGTGGTGCGGCCTCTTCGTGGCGCCGGCATCTCGCCGGCGGTTCTCTATTCCCAAAGTACAAAGCAGCCGGCGAGACGCCGGCGCTACCAAATCACCTTGTATGCAGGATTACTTTCCTGCGGCGGAGACGATGTGCTCGTCTCCTTCGGCGCGGGTTGCGCTGCGACGGCGGGCGTCAATTCCGAGGCGCTTGATCTTCTGATTCAGCGTGGAAAGTGGAATCTGGAATTGTTCCGCTGCATCGGTTTGATTCCATCCGGTGCGCTCGAGCATGTCGCAGATGATGCGGCGCTCAACTTCATCCATAATTTGAAACAGTGAGGGGGTCGAATTGTCGGCCCCGGTGCGCGCGCCCGGCTCGCCGGGAAGTGGCCCAACGAATTCGGATAGCTGCAACCGGACGCCGCCCACAATCTCCTTGGTGCGCACGCTTTCGGGCAAGAGATCGACGTCCATCACCTCCTGCGAAGAAAGCACCACGGCGCGCTCGACGACATTCTCGAGCTCGCGCACGTTTCCGGGCCAATCGTAATCCACCAGCAGCTTGAGTGCAGCCGGCGTGAAACGCGTTAAAGGTCGGCCATTCTCTTCACAGAATTTCTTTAAAAAATGGTCGAGTAGTCGCGGAACATCTTCGCGGCGCTCGCGAAGCGGCGGAAGCGGAATCGCAATCACATTCAAGCGGTGATACAGGTCCTCGCGAAAACGCCCTTCGCGCACTAGGCTGAGCAATTGCACGTTGCATGCAGCGATGATGCGGACATCTACCTTGATCGTTTCAGTGCCGCCCAGGCGCATAAATTCGCGTTCTTGAATCACGCGCAAAAGTTTTGCCTGCGTCTCAGGACCAATCGTGGAAATTTCATCAAAGAAAATCGTGCCCTGATCGGCAACCTCGAAAAGCCCTTTCTTCGATGCCACCGCGCTGGTAAACGCGCCTTTGACGTGCCCGAACAGCTGCGACTCGAGCAGGTCCACGGGAATTGAGCCGGTATTGATGGGCACAAACGCTTTGTCCGCGCGCGTGGACGCCGAATGAATGGCCTTGGCGATCAGTTCCTTGCCGGTGCCGCTTTCTCCGTGAATCAACACAGTGGAACGCGACGGCGCGACCTGGCTCACCAGATCGAGCACGGCAAGCATCTTTTCGCTTTTGCCGATGATGTTGGGAAAGTTGTAGCGCTGCTTCAGGGCGCGCTTCAGCTGAACATTTTCTTCGCGCAGCCGGCGGCCTTCGACAGCCTGCGCCACCTGGATGAGCAATTCATCGTTGGACCAGGGTTTGGTGATGTAATCTTGCGCTCCGCCCTTGAACGCCGCCCGCGCCATGTCAATGGAGCCGTAAGCCGTGATCAAAACGATAACGATCTGCGGATCGCGCCGTCGGATGTCACGCAGCAAGTCGAGTCCATTTCGGTCGGGAAGACTGACGTCAAGAAGAAGCAGATCGAAGGGTTTTTCGCCGAGGAGAGCAAGGCCCGCTTCACCGGTTTCTGCGCTGGAAGTGGAGTAGCCCTCGGTCGAGAGCAACAACTCCAACCCCTCGCGAATTTCCAATTCGTCGTCGACGACGAGGATGGAGCCCTTAGACATGTACAGCTTTCCGCGCAGTCGGAAATTCGAGCCGGAAGGATGTGCCTTTATCCGGGGTGGAGCGAACATCAACTTTTCCAGAATGTTCCTTGATGATCCCGTAACTCACTGAAAGTCCCAGGCCCGTGCCGCGGCCGGACGACTTGGTGGTGAAAAAAGGATCGAAAATGCGGTGCAGATTTTCCCGCGGAATTCCGGAACCTGTATCGGTAATTTCGATTTCCACTGTGCCGTTATTTGAAGCCGTGCGGACCTCGACCATGCCCCCGGCAGGCATGGCATCACGCGCATTCATGAAAAGATTCAGGAACACTTGCTGCAATTTATTGTTGGAGCCCAGCACTGGCGGCAATTCCTGCTGCAGGTTTCGCGTCACGCGCACGTGAGCCGTCTTCAGAGGATGCGCGATGAGCGAAAGGGTTTCTTCCACCACGGCATTCAAGTTTACTTCCGTAAACTCCACCGCACCGGTACGCGAAAAATTCAGCAAATTGTTCACGATTTCACTCGCGCGAAATGTTTGCTTGACGACTTTTTCGATCAACTGGTGCCGCGGGTCGTCGCTCGGCAACTGTTTCGCCAGCATTTGAATGTAGTTGGAGATGACCGCGAGCGGCGTATTGACTTCATGGGCTACGCCGGCTGCGAGCAAGCCGAGAGACGTGAGTTTCTCCGTCTGAATTAGTTGCTCCTCGAGACGGATGCGCTGCGTAATGTCGTCCATCAGGATCAGGCGTCCAATCCGGTCTCCCGATTTCCCTACCAACGGCGCAATCGACACGTTGACAACCAGGTTGCGTCCGCCACGATTCCGCATCGGAACCTTGTACAGGCTGGAGACTCGCTCATCACTGGACCGGGCTGTAATTTCCGCCATCAGGTCCGCAGGAAGAACTTCGTCCAGTTTCCGGCCGACTGCTTCGTGGCGCGGGACGCCAATCAGGCGCTCAATCTGCGTGTTCCAGGACTCAATTGCACCGTTGAGGTCAACGGCCAGCACACCCACATTGAGCGATTCGACGATGTTCTCCGAGAAATCTTTCAGCCGCTCGATTTGCTCCGCTTTTTGCTCGAGCGAAGTGTAAAGCTGGGCATTGTCGAGGGCGATGGCCAGATATCCCGCGATGGTCAACAAGAGTTCGACGTCCTCAGTGGACAGAAAATCGCCGTCCACGGTTTTTCCCAAGCCGAGTACGGCAACGGTGTGGTCGCGAATCTGGCAGGGAATGAAATAATTCAGGTCCAGTTGTTCGAGCG
>Ga0070735_10001108_pt1 | contig 26686 bp, 21 predicted proteins | sample Coa_R1_FD_66443 | JGI IMG/M metagenome (GOLD analysis project Ga0070735, IMG submission 66443) | Surface soil microbial communities from Centralia Pennsylvania, which are recovering from an underground coalmine fire - Coalmine... | ecosystem: Environmental > Terrestrial > Soil > Unclassified ...
CGAATGGCCGTGTTAAGCAGGCGTTTGTCATTTGGCATCCTGTCATCCCACATGCTTTTCCGCGTACATGCGGCTATCCACCTCGGCCAGGTCCTGCTCAACGGTTTGCCCCGGGATGTGATGATAGAAGCCCAGGCTTAACGAAACGGGAATGTCGCCGATCCGGTTGGCAAGGTCCCATTCCGCCACTCGCTGCAAAATGCGATCGCGGACAATCGCGGCCCCGGCGGCATCTGTTTCCGGCAGAATCAACAGAAACTCGTCGCCTCCGTAGCGCACGACATGATCGCATCCGCGAATGCAGGACTTCACAACCCCGGCGACCTGAGCCAGAATCTCGTCGCCGATCAAATGACCGTAACGGTCGTTGACACGCTTGAAATTGTCGATATCACACATCATCAAAGTCAGCGGCCGGTTGTTTCGCTCCGCTCGCGCAATCTCCTTTTTCAGCAGGCTGCTCAGGAAATTTCGGGTGAAGACGTTCGTGACTGCATCAAAAGTTCTCGCGACATGGTCTGCCTGGGCGGTCAGTGCCTGCTGAAGGGTCAATAGCCGCAGCTTTCGTACCTCAGACTCATACCGAACCAGGTAAAGTGCCAGAACCATGATAACCAGCATGGTGACGAAAAGGACAAGAGGAGGAATTTGAATGACGAAAGAATTCTGATGCCAAAAACGGTGAGAAAAAAGCAGCGAAATGGCCCCGCATCCCAAAATGAAGGCGCAAAAAATCAATAACGCGCGCAGCGCATGACTCTCATACTCGATTCGCTTCAGCTCCTGCTTGATTCGCCCTTGAAGCCTTACAGGGTCATTGACACCAAAATCGCTCGGCATTTCCTGAATGCTCCCACAGGCTATGAACAGTAGGAAGAGGCGCGCTGCCCCACATGGAGGGAACCCTTTTCAGATTATAGGCCTGCCTCTGAAAAATCAAGCGGGGTATTCACTCCCAAGAATCGAGGCTGCGGGTTCGGCCAGCGCCGCCCGATGAGCCGGAAGGCTTTCTCCGTACCGCCCATCGTATACGCCATCTCGGCGATGTCGCGGTCGGTCGCCAGGCCGTCCCGCTCCGCCTGCAACCCCCGCAACTCTTCCAGCCGACGCCCGCCCGCGTGCAGCAGGAGGGACACTCGGTTTCAAAAGCACTTCTCTCTATCGCAAGCCCTAAGCCTTTCAAGGTCGACCTCTAACGCAACTTCTTTTAAGACGCCGCACGCTACTTTGTTAGAGTGCAAGAACCTTTCCTCACATAACCCACAAGCTGCAACTTACAGTGTGCGCGGGATTTTCTGCCTTGCGTAGGGGAGTACTGAGGGAAATTCGCTTTCTCCTCTATTTTATGGTCGACCTTGGGGGCGTACTCGCTCTTCACCAGGAATGTGATTTCGCCGTGACACCCTTTCTTTTGGAAATCGCAGGTAGCCGCGTAGACACTTTGACTGCAGCCCGGCTTGAATCGGTCATGGAGCTCAATCATTATGGTGCCGATCTTATCGATCCAAGCGGCAGAATGTTCAAAAACTTCTTTCTCCGACCCCTCGATGTCAACCTTCAGGATGTCGATATAATCGATTCCTTCCTCTTCCATCAACCGATCTACGGTGATGCCTCGGACCCTGTGGACTATACTGGCGGCCACCCCTTGATCTTCATCTGTCGTTCGGAATCCCCAAGGCTTGGCGGAGGAATTGGAAATGTAAATTTCCTTATTCTGTTTCCAGAGAGCTGCTTTGATTGGGAGAACGTTTCGATAAGGCGCCACGTTCTTTTTGAGCATTTCATAGTTTGAAGATTCCGGTTCCAAAGCGATAATCTTCGCTTGCGGGTAGGCATTTGCATAGAAAACAGACGCTAACCCGATATTGGCGCCGGCATCGACGATCACGCGTGGGGGCTTGGAGAACTTTTTCTCATACTGGGCGTCTAGGATGACATCTCGGAATACGTTCACATCAGTGGTCATGAGCCTAAGGCGGACAGGATACGCAAGGTTCGAGACCGAAACGCTGACCTCCAACGGCCGCCGCAACAACCACGCCATCGCGCCCAGGAAGACCCCGCTCGATCCGAACATCGCATAATATTTTTGCGCTCCTTGAATAATTCTTGACCTCATGCTCCTTCCTGGGGATGCAGGATCATCAACTGTAGAGTCGCAAGAAGTTCAGGGCAGACTTGAGGGCCAGCATCGGGCTATTGGCATAGGCGCTCACTTCGTAGGCACACCCGATCTTACAACCTTTGCAAAAGTCCCACATCACCTTTTCCTGCTCAACAATCTTCCGCGCCGCCTCAGATGCGAAGATTTCCTTGAGCGCCGCCTGAGAATGATACAGGGTCATAAAAGCGCAGGGTAAGTGGATAGAGCCATCAGGTTTCATGGAGACAAGTTTGGAGGGATGCCGGCAGGGGAATTGAGCATTAAAGCCGCCGTTTCGATAGAACGGATAATAGTGGGCGTAGAAGCGGACATTGCGCGGGAATGCCGCCCGCAACTGATGCAGGAATTTCTCAACCCGGTCGATTTCATCTCCGTGCAATTCGGCGTCAGGCAGGAGCTCTCCGGCGCGCATGACGTTGTGCACCGCCTCGGGATGCAGCACCAGGTCGCGCTCACGGCAGAATTCAGCCAGGGCGGGCAGATCGTCCAGATTTTCGAGATTGACGGCGGCGTTGATCTGCGTGGTAAAGGGCTTGCGCTTCCGGAGGACGAAATCGAGATTCTCGAGAATCTTGGGCAGGCCGTTCAAGCCGCGGCGCTTGGCAAAGCGCTCGGGATTCAGGGAATCAATGGAAACCTCCAGCATATCCAGCCGGGCCACGCCGTCAGCATACTTCCTGATGAGCAGGCCGTTCGAGGGCATTGAGGTCCACATACCTTTATCGGCGGCGTAGGCGATGTAGTCGATGGTATGAGGATTCAGCAGCGGCTCGCCACCGGAAAAACTGATGGCAAAAATACCTATGTCGCAGAATTCATCAATGCGGCTGAAGATGCGTTCACGAACCGCACGCGTCTGCAAATCATTGAATTTGCCCGCTTCGCCAAAAATGCAATATTCGCAGAACATGTTGCACATCAGCGTGGTCTCAAACATCACCATGTAAGGAGTCTGAAAGCCAGAGAGGGCATGCTTGGCGAAGGATTTTGCAATATAGGAATATTTCATAACAAGTTGTCTGCCCCTTGGCGGTCACCCTTCAGCAAAGCTGAATTTCCTCACGCGTTCTGATCGCTAACGACTGTTCTCAAATAGGGAGTTTGAATCTCTGGGCCATTCGATAAAGCGTCTTGCGATTGATGCCCAGGATATTCGCAGCCCTGGCCTTATTATCACCCGTCACCTTCAGGACGTGCATCAGATATCGTTTTTCAAGCTCATCAAGCGAAGGCAAATCCGCGTGCAATTGTTCCAGCCGGTCTCCGTTCTTCGGTTCAGGGCGGAATTTCGGCGGCAGGTCATCCAGCGTGATTACGCCTGAGCGGTTTAGCGCCACGGCAGCCTCCAGCGTGTTTTCGAGCTCCCGCACATTGCCGGGCCAGTGATAGCTCATCAGCGCGGAAAGCGCCTGGCTTGAGACCGCGTAGGTCTGACTACGCTCGCGTCCCAGCCGCTTCAGGAAGTATTCGACGAGAAGCGGGATATCCTCCCGCCGCTCCCGCAAAGGTGGAATGCTGATTTCGACGACGCGCAAACGATAATAAAGATCGGCCCGGAATTTTCCTTCCTCCACCAGTTCGCTGAGCACGCGGTTGCTGGCGGCGATCAAACGCAAATCGATCCGGGTCACTTGATTGCTGCCGATCCGGCGAACTTCCTGTTCCTCAATGGCTCGCAGCAATTTCACCTGCAGCGCCGGGCTCATTTCCGAGACTTCGTCCAGAAAGACTGTTCCGCCGCTCGCTTCTTCAAAAATCCCGCGCTTACTCTCAAAAGCGCCCGTAAACGCTCCGCGAACGTGGCCAAAAAGTTCCGTCTCAAGCAAGGCTTCAGCCAAAGCGCCGCAATTAACAGCAAAGAATCGTCGGCTCGCGCGGGGGCTATTATGATGAATGGCCTTGGCGACCAGTTCCTTTCCCGTACCACTCTCTCCATAGATTAATACCGTGCTGCGGGAGTCTGAGACCATCGCAATTTTCTTGTAAATCTCGAGCATCCCGGGACTGCGGCCCACAAGACTCGTGATTTGCATCGGGTTGCTCAATTGCTGTTTCAGGTTGCGGTTCTCGCGGAGGAGGTTGCGATTTTCGAGCGCCCGATGCACTTGCAACAGGACTTCGTCGATCTTAAAGGGCTTGGAAATGTAATCGAATGCGCCAGCCTTGACCGCCTCGATGGCTGTTTCCATAGAGCCAAAAGCCGTAATAAGAATCACCTCGGAGTCCGGTTGAATGGATTTATAGGCTCGCAGCACATCCAGCCCATTCAGATTCGGCCCCAGCTTCATGTCACTGATGATGATGTCAAAGCACTCCTGCTCACCGATCCTGAGGGCCTCCTCCCCGCTGCCCGATGTGACCACATCATAGCCTTCTTCGCTTAAGACTTCGCGCAGAAGCTCCTGGGTATCGGTGTCGTCATCAACCACCAGAATTTTTGCGGCACTGGATTCTGCCATGTGTTTGCTATCGCGACGCTCTGAGCCTCCCTTGCCGCGGGAAGGGAACGCTGAAAGTATCAGGCACGCAGCCGTACTCCCCTCCCCACCGCATCTGGAGTCTGTGCGCAAGGTTCCGGCGCGGGATTCAAGAAACCTGCTCCCGGAATCAGCTTCGCAGGGAGTCTGAAGGGTGATCGCCCCCGCTTGCGGAGGCGCTTGCGTGGGCCATCGTCATCGCCGCTTCCATCCTTTCTCGCCCATCAACTGGAAGGGTGATCCGAAAACAGGCTCCACGCTTCAATTCGCTTTCGACTTCAATGGTTCCGCCGTGCTGTTGCACAATCTGATTGCAGATCGCCAGCCCCAATCCTGTGCCGGTTCCAAGCCGCTTGGTGGTGAAGGTGGGGTCGAAGATATGCTCCAGGTTCTCCAACGCGATGCCCTCGCCTGTGTCCTTGATTTCCACCACAACGTTCTGCGAATCATTGCGAGCCAGGGATCTCAGGCGCAGGTGCAGCCGCCCGCCGCGCGGCATCGCATCCATGCTGTTATTGATCAGGTTGAGGAAAACCTGCTGGAGGTAGCCTACATCTCCGTAAATTCGCGGGCAGTTCCAGGAAAAATCCGTGCGAACCTGGATCTTTTTGGCTTCAAGTGCAGGCGAGGAGAGAAGAATGGCTTCTTCCAGCAGATGACGGACATCCACCCGCTCAATGTGTAATTCGAATTTCCGAGTCCAGGAAAGCAACTGCTTCACGATGCGGACAATGTTGTCGATCTGTTTCTGGATGATTTGAAGCCGCCTCTGGGTGGCCTCGTCGCCCGTTTTCTGCCGCGACATCAACTGCACGTGCCCGGAGATGGAGTTGAGCGGCGTTCCTATCTCATGCGCCAGGCTCGCGGCGAGTTGGCCCGCCACAGCCAATCGTTCGGAACGGGCCAGAGTCCGCTGGGTCTCAAAGAGTTCTTCGTTAATGCGCGTCAGTTCCTCATTGCGCTGCTCAAGCTCCAGAGTGGCGTCCTTGATCTTGCGGGCCAGTTCGCTGTTAAAATTTTCAATCCGATCCAGCATCCGGTTCAAATGTCGGGCGAGCTGGCCGATTTCATCCTCACTGCCGGTTCGCGCCCGCACGTTGAGCTGGCCGCCTTCGGCAGCTTCCATCACACGAATCATTTCTTTCACTGGAGCCCGCACGCTCTTTAAAAAGAAACCATGAACCACAAAAATGAGGAATACCAGGCTGCACAACATGAGCAGAAAGTTGTCTGCCACAATATTCTGTGTGATGACATCCGAGCGCAACTTGGAGACTTTCAAAATGAGGCAGCCAGCGGATTCTCCGCGGTCGCGCAGCGTGGTTGAAATAATCCAGTATTTGCCATCAGGCGTTTCCGTAGTGTACTGATCTGGGTTGGGGCGCTCGAATTCGTGGAGGTGCTGGCTGGCCCATCGGGTATCCTGAATGCCGGGAATGTTATCCAGTTCAAGGTGGGTTGCAGTGGGTTCGGTCGTGGCTGCCAGGTGACGATTGCCTCCGTGGAGGTAAACGTCCGCTTGCCTCACACCGGGCACGTCATGCTGCATCTGCCGGAGGGTATGTGTCAAAACCTGCTGATTCTGGAGCGCACCGTCATTGACCAGATTGTGAGCGGCCAGCCGGGCTTGGGTGAGGGCTCTTCGGTAAACTTCCTCTTCCACAGGCTGCCGCGTCAGCAGCATGGCGATGAAAGTCGAAACCGCCAGCAGGCAAACTACAGCAACAACAAAGAGAATGATAATCTTGGTCTGAAGGCCTAATCGACGTGCAGCCTTGAAAACCTGCATCAAGGCGCATTGTAGCAACCGGTGTGGCAAAAAGCAACAGATGTGCCTATTGGCGTAAGTTATCTATTTGCAATGAGTTACTTCTTTGGAAGTTCAGAATTCGGACTCAGATTTGGTGCGAGCGCCTCGGGAAATTTCTCACCCTGAGTGTCCAGAGGTCACATCATCGCCGCACTCCCCCCTCCTCACAGAGGAGGGGTATTTCCCTCCTTGGTTAAGGGAGGGTAGGGGTGGTTGTTGTAAAGAATTGGCTGGGACAGCACATTAGTCTTGTGCCCGGTGATCGGATGGATATGGTCGCGGCAATTTTACATTGCCATTGCTTCAATGTTTTCAATCCAAATTGGCAGCGTAAAGCCGCCGCTATGAACAACCAAATTGTCCATTTTCCAAGACACCACAAGATGAAGCAGGCCGCAGGGAGGCATCCATGGAAAATTCAGAAATTGCCGCTGTATTCGAGGAAGTTTCTAATCTGATGAAAATTCTTCAGGAAGATCCCAAATGGCAATTTAAGGCCGTAGCCTACGATCGGGCGCGCCGCGTGATTGAGAGCTATCCTGAGCGGCTGGAAGATATTGTCCGTGATCCGAATCGCAAGTTAACCGACATTCCCGGAATCGGCGCTGATCTTGCCCAAAAAATCAAGGAGTTGGTTGAAACCGGCCGTCTGGAATACCACCAGAGACAATTAAATAAAGTCCCGCGCACGATGCTTGAACTCCTGCAGTTACAGACCGTTGGCCCCCAAAAGGTTCGATTGTTCCATCAGAAGCTGGGCATTCAAAGTATTGAGGATCTAGAGAAAGCTGCGAAAGAAGGTCGCCTGCGCGAGCTGCCGGGCATGAGCGCGAAATCCGAGCAGAACATCCTGAAGGCTATTGAGACGTTTCGGCGGGCGGCAGGCCGCTGCCGCCTGGATGTGGCCTATGAGATCGCCGAGGAGTTATCTGCTTATCTGCGTCAAAGTCAGTGGGTTGAGCAAGTGACGGCGGCAGGCTCGCTGCGGCGCGGACGGGAAACGGTGGGTGATCTGGATCTGTTAGTTACTGGCTCCGATCACGCCGCTATTGCAGATTACTTTGTCAAACACAGCCGGGTTACCCAGATTCTCGCCAAGGGCGAAGACAAAGTGAGCGTGAAGCTGGAGAATGATATGCAGGTGGATGTGAGGCTGCTCGAAGCGGAATCCTACGGCGCGGCCTTACAGTATTTTACAGGCTCCAAGGAACACAACGTGGCGCTTCGCGCGCGCGCCCAAAAGCTCGGCTACAAACTGAGCGAGTATGGACTTTTTAAGGGTGAAAAGCCGGTCGCTGGCCGGACAGAAGAGGAAATTTATCAGAAACTGGGTCTCGCCTGGATACCCCCGGAATTGCGCGAAAACATGGGTGAGATCGAGGCTGCGGAGAAAGGAACCTTGCCGCATCTGGTTGAGCTTTCCGATATCCGAGGCGACCTTCAGATGCACACCCTCGCCTCCGACGGCCATGCCAGCGTCGAGCAGATGGCGGCAGCGGCCAAAAAACTCGGTTACCGCTATATCCTGATCACCGATCATTCCAAGGCGGTCACCGTGGCAAACGGTCTTGATGAAAAACGGGCAGTGGAAAACATTCAGCGTATTAAGGCGGCACGGGCGAAAGTGAAAGATATTGAAATCTGGGCTGGAGCCGAGGTGGATATTCTGGGCGATGGCAGCATGGATTATCCCGATTCGTTGCTGAAACAGTTTGATATCGTGGTGGCCAGCGTCCATTCGCGCATGACGCGCCCCGGTGAGGAAATGACCCAGCGCTTATTAAAGGCGCTCGAAAACCCTTATGTCAAAATTCTCGGCCATCCCACGGGTCGGCAAATCCTGCGGCGCGATCCGTTTAACTTCGATGTGGAAAAGGTCTTTGAGGCCGCGAGACGGCTGGGAGTGATTCTGGAGGTGAACGCCAGCCCGGAGAGGCTTGACCTGTGCGATCGTCACGTGAAATTGGCTCATGATAAAGGCATGAAAGTGGTCATCTCGACGGATGCACATCGCCCGGAGCATTTTGCGTTCATGCGCTATGGCGTGATGACTGCGCGTCGCGGCTGGATGGAGAAAAAGGACGTCATCAACACCTTCACGCCACAGAAATTGATGGCCGCACTGCGCCCTTCACCTGAATAGCGCCACACTTTATCCCTGGCATTTCATTCAGTTTGAAGCTCAAATCTTAATCGTGTACAGGAGCATGAATTTGCATCGACTTTCTCTTCCTGCCGCCGCGATCTTTGATATGGATGGGGTGCTGGTGGATAGTAATCCGCATCATGTTGCGAAATGGGCAGAACTGCTCAAAGCCCGGAAAATTCCCTTCAATCCGAAAGACCTGCCTGGACAGATTCTGGGGCAACGCAACGACCATGCATTTCGATATTTCTTTGGACCAGACCTCAGCCAAAGAGAGATGCAAGAACTGGAGATCAAGCTGGAGGAGAACTTCCGGAAAGCATTCGCTCCCCATGCCCGTCCCCTGCCAGGGCTGGAAGCGCTGATCCAGAAACTAGATGCCGCAAATGTCCCGATGGCTGTCGCAAGTTCGGCCATGCGGGACAACGTGGAATTCGTCGTGAAGGCTCTAGGCTTCCAGCCTTTTTTTCAGATTCTTCTGAGCGGAGAGGATGTTACGCATCCCAAGCCTCATCCGGAGATTTATCTGAAAGCCGCGCGATCACTTCAAATCGAACCTGCCCGCTGTGTAGCTTTTGAGGATTCTTTTGTGGGAATTGAGGCCGTGAAAGCTGCGGGCATGAAATGTGTGGCCATCGCTTCCACGTTCCCTTCGGCCGACCTTCAGAAGACCGGCGCGGATTGTGTAGTGTCAAGCTTTAACGAACTGTCCTTGGAGAGGCTGAAGCAGTTGTTTGCCACCCAAACGGTAGCGCGGTAATTCCCCTTTTGGGTTAAGGAAGGGGTAGGGGCGGTTGCTGTAAAGAATTGGCTGCGGCAGAATACCTGTCTGATCTAGAATCCAAGTATAGCCTGATGCCGCTATAGTTTATTCAGTGCCGGCAGGAATGGCCGGGCGCATCACATGCAGGTGAAAGATGGCGCAAGTCGATTGTCCACAGTGTGAAGGAACAGGATGGCGACCCCTGGAGACCGACGGCGTTCGCCGTGTGACGCGTTGTGAGTGTGTGGAAACACAGCACACCGAGCAGTTGATTGCGCAATCGCGCATCCCGCAGCGCTACAAGGAGTGCGCATTTGAAAATTTCGACATCCGCAAGGATCGTTTGAGCGGCCAGGCGAATCTTTCCCTGCAATATGCCCTGGTCACGGCACAGAAGTTCGTAGAGGAATATCCGCTGGATTACGGCCTGCTGTTCATTGGCCCCACAGGAGTGGGGAAGACGCACCTGGCCGTGGCTGTGATCCGCGAGTTGATGCTGCGTAAGAACGTCCCCTGCCGTTTTTATGACTTTCGAGATTTGCTGAAGGAAATTCAGGATAGCTACAATCCGGTTTCGCAGACTTCCGAGCTACGCGTGTTGCAGCCGGTGCTCGATGCTGAAGTGCTCCTGCTCGATGAGCTTGCTGCATTGAATCCGAGCGATTGGGTCAAGGATACGCTGGGCTACGTCATTAACTCACGTTACAACCAGAAGAAAGTGACGCTGATCACCACGACGCTGCCGTTTGGCGAGGGCGCGGCGCGCGAGGCAAAGCTTCAGCCAAGCGGCGAGCCTGTGCCCGATATGGAAAAATCGCTCAATCAATATGGCATCACTTTTCGATCGCGGCTCTACGAAATGTGCAAAGTGGTTGAAATGCAATCTGATGATTATCGCAAAGCGATTAAACAGGCTGCATGGCGGTTTCACGTGGAATAAGTCGGAAAAAGGGCTAGCAGTTGCTGAAAAACTTCGTGCAGCCTGTCCCTGCGAGGAGCCGCAGGTGGTCGCGCGCCTGCGAGGGAGGAATCTCGCAGCTGTCGTATCTTTAAAGCGAAATTCCTCGCTTTACTCGGAATGATACGATTTCGAAACGTTTTTCAGCACGCAACTTGCCCGCCGCCTGAGGCTAGCTGCCTTCAGCACATGAAGTTGACTTCTCCAGCTGGGGAATCGTTAGGGAATTTTCTTCACCTGGGCCTGAGATGAGGCTGCAACAGTCGGCGTCGTTTAATCCCGGCTCGGAAACAGATTTCGATATTTTCCCAGCGAGTCCGGCGGTTTTCGCGATCTTTCCAGACGATCAGCCGGGGTTGGCTTCACAACCCTATCTGAGCCAGACCCGCGACTTGCGCCGGCGCCTGCGTAGGTTGCTGGCCCCTCCAGAATCTGTTTCCCGACGCCTGAATCTGCGCCAGATGGCGCGCCGGATTGAATGGCAATGTGTGGGATCGAATTTTGAGGCCCAGTGGCTGCTTTTTCTTTTGAATCGGTTCTATTATCCTCGCCATTTCCGCCGACGTCTGCGATTGAAATGGCCCGTGCTGGTGAAAATTAATCTTCGGAACCGGTTTCCTCGCTGCTATCTTACCCGCCGGATTCTTCAGGATGGCTCGCTTTACTACGGCCCTTTTCCCTCCCGCGCGGTTGCGGAGCGCTTCACAGGGGAATTCCTGGATCTTTTTAAAATCCGCCGATGTGTGCCAGATCTTGATCCTGACCCTTCGCACCCCGGCTGCATCTATTCGCAAATGCACATGTGCCTCGCGCCTTGCTTCAAAGGATGTACGGATGAAGAGTATCAGCGCGAGCTTGCACGCGTGATCGGATTCCTGAATTCCGACGGTGAAACGCTGGCTCGGGAACTTGAAGCTGAACGCAATCAGGCTTCGGAGGCTCTCGAATTTGAGCAAGCCGCTCGCGCTCATCGGCGACTGGAAAAAGCCAGAGAAGCGCAGCGGCTCAAACCCGACCTGGTGAGAGAAATCGGGCAACTCAATGCGGTAATGATTCTTCCCGGCGGCGAAAAGAGCGTAACGTTCTTTCGCATTGTTCGAGGCGAACTCCATGGACCCTCAAGGCTTCCTTTTGAGGAGAATGTTTCTTCGCCGAAGCCTCTTGATGAGAAGATCGCCGAACTTCTGGCCGATCTTGCTGAAAAACCTTCTTCCGGCGCCGGGGCCCTGACAGAGCCTGCTCGCGAAAAAGCGCGCATTCCTCCCTGGGAGCACCTCAGTTTGGTGGCGCGCTGGTACTACAGCAGCTTTCGTGTGGGAGAATTGCTGATGCTTCCTTCAAATCAGGAAATCCCTCATGCTCGCCTGGTGCGGCTGTGCCGTAAGCTTCTGGCTGAGGCGCAGCACGAAGTGCCCTAAGGATCTGAAAGGGTAAGGATTGGGCGGTTCTGGAATTGCACCTCCAGGCTTCAAACTCTGAAATTTCTCACCCTCCGATTTTCTCTTTAAGGCTGAGAGCGCATTGACAGACCCTCTCCTTTCAGTTAGGCTCACAGGCAAGGGGAATTATAGAAGGGAGTCCGTCTCACGCGTGAAGAAACGGGTTAAATTTCGGCTCTTATTAGCTTTAGGAATCATTGAGGTTTTTGGGGGTTCACTTCTTTTTGCTTTAGCGCTTGGACCTCAGCAAGCGACGGCGCCGCAGCAACAGCCTTCGCCATCGACCCAGCAAAACGCCCCGGCGCAGCAAACCTCTTCTTCTCCGTCTGGCCAGTCTGCCGCTCCAGCTCCTTCAGGAAACGCGCCAGCAACTGCGGCAGCGCCACCCAGCCCTCAGGAAGCGCAGGATTATAATGCCATCGAGAAGGAGACAGATCCCGATAAGCAGCTTCAGCTCGTCAAGGATTTTGAGAAGAAATATCCGAATAGCTCTCTGCTGAGCGATGCATATTTCTTTGGCGCGAGCGCCGCTGAGCGGAAGAATGACGTGACCCATGCCCTCGATTATGGCCAGAAGAGCCTGAAGCTGCGGCCGGATAACCTGCGCAGTCTGATTCTCGTGGCAAGCCTTTTACCCTTGCCTCAGGCGCTGCAGGGTACCGATCAGAAGAAGGAGCAGCAACTCGACGAGTCGGAAACCGATGCGAACCACGCGCTGCAACTCCTCAACAATGTGCAGCGCCAGCCTCAAATTCCTGAAGACCAGTTTAATAAAAACAAGGCTCTGATCCAGGCTCAGCTTCACGCGGCGCTGGGCATGGCGCATCTGGAAAAGGCGGTGATGGCTCCCAAGGGTCCGGACACAAACGAACTCGCTTCAGCGGAGCAGGAATTCAAGTCGGCCGTTCAAAGCCCGGAACCCAGCCCCCAGGACTATTATCGACTGGGAGAAGTTTACGTTCGGGAGAATAAGTTGGATGACGCCATCAATGCTTTCACTCAGGCGGCGAAACTTGGCCAGGGGACGTTGATCCAGCAATACGCCAATAATATGATCGAGAAATTGAAAGCCGCAAAAGCCAAGTCTTCCAATTCATCTCCGGCCGACCAACAGCAGCAATAGCGCAACCCCGTTGAGGCGCACCGGTCGGGCCCTTCCATGCATGGCAAGAGCTTCCATTGAAGACCTTCAAAAGCTCATTCACTATCGTTTCCGCAAGCCAGAGCTGCTGCTGGAAGCGCTGACGCATTCGTCATACGCTCGTGAAGCCTCCGAACCGGTCAAGGATAATGAGCAACTGGAGTTCCTGGGTGACGCGGTGTTGGGGTTCGTGGTGAGCTTCAAACTGGCGGATGCGTTTCCGGAACAGCCGGAGGGTAAACTTTCAAGAGCGCGCGCACGGCTGGTGGCTGCCGAGCATCTGAGCAAGGTTGCGGCAAACCTCAGATTAGGCGATTACATTCGTTTGGGCCGGGGTGAGGAAAAGACAGGAGGCAGGTCCAAGTCGCGGCTGGTGGTCAACAGCCTGGAGGCGCTCGTGGCGGCCATTTACCTGGATGGCGGTCTCCGCGCCGCTCAGCGCTTTATCACAAAGTTCATTCTGCCTCCTGACCTTGCTGGCGCGAAGGACGACCTCTTCACGATCGATTACAAGTCAGCCCTGCAGGAACGCTTGCAGGCGGCCCGCCAAGGCTCAGCTTCATATCGCATTGTCGCTGAAAGCGGGCCGGAACATCGCAAGATATTTGTCGTGGAGGCCAGCGCCTTGAACTGCGCCGCGCGTGGAATCGGCGAAAGCAAAAAATTGGCTGAGCAGGAAGCCGCACGAATGCTGCTGGGACTCGTTGAGAGGAAGAATCATGAGTGATGCGCATCACAAATCGTCCATGCGCGACACATTCGAATCGCTCATTGTCACCGTCGTCTTGGCGATCTTTGGCACCACGTTTGTGGTTCAGGCCTACAAGATCCCCACCGGTTCGATGGAAAACACGCTTCTGATCGGCGATCATTTGCTGGTCAACAAGTTCTGTTTTGCGGACCAGCGCGGATGGCTCAGGCACATCCTGCCTTATCGCACCATCCATCGTGGCGACATCCTGGTTTTTAAGTTTCCCTCCCCTGAGGCCCAGGAGGAGCCAGGAACCCATCTGGTGAAACGAGTCATCGGTCTGCCGGGAGATCACATCCGTATCGTTCATCGCCAGGTTTACGTTAACGGGAAGGCGCTCAACGAGCCTTATGTTCACCACACTTACCCCGGCGAGTTTCGGCCCGGCGATGACTTCCCGCTCCCCGCCGGAGAGGTTTTGCCCGGCTCCACTTTGAGTTGGGATGAAAGTCTCAGCAGCTATGTGAAGGATGGCGAACTTGTCGTGCCGCCGGATCGCTATTTTGTCATGGGCGACAACCGGGAGAACAGTTGGGACAGCCGTTTTTGGGGATTTGTGCCACGCGAATTGGTCTCCGGACGGCCGCTGATTATTTATTGGTCTTATGAGACGCCGCAGGGTGCCTATCTACGCACTTCCTTCTCAGATCGCCTGTCTCAGACCGGAGATTTGCTGCTCCACTTCTTTACCAAAACTCGCTGGCGGCGGACGTTCAGGCTTGTACGCTGATGCGCAATCCTCACCGCTACGCTCGAACTCTGCTGCTGGTTCTGGCCGGGCTGGCGCTGGCCGGATGGCTTGTGCCGCCTTTCTTCCATACCGGGCGCTACCGGCGGATCCTTGAGACAAGTCTTGAAAGCAAGCTCGGCCGCCCGGTGGAATTGGGCACGGTCACGTTCCGCCTGCTGCCGCATCCCGGGTTTTCGATTGACCGCGTAGTGGTGGAAGAAGATCCGCAATTCGGGTCAGAACCTTTCGCCCGGGTTGAGCGTTTGGAATGTGACCTGCGCTGGCGAAGTCTCTGGGGCTCGCATCTGGATTGCGCTCGAATTCTGCTGGACCATCCGACGCTCAACTTTGTCCGTAATCGGAAAGGCGTGTGGAATGTCGAGTACTTCCTCCTACAAAGCAGTTTAGGTTCCCGGAAACATTCAACACAGGCTGGGGCGACCACTTCAGGGACGTTCGCTTTTGAAATTCAGAGTGCGCGAGTAAACTTTACCGTAAATGCCGTCAAAAAGCCCTTTATTTTGAAAGACGTTGATGCCCGGCTTTCGCTTAACCCCGGCGGAGGTCTGATCCGATTCCAAGCTGCGGCTACACCTGTACGCATTGATCTTCCCTTTCCGCCGCCGGGACGGGTGATAATTTCCGGCATCTGGCGGCCGGGCAAGAACTTTCAAGGACCTCTCCATGCCACTCTCTCGACCCAGGGATCCTTGCTTTATGGATGGCTTCCCTTGGCGACGGGTCGCGATCCCGAACTCTACGGGCTCGTCGATGCGGATATGCAGCTAGAGGGATCCTTTCAGCAAATGAATCTCGAAGGCCGGATACATCTCGATCAGCTTCATCGCTGGGAATCGCTTCCGCCCCTATCCTCGATGCCGGTAGAGGTGAGTTTTGCAGGGTCGTGGGATCGCCCCCGGGAGAAATTGACCATCAGGCGATGGGACGCTGCCTTTGCCAATTCTCACTTGCACCTGGCGGGCGCGATTCATCAGTTTCCTGATTCGCCACAATTCGATCTGGTCCTTGATATACAACGTTCGCGGGTGGAGAACTTGATAGCCATGGGCAGCAGGCTTACAGGCCATCCCTTGGATTGGACTGCAACAGGCCGCATCGACGGCCTGATCACGGCTCAAGGCTATTGGCGCAAATGGCAATACGGTGGCCTACTGACTATTCATCCCTTCGCGTTGCGGAGACATCAATTAGCTATTTCGGCTCCAGAAGTCGCCGCTCGAATCGACACACACGGCCTCCGCCTGCTTCCCACACACTTTACCGCTTTCCCCCATCTTGACGGCGTGGCTGAAGGCTTCCTGACTCCAGTCCTGCCCGGCGAAGCCCCGGCAACCAGCCGGGAGAACTCCTCTCATGCTTCGGCTCGCTCTTTCAAAGGAAGAGGCACTGCAAGGAGGGTTAGGCCGGCCCCGAACTATAAGGTTAAGGTGCGTTACGAACTCCAGATTTCAGTAACCCAGGCGCCGCTCCATGATCTGCTTCGCCTCGCCCGCCAGATGAAGGTGGAGGCAACGCGTGATCTGGATGCCCAAGGATGGGCTACGGCATCCATCCAACTATCGGGTAGTGCCTGGCCGTTCACAAAACCTCAGCTGAGCAGCCAAGGTGATCTCCACTCAGCACGTCTGTTAGTGCCAACCCTGACAGAACCTGTTCGATTCAAACGCTTTCATTTCGAAATCGAGGGAAGAAATATCAGAGCTTTACCGGTATCGTTCGAAATGGGCACAACACAGTTCACCGGCTGGCTGGTTCATGAAGGAGTCCGGAGAAATCCCTGGGATTTCGGAATCCAGACGCCTCATCTAAGTCTCGAGCAAGCGTCCCTCTGGTTTTCAGTGCTGGGTCACCGGCCTTCTTTGCAGATCCTGGACCTCATTCCTGGCCTGAGAACTCTGGCAGAACGTCGCCTCGCTGGCAGAACTATTTTTGCCTCCATGAACGCTCGAGGCATTTTCGAGTCTCATCTTCTCACGTTTCGCTCATTAAAACTTCAGAATTTCCATGCCGCCATCGCGCTTTCTGGCCGTGAGGCACGCATATCGAAGGCGGCATTCCGTGTGGCAGGTGGGGAGGGCGTAGGATCGGTTCAAATTGATTTCAAACAAGCCCCCGCCCGGATTGCGGGCGGGTTCAGACTTTCGGAACTCAAACTCCATCGGATGGCGTGGCGTTTGCCGTCAGCTCTCAGAGATATGCGCGGCACGGCGTTTGCGGAAGGGCATTTCGTCACCCGCGGCCTTACCTTGCCGGAGATTAGCACGAATCTCCGCGGCGGGGCGGAAATCCAACTGAGGAATGTTTCTTTTGGCAACTTCGATCCGGTGCAGGCTGTCGCTCACGCGGCAGATTGGGGCTCCCTGGAGCCGGATCGCGACGGAGTGCTGTTGCGCTCCGTCGATCTGGCCCTTGCAGCTGGTAATCAGGAGATTACTCTTGGGCCACTGCGGTTTAGCCTGTTCGGTGGTCAATTTACGCTGAGCGGAAATTATGGATTTGATGGCGTGGCAAATTTCCAGCTACGGGCGGATTTGACCCATGTGAGGCGGCAATGGGTGAATGACATTCTTGCGGCAACTCCCCAGGATCGAATCATCACATTCCATCTGGCAGGGGCTTTGAACACACTGGCAGTTGTTCCCACCATCGAGGCAAAGCGCGACCGGTAAAATTTGACCCTAACCGAACTGTACTCCCGGGCATATTGCTGAAAAAGCTGAAGCATCAGTGCAGCTTTTCGTAAATTAATTTACTTGTCGGACAATTATTTTATCAGTAAAATAATGACTGAATCTCATAGATATTACGCGTTTTCGTTTCGCAAATTTTAATAATCGCCATTCAAGCGAAGCCCGAGAAGTTTTGTTTTGCCCTACGTTCACAATTGCTTAAAGAACCTGACGGGTTACTGGAAAACTCACGAGACCTATCGGATGAGTATATTGTCTGTCATTTTAGGCAGCAAAGAAGAAACTGAAGGCTAGTGACCGAGCCACGACAGGCCTATTGACCGCATCAGGCACTTGGCTTGTTACCTCATTACTGCCTGATGATTTCTCGTCACCCTCAGGCTCCTCAGGGCCTGTCTGAACAATGCAAGGGCATGAGCATTTTTCAAATTTCTTCAGCAGTCTGAGTAAACACAATGAGGGGAATAACCATGAAAAGAAGCTCGCTGTGGATAATGTTTTTCCTGGTTTGCTCGTTGATTCTGACAGTCGCTCGTCAGAACTGGGCGGATAATGTTTACGGCGCAATTCGGGGTGTAGTCATCGACCAGTCCGGAGCGGTGGTGCCAGGCGCCAAGGTCGTCGTGACCGACGTCAACACAGGCATCTCCAGACAGGCAGTTACAGGGCCCGATGGCACCTTTGTGGTTTTGAATCTCCTCGCTCCTGCCACTTATAACGTCAAGGTGCAACAGGATGGGTTCAGGAAGTTCGAAAGCAGGGACATCCACCTTAATGTGAATCAAGTCTACGTGGTCCATGCAACCCTGGAAGTAGGCGCTGCCACTCAGCAGATTACGGTGCAGGCGAATACGGCGCAGATTGATACCACCAGCATGCAGCTTGGTGTCTCCGTGACTGGGAAACAGATTGTGGACTTGCCTCTCAACGGAAGAAACTGGGTGCAGTTGCAGCAGCTCGAACCCGGCGTTGTTGCGGCAGCCGATGCCCGCGGCAGTTATGCAACCAATGGCAGCGAGGCTGAACAGAACAGTTATCTAATCAACGGTACGGATGATAACGATCTCGTTTTGAATACCGTCCTCGTTGTTCCCAGCCCTGATGCCATCGCTGAATTCCGTCTGGTGACAAGCACCATCAATCCGGAATACGGAAGAAATTCCGGAGCAATCATGAATGCTGTCATTAAATCCGGAACGAACCAATTTCATGGAGATGGATTTGATTTTTACCGGGACACCAGTTTGAACGCCCGGAACTTCTTCCAACCGAAGCCAGCCGTTTTCCATCAGAATCAGTTTGGCGGCACGATTGGCGGACCGATCTGGAAAAACCACACTTTCTTTTTCTTTTCCTACCAGGGCACGCGGAACCGCAGGCCTGAAAGCTCTGCCGGTTGCGGTTGTGCTTCGCCAGGAACCGTGCCGGTTTTCACTCAGGATCAGCGCAACGGCTTTTTCCCTGACATTGCCTCTTCAAGTACCTTATCGCCGTTCCCTCTAACCGGTGAGAATGGGACGGTTTATCCAGCGGGTACTCCGTATTCAACCATCTTCCCGACGGGTCATATTCCCCAGGCAGACTTCAACCCGATTTCTGCAAATCTGCTGAGCAAATATGTGCCCCTCCCGAATGTCGGCTCTGACTACGAATTCAACCCCATTATCACCGGTCTGGATGACCAGTATCTCACGCGTATCGATGAGACTTTCAGCAGCAAGGATTCTCTCTGGGGGTACTGGCTTTGGGAGCGGATTCCGACCACCAGCACGCTTCCTTTTACGGGAGCCACGCTGCCAGGGTTTGGAGAGGTTGACAAGGCACACGAACAGCAATACACGCTGGCCTGGAATCACGTTTTTTCACCCACAATGTTGAACGAGGCGCGTTTGGGTTACACCCGGCTTAACTTTGTTGCCATTGCGCCGCAGAATCCGGTGGCGCCTTCCTCTGCAGGCTTTACGGGTATCATCCCTCAGAATACGGCTGGCGAGGGCCTGCCGGTCATCGGCGTCGATGGCTATTTCAGCCTGGGATTTTCCACCAACGGCCCTCAGCCTCGAATTGACCAGACTTATCAGGCCACTGAGAATTTGACGAAAATCTCCGGACACCACGCTTTGAAGTTTGGCTTCGATATGCGTCGTTTCCAGGTGTACAACCCGTTTTCGCACATCAACGACGGCGCATTCTCCTTTGCCGGCGTGGGTCCGTTTTCAACCGGCGATCCAGGTGCCGATTTTCTGCTGGGGATACCGGATTCTTACTTCCAGGGGAGCGGAGACATTCTTAATGCAAGGACTCAGGAGTATTACAGCTACGCTCAGGATCAATGGAGCGCGCGCAACAATCTGACCCTGACATATGGCCTGGGCTGGACGGTTGATACGCCGATGGTCGACAACTATCACAATAACCACGCCATGCCCGCTTTCCGGCCGGGTCAGCAATCAACCATCTTCCCCACCGCGCCCGTAGGTTATGTCTTTCAAGGAGATCCAGGAGTTCACGCCGCTGGAGTCACATATTTTAAAGGCTTTGGGCCTCGTTTTGGCTTTGCCTATAGCCCCAACTGGGGACGGCTCTCCGGCGGCTCGGGCAACCTGAGCATCCGGGGCGGCTTTGGAATCTATTTCAATCGCTTCAACTCAGAGACCGCAACTCAATCCATGGGCCTCCCCCCTTATGCTATAGCGCAATCACAGGGAGTTGGCGATATCGGACTGAATCCCAGCTTCGCCGATCCCTGGGTGGATATTGCCGGAAGAGGTTCTATTCCGAATAAGTTCCCTTACGAACCCAGCCCAAATGTCGATTTTTCCTTGTTTGAACCCCTTTCCATAAGCGTATATGATCCGAAAATTGCAGTTCCCTATGCGGAAAATTTCAGCTTAACGGTTGAGCGCCAGCTTGGCTCCTCCACCATCCTTTCTCTCGGCTATGTGGGCTCTGTGGGCCGCCACGAAGTGATCGCCTACGAGCTTAACCCTGGGATTAATCAGGCTGGTTGTGCCGCCGACCCCGCTTGTGTCAGCAACCGCCTTTACCAGAACTTCTTTTTCCCTGATAATTTCCGGTATCCAGGCAACATCTTTGGATCTGTCGGGAATGTGGCAACGGCGGGCAATTCAAACTACAACTCTTTTCAAGCCACATTGAACAGGCATTTCTCACGGGGGTTGCAATTCCTGGCGGCCTATACCTGGTCTCATGCAATGGACGATGGGTCAGGGTATGAGAATTCCGGCTTCGGGGGAGGCGGTTTTGGAGGTTTTGGAAGCCTTCGGGGCATGAACCCGTTCAATCGCAGTCTGGACTATGGCCCTTCCGCTTACGACGCGACCCAGCGCCTGGTGATCAGTTATCTCTATTCTTTACCCAGCATTCGCCATTACAGCTCTTTTGATTGGCTTCCCAGTCGGCTTACGGACGGCTGGCGGATTACGGGAATCACCACCTTCCAGAGTGGTTTCCCTCTCGACGTTGTCGATTCCGGCTTCCGCTCGCTGGCCTGCACGGCCTTCACCTATTATGTGTGCCCTGATGTTCCCAACGTCGTGAGTCTGCCTCAGTACGCGAATCCACGCACAAGCTCGTTTGTCAACACGGCCACCAATCCAGGCAATACGACGGCCATGCCCAATTATTGGTTCAACCCGAATACGTTTTCCAAAGAGGCCTTTGGCACTTTCGGCAATGCGGGCCGGAATCTGCTTCGCGGCCCGGGCATCAATAACTTTGACTTCGCGCTATTCAAAGACATCAAGCTGACGGAAGCAACCAGCATCGAACTGCGCTTCGAGTTTTACAACCTGTTCAATCACACACAGTTTGATCCCGTGGGTATCACGACGGATATCAATTCATCTTCCTTCGGCCGTGAACTGGCAGCTCGCTCCCCCCGATTGGTCCAATTGGCGGGGAAATTCTACTTTTGACCTCCCGCAGAAACGAGGGGCGCTATAGACAATGCCGCTGACCTCGGCAGCTTTCATCTGATCTGAAACGGGAAGGGCGAAAGCTCCGACGTTGCTTCCTCGAATCGGCTTGACAAGAAGGCAGAAGGGCAGGTACTTCTAGTAGTGCTGAGCCGTTGGGAGGTCGTCTAACGGTAGGACTGCAGACTCTGGATCTGCCTATCGGGGTTCGAATCCCTGCCTCCCAGCCATTCATATCCAAGAACTTGCAGCATTTCATCGCCGGCAGCCGAAGGCGCGGGTTGCGCGGGAGTTGCGGATTCCTGCGGACTTATCCCGTCATCGAGACGGTCTACCCACTCAATATTGCCACCTAGCACCAGATGACCGTCAGTATCTACGGTGACCTGAATGGAGCTATGCCCCATCTGTTCCTTTACGTAGGCGAGGCTGGCAACCTGCTGGATAAGAAGCCTTCCGAATCTGTGACGCAGGTCATGAAATCGCATCTTTCGTTGCCCGGCGCGCTGGACTAGAGGCACAAAGGTTCTTTTTATGAAATTGTTCATATTGAGCACTGTTCCAGATTGCGAGGGAAACACGAGACTCTCCGCAATGCTTTGTTCGCCGCGGGCGAATGCAGAAACGAGGCGCTGGTCTCGGAGATCGAGAAGGGCAGTACGGAGATCACGGCTTAAACTGAATATCCCCATCTGAGGGCGACTAATTCGCCGCGCCGGAGACCTGCCCGCACTGCCGTAAGCAGCATGGGATGGTGCTGTGGACACCATTCCTTTGCGGTGCGCAATAACTGCCTGGCTTCCCGGGCGGTCAAGGCCCTTGCTTCGTGCTCAGGCTTTTGAGACTTCACGAATCTGCCGAGTCGAACAGCAGGGTTGGCTAGAATCAGGCCGTCTTCCATCGCTGCGTCGAGAACTGAGCGGACTGCGGTGAGTGCGAGACGAACGGTATTTTTGGCAAGACCACGCTTGCCTAACGACTCCACTAAGTCCTTCACCTTCTGCCGGCTGATCTCGTTCAAGCGTGAAGCACCAAAAGAAGGCAGTACGTATAGGCGGAGGTACTGCTCATAAAAACCTGCGGTCGAAGGCCTGCATTTTAGTCGCGTGTGCTCGTTCAGCCATTGGGCCGAGTATGAGGCGAAAGTCGGGGATGTGTCATTCCTTTCAAGACCGAATTGCCCGAGCGCGGGACACACTTCGATTTCCCTTTGCACCCTCTCAGCCGCGAATCGAGGTTGATTTCCTCCAAGGGTTTGATCCAATGCCTCTCCAGATAAGAGTCGAAGTCGGACCTCCTTACCAGAACCTTCCCGCATACTTTTGCGGCGTGGAAACGTTCTGCGCTAACTTTGTTTGAATCTGGCCCTTGGTTCTGACCTTCCCGAAACCCAGATCCGCCCCGCCGCTGCCGACGAGAAGCCCCCAGCCGCCTGAGCGAGCGTTCAGATCAGAGAGACCGTCAGCATGGATTAGCGAGAGCTTCTTGAATTCCGTCGATCCGCATCTCGGACATTCGATGTTCATTGCGTACCTCGTTTGAAACCTGTAGTTCTCGATCCATTTTGGGAATTCTTTACAGCACCATCCACCAGGGCGCGGCCAGCGCGTCATCACCAAGCCATTCCAGACACTGCCGGCGTGAAGGAGCAACCCACGCCGCGCGGCCTTCGGGTATTCCCGCCTGAAGGCGCGGAGACCAGCAGCATCACCCAGGCGGGGCCGCGTCGTCGCCTTCACTTCAATCGGCAGCAAGCTCCGACCTGCCTCAATCACAAAATCAACTTCCTCGCCCACGGCTGTGCGCCAGTAAAGAATTTCCGCCCTTTCCGACCGCGCGTCCCGCCAAGCGACCAAATCGAGAAGCACCAGGTTTTCCAAGTGCGAGCCCGCGGGCTCGGCGTCTCCGGCCAGATGCAAGGCCAGCCCCGTGTCACCCCAATAAAGCTTCGGCGTCTTAATCAACCGCTTGGTCCGGCTCACGGCGTACGCCGGGATTCGAATCACCAGGAACGAGACTTCGAGCAGGTTCAGATACCGATGAACCGTTGGTTGTGGCATAGCAACGTCCCGCGCCAATTCCGTCTGGTTCAACATCTGGCCCAGGCGTAGCCCTGCCGCCCGCATGAGTCGACGCATGTCCGGGAGCGAAGAGATCGACGAAAGCTGCTGAAGATCGCGTTCCAGATACGTTCTCACGTAACCCTCGAACCACACGGCGCGATCGGAGGCCGACTTCATGTGCACGGCGGGCACCGGAAAGCCGCCGCGCCGCGCGAAACTCTTCCAATCTTCCGGGTGGCTTTTCGCCTGCTGAAGCACGCGAATCCAGTTGCGCTCGTCGGCTGCGAGCAGTTCCTCCCATAATCCGCATCGGCCCAGGCGTGCCTGTTCTCGGCGGGTCATCGGCCAAAGCGCCAGGTAGCTCGCTCGCCCGGCCAGCGATTCAGACCCTCGGCGCATCAGTAAGAGATTCGCCGATCCCGTTAGCAGAAATTGACCGGGCCGACGCTTGCGATCGATCGCCCTTTTGACAGCGATCAAAACCTCCGGCTCGCGCTGCACCTCATCCAGCGTCACCGGAGCCGAACCTCCCACAAGCGCCTCGGGGTCGCTGCGGGCCAAGCCGGCGACGTCAAGGTCATCCAGGGTGAGGAACCGGCGCTCTCCGTCAACAAGCGCCTGGACCAGCGTGCTCTTGCCTGTTTGCCTCGCACCCGTGACGACGACGGCAGGCATCGTCCGGAGGTGGCCAGCAAGCGGGCTCTGGAGCAGACGCGGTAGATAAGTGTTATCCATATCATGAATGATTAGCATTCATAGCGCGAATAGCCAATGCACGTTCCCCTAAAAAGCTTCATTGATAGACCCCACCGCTGAAGACTACCGCGAAGCGGCAAACAAGCTCGCCACATTAGCTGAACCAGCCCATCACGCTGGTTGACGCAACGGCCGCAGTGGTAGCCTCGCAGCTCGGTTCTGAGGTTTGGACCTCCAAATGCCCCAGAGACCTCTCCCGTTCCGATGGAAGGAGTCGGTCGCATGATCCTGCTGATTCGCGGGCAAAGGGTCATTGTTGACACTGACTTGGCGGCACTGTACAGAGTCAAAACGAAGGCTTTGAACCAAGCGATCAAGCGCAATCGCGAGCGATTCCCCTCTGATTTCATGTTTCGTCTTGCACCGGAAGAGAAGGCCGAGGTGGTCACGAGCTGTGACCTTCGTAAACTCAGATTCTCGCCAGTTCTCCTCGCTGCGTTCACCGAGCTCGGCACGCTTATGGCCGCAGCGGTATCCAATTCACCCAGGGCAATTGCTGTCGGTGGGTATGTCGTCCGCGCGTTCGTCCGCCTCCGCGATGTCGTAATGAGCCACCAGGAATTTGCCCGCAAGCTGCGGGACCTCAAAGAGAAGCTGGCGGAGCACGACGAAAGGTTCGCCGAGGTTTGCGAAGCAATCCGCGAATTGATGCAGCGGGCGCCGCTCCCGCCCAAGCGCCGCATTGGATTTTCCACTTCGAAGGAGTAACCATCATGGAAACAGCTCAGGTTCAGTTCAGTACAGCAAGTACAGAGCCCACGCAGCGGCCCGAAACGGCTGGCTACGAGATGCCGGTAGACGTGAAAACCGCGGCGCGATTTCCTGGAGTGAGTCCATCGCTGGTGTATGCTTACGTCGAGCGAAAGCAGATTCCCCATTTTCGAATGATGGGCCGCTCAATTCGGTTCAGTTTGATCGAACTCGAAAAATGGCGGCGACAATTCTTTGTGAATGGAGGAATCGATGAGTAAAAAAGGAAGGCCGCGCAATACAGATGGCGCGATTTACCCCTCGGAAGAAGTCGGTCTACTGGTGGGTTCGTTATCGTGACCAGAGTAGCCAAATCATTAAGGAGTCAGCTGGAACCAAAGATCGTGAGGAGGCCGACCGGTTCCTCAGGGCGCCGCCAGAGATGACGGCACGCTGCCCGCGATTCTTTCAGGCAAGAACCTAACTTTCAACGAATGAGCCGAATGGTTCCTTGAGAGTGGTTCGAAGCCTCCCTACCCGCAGGAGAAGACTCATCTTCAGAATATGAATGCTATCAAACTGCTGGCGGCAAGCTTCGGGAGCACGCTGCTCTCGGAGATTACCCCCGCTGGAATCGAAGATCACCAGTGGCGACGCCTAAATACGGATCGCCGCGTGCGCACCAAGCTCGGGATTCGTCGAATGGGCAAGCTAAAACCATCAACCGTCCACCAGGAATTGAGGGTACTGACCCAGATGCTCAACGTAGCGGTTCAGCAAAGCCGGCTGACCGTCAATCCCTGCAATTCCGTCGAATTTCCTGTTCCTGTTTCCAAGTCAATACGAAAGCCTCACTATATGACCGCGGCTGAGCAAACTCAGATTGAGTTCTTCGCTCCCGCGTACCTTCGAAACGCGATTGTGATCCTTGTTGAGACCGGCCTTCGGCCTTTCAAAGAGCTCATGCCCATGAAAAAGGACCAAGTCGATCTCGAAAACTTCCTGGTCCATGTCCCTGACTCCAAGACACCAAGCGGAGTTGGCGATCTGCCCATGACCGAACCCGCTCATGTGGCATTCAAGGCCCAGATGCATTTGGCGGGCGATTCCGAGTATCTGTTTCCCACGTCAAGCCCGAGGGCCAAGCGACCGCACATCACGTCACTCCGAAAGATCTGGGCGAAGACTCTGAAGCGGGCGCGAGTCCCCTACTTTCCTCTGTATCACCTGAGGCATACGTTCGCCACGAGGCTGAGCGCGGGCGGGGCTGCGGACCACTTTGTCACACAGATGCTGCGCCAGAGCGATTCGCGGGTGTTCAAACGCTATAGCCAGGCGAAGCTAATGATGATGCGGGAGGCCATGGCGAAACTCGACCGACAAGCCAACGAACATGCCGCGAGTTCTCGCACAGCGGCTCCGAATTAAGCGCGTTTTAGCACAGTTTTCGCACAGTTGATGCAATTTAACTGGTTATGGAAAATCGCATGATGTTGAAGTGGAAGGAGTTAGCTGGTGGACCTGGAGGGGCTCGAACCCTCGACCTCATGACTGCCAGTCATGCGCGCTCCCAACTGCGCCACAGGCCCAATCACGCACACTACAAAACCACTTTCCTACGCGCATTTAGTTTTTAGCATGGGCAAATTGCAATGTCAACGAATGTGCGGAATTCCTAAACGTTCTCCGAACTTGAAAGGTATTCAATCCCTTTCACCTATCCCCGTAAAACCAGCTCACTTGTTAAATAGACTGGAACCTGAGATTTAAAATTCTCTTTTGACGGCAAATGGAAATGCTCTCTCACCTTGAGCGTTAGGCGAAATGCATCGATCTATCGAATTTCGACCGAGAATGTTATTGTGCGGAGTAAATCCTCACCCACTGGCCGCGTCGCTCAAATTTCCGGAGAAGCTTCAGGTGCAAGCGAGTTGCAAGTGCGTTGGCTGAAACGGGCGGTTGATAGCCATAGAAGCGCTCCAGAAATCCCCGCAGAGGCGAGAACGACAAAAGGAGGTTGTAGGGCGGGTTCCACTTCCGCGAGTAAAGGTAGAGCACATCAAATCGTGGGGGGTTCTTCAGATCACAGGCAGCGAAATCATCCACGGCGGCTACACGAAGCGGGTGCTGAACATAGCCCAAAAAG
>Ga0070735_10001109_pt1 | contig 26675 bp, 19 predicted proteins | sample Coa_R1_FD_66443 | JGI IMG/M metagenome (GOLD analysis project Ga0070735, IMG submission 66443) | Surface soil microbial communities from Centralia Pennsylvania, which are recovering from an underground coalmine fire - Coalmine... | ecosystem: Environmental > Terrestrial > Soil > Unclassified ...
ATCGGTGAGAATAAATTCATGAAGCTCGCAACACAGCCCGGACGCGAGACAAGCAAAGAACCAACTTCACCCACAGAAAAGTCAGCCCCTCAAAACGTGCAGAAGGGGCTGACTTGTGAGGTCTTGAAACGAGAGGATTATTCCGAATGGGATGATCTCATCGATAAGTCGCCTCACGGGACTATCTTTCACTATTCATGGTGGCTGCAGACGACCGCATCTCATTTCAACATCCATGTCGTTAGGAATGAAAAAGGAGCGATCGTTGCGGGATTGCCCATCCCATTTGAGAAGCGAATGCTGCTCACGCTGTTTCATTCCCCGACTCTCACACCATACCTGGGTCCCGTTTTTGATCTCTCCGAGGCGGATAGCATTTGCGACAGACTTCACCTCATGAGGTCGCGGGGAGAGCTTCTGGCTGAGAGCGCGAAGTCCTTCGACAGCTTTCGCTTCCTCGCCGGCGCATGCGCCCCGGATTTACAGGGGTTCTTGTGGGCCGGCTTTAAAGGCCAGCTGGCATTCACGTTCCGGTTCCCCGCTACGCTTTCCCCCGAGCAAATCGCCGCTGGGATGAATCGCATGCACCTGGAAAAGCTAGAAGAGGCAATGCAATTGAACCTGAATGTTATTTGCGACCAAGGCCTCGAAGACCTGATTTTTCTGAATCGTAAGACTTTTGAAAAACAAGGAACGAAACCGCCATGCTCTCCCGCCTTTCTTAGAAAATTGTGGAATGCGGCATATTCTCAGGAGAGGGCGCATTTGTATGTAGCACGAACCAGCGACGGCACGCCCGCCGCTGCTTTGCTTACAGTGCACGACAAGCGCACCACGTATCAGATTGTTTCGGCAGTGAATCCTGAGCTCCGAGAAGTTCCCGGCGCCTACCTGCTTCTCTGGAACGCGCTGCAGGATTCACTTCGCTCCGGACGGGATTTTGATTTCGAAGGTTCCAGCCTTCGCGGCGTCGAGCCCTTTTATTGCCGCTGGGGAGCAAACGCCCTCCCGGTATGGCGTATAGCAAAATCGGGCTCATGGCGAGGGTCACTGCTTCAGCTAATCATGGAACGGCGCGAGGTCGCCTCCTATAAGCACAGCGCCTCCTGATCACCTGCATTCGCATTCATTCCAGTCAAAATTATGAGCGGAGGGAACTGATGGGATTATTGATCCAACCGAAGGCGGCACCACATGGTGCTGTCCATATTATCGACCCTCCGGTGAATCTCGGTCCGAATGTTCGGATCACGCCTCAGGCTCGTTATTATGCGTTGGCCGAATTGACCCGCCGTGCCGGTATTCCGGTTGATTTCTTTCGACAATGGAAAGTCACCGTATCGCGCGAAAAAACGGTCTTTGAAATTTCCAACGGCACGAGTAAATACGTATCCTTTCCGCACGCCAATCCCAAGCAGCTGAAAGATCTAGCTGACGGAAAATTGAGCTATGTGACTGTTCCCTTGGCCGGAGCCGTGAGTGGCGCAGAGGAGGGCGGAACTTCCTACTGTGTCGTCCCGTTTGTAGCCCCCATGGGCACCGAAGTGCGCCCGCTCTTTCATCTTGTAGACCAGAATCATGTGGAGTGCGCCGTCGATCTTCCCTTGTCGATCCTGCTTACTCTTTCCCGATGGGAAGAGATGCTGGATTCACCGCGCGACCTCCACGGACGCTTTCGGGCGAATTCCAGTATTGCATCAACAGGTGGATTCCTGAATCGCCCGATCGTCGATGAATATGGCCTGGCATTCGAGCAGGCGATGGAGTTGCTCTATCCTTCGTGGAAAAAGAGCGAGCGCAAACTACGCATCAAAGTTACGCACGATGCGGATCACGTGGGAATTCCATTTCGCTGGAGAACCGCGTTTCGCCACTCCGTCCGATCCCGCGCGCCTTTTAGTTCTGTACGCGACGTCTCGAGTTTGATAAGCCGCAACGTCGAACCCGCTGAACTCAGGTCTGTTCGAGATATCGCAAATGTGTCCCTGAAACACGGCTTCAGCTCCACCGTTTATTGGAAGGCGGGACCTCCAAGTCCGATGGACAGTGGTTACGATCCGCGTCACAAGAAAGTGCGCGCGGTAGTGGAATGGTTGCGCGAAATTGGCGGAGAATCCGGGGTCCAGCCTGGGTACAACACATACCGCTCTCCGGAAAAGCTGCGCAGAGAAATCGTGATCCTGCGGGATGTCCTTGGCGAGCAGCCCCTCGGCGGGAGACAACATTATTTGAGATGGTCCCCGGATACCTGGATCGATTGGGAAAACTGCGGCATGGCGTACGACAGCAGTGTTGGATTTGCTGAGCAGGTCGGCTTCCGGGCGGGAACATGCGTACCCTACCGCCCATGGCTGTTTGCCCTTAATCGTCAGGCCGACTTGCTCGAAGTGCCTCTGATCGCTATGGATCGCACCCTTCTCGAATACATGGGGCTTAACAAAGAACAGGCAATCAGTGAAGTCAAGAAATTGTCGGCTCGGTGCCACTCGGTAGGCGGAGTGTTCACGCTCCTATGGCACAACGACGCATTCCTTGATCCATTTTACCGAAGCGTTTACCTCGGTTTGCTGGACACTTTGAAGGGCATCGACAATTACGATTGGCAAACTGAAATCATACCTTCTCTCGGTTGATAAGCCATGAGAGCTACCTCCACGAACTCGCGAAATCTTCTGCTCGGCTTCCTCCTGGTTGCCGGAAGTATTGCATTCCTGTCCATCTACTGGCATGTAGCTTTGGAGCTGCCTTTATTTGGCCTGGTGGGGCTTGGAGTGTTGTTCTATGTGGGAGCGAAGGCCCCTGAATGGTTTCTTGTGGCCGCTATTTTCGCGCCGCAATGGAAAACTTTCTGGATTTTTAAAACCCTGGACAACGCCGTCGATCTGACGGTCGCGATGCTTGCATGTCTTATTGCCGCATTGGTCTGGCGTCTTCTGTTCCAGCCGGCACGAGCGAATTCTCTGGATTTTCGAAAACTCTTTTTCGGCCAGGGAAATCAGGTCCTGGCTTTTTTTCTGTTTGCGCTCATTGTTACCGCCAGTTACGCCTACACCACCGCTCCAAACTACGGGGCATCGAAGCTGGCACGTTTTCTTACCATTGGGTTTCTGCTCTTCATCGCGCCATTTTTCCTGATCCTCACCGAGGAGCATTTCCGCCGTTTCGCTCGCGCTTTTGTCGGATTTTCCGTAGCCACTGCGATTCAATTGATCTACAACCTGGAATCCGGCGTCCAGGACCCAAATGCCGATATCACCAGAATCGGTGCTGGATGGCTGCTGGGAATGGCCGCCATTCTTGTTCTTTTTTACCCGCTCGTGCCCAGCCGTCGCGGGCAGCGGGCGTTGTTTGTTTTTGTGCTTCCCCTTTGTGTCGCGGGGCTCGTGGCTTCAGCAGCTCGGGGTCCGATACTCGCATTGTCCGTCGCGGTTCTGCTTGGAGCAGTGACGTGGCTGCGGCAAGGACGGTTGCGCGGACGCACTGCCCTGGTTCTGTTACTGCTTTTAAGCGCAGGATTTGGCGGGGCATATCTTATTTTCAGGCAAGCTAGCTTCGGAAAGTACACCGGTAAGGCCAATGAGTTCGCAACCCTGGTGACCGGAGGCAGTTCCTCTGGAAGCGCCGGCAAGCGCCTGAACTTTTACCGAAACACTCTCGCCGCTATTCCCGATCATCTCATGATGGGAACCGGCATCGGCAGCTGGGCTACTTTCTACTACGGAGCAGACAGAAGAGACTATCCCCACGATCTGGCCCTGGAAATTACTTTCGAAGAGGGGCTAATAGGCTTGGCGGCGTTCTCCGCATTTCTCTTTGCCGTCGGGCTGTCGACCTTCCGCATGCTGCGTGAATCGCGCTCGCATTTCCTTGCGCTGGGTTTGCTGGTTCTCTATTGCGTGATCGTCAGCTTGTTTAGCGGCGACCTGGACGACAACCGTCTGTTATGGCTATGGGCGGGCGTGACGTTGGCCGTCTGCCGCACAGTCCGCCTCCGTTTAAAAACCGGACAATTTGCCGGCCGAGCTTACAGGCGGCCACCCGCTCAACTGTTAACTTCGCCCTGGGCCCCTGCTTATTCCGGCCGCGTCGCGTTGGGAGGACATCCCGTCCCAAGGAGGGGTCGAGCGTGGCGCGAAAAATTTGTGTATTGACATCGGCGCATCCGCCCTCTGATGTACGCATCTTTCACAAGGAGTGCAAATCCATTGCGCGGGCCGGCTACGACGTTACGCTGATCGCATCGGTCGACAAGGATTGCACTCGTGAAGGAATCAAACTCGTACGCCTTCCCCGTTGGAAAAACCGCCTGGACCGCTTTCTCCGCGGCTCGTTTGCAATTTACAAAAAAGCTCGCCAGGAAAACGCGGACATCTACCATTTTCATGATCCTGAGCTGATTCCCGCCGCCCTTCTACTGCGACTAGCAGGAAAAAAAGTCGTCTACGACATTCACGAAGATCTACCGCGAACGATTTCCTACAAGTCATATATTCCTGGTTTTTTAAAGGGGTCGATTTCCCGAGCCGCCGAATTCGTCGAGGACTGGGCAGGCGCGAGGTTTTCGGCCCTGGTGGCGGCGACCCCGACGATCGGAGCCCGCTTCAGTAAAGTGAATTCCAATGTGGCCGTGGTGAACAACTATCCGAAAATGGAGGAACTTGAGCTGCCTATCGACGCAGCAACTGACAAGCGCGAAGCCACCGTGCTCTACGTGGGCATGAGAATTACGAGAGCGCGCGGAGCAGAGGAAATGGTTCGCGCCATGGGCTTGCTTCCCGAGAAACTACAGGCGCGTTTGAAGCTAGTGGGCGCATGGGACACAGCGGATCTGCCAGTGTCGTTATCGAGTATCGCCGGTTGGTCTCGCACCGAATACGTCGGCTCCCTGGACCGAACCGGCGTCGCGCGTGAGTTGCGGAAAGCCTCTGTAGGACTTGTTGTCCTGCATCCCGAACCAAACTACGTCGCGTCACAGCCCGTAAAACTTTATGAATATATGTGCTCCGGCGTCCCGGTGATTGCCTCGGATTTCCCTGTGTGCCGCGAAATCATCACCACGGCGCGGTGCGGAATCCTGGTCAACCCGCTTGATCCGCAAGAGATCGCTCGCGCCATCGAATATTTGCTGATACATCCGGAAGAAGCCGAAGAGATGGGCCGGCGCGGCTTTCAAGCAGTCCACCAAAATTACAATTGGGCGAATGAGGAAAAGACTTTGGCGCAAATGTACGAGCGCTTGTTCAGCGATGATCCGGCCTATCAAGGAAGTCTGGCCGATACGAGGTACGCTCCTTGAAAATACTCGTCTTGACGCAATATTTTGCTCCGGAAATCGGGGCGGCCCAGGTGCGACTGGCTTCGTTTTGCCGGGAATTGGCGGCGGCCGGACATTCCGTTGAAATCGTGACGGCGATGCCTCACCATCCGACGGGACGAATTTTCCCGGAGTATACGGGGCAGTTCTACCAGCGCGAAGAATGGGAGGGGCTCCCAGTTCATCGCGTGTGGCTGTATGCATCCAATAAATCCAACCTGAAACGATTGCTGAATTACGCCTCCTTCTGCCTGACGTGCCTGTTTGGCTTAGCACGCGCAAACAAGCCCGATTACGTCTTTGTGGACTCTCCCCCGCTCTTTCTCGGAGTCTCCGCCTGGATCGCTGCGAAGTTCTGGCGTGTGCCTCTGCTATTCAATGTCGCTGACTTGTGGCCCGACTCGGTGCGCGACCTCGGAGTCATGCGCGACGGTCTCCTTGTGAAACTTGCCTATGATCTGGAGCGCTGGATTTATCGCCAGTCCACTGCGGTGACGGCGGTGACCGAGGGCATACGCGCTGCTCTCCTTGGCTCCAAGCACTTGCCTCCGGAAAAGGTAATGTTCCTGCCGAACGGCGTGGACACAAAACTTTTCGCGACGGGTCCGCCGGATGAATCTCTAAAACAAAGTTTGGGCCTAGCGGACAAGAAAATTGTTCTCTATGCGGGCAATCATGGATACGCAGGCGCAGTGGAGCAGGTTCTCTACGCAGCGAACTGCTTGCGTGAAGAGCCTTCTCTCCATTTTTTGCTGATCGGGGAGGGGCCCGAAAAGAAAATGTTGATCGAGATGGCCGCAAGTATGGGCTTGCCCAATGTGACCTTTCACGACCAGGTTCCGCTGGCATCCATGCCGTCATTTTTGTCGATTTCCGATCTGGCCGTTGTCACTCTGCGCAAATCGCAGGTGATGGCGGGAGCCAGGCCGGCGAAATCCTTTGTCATGATGGCCGGGGGAAAGGCCATCGTGCTTTCCGCGGAAGGTGAAGCCGCTCGTCTGATCGAAGGCGCGGGAGCGGGACTGGTAGTTCCCCCCGAAGATTACGAAGCTATTGCCGCCGCAATCCGGGAGCTTCTGCACGATCCGGATAGAGCCTCCGAGTTGGGCGCAAATGGACGCCGGTTCGTCGTTTCCAATTTCCAGTGGTCTTCTCTTGTCCGCAATTGGCTCGCGCAACTCTCCAACCTTTCACCTTCGCCCGCTCGGCGAAAAGGGGAACTCCGTCATGCAGAGAGAGAAACCGGCACGTCAGTTTCAAATGATTAGTGCTCGGATTGTCGCTGCAACTTGCGGAGCGCTTTTCCTGATACTGACATCCGCAATGGGCAATCAACAATCAAATCGGGTTATAACCTGGGGCCCTAACACGCCCGAATGGAATCGTGTGCTCCACCTGGGCGCATTGCGGCTTGGATGTTCGGACGCGCCCGCGCAATGCGTGAGCTACGCGGAAAATTTGTCGAAATCCCAGGGAGTGGACAAAGTCTTCCTTTCGATTTTGCTTAATCCGGAGAAAACGCCTGCATACGCGCGGGAGTTCAGCCGGCTCAGCCTTCATGCCCAGGCAGTTTATGAAGTTGGATTTGACGATTTTGTGGGTCAGTGCGAGAAGCAAAAGCTCGACCCATCATCGCTATCGGGTCTATTAAATCAAATTGCGCACGATTTGAAGAGCGCAAATCCAAAACTTCGTTTCGGAGTTACTGTCTACGAAGACGAACTCGCGTCTCCCAACTCGTTCGTTACTCGGTTGGATGAGGAATTCCGTAAGAGTGTCGACTTTGTGCACCTCTATCCCCATTACCGCAAGGAAGCTCAAAGTTTTTCGGCAGACGTACAAAAAGCGTTACAATTTTTTCCCAACTCCAGAATTGTCGCGGGAATTTATCCATACGACCGCCGCGATTACCTGCCCTGCGCTCGTGGAAACTCCACGCCGTGTACAAATCAAGAAGAGGTCAGCCTCTTCGCCCAGTCCCTGAAGGAACGCCTGGCAATGTTAGGGACTTCAAATGTGGAATGGATAGAATTCTATCCCGGGAATTTTGGAAATGAGGATACCTGGGACTTATGGAAGCGCCCTCGCTCGTGTCATCCGGAGCGCGTCCAGGAATGCGTCGATAATACCAAGGCCATGCGTGAAATAGTGCGGCAGACGCTTAGCCATTGAAAAAAAGATTAGAGACACGATGAGTCCTTCGTTACGGAACGACGTTGAAATAAAATTGCAGATCTCCATCCGTACGGTTAGCGACTCCCCATTGCGTCCACCCGACCCACGAGCCGCTATTCATAAATTCGGCGTGACCTTGGTTAAAAAAGGTGGCGTCATGAAAGCCATAATCAACGCCTTTGCGAATCGGGAACACCTCATAGTTCGACGTCGATGCCGCCTCAAAATCGAGATGATAGGTGTTTCCCGGCACAAGAGTATGCGTCGATCCAAATGCAACTTTCGCCCACAGAGGCTGGCCCTCGCTGGTTTCAGGAATATCGCTCGCCTGAATGCTTCCCTGCTCGATCAGCGTGCCGTCGGAATTTTCCAGGCGAACAACCAGAGGATCACTTCCTGCCACACGCGCCAATCGAATAGCCGCCGAGGCCACCTTCACTTCCGAGCCGGTCACGGTGATCGTTTCGCGTACCGCACGGCTGCCCGAAACAGGCTGTGGAGCTCCAACCCATCCTTCTATGTACCCGACTCCTTCGCAGTTACCGTCGGTCAGGTGCAGTTCATAAATCGGTGTGTATCCCGCGCGCGTCGTCCACGTCTGGCTGTCTTCGCTGAGAAGTACAGCCTGGTCAACATTGCTGATCGTCGGCTGGCTCGGAGTCACAGGAACGGCTTGGTACAGATCATCGACGGATAGGAAGTTCACCGTGGGGTTGGTGTCCTCGTTCTTAAAGACCAAGTGGTAGAGCTGGCCGGCCGTGATCGCGGGATTCGCGGAGAATCTTACAGCATAGAAATGCCTGGCGACGGAGGGGAGAGAGAGAACATTGGTAATCCAAGAATCGGCGAGTACGGTGGAGGTTGGATTATGTTGGGACGTACCATCATCGGTATTCAGCGTTACATGGATGGTTCCTCCAGTTCCTCCCGCGTAGTTCGCATGATCGGGAATCAAGTAGATGAGAACCTGGTCCACGATGCCCGTATGCTTCGATCGAATCCGATAACTAACCATATTGCCATTCGGGCCCAAGGTTGTATTGGCAAGACCGTCCGAGCCAATACCGGGTCCATAAAAGAGTGGCGACGCCGGAGTAGATGACGGCGTCGGCGAAGTGGGGGACGAGGGCGACGTGGCGGAGGATGGGTTGGGGACCGATTGTCCCCCACCCGCACCGCAACCAAATAGCACCATCAATAAAATAAAGCAAAATACTAGCCACGCAATCCTACTTAGTTTCAAACGTCCTCCTCCAGAGTCAGAGTAGTTAAATCGGGAAGCCTGACGAATATGGGCTGGAACACGGAGATTGTTATGGAACTAAATAGAATTGCAGATCGCCGTCTGTGCGGTTAGGTTGTCCCCATGCGGTCCACCCGTACCACGAGCCATTCACGTTAAATTCGGCGTGCCCGTCGGGAAAGTAGGTGGTGCTTTGAAAGCCGTATTTGGAGCCTTTGCGGATCGGGAAAGCCTCGTATAAGGAAGTCGAGGAGGCTTCGAAGTCGAGATTGTAGGTATGACCTGCCAGAAGTGTGTACGTTGCACCAAAGTTAAGCTTGGTCCAAACGGGCGTGGTCGCGTTGGTCACCGGCACATCGGCGGCCGGGATGCTACCCTGGTGGACCAGCGTTCCATTGGCATCCTCCAGGCGTACGACCAAGGGGTCATTGCCCGAGATTCGCGACAATCGAATCGCAGCGGAGCTGGCTGGAACATTCGAAGGTACCGTGAAGGTTTCGCGCACGGCGTGCACGCCGGAAATTGTCCGTGGAAATCCCACCCAGCCCTCCATGTATCCCACGCCTTCGGAGTATCCATTGGAGAAGTCCAGCTCATAAATCGGCGTGAATCCTTGACGTATCCGCCATGGGCTCCCTTGAATGGTCATTAGCACTGCCAGGTTCGTATCGCTAGTCGTTGGCTGACTCGGCGTAGTGGGTACATCGTGATACAGATCGTCGACAGACAGATAGTTCACTGACGGATACGCATCCATATTCTTGAAGACCAGGTGATAAATACGACCAGCCGTGACCCAGGGTGGCGTGGCGAATTTCACGACATAAAAATATCTCGAGGGCGACGGGACCGAGAGAATGTTGGTAATCCAGTGAGCCGCAAGCTCTGTGGAGCTAGGGTTATGCGACGAAGTGCCGTCATCGTTATTCAAAGTAACGTGGATCGTGCCGCCGGTTCCCGCCGCATACCCTGCCTTATCGGGGATCAGGTAAACACGAACTTGGTTCAGGTAACCGGAATGCTTTGCGAGAAAACGATAGCTGATCATGCAGCCCATGGGTCCGAGACGCGTGTTAGCCAGTCCGTCCCCACCCATAGCCGCGCCATAGGCCTGCGCGTGCGCTGTAGCGTTGAAAAGGAATTGACTTAACAGGAAAGCTAGGCAGTACACAACAATAGCAGGCCTCTTAAAACTCATGCGAAATTCCCCCCGGAATTGTTTTTATTTTGTACAGCTCGCGGGCATGCGGAGGTTTCGCATGAGGGCTGGCAGGACGGTTGAGCGTGCGTGCGCCGCGACTCAGGTATTTTATGTATTTTTAAGAGGGAAAGTCACCTAGCAATTGACGGGAAAAACCTGTACAGGCGGCTTCCTGTACCGAACCTGTACCAACCTGACCTTTCATCTTTCATTCGCCTAATTGAGGTTTAATTCTTATATATCAGAAGGTTCAGTCGGCAAATAGCGAGAGGCGTCTCAGGAAATGCGGCTGCAGTTTCCCACAGAGGTGTTCAAAACGACAATGGATTCACGAGAAGCCATCCCGAAAACGTCTCAGCAAGGTTCCCGCTTGCCTCGGGCATCGGGGAAATTTATCTCCAATGTTTTAACCCTGATGACGGGAAATGGCTTGTCCCAGCTGATCAATATTGCAGGGACTCTCTTACTCGCCCACCTATTCGCCCCTGAAGCATTTGGTTCCTTCGCCTTGTTTGTCACTTTGGTCTCTTTCCTGTCCGTGCTCGGAGGAGGGCGTTATGAACTCGCCATCATGCTGCCCGAGAAAGATGAGGAGGCCGCAAACATTCTCCTCCTCGCCATCCTGGTCCTGACGGGAGTAGCGGGACTTTCCTTAGTGGTGGTGGCTTTGTTTCATTCTCCCGTCGCCCGTCTCCTGGGCGATGAGCGGTTGAGGCTGTGGCTTTGGGCCGCGCCGCTTGCGCAGTTTATAAATGGGCTGTATCAGGTGCAAGGGGTGTGGTTTGGGCGCATGAAACGATTCCGGAGCGTGGCCACGGCGCGCGTTTTCCAAGCCGCGGGAACGGCTATTGCACAGCTGGCGTTGCTTCTGGTCCGGTCGGGCGGATTCGCCCTCGTAGGGGGATGGATTATAGGACAGTCAATGGGAAGCCTTTACCTATTGTCTCAGCTTGTTTACAACGATGGTAAGTTTCTGTGGCAGGCGCGGGATTGGGCTGTCGTGCGCAGATCTGTAGGGCTGTATCGGAATTTCCCTATCTATAAGGCGCCCCATAGCTTTGTTTCAAATGCTTCGTCACAACTAGTAATCGTTATCCTGCGAATGTTTGCGGACCTCAATCTGGTTGGACTCTATTCCATGGCGGCACGCGCGGTTTACCTGCCAGTGACGCTGATCGCGTCTTCCATGAATGATGTTTTCTATGAAAAAGCCGCCACGGAATTAAAACAAGGCGGCCTGGAAAGGTTTGTCACCCGCCTCCTCAGGATTCAGCTTGTGCTTGCTGCCCCATTGCTAGTCCTCGTGGCGTTTGACGCCAAACTCATTTTTGGATTTGTCCTGGGCCCCAAATGGGTAGCGGCGGGCGGCTACGCTGCGATCATCGCCTTCCTCAGCTTCCTGTATTTTCTTACCTCCTGGCTTGATCGCCTTTTCGATGTCCGAGGCCGCCAAAAGATCTGTTTAATTCTCGAAGTTGCGGGAAACGTAGTGTCTCTCGGCTCCCTTGCCGTGATGCTGAAGTTGCACCCTCAGAATGCGGCCCTCGCCATCGGAGTTTATGTGGTTTCGCAGATGACTGTGAACATTATTTGGTTGGTGTTTGCCTACCGCGTTGCGGAATTTGGCATGCGAGGACTCACTCTGCTGCTGCGAGATGCATTCGTCTCCCTCGGATTGGCAGCCCTATTCGTAGGGGCGATTCATTTCTTCCTTCGTGGCTGGCCGGCATTTTTTCTTTCAGCGGCCGTTGCCCTTTGCATGATTGCGATCTCATTCGTGCGGTACGTCTCCACCGGGGCTGCGCTCTCGACCACGACAGAGCGATTTCGCCAATTTTGGTCCGACCAGGACACAAACTTAAAGGGTCGCGACGATGAAGAATTCAGGCGGGCCCAGGCATGTGAACTTAAGAGTCTCTTTCCTAGCCGAACGCCGGGACGAGTTCTTGAAATCGGATGCGGCGATGGCGGGCTCTTTCCCTATCTTGAGATACCTGCGGAGAATTACAAAGGGATCGATTTTTCGCCGCAATTTATCGAGCGTTTCCAGTCGACATATCCTCAAGTGCAATTGGAATGCGCGGAGGGATCCTCGTATCTGGACCGCAGCACGCAATACGACGTAATTTTAACGGATGCCATCGTCCAGCATTTCGACCGGTCCATGCTCGAGCGGCATTTGCAGAATGCACACCGCATGATCGCCGAAAATGGTCAGCTGATCTGGGCTTCCATTCCGCAGAGGAAACATCGCAGTGCATACGATGCCGGGAAGTGGTCTACGAGCGGTAGAAGTTCTTTGCGATTTCTAAAATCCTGGGTGGGAAGAATATTGGGAATGGATGCCATGGGCTACTGGTACGAACCAGCGGAGATCGCAGCCCTGGCAGGGAAGTACGGATTTCAAGCGCAATTCGTTTTATCAAACAACTCGCCCTATCGCTTTCATGCGATCCTAAGAAAAAGATTGGTAAGCGCCGAGGAGAAGCAAGGAAATCAGATATCAAATATTTGCACGGTCGGCCGCGATGACTCGGACGAGCTGAGTCGCCGAACGAACTTTGTCCGCTCTTAATCTTTCCACGTATTTTCCCACCTCGCGAGATTCTTACAGTTAGTAGATTTTGTCCTGTAACGCTCGCGCATTTCCCCGACAACCGCTTCCCGTTTTTCTCGCAGTCTTACGTGTCCTGGAATTTATCTGTCTATCTGCGTGTGTGGCAGGTTAACGTGTGCGCGAATGCGAGGCGTTAGTTGCTTCGAGGCGAAACGAAAACTCCCTCCGATGTGCATACCTCCTCGATCGCCTTGGTCAGCACGTCGAAAGGTTCCGACTTCAGTACGTATCCTCGAGCTCCCGAGTTCTCTGCGATCTCTTGCAACGAGGACAATTCATGAAACGTCAGGATAAGAATGCGTGTTGAAGGGGAAAGCGAACGGATCCTCCGCGTGGCCTCCAGGCCATTTAAATTTGGCATGTTCAGGTCCATGAGAACAATGTCGGGATGTAATTCCGTGGTTCTTATTACAGCTTCCAGTCCGTCCGCAGCTTCCCCGCATACTTCCCAATTGGGATTGAGTTCCAGGAATACACGAAGCATATGGCGAAAGGACGGATGATCGTCAGCCAACAGTATGCGAAAGTGTAAGGGCATATCAGCCATTTTCTGATCGAGCGACCCGTACTCCACCTTTCGCCGATTGGCTGGGCGCCAAACACTTCTTAGAGAAACAGAGCCGAAGAACGAAAGAAATACATTACATCCCTCAGTTTTTGTTTCCCTGGGCATTAGGAAACTGAGGTTATAGATGGCTATTCATTTGGAGACTGGAGCGTTGACCGCTAACGAGGAGCAATTGGGACGTTCGCAAATTCAACTGGAGGAAGAAGTACTTTAATTGGTCGCGATAATGCGCCCGGTCAACTCCTCAAGCTTCGATGATTTGATTTCGCACGGCATATCGAACGAGTTCGCTTACGGAATGTATCTCCAGTTTTCGCATGATGTTGGCGCGGTGCGTTTCGGCGGTCTTCACGCTGATGCCGAGAACCGACGCCACTTCCTTGCTGCTTCTGCCTTCCGAAAGCAATTGCACGACTTCACGCTCACGGGCCGTCAACCGGCTGCCGGGCAACTCCTCCCAATCAAGCGGCGAACCCGTGTGGTTGAAACTCGTCAACATCACTTCAGTGGCTCTGGACGTGAAAAACGGCCTGTGATTTGCCAGTTTTTCCAGCGCGGTGATCAGATCGCGGTCCGAGTCAGACTTCATAATGTATCCGTGAACTCCGGCCATAAGGATTTCCCGAATCAATTGGTCGGAATAATGCACCGACAGGATCAGGATCTCGGTATTGGGCGAGGCTTTCCGGATACTTCGCGCAGCCTCCACGCCGTTTAGTTCGGGCATGGAAATATCGAGGATCACTACATCAGGCTTCGACCGTTCCGCTTTTTCGATCGCTTCGCGACCCGTGTGCGCCTCCTCACAAACTTGCCAACCTGGATGCGATTCAACGAGAGCCTTGAGGCCCCTGCGCATCAAGTCGTGATCATCGGCGATCAAAATTCGTAAATTTTTTATCATGTCCGCTGCCCTTTTCGTCCCAGACGTGATTTCTTCTGCATGATGATTCAGTCCTGCAAGCCGCGAAGAGTCTATATGTGGCATGAAATTCGCTAAGCCCTCTCAATCCCTTGGAAGAAACTCAATGGCCGCTGCGTTTCTATCTACTAAATGAAGTCCCAATCCGATCTGACAAGATTCGTGCCTCGAAGCACAATCATGAAAACTTTATCAAGATTGGGAATCTAATCTATTGGTTCAATCCTGTAATTCAATCAGGATAATCCTGTATTCGTTCGTTTCTTATATTTCGCAATGCAATTACAATCGGACCGATTCCTGCCGGAGTGTGCCGGCTTCCGGAAAAAACAGAAAAAAGCGCCGGTGGCATGCGCAGCAGAGGAAGGGATTAATTTTTATGAAGTAAAGTATAATTCTTTCCACGATGGTGTGATCATCGGGTTTACAAGCCAGACTTCTGCAGCTCGGGCACGCGGGAATAATATTACTCGTAAGACTCTCCTGTACCATAAAATCTCCAACCCTTGACCGAAAAACGGACTTTCGCTGAGCCTACATATTTAGCCTCAAAAAAGGCTCGGAACCTATCAATGGAATCCTGTATTTCGCAGCAAATTCTTCGTTAGACCGCCCCACCTAAATTACTGCAAAAATCCCATCCATTCCCGCCGGGAGCTAACCTGCAATACGGGTTCCCAATACGAGCTCCGCCCAGCAAAAATACCGCATAACACCGATGGGTATTCTCCAAAAAGTGCGGCTGAATGAGGGAGAGGGCCAAATGCCAGAAAAAGATACGATCGAACGTGCGCGGCGAGATGCAGAAGAGGGCAAGTCACCCTCGACGCAGGCGGGAGAGTTCGTCAGAGAAGAAATTCATCACGTGCGCGAGGGAGTTCATGGCGCGCGGTCGGTAAAGCAGGCCATTGCCATCGGTCTCTCCAAGGCGCGCCGGGCAGGAGTCAACCTGCAACCGCCCGCAAAAGGAAAGGCGTCGAATGCAGTCCGCAGCAAAGCAGCGAGAGATTTGGCGAAAGCGGGGCGGCGGCACAAGGCCTCGAAGAATCGGTCTGAGGCAACGCTTGCTGCACTCGAACGCGAACGTAAGGATACCGCTTCCCACAATGCGCTTGCAGCCCAGGCGCGCGCCTCTTCTCGAAAGAGAGGGCCGGCCCAACGTCATCGCTCTTCGATGAAAGCGGTGCGAACCAAGGGAGTCGAAGGTCTGCGACGCGCAGCAAAGAAGGCGGCCAGGTCTCGAAACACGTCGAGATGAAGACCGGATGCAAAATGGTACGGCTCGAAAAAGCGCAAACATGTGGCCATGTCCCACGGGGAGTGACTGCACACGGTAGCCCGAAACGAGCCTTTGCAGTTTGATCGTTTTGGAAGCTACCCATGGCCACAGATGCGCTCGAACGGAGACACCGACTGTGACTAGGCTTTCGGGCGTTGTCGGAAAAAAGCACTTGAGTCCGGACAAAATTACTGGCTCCGATATGCGTTACCCAAAGGCATAGGGTATTTAATGAATATATATTCGCCACCGGTCCAACCACTTAGCAAGTTGCCCCTGCTCTGGCAAACCCATTGCTCGTCAAATGGGGTGCCGGAAACGCCTCGAGGATAAGTGGGGATCGACTTGGGCGCCGAGCAGCATTCGGCTAACCCACAGGAGGGATCAATGAATATTCCAACCGGTATTAGCGCCATGCTGCAAGTCATTGCGGCGCTTTTAATCTTCGTCGCGAGTTATTTGGCGCTCATGGTGTGCACCATCGCGTGTCTGGCGATAGCTGAATGTTGCTCTAAGCGTTCTGACGTAGTTCAACAATACGGAGCCGACTCGACGTCTGCAGGTAGCGGTACCTTGGCTGCCGCGAGTGGCATGTCGAAGACCCCACGATTGGTGTTTCGCCCTCACATTCCCAAGAGAGCATAAGCCTGTGCGAGTGGCCACCCCTCGTGCCTGGAGCCGAACTAGCAACGCCCGATGTGCTGTGCTTACACGATGTTACGGTCATTCATACGGTCTTTCCTGTATATAACATTCAGGGCAGTAACGCCATACTGTCTTCCAGTGTTTAGAAGGCTAAAGCAAAAAATGGTTTAATTCGTTGGAGACACGCAATTGACTCCAGGGCAGCTAAAAATCTCCCGGAACTATTTGCGAACCTTCCTGACAGCAATTCTCATTTCTGTTTTGTCCTTGCTTGATGTCGCCCCCGCGCAAGCGTATTCCGTTTTAACTCATGAGGCCATCATCGACTCTGCCTGGGACGAGGCCATTAAGCCGTCGCTGCTAAAGAGATTTCCCAATGCCACTCCGGATGAATTGAAAGTCGCGCACGCCTATGCCTATGGTGGATGCACCATTCAGGATTTGGGCTACTACCCCTTTGGCAGTCGTTTTTTTAGCGACCTCTCGCATTACGTACGGACCGGCGATTTTATCGTGGCGCTGCTTCGCGATTCCCAGGACCTCAATGAATACGCATTTGCGCTGGGAGCCTTGGCCCACTATTCGGCGGACAATTTCGGACACCGAATTGCCGTGAATCGTGCCGTGCCTCTCCTCTATCCCAAGCTGCGGCGCAAGTATGGAGACCAGGTGACCTACGATGAAGATCGTGCGTCGCACTTGAAGACGGAGTTTGGGTTTGACGTTCTTCAGGTTGCAAAAGGGCATTACGCGCCGAATGCCTACCATGACTATATTGGGTTTGAGGTGTCGCGTGATTTGCTCGCAAGAGCATTCCAGGAAACATATTCGCTGGATCTGAAATCTGTCTTTTCCGATTACGATCTGGCGATCGGGACTTACCGCCGCAGCGTAAGTCGAATCATCCCCGAAATGACAAAAGCGGCCTGGCATCTTAAGAAAGACGAGATCCAGAAGGACCTCCCGGGCGTTACCCGCAAGAAGTTCCTCTATCACATGTCGCGAACGGAGTATCAAAAGGAATGGGACTCGAAATACGAGAAGCCCGGAATAGGAGCGCGCATCCTGGCATTCCTGTTGCGCTTGTTTCCGAAGGTCGGGCCGTTCCGGGCGCTCTCATTCCGCATGCCTACAGCGGAAGCAGAGAAGCTCTTCATGACCAGCTTCAACGACTCGCTTCAGGGATACGAACACAATATTCAGGACGAAAGACAGTCAAAACTGACTCTCGTCGACGACAATTTCGATACCGGGACGATAACCCGCCCTGGTGAGTACAAACTTGCGGATAAGGCCTATGCCGATTTGCTGGACAAGCTCGCCCAAAATCACTTTGATCACGTTTCCCCGGAGCTTCGGACCACACTGCTCAATTACTTTGGCAATCTGGACCGCCCGTTTGCCTTCAAGTCGAACAAGAAACAATGGGCCAAGACTGTGCAGGAAGTCGATCAGTTAAAGGCACTTCACCCGGAGGCGGCTGATTGATCAAATTATTTCATCTGCTCATCTGTCAACTGTTCGACACTTGGAAAACGGGCCGCGCCCAGTCGTTCGCTCTATCCCGTAGAATTTTCTAATTCTAAAAATAAATTTCAGTGACCCTATTCGCCCCCGCGGACTCGCGGGCAGGTACGGGATAATCCCATCACAAATTAGGGTGCACTGCCGATAGGAATGTTTCTGGTTATTCCTTATCCTTCGGTACATGAACGCTTATTCACCACCACGCCTTCAATGTACCGCCTCACACCACCCTTCCTCGATGGGGGCTGTTCTTGGAACCATCACGAATATGCGAATGGCCCCTCCTTTCCTTCTCAGTTCTGAAGTCTAGTCGTCCAATGTCTTGTTTTGAGTATCGCGAACGTATGGTTCCCTTCGTTCACATACCTTTGATAACAGACTGATGGGAGCGAAGTTTTCGCAAATCTCCATCCCGCAACGTCACGCCCTCGCGGTCCAGCCGCTCGAGCAGGGGAACGATTACGCGGCGGCTGCATCCCAACGCCTGCCGAAGCTGGCTCACGGTCGCAGGCCCGCTGCTCTGAATAGATTCGCGAATCAATACGGTCATGCGTTTCAAATCCTCCTCAGGCAAAACCAGCTCGGAGTTGATCTCAACGATTTCACCTCTCTCAATCAGAAATCGCAACGCCTGTTGCGAAACGAAATCCGGCGCGAGCTGTTTGCGCGCAGGCGGGTCGAAAGGTTTGGCGCCCAGCGTCGCGCGCAACTGTGTTACGGCTGCCTGAAGAAGTGGCGGCAATTCCGGCCGATGTTTCGCAAGGCGAATAGCATTGCCAACCTGGATAAATTCGTTTGCGCATAAGTCTCTGACCAGAAATTCGAGAACGTCAGGGAACGGCAGTTCGGCGTCAAGCTTTAATCGCAGGTCCGACAGGGACAGGCCAGTCTGTTCGGGATGCGCGCGATGGTGCGCCTCAATCGTGTTAACGGCACGCCGCCGCAATCCCTGCCACGCGGCAGCGTCCACAGCAAACTCGCCTGCGAGGACGAGCTTTCCCTCGGCGGCCAGCCGTGAAACGGCATTGGAAATATCCGTGGCGCTGAATTTCAATTTCAATAGAAGTTGCGATTGCCTGACGGCGCGGTCGTTCTCGATCTGTGAAGCGACGAATGACAAGGGCTCGTGGGGCGATTCCGCACGTTGCTGTAGAAAGCTCAGACGCGCGTCACTGCGGAAAAACTTTCGGCTCGGGTCCACGTCGAGAACAATTCCTCCTGCCAAAGTGTTCTGCCCGGAAGAATCGCGAAGCACAAATCGATCTCCCGCAAAACAGAAAATGCTCGATTCGAGCCTGAGTTGCGCTAGCACCCGCTCACCGGCCATCAGCTTCTTGCCTGCGAAGAACGCCACGTTCCCGCGGACATTACCGGAGCCGTAATGAACACGCGCTTGCGCGCCATCCTTGAATGAGTGATTCGCTCTGGGTGAAATTTCCAAAACGACATCGAGGATTTCGCTCGGCCCGCCCAATTCAACGAGCGTTACGACATCGCCGCGACGAATGTCGCCTGCGACAGTGAGATCCGGCAGATTTAGTGCGGTGCGCGTCCCTGGAATGCCAACGTCAACGTCACGATTGTGAGACTGAATATTTCGGATGCGAGCGATCTTGCCCGATGGCTGGATAGCAACGCTTTGGCCAGATCGCAACGTGCCGCCCGTCAGGGTGCCGGTTACAACAGTGCCGATGCCGCGCAACGTGAATACTCGGTCGACAGGCAAACGCGGTTTGCCAATATCACGCGACGCTGGCGTTCCGGCTAAAACTTGTGTGAGAGCGGCCTTCAGGTCGTCGAGGCCACGACCGGTAACAACTGATGTGGGAACAATGGGCGCGTCAGCAAAAGGCGAATTACGAAGATTGTCGCGAATCGCCTCAACTGCGCTGCCTTCATCATTTATCAAATCGACTTTCGTCAACGCAACCACTGCGCGTTTGACGCCGAGATAACTTAGGATTTGCAGGTGCTCCTCGGTCTGAGGCATCCAGCCGTCATCGGCAGCTACCACAAAGAGAGCCAGGTCGATCGAGCCGACGCCGGCGACCATATTTTTCACGAAGTCTTCGTGGCCCGGCACGTCGACGATTCCCAGTTGAGAAGAGGAATCTCCGGGCCGGGATGCGGGCAGTTCTAAATGCGCAAAGCCAAGATCGATAGTAATTCCGCGCGCCTTTTCCTCCGGAAGGCGGTCGGGATCAACTCCGGTGAGCGCCTTGACCAGCGCGCTCTTGCCATGATCCACGTGACCTGCGGAAGCAATGATGAAATGTTTTGGCTCTGCCATCGGAAACCTGTACAGATGACTGCAATTCACTGCACTCTTTTTGCGTCAGATCACGGTTTTGAGCGCAGCAATAATTTCAGACTCCTGGTGCGCGAACACGGTTCGCAAGTCGAGCTTAAACTGGCCTCGTTCAATGTACCCGACAATGGGAGGCGCGTGCGAACGCAGCCGTGCGGCCAATTCCTGCGGCTTGAATCTAACGTGAGTTATGTCGAGCGTCGTGGATTGCATCGTCGAACGAGGCAGCGCGCCGCCACCGATCTGGGCGCGTCCTCTGCCAATTGCTGCTTTAAGCGGTAGCCCTTCGAGCGCCGCGATCATCTTTCCGGCGCGCAATTGCAACTCTTCGTTTGACGTGTGCAGCATCGCCAACAGTGGAATGTCATCGTGGGCCGGCGCATTGGCCGATGCATTTTTGTTTGAATGGCCTGTAGAAGTACGCAAGTAAATGTCCACCGTCGCCTCGAGCGCCGCCAGGATGAGTTTGTCGCATCGCAGCGCGCGAAATAATGATTCGCGCTTGAGAGCCGCAATCAATTTGGATTTCCCCGCAATGATTCCCGACTGTGGGCCGCCGAACAACTTGTCGCCACTGAAGCACACGAGGTCCACTCCATTGCGTAACGCTTCGGCGGGAGTCGGCTCATGTTCCAGGCCGGGAATAGATTCGGTTTGAATCATCGCGCCGCTGCCCAGGTCCTCGACGAAGGAGATGCGCTTCTTGCGCGCCAGCGTGGCAAGGGCTTCGGTTGAAGGAGAGTCTACAAAACCATCCATAAAGAAGTTGCTGCGGTGAACTTTCAAGATGAGCGCTGTCTCGAGAGTGATCGCGCGAGAAAAATCAGCAAGCGAAGTCTTGTTGGTTGTGCCAACTTCGCGAAGCCGCGCGCCGCTCGCTTCCAGAATTTCAGGAATACGGAATCCACCGCCAATTTGAATCAATTCTCCACGCGAAATGATGACCTGATTCTTGGGTGCAGGAATGTGATTACGTCCGCGCCCGCCATTTGGTCCTTCGTTGCAGAAATGCTGAAGAATGAGCACTAGTGCGCTCGCATTATTATTGACGACTGTCGCGGCCTCCGCGCCGCACAAGAGCGCAAGATTATGTTCAAGGTATTCGGCTCGGCCACCTCGCGAGCCCTCGGCGAGTCCATATTCAAGATTGTTGTATTGGGATCCGATTCGCGAAATTGCTTCCATGACGGAGTGACCGAGTGGCGCACGGCCGAAATTCGTGTGAACTAGAATCCCCGTGCCATTGATCACGGGCTGCAGACGGGATGCTTTCAGGCTTTGCAATGCGGAACGCAAGCGCGAAAGGATCTCATCATATGGGGGAATCGTTCCGTGTTTTCGCAGCGCAGCCAGTTCGCGGCGAATAGCGGCCACGACAGCAGGGTAAGGAAGCCCTGTGTCGCCGAGAGCTTGCGCGAGTTTATCGACGGAGGGAATGCCGCGAAGTGCCGAGCGTTTCATGCGGGGACTCTGATCTTCGGCTTTTTGGCGCGCACGATTTTTCCGATCACTGCGGCACACAACTCGTGTCGTAATTTTAAAAGGTTCAAAACTTTCTTCAGATTCCGGCGCGGCACGCTCAGTAGAAGGCCGCCGCTTGTCTGAGCATCCGTCAGCAGAACTTTTTGCGCTGGCGTCGCGCCAACCCATTCCGTAAAACTGGTTGCGAACTCAAGATTGTCGCGGCTGCCTCCGGGGACGCAGCCGGCGGCGATTAGCTTAAATACTTCCGCGCTAATTACCGGAACTGAGTCCGCGGAAATTTCCGCGGCAACTCCGCTGGCTCGACACATACCGGCGAGATGCCCGAGCAAACCAAATCCCGTAACATCAACTGCGGCTTTGATAAGTCCTCTCTCGGCAAGCTCCGGTCCGGCGCTGTTGAGTTTAGCCATAATGGCGATCACTTTTCGTTCGAGCAGACTGCTGCTCAGGCCGCGCTTGATTCCTGTTGTGATGATACCTGTGCCAATCGGTTTCGTCAGGACCAGGACATCGCCCGGACGAGCATTCGCATTCGTCAACATGCGCTGCGGCGACACAAGGCCGGTAACGGCGAGTCCGTAAATTGGTTCAGGATTTCGGATTGTATGACCGCCGAGCAGTACGCACCTCGCTTCCTTGATTTTCCCGGCGCCTCCGCGAAGGATTAATTGAATCATGCGGGGCGGCAGGAGTTCCGCCGGAATTCCCATCAAGTTCAGCGCGGTCAGCGGCCGGCCTCCCATGGCATACACGTCGGACAATGCATTTGCCGCTGCGATTTGTCCGTAAGCAAATGGATCATCAACAATCGGCGTAAAAAAGTCAGTCGTTTGCACGAGCGCGCGATTTCGATCGATTCGATACACCCCTGCGTCATCTCCAGTGGCGGCGCCGATCAGGAGATTGCGGCTTTTAAGAATCGGTAGCTGACGCAGAACCTGCGTCAGAGCCTGCTGGCTGAGTTTCGAGGCTCAACCGGCGCAGGACGACAATGCAGTCAGCTTCAGAATCTGCTCGCGCGACGTAAGCGACCACCTCCTTTCGATGACGATTGCGAATTGAAAAAAATGGCGGAGAGGGTAGGAATCGAACCTACCACCCGGCACAAAGTGTCGGGTCAGCGGTTTTGAAGACCGCGACGACCACCAGGCACGCGTCACTCTCCTAGAAAATGGAGGCCAGCAGAACTGTAAGTAGGGGAGTTTAGCAGGTTACGAAACGATGGCGTTCAGGAATAAAGGTGCGGACTATCAAAAGAGGAATTCAAACGGGAGGGCTTCGAGGCACCTGCGCGGAACGGAGTCGAGATTTACGCAGCTTTACTAACTGCCTAGAACGACAAATTGTCGGGCTCATATTATTTATTTCAGCGCTCATTTTGCGGAAAGCGCGAACATTTCACTTTCGATCCATTGATATGTTTTGGCCATACCGTCTTTCAGGCGCACCGAGGGTTCCCAGCCGAGATACTGCTTGATCTTGGTATTGTCACTGTTACGACCGTTCACGCCCTTGGGCGCACTCAGGTTGTAATTTCTTTTTAGCTGGATCTTCGCGATTTCCTCCACGATGTCGACAAGCTGATTGATCGTCACCAACTCGCTGCTTCCCAGGTTAATCGGCTCATGGATTTCGCTTTCAAAAATGGCTTCCACGCCCTTGGTGCAATCGTCGATATACATGAAGCTACGCGTTTGATTTCCGTCTCCCCAAATTTCAATCTGATGGTTTCCCGATCGCTTGGCCTCAATCACTTTCCTGCAGATAGCCGCAGGCGCTTTTTCGCGGCCGCCATTCCAAGTGCCGTAAGGGCCATAAACATTATGAAATCTCGCGACGCGGCACTGGAGGCCGAAATCCTCTTCAAAGTGCCGGCACATTCGCTCGCTGAAAAGTTTTTCCCATCCGTAACCGTCTTCGGCCAACGCCGGATAAGCATCTTCTTCTTTCAACGCCACGACATCTGGAGACTTCTGCTTGTCGGCGTTATAAACGCAGGCGGAAGAAGCATAGAAGAAGCGCTTGACGCCCAGATCTTTTGCGGCCATCAACATGTGCGTGTTGGTGAGGACGCTAAGCATGCAAAGCGCGCGGTTGGTCTCAATAAATCCCATCCCGCCCATATCGGCGGCCAATTGAAAAACCGCATCCACGCCCGCCGTCGCTGAGTAACAATTGTTCTTCTCTTTCAAATCAAGCACCAGATTTTCTACTCCAGGAGTCTTCTGGTACCACTCATCCAATGGCTTGATGTCTACCGCGCGTATTTGCCTGGCGCCACTCGCTTGCAATGTCTTGACGAGATGCCCGCCTATGAATCCTCCCGCGCCGCACACGACGACGCTCTTGCCCTTGATTTGCATTTTGGATGGCTCCATACAGCGTTTGACTCCAGAAAAATATTATAGCTAACTGCCGCACGGAAACTCACTTTATTTATGCCACAATCAGATGATGGAAGACGCGCAGATCCGCAATTAGGAGGAAAATTAGCGCCTGACACATCACGAGTCGGTTTCTGAAGTAGGTGCTTTCTCGAATCGTTCAACCAATTCATGCCAATCTGGTTTACTACCTGACCCTGGTTCGTCAAACGCAGCCGCCAATTTATACCAGCCAGGTTTCCTGCCGGGTTCGATCCGTACGATGAAACCTTGATTTGATATGCAGATATCTTGGCGCCCCGGTCCAGCGCCGGACAGTGTTACCTCAACGTGGATAACCTGACCGGGTTCAATCCGGTCAGGTGCAGGAAAACACAAACCGGTTTTGCTGATATTCTGCGTCAGCAAAGTTAAGGGCGTGGGTTCAATTTTTCCTCCGACCGCTGTTATGCGGAGCGGCAACCATGTGGTGAAGCGAGGGTAGCGTCTGCGTTCATTTGACGTCATCTTTCACTCTCGGAACGGAACGCGGGGACAACCGAGTGCGGTCAATTCGCTCGAACTTTTGGCAGTGTTTTCGTAGCAATTAATATCCCCACTAAATGTCCCCCCCGGTTTTGGAGATTCAGGGTCTTGCGGAAACCCGGCCTTCCTATTGATCATAATCCAGGCTAATTAACGTCCAAACACCAGCACTCGAAAGTTTCCTGCCTTTGGTGTCGGTTGGGGATGCGGTTGCTTTTCAGTTGGAGCGACTGGCGGATTGTAATCCGAAGTACTCAGAAAAAGTTTGTGTGTCTTTGGATCAATCTGAATTGTTCGGGCTCCGTATTCACTCTTGACTGTCTCAACCTCACTGAGCTTGTCAGGTGAATCTTCGTGGTAAATGTGGATCATGCCTTCGCGGGTGGATACGAACAACATGCCGGTTGAAGGTTCGAAAGCATTCGCGTCTACTCCGGCGGACATCGGATATGTCTGGATAACTTTTCCGTTGTCGGCATCGATCATGGCCACCATCTGAGGGCCGCGTCCCGCGGAGAATAGCCTGCGATTCTTTTGGTCTATCGCCATGGAAACGGGCTGCCCTTCCGGTGCGGTCGGCCACCGAGCCTTCACCGTGTTCGTGCGTGCGTCGATCGCCAGGACTTCATTTTTTTCCTGATTATTGTCGTAAACCATCCCCTTGCCATCAACGGCCGGAAATTGTACGGCGCCGCCCAGTTCAATGTTCGTAATAATGGTTTCCTTCGCAGCATCGATGACGGTCGTGTTGTGGCTATCTCCATTGAAGACAAAGATGTGCTTCGTTACCGGTTCGTAGATGATTGCATCCGTGTCAACCTGGCCAGTCTTAATTTCGCCAGTGACTTTTAACGTCTTCAAATCAAAAACGACTACCTTCTGAACGTCCGCGGCAGTCCGGGCGTCGCCGTCAGTTACGAATCCTTTGCCAAGCTCCTGGTCGAGAGCAATTCCGTGACACCGGATCAATCCCCCAATTCTGCCTACCACAGAATAATCATCGGCATTGAGAACTACGACCTCCGCCCCGTGTGAAATGTAAACGCGGCGCGCATCGGCATCAATCGTGATGTAGTCATAATATTCGTCGCCGCCTGGAGCTGGAGGTAATGAAACCGTCTTAATCAGGTGGTAGCCTGAGCCTGAGGGTTTGTGTTGAGCGGAGGCGCTCACTAGAATGCAAGCACTGCACAGCGTAAGGAAAAGACCTGCGGCCAAACGACCAAAACCCGAAAGTTTCACTAAATCGCTCCTGTTTAAGAAAAAGTGCCGCAGAGATCGTAGCACTATCGAAAGTTCACCGCACACCCTTCAATATACGTTACTGACTCTTGAAAAGTTTCATGCCCGAATCTGGGAGACGCTCCGTGCGCTTTTAACCTCGGCTGGATGCAGTTTCAACATTGCATCGACGCGTGCCATTAGTCCCTGAGCGTCGAAAGGCGCTCGAACCTTGGCGTCATTATCGAAATAAATAAATACATCTCGCGGTTGCATCTGCAATTCCCCAGGCTTGATTATTTGTTCGGCATCTTCCGGCTGTTTTCCCCGCGCCCAGGAAGCGACCCGAGTGGCCCACTGATCGAGCGCTTTGTTATCGTATCCGCTGGCATAAAGCTGCTCGGAGCCATGGAGGCGACAGTAAACAAAATCGGAAGTGACGTCCATCAGGCGGGGCCACTCCACTGCATCGGCGCACACCAAGGCCACGTCATAAGCGCGAAGCAGTTCAACGAACTCGGGCGTTACGAAACTGGCGTGACGGATTTCCATGGCGTGTCGAACCTGCCGCTTGGCATCCGTCTTCAGCGCGGACCGGCCGCTTAAACGCTTGTCGTGGCGACGTGCCAACGCCGCTGCGGATTCCGTATCGTGCGGCAACATTTTCAGGAACGACTCAAGCTTTTTGGGATCGAAACGGAAATTTGGCGGGAATTGCCACAGGATGGGTCCGAACTTCGGTCCCAGACGCAGAACGCCGGATGCCAGGAAATTTGCCAAGGGTGCCCTAACATCTTTCAAGCGTTTAATATGCGTGATGAATCGCGGACCCTTGACGGAGAAAACGAAATCATCGGGCGTTTCGGCCGCCCAGGCCTCAAAATATTCAGGACGCTGTAAGGAATAGAACGTTCCATTAATTTCAATCGACCGAAAAATATTTCCCGCGTAAGCGAGTTCGCGTTTTTGCGGAAGCTTTGGAGGATAGAAAACTCCGCGCCAAGGCGGATATCTCCAGCCTGAAATTCCGATGCGCACTGTACCAGGGGTTGCCATAAATATTCCGTGAGATGCCTATCAGAGAATTCGCGCAATCTTTTTTAGATCGGCGATGAATTGCTTCATGGCGTCGTGTCGAGCCTGTTCATCGGGCGCGCGCAATATGGAAGATGGGTGCACAGTGGCCATTACATAAGGTGCAAGCTCGGATTTCAAGAGCTCGCCGCGGTGTTGCGTGACGCGGAAGTCGCGGCCCAGCAGG